>Ga0102865_1000002_pt1 | contig 173611 bp, 160 predicted proteins | sample Colrivmet1449C02_FD_78440 | JGI IMG/M metagenome (GOLD analysis project Ga0102865, IMG submission 78440) | Estuarine microbial communities from the Columbia River estuary - metaG 1449C-02 | ecosystem: Environmental > Aquatic > Marine > Intertidal zone > Estuary | place: USA: Columbia River...
CAAATCAAAACAGTCCACCGAAAACTTCATTAAAGACATTCGTCGCAGAACTCGCAGAGTGTTTTCTTCCGAACAGAAGATCATGATTGTAATGGAAGCCCAAAGGGGTGAACATTCTGTAGCTGAGCTATGTCGCAGGCATGCCATTTCTCAGGCTATGTTCTACAAATGGAACAAAGAGTTCATGGAAGCAGGCAAGAAGAGGCTTGCAGGGGATACTGCCCGGGAGGCCACCAGTGATGAGGTAGCGGACTTACGCAAGGAAAACCAGAAGCTCAAGGAGATGGTAGCTGACCTGATGCTCAGGTATACCATTGTAAAAAAAAGCTTGGACATGCTGGATTAAGCGAAAACTACCGCAAACACATGAGACTATCAGCATCAGAAAAGGAAGAAATTATTCTATTGGTGGAACGTTCCGAGCTTGGGGTTAACCGCACGTTAAAGCAGCTGGGAATACCTAAGACTACGTTTTATAAGTGGTATAATGTCTATACCGAGAAGGGTTTGGTGGGCCTGGAGAATAAAAATCCGGGAAGTAGACGCCAATGGAACAGCATACCACAGGAAGAAAAGAATTTGGTAGTCTCTGTAGCACTGGAGTTTACGGATCTATCGCCCAGGGAGCTATCCTGCAAGCTGAGTGACGAAAGAAAAGTATTTATCTCGGAATCCAGCGTGTATAGGATTTTAAAGGCCAACGGATTGATTACATCACCGGCACATATTCTACTGGCAGCAGGAAACGAATTTGAAAAGAAAACCATGTTTGTTCATGAGATGTGGCAAACTGACTTTACATACTTCAAAATCCTGGGCTGGGGCTGGTATTACTTGAGCACTATACTGGACGATTACATTCGCTACATAGTTCATTGGCAGCTTTGTGAAACGATGAAGGCTGAAGATGTTCGTGCTACAATTGATCATGCTGTAAAAAAGGCCCGATTGGGCAAAGGACAAAAGCCTGTATTACTCAGTGATAATGGTTCATGTTATGTATCTGATGAGCTGAAATCCTATTTATCAGCGATTAAAATCAGATCTATCCATGGTCGGGTTGGTCACCCCCAAACTCAGGGAAAGATCGAAAGGTATCATCGATCAATGAAAAATGTGGTCAAGCTTGACAATTAGTACACTTTTGTTTGACGACATACACCCCCCATTTAAAATGAAAAAGAAAGTTATAATAATTGGAGGCGGGTTTGCCGGTATTAAGTTTGCTCAAAATTTAGATACCAAGCTATTTGATATCCTTTTGATTGACAAACTCAATCATCATCAATTTCAACCGCTATTCTATCAAGTAGCTACTTCACAAATAGAACCTTCTAGCGTTTCTTTCCCATTAAGGTATGTATTTAGAAACAAGGCAGACATTCAAATCAGAATGGCCGAAGTAATAGAACTCCACCCACCCTCTAGGATGGTGTCGACATCAATCGGCGAATTTTTTTACGACTATCTAGTGCTTGCTGTAGGATGCACAACTAATTTTTTTAAAAATCAAACTATTGAAAAATTTGCATTCCCATTAAAATCAACATCGGATGCAATCTCGATTCGCAATCAAATCATAGCTGTATTTGAGCGTATTTTAAGTGCGCGAGATGCAGAGTTAGATGCACTCTTCAATTTGATTATTGTTGGTGCGGGCCCAACGGGAGTGGAGATGGCCGGTGCATTTGCGGAGATTAAACGATATATTTTACCAAAGGATTATCCGAGTATTGATTTTTCGAGGTTTAGTATTTACTTGATTGAGGGCAACAGAAATGTGCTCAACTCGATGAGTGAGACTACAAGTAAGGTATCTCTTGCCTATTTGAAAAAAATGGGCGTCAATGTGCTCACAGAATGCTTTGTTAAAGAGTACGATGGAAAAATTGCCATTTTATCAAATGGTACATCTATCCCAACAAATACAGTGATATGGGCGGCAGGCGTAAAAGGAAATAAATTAAACGGATTGGAAGAAAATGTTTGGATGGCAAATGATCGGATTCAGGTAAACAGATACAACCAAGTAATTGGCTATGATACGATCTATGCCATTGGTGATATTGCCTATATGCCCACTCCTAAATATCCCACCGCACATCCACAATTGGCCAATGTGGCTATTAGTCAAGCGAAATTATTAAGTAAAAATTTAAAAAATAGCATTGCCCATAAACCTCGTCAGGAGTATGAGTATACTGATTTAGGAGTAATGGCAACAATAGGGCGCAATAAAGCGGTAGCTGAGCTACCTTTTATTAAGCTCAAGGGAGGCATTGCTTGGTTTATCTGGATGTTTCTGCACCTAATGCTTATTCTTTCTGTTCGAAATAAGCTCATCATCTTCATCAATTGGTTCTGGTTATATATAACCAAAAATAGTTCGCTCAGACTAATATTGAAATCAAACGAAAAAACGATTGTTCCGCGTTCTATACCCTGATATAGCACAAAATCACTACGCCATCAGATAGTAAATAAAAGGTAAAGTATAACCTAAGGTCTATGCTCAAACAACAGTTCCGGATTGCCTTCGTGTATACCATCTGGTAATAGCGGAGATACCCACACCAAAGCCGACCCCTGCAACTATAAATAGTTGCGAGATCCCACTTTCAGCTCCAAAAGAAAGTTTGAGAAGAATAGTAGAAATAACAAAACTCGAATTTCGAATTATAATAGGAAATTCATCCGTATAAAAAAGTGAAAACAATAAAATTAATACATCACTTAGAATAAGTAAGGTAAAAAAATGATCAAAAAATATCGCATTCAAATTTGGAGTAGATACCAGCATCTCTCCAGATCGAAGTCCAAGTAGCCAATTACTAAAACTGTAAATACCAATACCTAATGTGATTAAAAATAAAATAGTTGCTAGAATTCTTTTTGAAATAATAAACTTTTGTAATTGAACATTAGCATTTGCTAGGCCTTCGGACCCATCTACCCCCATTGACTTTTTGCCACTTATTCTATAAAATAGTAGAATCAATATAAACAGTATAATAACTGCACCTAAGTCATACCAGAATTCAATATTATTAGCACTCAAAAAATTGTTTTGATTCAAATCTAAATGGGTCATGTCTTTGAATATACCTCGTATGAGTATTAAGACAATAATCTCATATTGCTTGCCAACATAGATAGTAGTGGAGTGCTGCAAATAATACAGAAGTAAATAAGCCTCATATATTAACAAAAATGAAAATGGAGTATAAATTGCATTTATAGGACTACTCAATAAGCCAGCTGGCTCCATTCCTAATAAGTAGGTGTAAAAAGTATAAAGAGTTAGATGAAGTAGAAAACTACCAATTGCGATAAATAAAATAATTCTTCCAAGCCTGGTCCGAAGTTCAGGAGAAAAGAAAATATTGTTTGAAAGGCTGAAACTAGTTTTCATTATTGTCTCTAGTAAGTTAATACAAATTTGACAAATGCGACCTTTAAGAGCCTTCTGTTACAAGGGGAGCAACATCCAGATAGAGCAAGAAGTGTGGCCAGAGTTACCCATGGGTACGTCAAGCATCGTAAATCCTAGTCGCTTATAAAAGTTGACCGCATTAGAAAATTGAGGCATGCTCTCTAGGTACAATTGCTTGTAGCCCATTTGCTTGGCAGAATTGATACATGTTTCCATCAGCACTTTCCCAATTCCCTTACCTCGCGCAAGTGGATTCAAATAAAACTTAACCAGCTCCGCTGTTTTTTGAGGCAGACCCTCGGTAGGATACACTCCACAACAGCCAACAACTTGACTATTCTCCATTGCTACCCATAAAACTGCTCCATTTCGATTAAATAAATCAAAAAGATGATCAGTTGTCGGGTCATTATAGACAGTACCCTTTCTCGGTGCGTCAAATTCTTCAAAAGTGGCTCTGATAATAGACGCGAGAATTGGTTCGTCGTTTTTATCAACTTTTCTAATAGATAAGCCGCTATTCATTTTTTATAGGTTCGTTAAATTTATAAAGGATTAAACTCTTGGATTAGATATTTGTTATTTTTAAAATAGTTGCATGAAAAAAATGGTCCTATCACTACTTATTGTCATAATTATACTGACTGTATTTCAATCATTTATGGCGTTGTCTACAAAGAAAATTGAAAAACAACCTTACCGAGTCATAAAAAAGGAAAAGGAATTTGAAATCAGGTACTACCCTTCCGCAACATTTGCTACGATTAAATCAAAGGCAAATACATACAGAGAATTATCTGGAAGTGGTTTTAGAAAAATCGCAGGCTACATTTTTGGAAATAATGAATCATCCACTAAAATTGCTATGACTTCGCCGGTGCATATGGAGATTAACGAAGAAGAATCTTCGATGAGTTTTGTAATGCCCTCAAACTATAGCGTCAATACTCTTCCAAAGCCTAATGATAGCAAAGTAGAAATACATGAATCAAAGCCCGAATATGTGGCCGCTATTGAATTTGGCGGGTATGTAAATGATGCAACACTAAAAAGGTATACTGAACAACTTCAAAAGAGTTTAGAGAGTCATAATATTAAACCAATTGGTCACTTTAGATATCTTGGATATAACCCCCCCTATCAACTCGTCAATCGAAGAAACGAAGTGATTGTGGAGGTGGAGTGGAAGCCGTAATAAATCAAGAGCTGTTAGATATTACTTTTTGGGTGCAATCGGAATTCTCACCACCGACGGATACGCTTTAGAATGATGAATGGTATTTTGAACGGTAATCCCTTTGGATTCATCATAATTATTGCCCCCGGTATTTAGGTTACGCTCAAATCGTGGAAAGTTGCTACTCGAAATTTCAATGCGTATACGGTGGCCGGGTGCAAAGTAGTTGCTCGTTACCATGGGGCTCATATTCACTTTGTATACTTTTCCTTTCTCCATTAATACTTCTTTATCGTAGCCTTCGCGGTAACGTAAACGCTGAATGGTTTCATCTAAATTATAAGCCTTACCATCAGGATGAACATCAATAAGTTTTATAGTAATATCAGAGTCTGTTCCGGTAGAGGAAACATAAAGCGTAGATTCAATAAAACCTGTTACTTCAATCCCTTCAGTAAGTGAATCTGATGTATAGACAAGAACATCATTACGTAACTCTACTTGGGATTGATCAAAAGATCCACCTTGTATGGCATTACCCGCACAACAAACATTACCGCCAACTGAAGGCACGGGATTCATAGGATCATAGGTAAAGGTATCGGGCTGATTCTTTGTTGGCACTTTAGCGCTTAATACTCCGTCGCCATTTCGAGTATTAGCATAACCATTACTGGATAGCCAAAAATCTTGCATGCGTGTACCCGGAAGAGGAAAACTATCTGCCGATTGCCATTTGTTGGAGCCCATCGTATAGTAACGAACACGCGGATTTTTCTGTTTGAAATTATTGGCCTCTCCTTTTAGATGGTAATCAAACCAAGACCAGGTAAGTTCATCATAATTAAGTCTGGCATCACCCACACTAAGCTCTCCAACTTTTGTATCTGCTGTTGCGCGCTTGTAAGAACAGTGTAAGACAGGTGCAATTATTAAATATTGGTCGTCGGCTAACTTGCTGCCCTTAGCACTATTACGCAGGTGATTGAAAAGTTCAATATTCGGACCGGAGGATACATCAAACCAAGATACAAACCAATATCCTGGTACATCGATTGGCATATTCTCATGCCAAAGTCCGCCTTTATACCACTCAGCATCATTGGGCTTGCGAGTAATCATTTTATCATAAACACCTTGCTGACCATCTACATTACGAATGATACCACTTACTGGTAAATGATTAAAAGCTTTAGCCCAATCTACGCGCGGCATTTCTGTTGCCATATCATAAAAGCGGGAGATACGAACAAGGTCTTGCTGCGTCATGTTCTTTGATAAAGTAGGGCGATAGGTATCATTTTGCGTTCCATAGAGCCATGAAGTAAAAAGCATTTGTTGTGCTCCCCCTCTATACCAATTACCCTGCTCTTGAAATCGACCTACCTTTCCAACACCGGCACCAAATCCCTGTGCAACAATTGCACCAAGTGCGGGGTGTTTTCGCGAGGCCACCGCCATTTGCCATTCGGCAGTAGAAGAACAACCAACCAAACCAATTTTACCATTAGACCAGGGCTGTGCGGCAAACCAGGTAAATGCATCATCTCCATCCGTAACAGGTGTTCCAAGAATATCCCACTCGCCTTCTGAGAAAAAGCGGCCTCTTTCATTTTGTACAGCAAAAGCATATCCACGACTCACCGCTTCATAGGCTTCTTCAAAACTGCGCGAGGTCATTTTACCATCTACCCAACTATTAAAGTTGTAAGGAGTTCGCGATAAAATGAGTGGATGACGACCGCCACCTTTGGGTCGGTAGATATCTGTTGCCAGGCGCACCCCATCGCGCATCGGAATCATCACCTTTTGTTCAATTACTGCTATGTCAGCAAGCTTATAATAAATTGGAAGTGTATCCTGCGCTTGCGCGAGCAAATTCACTGTAACAAGTAACGAAAGAAGAAGACGATATCTCATTGGGATAGTTTTATACTTAAATATACGGATGTACGCGGAATTGAATTTCTTACCTACCAAAATTGAGTATTTACAATGATTTTCATCATTTCTTTAGACAAGAAGTTGAATTTACTTTGAGCGCATAGCCATTAAAATATGAGAACTATTAATTACGGGATAAAAGGAAAACGATCTAAAAACGTTTTCTTTTTATTATTCCGAGCAGTTTTAGGTATCGGCCTTTTTGCTAAAGGCATTACTTTCTTACGTGATAAGGCATTAATTGAGAATCTACTTTCTGAAACAGCTACACCTGAAAAACTTTCTTTTTTTGAATTTTTAATCCCCTACTTACACCTTGCGGGAGGCTTTTTTATCTTGATTGGATTGTACACTAGAATCGCAGTACTATTACAACTCCCCATCATTATTGGTGCCGTTGTTTTATTATTTAAATCGACGAGTAATTTTCAGCAGGGTGAATTTGTATTTGCTTTAACAATCCTTATTATGCTAGTAATACAATTAATAAATGGTGACGGATTTTATACGTGGAGAAATCTCATTAATGAAGAAAAAAATATTGTATAATGAAATTAGGATCCCTACACAGGTTTTGAAAAATTGACAAAAGCCGCGCTAGCTAATTAATTTTTTAGACACCCCTCAGCTATTCAATCCTATTATTAAGGAGTGACTAATTAGATACAACTAATGCCATTCCCTTTTGCGTTTCATTGAAACTCCCCCTATCGTATACCAGATTGCCGTTTACAAAAGTATGCGTCACCTTGCTGTGGAAAGTTGTTCCCTCCAATGGGGACCATCCACATTTATATAAAATATTTTCTTTGCTAACCGTATAGCTCGTATCTAGATCTACAATAACCAGATCCGCATAATATCCCTCGCGTATAAATCCTCTTTTATCAATTCGATAAAGAATGGAAGGGTTGTGGCACATTTTTTCAACAATTTTTTCCAGTGGTATTGCCCCTTGTTTATAAAACTCCATCATAATATTTAAAGAGTGCTGAACTATTGGAGCTCCGGACATTGATTGAAAATAAGGTCTTTGCTTTTCATCCATTGTATGAGGCGCATGATCAGTTGTGATGATATCAATACGATCATCAAGTAATGCCTGTAACAGCCCCTTCTTATCTTTTTCAGTTTTTATAGCAGGATTCCACTTGATCAACTTGCCAAGACGATGATAGTCCGAGTCCGAAAACCAAAGGTGATGAACGGAAACCTCCGTTGTAATATTTTTTTCATGTAAGGGTATATCATTTCGGAATAAGTGTGTTTCTGCTTCTGTTGATAAATGAAGAATGTGTAATCGGGCATGGTATTTATTTGCAAGCGCAATAGCTCTTTTGGTAGCTTCATAACAAGCCTGTTCGCTTCTGATTGTTGGATGAAATTCTACAGGTACATCATCTCCAAATTTTGATCGATAATACTCCTCGTTTTCTTCGATGATTGCTTCTTTCTCTGAGTGAATGGTGATGATCGATTTGCAGTTGGCAAACAATTTTTCCATTATTTCTGGATTATCAGCCAGTAGATTTCCCTTTTTTGTAAAATAAAGTCCATCATCGGAAACTCCCAATAGCGCTGAAGTGTCCAGCTTGATCACTTCATCCAGATTATCGGCATTGACCCCTAAAAAAAACCCAAAATTGGCGAGTGATTTTTGAGCCGCTAATTGATACTTTTCATTCAAATTAGCAAGTGTTAAAACGTTTGGCAAGGTATTTGGCATATCAATAAAAGAAGTGACCCCGCCTGCAACAGCGGCTTTACTTTCTGAGTATAAATCCCCTTTGTGGGTCAGACCTGGCTCTCTAAAATGAACTTGACCATCGATGATTCCAGGAAAGAGATACTTAGAAGTTCCATCTATAACCGAGGTAGTTGAATCTGCACTTAAACGGCCAATTTGTTTGATTTTATCATTTTCAATGAGAAGGTCGGCCTTGGTTATTTTTCCTTCGTTAACAATACTAATATTCTTGATAAGCGTTTTAACTGGCATAGTACAGTTTCCCTAGTACGTTTAAAATAAGTTATTTGTAACCATAAAGTTATGGCTCGTTTATTAAACAATCTCCCAATTTCTGTGTTTATTGAAGCGTAATCATATCTATACGCTTAATTATGCAACAAAAATTTAAAAATTCCATTTTAGTTCTCGTGTTTGTATTAACAGGAGCTGTATCTGTTCATGCGCAAGTAACCGGAGCAATTGGGGGTACAATAGTCAATCAAACTAATCAGCAACCCCTTGCAGGTATTACAATTGAAGTAAAGCCGGGTGAGAGAAAGGGCGTATCGGATTCACTAGGTAATTTCCGCATAGCAGGCATTCAGCCGGGTAGTTATTCTATTTCCTTTACAGCAGTAGGCTATCAAAGCAAAACCATAAGCAACCTTGTGTTGACGAGTGGAAATGAAACCAATTTACAAGTTGAGTTGGAACCTGAAGTAAAACAATTAAGTACAATCGTTGTAAGCAGTCGAAAAAACACGGCGAAAGTGGCTACTATTGAAAGTCCTTTAAGTATTCAGCGTCTGACCACAGAAGATATCAAAGCTAATCCAGGTGGAAATTTCGATATCAGTAAAGTGATTCAATCCTTACCGGGTGTAGGTGGCGGTATAGGTGGGGGTAGTTTTCGTAATGATATTATTATTCGTGGTGGATCGCCCAGTGAAAATGTTTTTTATTTAGATGGAATTGAGGTGCCAATCATCAATCACTTTAGTACGCAAGGCAGTGGCGGTGGACCACAGGGAATTTTAAACGTCAGCTTTATTGAAGATGTGCGATTAAGCACGTCTGCATTTGACGCGCGATATGACAATACGTTGAGTTCTGTTTTTCAATTCAAACAAAAAAACGGAAATACAAATCGTGTACAAGGAAACTTTCGATTAAGTGCATCTGAGGTAGCGGCCACTTTTGATGGTCCATTATCGAAAAAAACTACTTTTTTAGCATCGGCAAGAAGAAGCTACTTGCAATTATTATTCAAGGCTATCGACCTTCCAATACGCCCTAATTATTGGGATTTTCAATTCAAGACCACAACTAAAATTGACAAAAAAACAACGTTAACTTTTTTAGGGATTGGCGCCATTGACGAATTTAAGTTTGCAGCACCCAAAGAAGCAACACCCGAAAAACTATATGTGATTAATTCTAACCCAGGTATTAATCAGTGGTCGTATACGATTGGAGCTACCTTGAAAAAATTGACGAACAAAGGCTTTATAAATCTATCAATTAGCAGAAATAGATTAGATAATCGAGCGGATAAATATTTAAATAATGATAAGCCGTTGGAAAGCGAACGCACTTTCCGTATTCAGAGTACCGAAACCGAAAATAAACTACGCCTAGATGTTAATAATACTTATGGGAATTGGAAATTGAGCTATGGCGCAGTGGCACAGGTGATAGATTTTGGCAATACGTTTTTTCAGGTTTTTCGTCAACCCGTAAAAGATGCATTGGGAAATATTTTACAACCTGGTATAACTTTCAACTACAGCAGAGAATTAAACTTTTTACGATATGGAACATTCGCGCAGGCGGGTCGTAGAATTTTCAACAATCGTTTAGGTATAAGTGTAGGACTAAGAGCAGATGCGAATACGGCTAAAAATAGTACTCGTAATTTATTGAATCAGCTTAGCCCTAGAGTGAGTGTAAGCTATGCAATTAGCGATAAATGGAATATTAGTTCCAGCTATGGACTTTATTACCGACTTCCTTCATACACTCAGCTTGCATTTTTGGGGCAAAATGGATTTACGAACCCTGGTGCATATATCAAGAGCATACACTGGGTGGGTGGATTTGAATTTTTACCCTATAGCACTACACGTTTTACAATTGAAGGCTTTTATAAAAAATATAGTAATTACCCAATTAGCATCCCGGATGGAATTAGCTTAGCAAATAAGGGCACTGAGTTTGGAGCAATTGGTAACGAACCTATAAAACAAGATGGAGAAGGAAGAGTGTGGGGTATTGAATTTTTTGCACAACAAAAACTAACCAAGCGTTTCTTTGGTGTACTTAGCTACACATTTTATTACAGTGAATTTACTGGAGCGAATGGTCAATACGCACCAGCAAGTTGGGATAATCGTCATTTAATTAGTACAACCTTGGGCTATAAATTAGGACGCAACTGGGAGCTTGGTCTGAAGTTTCGATATCAAGGGGCGGCGCCTTACACCCCTTATAATTTAGAGCAGAGTCAATTAAATTATTTAACCCTGGGAACAGGCGTGTTTAATTATACCGCGATAAACTCCCTGAGACTACCCGCATTTCATTCTGGAGATCTTCGCATTGATAAAAAGTGGAACTATCGAAATACAACGCTTGATCTGTTTTTAGATATCACCAATTTCTACTCTTCCAAAAGCAGCGGAATCCCATTTTATACATTTAAGCGAAATGCAGAAAATACTGCTTTTTTAAGTACGAATAGTAATCCAGTGCAACAAGATGGGAAAAATGCAATTCCAATATTATTAGATGATATTAACGGAACACTTTTGCCCACCATTGGAATCATACTTGAATTTTAGTGAACAAAGTGTTTAAAGCATTAACTATAACAAAAATCTAATGTAACTTACCAGTATGAAACAATCAGTCGTCTTATTGACTATTCTCCTCGCATCGTTTTCGTGGATTAGTTGGAATAAAAACGCTTACACGGGAAACAGTCGCGCAAAGGAAGAAATAATTAGCTGCTACAACATGGAAACCCTAAACGCCTATCAAAAAGAGGCGTCTTCGGTCCCTTTTGCCCTACTACACCAAAATGCAAGAAAAATAGAAAGCTACCAGGAATTAGGAAAAATGATCGGTTTCCAGACCGGAGATGGGAAAGAAGCAAGCGCCTATTTTATTGCAGCAAAGAAAAAAACAAATAATTGGCTTATTGTTATTCAAGAATGGTGGGGATTAAATGATAATATAAAAAAGGAAGCGGATAACTATTATAAAGACCTAGGCCATATGAATGTACTGGCGGTAGATATGTATGATGGGAAAGTAGCTACTACTTCGGATAGCGCTATGAAATTAATGCGTGGAGCAGATATGAAAAGAATGGTTTCCATTATACAGGGTTCCATAGGGTATGCAGGGGAAAACCCGAATATTTATAGTGTAGGATGGTGCTTTGGAGGAATGTGGAGTTTACAAACTGCAATACTTGCAGGTTCAAAGGCGAAAGGTTCAATCATGTTTTATGGAAGACCGGAAGCTAATATTGAAAAACTAAAAACACTAAACTGCGATATTATTGGATTTTTCGGTAATAAAGATCAGTCGCCATCACCAGCAGTAGTTAACGAGTTTGAAAAAAACATGAAGGCGGTCAATAAAAATTTAGAAACACACAAATATGAAGCCGGACATGGATTTGCTAATCCAAGTAATCCTAGTTTCAATGCAGAAGCTGCCGCTGATGCTTATAAAAAGGCGATTGCATTTTTAAAATCACACAGCAAATAACGGAGAATTAACTTCAATCAAATAAACAAAGTTTAATCTCGTCTCTTCCCCGTAATAGGCCACTTGCTCTTCCCCAATTTTAATGGCCCCTAACTTTTCCATTGCTTTTTGCGATCGAATATTTTGAGCGCCCACATGAAAAATAACTCTACTTACAAATTCAAATAAATAGGTAAGCATTACATGCTTTGTGGCTCTATTAAAAGGAAGTCCCCAACATGCTCTTGAAAAAAAGGTATAGCCAATTTTCACTTCGTCTTTTTTGGGAGAAAAATCATAAAAACGGGTAGATCCAATAACATTTCCACTCATGTTCTTAATAAGAAAAGCTCCCTTAGATGCAATGGCCCCCGTAAAATAATTTTGAAAAACATCTTTTTTATAACGATCGGGGTTAGGGTGTTGCTCCCAAATTAATGGATCACTCGCCACTTGATATAAAACATCAAAATCATGCTCTTCTAAAGGTGTCAGCGACACCCATTCATTTATTAGGTGTTTAGGTTGCAGATCCATAAAAACAAATGAGCTAATCGTATTATTGGAAGAGGAAAGATAAATTATTTAGCTAACTTTCTGAAAATCTAAAAAATTCAATGCGCGCCACAATTCTACTTTTTTTTATTGTACTTAACTCAATTGTATTTGCACAAAAAGAGCTAAAAGTTATAAGTCTAAAAGAAACCAAACGTATCGCAACAAATCTGTCGGCAGATAATATGGAAGGAAGACGTGCTTTTACAACCGGCAATGAGAAAGCGGCGGCATATATCGCTAATGAGTTTCAAAAAATAGGTTTAAAAAGATGGAATGACCATGATAGCTTTTTACAAACTTTTCAGTTGGTCAAAAAAATTAATGCCAACAAGCGAGCCTCCTATTCGTTTGACCTATCGCAAGAAGGTGAAAAAGTACAACTATCAAATATTGTAGGCGTTCTTCCAGGAAAATCAAGACCCCAAGAATATGTGATTTTCTCAGGACACTTTGATCATTTAGGTATCAATGCTCGAAATCTACAAAACAGTGACAGTATTTATAATGGAGCCAATGATGATGCGGCTGGGATTACGGCTATGATCATGCTCGCCAAATATTTCAAGAAGCTGAATAACAATGAAAGAACACTACTGTTTGTAGCTTTCAATGCAGAGGAAATGGGTGGCTTTGGAGCAACTTATTTTTCAAAACAATTTGATCCGATCCAAGTAGTAGCGATGTTTAATATTGAGATGATTGGTACTGAAAGTAAGTGGGGTAAAAACTCAGCTTTTATCACCGGATATGAGAAATCAAATATGGGCGAGTTATTACAAAATAATTTATCGGGTAGCAATTTCACTTTTTTTCCTGACCCCTACCCTGCCCAGCAACTTTTTTACCGCTCAGATAATGCCACGCTTGCAAGATTAGGCGTGCCCGCACATACCATTTCTACCTCTAAAATGGACAATGAGCCCAATTACCACAAAGCAAGTGATGAGATTAGCACACTTGATTTGAAAAATATGAAAGAAATTATAAAAGCAATTGCACTCAGCTCCAGGGGTATTGTTGCTGGAAAAGAAACACCAACAAGAGTCGACACCTCAACGCTTAATAAAAGATAGTTATTTTTTTGGCCTCCTGGCTCTGCCAAATAAAATTTGAAAAAAAGGGGGGCAATAAAAAGATAAACAACCCAACTTTTCTCTAAAAGGGCTAATGGGATGATGAGTATATAAATAATAGTGGGTAAAATAATTCGCCAACACATATTATGATATAGCAGTCGACTCACGCCTGGGTCTATGAAACGTTTTTCCCAGGAGTAAATCAACATAGCTAAATGTAGCAAGCTAACCGAGATAAGATTCAAACTATAAACGATAATGCTAATACTTGCATAGAGATAATTTCCTAAAAATCCTGATGAAAACGGAATTAAACAAATAAACATTAAAAAGAAAATATTGAGCCAAATACTAAAAATATTTGTTTTAACCATATGATGGTGATTAAAATGTGTGTCTACCCAAAAAGCCCCTACAACAATAAATCCTAAAAAGAAAATGAACAGTCTAGGAATTATTTGATCCAATAAAAACTGCTTAAGCCCATTTTCAGTTTCACCAGGCGGTATTTCTAATGTAAGTGATAATATGGTTATAACGATTGCAAAAACAGCATCTGTCAAGGCCTGAATCCGATTCACATTCAGTTCGGTAAACTGAATAATTGTATCTCTTTTCATAATCACAATTTAATGATAGGCACATGCGTATCAGTTGATTTTATTTTAAGATCATGATGATAACTATCATTTCAAAAAATAGAGTAATCGCTTCATGATGCTTAGTTTTTGTATATTGTACTTAAAATAAATTCTATGCAAGTAAGACTTTTGCTCCTAACTATACTTGTAGGCTCATTTGCTTGCAAAAGCCCCAATCAGTCTACCCCGCAAGCCAACTACTTTGATTACAGTATCTCCGATACAAAATTGACAGGCGGAGCCAAACTCATTCCTATTAAAACGCCATTAGGGGAGTTTAAAGTATGGACAAAGAGAGTGGGTAATAATCCTTCCATAAAAGTTTTACTGCTTCATGGGGGGCCCGGCGCAACTAGTGAATACTTTGAATCGGCAGACTCTTATTTTCCAGGAGCTGGTATTGAGTATTACTATTACGACCAGTTAGGGTCAGGTAGAAGCGATAATCCGGCGAATGATTCCCTTTGGGAAGTTGATCGATTTGTAGAAGAGCTAGAACAAGTTCGACTGGCACTAAACCTTGATTCCAGCAATTTTGTTTTACTCGGTCATTCCTGGGGAGGAATACTGGCAATGGAGTATGCATTAAAATATCAAAAAAACTTAAAAGGGCTAATCATATCAAATATGGTCGCTTCAATCCCTGAATATGTTAAATATGCCAACGAAGTGTTGGGACCACAGTTACCACCTGAGATTCTTAAAAAAATACGAGCATTTGAAGCCAAAGAAGATTATACCAATGCTGAATACCTCGGCCTCATTCAGCAATACTATTACCCCGAACATGTCCTTCGCATGGATCCCAAAAACTGGCCAGAACCAGTTAATCGCTCGTTTGCAAAACTCAACTACCCCTTGTATTTAAAAATGCAGGGGCCTAGTGAATTTGGTGTGGTAGGTAATGCCACGCTAAAAAATTGGGACCGCACTCAAGATTTGAAACAAATAAAGGTTCCTACCCTTGCCATTGGTGCAAAACATGACACGATGGATCCTGAGGCAATGAAAAAAATCAGTGAGTCTGTTCAAAACGGACAATTTCTATATTGTCCCAATGGAAGTCATATGTCCATGTATGACGACCAAGAAAGGTATTATACCGGTATCATCAATTTTTTAAAAAAGCTATAACGACAAATGGCGCTGCAACAAGAAATGGTTAGACAGGGCAACTTCTTGTTTAGACATAGAGGCACGCTCCCCATTTTAATTATTATTCCAGCAATCCTGCTTCGGGTTTGTGATATTCACACAAATTGGTTAGGAGCACATACTGAACTGATAACCTACACAGCTTATGGTATTTCACTAATTGGGTTATTACTTCGGTTTATCATAGTCGGACATGCCGCACCCAATACTTCGGGAAGAAATACAGAAGGTCAAATTGCAGATACAATTAATAGTGATGGATTATACTCCGTAGTGAGACATCCACTTTATCTAGGAAATTTTTTAATGTGGCTCGGCCCCGCACTTCTCACCTTTCACAGTTGGTTTATTGGACTATTTGTTTTTTTGTATTGGATTTATTATGAGCGTATCATGTTAGCAGAAGAAGATTATCTGCGTAACAAATTCGGAGAGCCCTATGAGAATTGGGCAGTAGGACGCCCGGCATTTATTCCAGATCTATCCAAATGGAAACCCTATCACAACAAATTGATTTTTTATAAAGCAGCATACCAAGAAAAAACAGGATTTCTTTGGCTAAATCTTATTTTTTGGATTTTCAATATCGCAGACAACTTTAGTTTGAATACCTCAATATTGATGGTACAGCCCTGGTCTGGTCTTTTATTTTTATCAATCGTTTTATACTTGATATTAAAAATAACAAAGCGATAATATTTCATTTTTAAAATACGTCTATGAAAATCCTACAGGAATTCAAATCGTTTGCCATGAAAGGCAATATTCTTGATCTGGCAGTTGCTGTAATTTTAGGAGGTGCATTTGGAACAATTGTTTCTTCAATGGTAGAAGATGTAATCACTCCGCTTTTATTGGCTCCTGCATTAGATGCCATTCATGCAACTGACCTTGATAAACTTGTATGGAAAAGTGTGAAATATGGGAAATTTATCGCAGCCATAATTAAGTTCTTATTTACAGCGGCTATATTGTTTATCATTATACAGTCAATTAACAGAGTATCTAAAAAAGAGGCGGCAAAGCCCGTCGCTACTCCAGAGGAAATTACTTTATTGCGCGAGATTCGTGATTCATTAAAAAATCGCTCTTAATAAAAACAATTTTAGCGCCCATAATTTAATACGGGCTTTTTACTTTCTAAACTAAACAATTATGAGTGATGCATTAAAATACCCCATCGGAAAAGTAAATTTTGTAGAGTATAGCGAAAAAATTAAAAATGATTGTGTCGCTGCAATTTTAGCAATGCCTCCGATGTTAGACTTTGCTGTTGAAAATCTAAATGATGATCAACTACATAGGCCATACCGAGAAGAAGGCTGGACACCCAGTCAAATCATTCATCATTTAGCAGATTCACATATGAATGCATTTATACGTTTTAAATTAGGCTTAACAGAAGAACATCCCACTATTAAACCCTATGATCAAAATAAATGGGCAGAAACCGTTGATGTAAAAAATGTTCCTGTCAATAACTCTATTACACTATTACATGCGCTACACCGTAGATGGCATGCACTACTAATCACATTGAACGAAAGTGATTTTATGCGAACGGTTTACCATCCAGAACAACAGAAAGATATTTCACTTTGGCAGTTATTGCAGATTTATGCATGGCACGGAAAACATCATGCAACACAAGTAATCCAATTCAAAGAACGAGTAAGCTTGTAATTAAATTTAAACTTTAACACAGGTATGAAAAAAATAACAATCTTATTCCTTTTGTGCTCATTTGTAGCTGCTGCGCAAGACACTATTACTAAACAGTCTATTCAAAATGCTGCTTTGCTCTGGGATGTAAAATTTACAGAAAAGGAAGTTGACATGATGCTTCCTGATCTCAAAGACAACCAGGCAGATTATAAAAAATTGCACGGACTAGTGTTAGATAACTCAATAGGCATGAGTCTTTCACAAAAACTAATTCCCGACAATGCGGTTCAACAAAAAATTCAATGGACCTATAACCCAACTATAAAATTACCTGCAAACAAAAATGATTTAGCATTTTATACCATTAATCAACTTGGTGCACTGCTTAGAAATAAATCAATTTCATCGATAGAGCTAACAAAATTCTTTTTAAGTCGAATCAAAAAATTTGGAGATGCACTTCAATGCGTGATAAGCACCACTGAACTACTTGCATTGGAACAAGCCAAACAAGCAGATGAAAACTTTAAAAAGGGAGTCGATAAAGGACCCTTGCAGGGGATTCCTTATGGGCTAAAAGATTTATTTGCAGTAAAAGGAACTAAAACAACATGGGGAGCGCAGCCCTACAAAGATCAATTAATAGATCAAGATGCCTATGTATACACGCGCTTAAAAGAAGCGGGTGCCGTACTGATAGCTAAATTCACGCTTGGCGCGTTAGCAATGGGCGATTATTGGTATGGAGGAAGAACAAAAAATCCCTGGAATCTTGAAAGAGGTTCAAGCGGCTCATCTGCAGGGTCAGCTTCAGCAACTGTTGCAGGACTCGTACCCTTTGCGATCGGGACTGAAACACATGGCTCAATAGTTTCACCAAGCCATACATGTGGAGCGACGGGTCTACGGCCAACTTTTGGAAGTGTGAGCCGCTCTGGTGCCATGACATTAAGCTGGAGTCTGGATAAAATTGGACCTATTTGTAGATCGGCAGAAGATGCTGCCACTGTTTTTAGTTGTATACATGGTACTGATCACAAAGACGCCAGTGCCGTAAATGCCGCATTTAATTATTCTAAAAAGCTGGATGTAAAAAAACTAAAAGTGGGTTATGCAAAAAATCTATTTGATAAACTAGATAGCACAGCACAAGACTGGAAAGTACTGGCACAGTTAAAATCTGCAGGAATAAATTTGGTAGAAATGAATTTTCCAGATACCGAGAGTTATCAATATGACATGATTGGAATTGTAATCGGAAGCGAAGCAGCGGCAGCTTTTGATGCCTTTACGCGATTAGACATCGATGATCAAATGACGAGACAAACAAGAGGAGACTGGCCAAATTACTTTAGACAGGCCAGAACAATTCCGGCCGTAGAGTATATCAATACAAACAGACATCGAGTCACGCTAACGGAAAAAACAAACGAAGCATTAAAAATCTTTGATGTAGTGATTGTACCTACGTTTGGAGGTCGACAGCTGGCAATTACCAATCTTACTGGACATCCTGCACTTTGTATGCCAACAGGTTTTTCAAAAGCAGGACTTCCCAATAGTATTACCTTTTTAGCGAATCACTTTAGAGAAGAAGAATTATTGTTGCTGGGCAGCTTCTTTCAGGCTATTACTGATTACGATGAAGTGCATCCGCCACTATTTAAATAGCAGGACGCTTCCCCATTTGATTCATAAAACGCACATGCGAAACAACAGCAGCGCGTGTAGTTGGGAAGTAGAGATAGGCTAAATCAAATTGCGCACAAGTCTCTTGCACGATTCTACTAATGGCAGGATAGTGAATATGACTGATGCGTGGGAAAAGATGGTGTTCTATCTGGTAATTAAGACCCCCAAAAAACCAGGTTGCTATTTTATTAGTAAAGGCAAAATTGGCTGTAGTTTTCACTTGGTGAATCGCCCATTCATTTTCAATTTTCACTGGATCAACGCCTGCAGCTTCAAACTCAGCATGCTCAACAACGTGTGCCAACTGAAATACTATAGCAAGCGTTAACCCCATCGTAAACTGGCTGATAAAAAGACCCACAAGGCCTTGACTCCACCCTAATAGATATACGGGCAGAAAGATATAAAAGAGAATAAAAAAGATTTTACCCGTCCAAAAAACAAGATGTTCCCACTTGTCCATCTTCTTCAGCGGTGTAGTGTGTATCTTTTTTGAAAAATATTTTACATAGTCCATAAAGAACATAAACAAAGAAGTGAATCCATACAGCAAAAACATGTATACCGTTTGAAATCGATGCATGGGCTTCCACTGCTGGGTAGTACACTGCCGAATAAAGGGCATGTTATTGATGTCATCATCAACCCCATCAATATTGGTGTAGGTGTGATGAATAATATTGTGCTTGAGTTTCCATAAAAAGGCATTACCCCCTAAAAAATTATTAGTCAGACCAAATAAGTAATTGACCCAGTTGCGAGTAGAAAAACTTCCATGGCAAGCATCATGCATAACGTTGAAACCAATAGCAGCCATATTAAAGCCAAACAAAACCCAAAGCAAAAGAGAAAGACCCCAATGCATTGGAGTTGTCAACAAAACAAAGTAAATGAGCAATGCAGAAGGAATTAAAATAATTGCTTTCGCATATAATTTCCAATTACCGGTTTTGCGGATATTGTTATTATTAAAATAAGCATCTACTTCGTGCTTGAGCGCATTAAAAAAATCCTTTTGCTTATTATTAAAAGTGACCTTATACTGGGTGGTTGACATGCTTTAAAATTGGGTTGAAAGAGTGAAGATACGCTTTATTAAAAAAAGTAATCGACAATAAAATATAAAATAGAGGGACAGAGCAAACATCCCAGTCCAGTATAAAATGTAGCAGTCAATGCTCCATAAGGCACAAGCTTAGTATCCGTTGAGGCCAGACCTGCGGCAACACCACTAGTTGTTCCAATTAATCCTCCATATACCATTGCAGATTGTGGATTATTTAAACCAATTCGAGTAGCAAGAATCCTTCTAAATTAATAATCAGAGGATCTTCGGTTAATGGATGAAGCTAGCTTAGCTAAATGATTAGTAAACACCTTTTTCGCATCTCGTAACTTCTTTTACTAATATCGTAACTCGCATAATTTGTTGAGCACGAACTTTGCGGCACAAAATTGTGCTCATGCGTACCCTTTTACTTTCTTTACTCTTCACCCCCTTCGTCTGCATCGCACAAGAATCGGATAGCATTACCTCATTACCATCTGTACAAATTATTGGTAAAAAAATAAATCGTTTGCCCGGCTCTGGTCAGGTGATTGATGCAAAAAAATTGGCCCTGTTAAATCAAACGGATATTAATAAAGTACTACGAACAATTCCAGGTGTTTATATCAGAGACGAGGAAGGTTTTGGTTTACGTCCCAATATCGGTTTGCGTGGAACGCAGGTAAACCGAAGTGCGAAAATAACATTGATGGAAGATGGGGTATTAATGGCGCCCGCACCCTATGCTGATCCATCTGCTTACTATTTCCCAACATTTGCCAGAATGGACCGAGTAGAAGTATTAAAAGGAAGCAGTCAAATTAAATACGGGCCTTATACAATTGGTGGTGCCATCAATTTGGTGTCGACTCCTTTTCCATCAACATTTAAAATGTTTGCCCAAGTGTCGGTTGGTTCATTCAAAACGAATCAACAACGAGTTTGGATAGGTAATAGCACAAAAAATATCGACTTCTTGTTTGAAATCAACCGGCACGCCAGCACCGGTTTTAAAGAAATTGACGGAGGTGGAAACAGTGGTTTTGACAGAAGAGATTTTTTAGGAAAAATCCGCTGGCACAGCACATCATCTGCAAGAGTGCAGCAATCGTTTACACTGAAGGTATTGAACACGACAGAGAAGGGTAACGAGTCTTATTTGGGTTTAACCTTTGATGATTTTAATATAAATCCTAATCGCCGTTATGCGGCCACGCAAAAAGACAAATTAGATATTGCACACCAGCACATCACATTAAATCATACAATCACGCTTAGCAAAAATTCAAATCTTTCTACCACCGGCTACTTAACTTATACATTTAGAGATTGGGGGCGCGTAAATAGCATTAGTGGCCAATCTGTAACAACAATCCTCGCTAATCCGGTATTATATTCAAATGCATTTGGAATTATGAAAGGTGAGATAGGCGGTCCGGTTGTATTTCAAAATGCAGCACGAACTTATTTTGGAAAAGGATTACAATCAAGTTTTCAATATAAACTGAACAAAACAAAAATCAAACAGTTGATTCAATTGGGAGTAAGATTACATGCAGATAAAGCAGATCGATTTGCTACACAATCTGCTTTTGTAGTGTCAGCAGGGCGTTTGATTCAAACTACTGCGGGTGTTCGCGGAAACAATGAAAATCAAATTAGATCAGCAAACAGTGTTGCCCTTTTTATTCAAGATGATATCAAATGGGGCGGACTTACCATTTCACCTGGTGCACGCTATGAAAACATACTATTGTCTTTTGATAATTTCGGAACAATGGATAGTGAAAGATTGGGGTCTTCATTAAAAACCGCTTCAAATCATGTAACCGCTTTTCTCCCAGGTGTAGGGATAAATTATTTGGTTAATCCTCGTGTCTCTGTTTTTGGAGGAGTACACAAAGGATTTTCTCCACCTGGTATACCTTCTATAACAGCGGTTACACAAGCAAAGCCGGAAAAGGCCTGGAGCTACGAAGCGGGTGTTCGAGCACAAAATGATCGTTGGAATTTACAGTTAGCGGGATTCATGAATCGGTATGAAAATATTTTAGGTTCAGATAATCAATCTGGGGGTGGGGCCGGAACTGGCGATATGTTCAATGCCGGCAACGCAAATACGATGGGAATTGAGTGGAGTATGGAAACAGATGTTGTATCATTATTGTCTGCTGGCAAAAAATATCGAACCCCCCTGTCAGTAACCTATACCTACACACGCGCTGTATTTAGTACCACCTTTTCAAATGCGGGTGGCGACTGGGGTACTGGACTCATTCAAAAAAATGATTGGATTCCTTTTCTTACCCCCCATTTGCTTACTATTTCTGCAGGATTTGAATCAACTCGATTTAACACAACCTTGTTGGCTCGCTTTACAGGTTTGACAAGAATAAAACCCGGACAGGGTAACGATATACAAATACCCCAAAAAGATGTAGCATACAATAATGTAAATGCTCTAAAAAGTTATTGGGTAATTGATATAAGTAGTAACTATAAAATAAACCCCTCGGTGACACTATTTGCTACGCTTAACAATATATTAAATACCGCCTACATCGTTGCAAATCTTCCACAAGGCTACCGGCCTGGAATGCCTATTGCAGTAATGACGGGGATTAAAATAAATTTTTAGCGCTTACTGATCTTATTTAAGGAAATCTGTCTTTGGCGTGTACATTTAAAGCGAGTGATTTCGTCGCTCCGTTTGGCTCTGTGTTTTTGACTAGTTCCGCTGTTAACCCGCTTGCGCCATAAATTAAAACTGGTACGCTTGAGCGTACGGCGCATCAGCTCTATCACTTGGCTTTCTGATAAACCGAACTGGAATTGGATCGCCTCAAAGGGTGTACGATCCTCCCAGGCCATTTCGATTACACGATCAATGTTTTGCAGCGTAAGCGCGAAGTCTACGTTTTTCACGCATTTAAAACAATTGATAGCCAATTTTGTTTTACTCAACTAGCCCTTGATTAGAGATATGAAAAAAAGAATAGCCAAAGAAAATCTACCGCAAAAAATTTGCAAAACCTGTTTGCGCCCCTTCACCTGGCGAAAAAAATGGGAAAAGGTCTGGAATGATGTATTATATTGTAGTGACAAATGCCGAATGAATAAAAACAAAATAGCGGGTGAAAAATAGTTTTGGTTGCATTAGTTCCTGCTATATATTCGTATTTCCAATTCAAACGAAAAAAAGAATAATGTTTAAACCCACTTCACTTTTATCTTGGCGTTGGCGCTGCATTTGGGCAGGCCTGGGTGATAGTGGTCGTTGGCGTTAAGCGCCGATCATAAATTTTCCAGAAGGGTCTGTCTTGACAAGAGGCAGACCCTTCGTCGTTTTACGACTATCCTCATCCCTCTTGTGAAAATCAATCAACATTTAAAAAAACAAGACATGAAATATTTTTTATCTCCCGATCAAACCCCAAAACAGTTTTACAACATTATGGCAGACTTAACCAATCGGCCATTACCACCACTACATCCACAAACAAAACAACCAGTAGGGCCACAGGATCTCGCTCCTTTATTTCCTATGGAGTTAATCAAACAAGAAGTAAGTGGAGAACGATTTATTGAAATACCAGACGAAGTGCGTTCGCTTTATCAATTATACAGACCCAGTCCGTTGGTACGTGCAAAAAGATTGGAAAAAGCATTAAAAACAAATGCCAAGATTTATTATAAATATGAGGGGGGAAGCCCGAGTGGTTCGCACAAAACAAACACAGCTATAGCGCAAGCTTATTACAACAAGCAAGAGGGAATCAAAAAAATTGTAACGGAAACAGGTGCAGGACAATGGGGCACTGCACTCAGTTTTGCGTGTGCACAATTTGGATTAGAATGTGAAGTGTTTATGGTACGCGGCAGTTATGATCAAAAGCCCTATCGTAAAGTGATCATGGAAACCTTTGGTGCTACCGTACATCCCTCTCCCAGCACACTGACACAGGTTGGAAAACAACAATTAGAAAAAGATCCACTTTCACTTTGATCATTGGGTATTGCAATTAGCGAAGCTGTTGAAGTTGCTGTACAGGATGAACATACGCACTATGCACTAGGAAGTGTGTTGAATCACGTCTTGTTACACCAAACCGTAATTGGTCAGGAAGCAATTCGTCAGTTTGAATTAGCCGATGATTACCCAGATGTAGTTATCGCTCCATTGGGCGGAGGTTCAAACTTTGCCGGAATTGCATTTCCGTTTATTGGCGAAGGTTTAAGGGGTGGTAAAAAAGTTCGTGCAATTGCAGTAGAACCTGCGTCTTGTCCAAAATTGACAAGAGGTGTTTTTGGTTATGACTTTGGCGATACGGCTGGCTTCACGCCACTTATTCCAATGTATAGTTTAGGACATGATTTTATGCCGCCCGGATTACATGCAGGAGGCCTTCGTTATCATGGAGCTAGTGCTTTATGTAGTCATTTGCTAAATGAAAAAAATATGGAAGCAGTTGCGCTACAGCAGTTAGAGTGTTTTGAAGCTGGATTACTTTTTGCAAAAACAGAGGGTATTCTTCCTGCTCCTGAAGCTACCCATGCAATTGCGCAAGTGATCAGAGAAGCAGCACAAGCAAATGAAGCAGGTGATAATCGTACGATATTATTTAATCTCTGCGGACACGGTCACTTTGATTTAAGCGCCTATGAAGATTTTGTTCAGGGTAAATTAAAAGATCACGTGTTAGATGAGAGTGCCCTGAAAAAATCAATTGCGTCCGTCGTGGTAATATAAGAGGAGTATAGATTTGATTAACGAGTCAATCGATATAATAAAATCGCTGTTCGTTGAATTAGTTTAGGATACTCGTTGAGATTAATAGTTTCTCCAGGTGCGTGTGCCCCTCTTCCACTAGCGCCTAACCCATCCAGGCAATCCAAGTATTGTGCCACATACGATATATCACCGGCACCTCTGCTACCTGGATTGCCTGGATTTACTTTACCAAATCCAAGGTCTTCACTGGCTTTACTTAATTCAGCGGCTAATTTTTCATTGCCAGCTGTTGGAGACATAGAAGGAATACCATCACTAAAGCTGATGCTTGCTTTTGTGCCAGGCAATGATTGACTCACAATCTCACGCATTACATTGCGTGCATTTGTTTTTTGTTCCTCACTAATAAAACGGAGGTCACCTATTGCGACTGTACGAGGAGAAATGATATTTGTTTTTCCTGATACTTCACCACGCTGGGCCTCCGTGTCATAATTTAACTCCGAGCCTCCCATGATCAACCCGGGATTAAAGGTGAGATATTGTTCCTGGCTGAGTCGCTCTCTAAAACCATTGATTATACGTGCAGCCTCATATATAGATCCATATCCGGCATTGCCAAAAACACCCGAAGAGTGTCCCTGTTTTCCTTCTACTTGTAACTTCCATCCACTCGCGCCCCTTCGAGCAGTAGCAGCAATGTTCATGCCCGATGCTGTTTCAAATGCCAGTGCAACATCGTGTTGTTTGGCACGATTAATAAAATCACCCCGCGAAACACTACGCGGATCTCCTGCATTTTCCTCATCACCAGTCATGTAAACCGTAATTGAAGTGTTGTCTAATAATCCATGTTGATGCATCGCCTTTAGTGCAGCAATAATTAATACATCGCCTCCTTTCATATCATTAACCCCTTGGCCCGTTGCAGTGCTATCGTTTAACCATGTAAATGGATTAGCCGGCATATCGGGTTCAAACACCGTATCCAAATGTCCAATCAAGAAAAGTTTTTTTCCTTTTGTTCCCTTACGATAAGCTACCAAATGACCTGCGCGTTGTAGTGAATCCGGTAGGCTTACCCATTCCACCGTAAAACCCAGTGCTCTCAACTCTTTGGCATAAAGCTCACCCACCGCTTTTACCCCAGCGACGTTAAAGGTTCCACTATTTATATCAACAGATTCTTTCAAAAGTTGAACCGACTGTTTGTATTGTTCATCGACAGTTTGAACAATCTTTTTTTCAACCGGTGAAAGTTGTGCATAGGCAACAACGACAATAAATAAAAAAAGAGAGGTGAAACAGATACGCATGGTTTATTTATTTATTCCTTCTAATGAAAATAAAAACGCATATTGAAGAGCCACATCTTTTAAATAATCAAATCGGCCCGAAGCGCCTCCGTGACCAGCCTCCATATTTGTTTTGAATAGCAATACGTTTTTATCAGTTTTTAATTTTCTGAGTCGGGCCACCCATTTTGCGGGTTCAAAATATTGAACCTGGCTATCATGAAGACCTGTTGTAACTAAAAGATTGGGGTATGCTTTTGCGGTAACATTATCATAGGGAGAATAGCTTTTCATATAGAAATAAGAATCCTTGTTTGCAGGATTGCCCCACTCGTCGTACTCATTTGTAGTAAGCGGTATTGTTGGATCAGACATCGTAGTAATAACATCTACAAAAGGCACCTGCGCAATTACACCGTTCCATAATTGTGGTTCAATAGTTACAACAGCGCCCATTAATAATCCACCAGCACTTCCGCCCATTGCGTATAAATGTCCCTGGCTGGTAAATTTTTCATTGATTAAATAATGACCACAGTCGATGAAATCATAAAATGTGTTTTTCTTTTTTAACAGCTTCCCGTCTTCATACCAGGCTCTTCCCATTTCTTGTCCGCCACGAATGTGTGCAATGGCATACACAAATCCGCGATCCAGCAAACTAAGTCTGCTGGTTGAAAAGCTTGCATCCATACTTGCTCCATAAGAACCGTAGCCATATAAAAGCAGGGGCGCCGAACCGTCTAGTGAAGTGCCTTTGCGATACACAATGGAAATTGGCACACGAGCGCCATCACGAGTAGTTGCAAATCTTCGTTCAGTTACATAGTTGTCTCTTTTAAAACCCCCTAGCACTGGTTGTTCTTTTACCAGCATTCGCTTTTTGTTTTTCCACTCGTAATCAAATGTTGAGGTGGGTGTTGTCATAGAAGAATAACGATACCTAAAAAGATTACTGGTAAATTCAGGATTACGTCCTACATAAGCATCATACGTTGGCTCGCCAAAATCCAAATAGTGTTCTTGCCCATTTTTCATATCGCGTATCCGCATTTGAATCAGTCCTTCTTTTCGTTCAGTAATAACCCAAAAATCACTGAAAGGATCTACACCCTCTAATAATACATCGCTTCGATTTGGGATTATCTCCTTCCATGTAGTAGCTGTCGTTTGAGTAAGGGGACAGCTCATTAATTGGAAATTCTTTGCATTCCAGTTTGTGACAATTAAAAATTGATCTTCCCAATGATCCACACTATACAATACCTCTTTTAGTCGGGGTTGAAAAACAGAAAAGGTTCCGGCAGGGTTATCAGAAGAAAGAAATCTCACCTCTGAAGAAAGGGTCGCTGCAGAAGTAATCAAAATGTATTTCCCGGATCTTGTTTTACTTACTCCAATATAATTAGACGGATCTTTTTCTTCGTATACCGCAACATCCGAAGTAGCAGGTGTATTCAGTTGGTGTCTTTTAATTTTTTCAGAAAGTAGTGTTACCGGATTATTCGAAGCATAAAAAACATGTTTGCTATCGGCAGACCAAACCGCGGCGCCGCTTGTGCCAGCAATCGTTTCTGAAAGGTTCTGCCCGGTTTTCAGATTTTTAAAACATAGCGTGTATTGTCTTCTGGATAGTTCATCCACACCGTAGGCCAACCACTCATTATCGGGGCTTATAGCTAGTCCGGAAACAGAATAGTAGCCCTTGCCCTCAGCCATTTTGTCTACGTCTAACAACAACTCTTCTTTTGCACCAGCCGTAAGTGCTTTTCTATAATATTTGTAATACTGTTTGCCCTCTTCTGTTTTTGTATAATAAGTATACCCGTTTTCTATAACAGGCTCAGACTCGTCTTTCTCTTGAATTCTTCCTCGCATCTCCTTAAACAAGCTTTCTTGGAATATTTGTGTTCCTGCCATCATGGTGTCCAGGTAGGCGTTCTCTTGTTTTAAATAGGCAACAACGGCCGAGCTATCTGGACCTTTTTTAAAATAATCATTCATCCAATAGTATTCATCTATAATTGTATCACCGTGTTGAACAAACGTGCGTGGTTTTTCAATGGCAACTGGCGCGTTTACTGCTGTGGGCCACGCGTAGGGCGTTTTTTCCATGGTCTTGTTTTGGCAAGAAATTAAAATGGTGCCGATTGATAAAATGAATAGTGTTGTTTTTTTCATATGCTTTTTTTAATCAGGCTCGGATTCTTTAGGGAAAATAAAAGCAGATCGCTTCGGTCCTGGAAAAGGACGATCCCCTTTTAACCCATGCCAAAGTACACGATTAAATTCGATATCATTATTGCTGTCTTCTTTTGCAAAATCAAATTTTTCTGATCGCCTTTGCCATTCGTTTATGGCTACATTTTTTTCATTTAAATCCACGGCAGGGATGAAGGGTTTGAAGCTAAGCGGCCGTGCAATGGTATCAAAACAACGCCACATGGGTGTTGCCGCTGCATCATATTGTGTCATGGGGGGTAATCCTAAGATCAACTCCATAGTGCGCAACATTGAGGTTGTTGTGTACAGTGTGTGATCCACATGTCCTCTTTTTACAAATCCTCCCATTAAATACGCTGTACTGCGATGTGCATCCACATGATCTGCTCCATTTTGTGCATCGTCCTCAACAATAAATACGGCCGTTTCGTTCCAAATTGATGAAGATGCTAATTTTTCAACCAACATTCCTACCGCTAGGTCATTGTCCGCAACATGTGCATACGGAGTGCGGCTTCCCAGTTTCATTCCTTCGGTATGATCATTCCCCAACCGAACAGTATTGAATTGGGGAATCTTGTTAATGCGCAGCAATGAGTCAAAGTCGCGGGACCATAAACGAACCCGCGTAGTATCACGAATAGATAAATTATAATCTGGATAATAAGTACAAATATTATTCTGCAATGATTTTATGGTTGGCTTATCTCCGCTCACAAATTCACCATAGGAGCGAAAGCTAACACCCTGACGCATGCAGTTATCCCAAAAAAATCCACCCTTGTTATTTGCAATTTCTCTTTCGCCCTCGCCTCCATATGAACCTCCGCGACCACCATAGCTACTTGGCCAGGTTTTTTCTAAATAATCCGTTGCGTAACCGCCCATTGTCCAGTTGTGTCCATCGGCACTCACTTCTGCGTTGACATAAAAATTATCCAGTAGCACAAACTGCTCTGCAAAAAAATGTTGATTAGGTGTTACGTCGCGACCAAACAACAAAAGTGAAGTGTCTCCGTTTCCTCCAGGCAAATCTGCCAATACCTGATCATAGGTTCTATTTTCTTTAATTACATAAAAAACATATTTGATAGGAGATCGTGTGGTTCCGTCTCTGGGAATTGGATGACCACTAGGTGGAATAGATGCCTGGTTCAATTGGTCGGGTGAATAAGGACTGTTTGCATAAACAGCCTTACTGTAATTATTCAGTTGGGCGGCAGTGGGCAACTCAATAATAGACAGGCTGCCCTTGAATAATCCAGCAATATACTCAACCTCATTGCCAGGCTTTGTTTTAAATCCGTGGTGAATCACCTCTTCTCTTTTGCGCAGTGGTGAGGGGCCAAATGGATTAGGTTTTGAACTCATTCCCTTTCCGTTGGCCACCCATAATTTATTATTGATGATTCGCACAGTGGTGGGATACCATCCTACGGGAATAAACCCCTCTGGTGTACTATGGTTTTTTTCTCGGATATCAAACACGGCAATACAATTATTGTCTGCATTTGCAATAAAAAGCTGATTTGTTTTTGCATTAATTGCAATGCTGTTAGAGGTGGACCCACTGGGAGAGTTAGGATATAGGGCCGCGTCCAATGTTTCAACCACCTTTTTTGTTGTCAGATCAATTACCGAAACCGAATTATCATTTGCATTACAAACAAACAATCTATCTCCGCGAGGGCTGATCAACATTTCGTTAGGGTTGTCGCCCACCCCTATAAAATGGGTCCACTTTTTGGTTTCAATATTGAATACTAAAATTTGATTAGCGCCCCAACCAGATACATATAATTCTTTTCCGTCAACACTTATTTTACAATCATACGCCTCCCCTTCCATACCATATTTTCCAATCACCTCTTTGGTTGATAAATCAATTAGATATAGTTTTTTATCTTCTCTGGTAACAACATACATCACGTTGCGTCTTGCGTCGAGCGCAATTCCTGCAGGACCAATTCGATTAGGCCATGGTTTTCCCAATGAAATACTATCGGCTAATCGTAGTTTATCATTGACGATATCATACTTGAGTATTCGATTGTCGTGTCCGCCAGACACATAGAGCGATTTGTCATCTTTTGTAAACGCGAGCCCATACCATGATTTTGGAATTATTACCTCATCAACCACTGATTGCGTTTTAACCTGAACCAATTGTATGCTTTGTGTGCTTTGTCCATTATTTGTAACCGCTAGCAATGTGCCTGCATGGTTGGAAACCATATTAAGCGGAAGATCTCCAAGTGGTATTGATTTTCCCACCGGAGTTAGCTTCCAACCATTGGGCAACACAACCGCCTCGGTGGTTTGTTGCGCAAAAAGAGTGGTTGTCAAAAAAGAAAAAATAAAAAGATTTATCTTTTTCATAGAAGGTATTTCGTAGATCTATAAAAGTATTTTAAATTTCTGTTTATGAAACGACTATTCCTTTTTTTGCTTGTTAATTTATTGGTGCTTTTTTTGTCTGTATCTGATACGCGTGCTCAATCGCTAGTGTTTAAATCCGGAGATGGTAGGTATGCTAGTTATCGGATTCCAGCTATTGTCAAAGCACCCGGCGGCGATTTGCTTGCCTTTTGTGAGGGCCGCGTCAATAGTGCTGGAGACTTCGGAAATATTGATATCGTGTTGAAACGAAGTTCTGATGGAGGAGCAAGCTGGTCGACACTACAAATAGTAGTTGACGCCGACTCGTTGCAAGCGGGCAACCCGGCTCCTGTGGTAGATCTGTTGGATCCAGAATATCCAGATGGACGAATTTTTTTATTTTATAATACAGGCAACAATCACGAAGGTGAAGTAAGGAAAGGAAAAGGTCAGCGGATGGTTTGGTATGTTACCTCGGTTGACAATGGAAAAAACTGGTCAGCTCCGGTAGATATTTCTTTACAGGTGCATCGGCATGGAACGCAAGAAGATTGGCGCTCCTATGCAAACACGCCCGGACATGCGCTGCAATTAACAAGAGGGGTTTATACGGGACGTCTTTTTGTACCGGCCAATCATTCTGAGGGCGCACCCAAAAATCGATTTGAAGATTATAGAGCACATGCATTTTATTCTGATGACCACGGAAAAACGTTTTTACTTAGCCAGTCTGTTTCTTTTTCGGGCGGCAACGAATCTATTGCGGCGGAGTTGTCAACCAATCGAGTCCTTTTAAATAGCAGAAACCAACGTGGAGATAAAAAAGAAAGGTTGGTTTCAATAAGCAAAAACGGAGGTGAATCGTGGGATACTACTTTTTTTGATTCGGCATTGGTTGATCCGGTTTGCCAGGGAAGCATATTGAACATTGGTTGGAGAAAAAACAAGGCTGTCATAGCATTTTCAAATGCGGCCTCTCAATCAAAAAGAGATAGTTTGACGGTGCGTATCAGTTTAAACGAAGGTGCGGTTTGGAAACAATCGCTATTGATTGATAATAATCGGGCGGGAAAAAGCGGAGATTACACCGCCTATAGCGATCTTGTGTTAATAAACAAAAAAGCGCTTGGCGTGTTATATGAGCGCAATGGCTATAAAGAAATTATCTTTCAGCCACTTTCAATAAAAAGAAAATATCAGTTATGGAAGAGATGATCCCCAATTCCGGTTTTCCTCGCGCAGCCACAAACGAACCCTGCTGTGTAACCGTAGAAGCTGGAAAAACATACGCTTGGTGTACGTGTGGGTTGAGTGAAAAACAACCCTTCTGCGACGGGAAACATAAAAAAATTGAGGGCAACCCTTACGCAAGTCTTCGCTTTACTGCCGAGGAAACCAAAGAGGTGTGGTTGTGTCAGTGTAAAAAAACCAAAAATCCTCCCTATTGCGACGGTAGCCACAATCAATAGTGGCCGCTTTTTTATAGCTTCGCCTGACACGCAGCTATCCCTTCTTTTGCTCCCTTTTTATAATATTTAAGGGCCTCTTTTTCATTTCCTGTTTTTTCAAGAGAGTGCCCTATAAAAAACAACAACTCGTTATTCTTTTTTTGTTCAAAAGAGATTTTGAAACAATCCAGTGCGGGCTGATATAGGCCAGAGTAGTAATAGCTTTTTCCAAGATATTCATAAAAGACTGCATCCTCTGGCTCTAGATAATCAAATGGGAAAAGAAGCTGATTAACGCCCGTATAGTCTTTTTCTTCTAGCAATTTTTTTGCCTTTACAAGAATTGAATCTCTTTTTTTCTGCCAATCTTTTAATCCTTCTTCGCGCAAAACAGCATTGGGGTCTTTGTCTGTGTCTCGCAGCGCCTGGTATTTCATAACGGGCTGGCTGAGCGTTGGCTTAAATTCCTGTGCAACCGCCGTGCCCGCTGTACCAATTATAATCATCGATAATAAGAGCCGACGATACATATATTTGATTTGTCGGGAAAGTTACCTTTTTTGGTCGTTTCGCTTATCGTTAATCTTACAAATTTTTTTGATGCTGGGCCTTTCTGAAACCGAAGCGCAGGTTGCTTTAAAAACGTGGGGGTACAACGAACTACCCTCGGCTAAAGACAAATCCGTTTTGGACATTGCCAAGGCGGTAATTCGTGAGCCCATGTTTTTACTATTAATTGGGTGTGGCGCCCTCTATATGGTTTTAGGAGATTACAAAGAAGGAATTGTTCTTTCGCTCGCAATTTTTTTAATTATAGGAATAACCTTTTTCCAATATAAAAAAACTACGCGCGCGTTAGAGTTGCTTAAAAAGATTGCTTCGCCGGGCGTGTTTGTTATTCGGGACGATCGCGAGATTCGGATTGCCGCTCGCGAGGTGGTGCCCGGAGACTTGCTGGTTTTAAAAGAGGGAGACCGCGTGGCTGCTGACGCAACACTCTTCATTCCCCAGATTCGGCGCGGACCGTTGCTTTTTCCTCCCTTTTCTTGGGCAACCTTTTACTAATTTTCTCTTTTTTGTCTGAAAAAAGCCCCATTTGGGTTGTACTAAAAAAGAGAAACCCCGCCGCGCTTATTATTGCTGGTATCGCTTTTTTTCTTTTGGCCTTGGGGGTTTTTTTTCCTCCGCTTCGTTCCCTTTTTCATTTTGAGCTCCCGGGTTTACAACCGTTTCTGCCTGTTGTTTGGGCCGGCCTGGGTTTATTGCTTTTTCTTGAGCTTCTTAAACTAATAAAAAAGCGAGGCTAGATGTTTAAGTCCTGCCTCGCTCGCAAATAACCACAGTGTAGTGTCTTTTACAACGGTTATTCTGTAGCATTCTGTTCGCTTGGGCTATCGTCTTGGTCAGGCTCAGCCTTTTTTGACTGGCAACCGGTCAACCAGTTTACGGTCTTTTAAACCGATATATCTGATTTTTTCTAACCGACCTATTTCCGAAGCGTCATGACACAAACATACTATAGTTAGCGGTGGCGTTTATATGATTAACGACATTTGCTTTATGATTTTAATAAACCCTCCTTTTGATTCCGCACACACTTGCCGCCTCTTCGGATAAACAAGACCAGTTGTCTCTTTTTTAATATTATATTCCCGCTGCTTTACTTATTTCCAGCATTTTATCAATTGGTTTTTTTGCAGCAAGCCGAAGTGGCTCCTCCATTATAATTTCTGGCTGTTCGTATAATAAACACGTATATACTTTTTCTAGTGTGTTTAGTTTCATATGTGGACAATCATTACAAGCACAATTGTTTTCTGGTGGTGCGGGAATGAATGTTTTTTCAGGAGATATTTTTATCATCTGGTGTAAAATACCAGACTCTGTTGCTACTATATAGGCTGCTGTAGGATCGTTTTTTGTAAACTCTAATAGCTGTGTTGTAGATCCTATCATATCAGCTATTCTTAAAACAGCTTCTTCACACTCTGGGTGTGCAATTAGTTTTGCTTGTGGGTGTCTTATTTTAAGTTTTGTGATTTTTTCTAAACTGAAAATTTCATGAACCATACATGCTCCATTCCAGAGAAGCATATTTCGGTTAGAAATTTTATTTATATACGCGCCGAGGTTTTTATCAGGAGCAAAAATAATTGGTTGATCTATAGGAAAACTCTCTACAATACTTTTTGCATTTGAGCTTGTGCAGATAACATCACTCAACGCTTTTATTTCTGCGCTACAGTTTATATAACTGATTATTATATGCTCCGGGTGATCTTCTTTAAATTTTTTAAATACTGGTGGTGGACAACTGTCGCTTAAAGAACAACCCGCTTTTAAATCTGGAATTAATACTTTACGGGAGGGGTTTAAAATTTTTGCTGTTTCCGCCATAAAGTGAACGCCCGCAAAAACAATAATATCCGCATTTGTTTTTTCTGCCTCTCTTGCTAATCCTAAACTATCACCAATATAATCAGCTATATCCTGAATATCTTCATCCTGGTAATAGTGGGCTAATAGAATTGCATTTTTTTCTTTTTTTAATTTTTTTATTTCTTCAAATAAATCGATAGTTGGATCTATTGCCGTTTCTAAAAACCCGTGTTCACCCAATTTTATTTTTTGTATTTCTGAAATCATAAGAAAAGTAAAATTGGAGTGAAGAATTGGTAAAATCAAAAACAAAAAAACAAACACCCCTTATCCTCCCTAGTATTAATAAATATATATTTTATATAAAAAGTTTATTATTATTAGGATGGTGGATTTGTGGATATAGTACGAAATACAGTTTTAATACTAATTTTTTTGGCGTTAGTTCCCTGTTAATATCTATTAATTTACCTACAGGCAACGATGACTAATATTTGGGTCAGGGTATTATTCACCAACTTTTAGGTTGATTTCAACGTTCCACAACCACTTATTAACCAGCATCTCCACTAATCCACATAAAAATGTGTGAAAAAAAGTGGAAAATCATAGAAAAAAGAACGAGTGGTTAGAATCGCTACAAAGCGCTGTGGGCGCTAGTTTTTCCACAGTTTTTCCCCTATTTTTGCCATCCTTTTAAAGTCTCGTTTTATGTCAATTATTCAGGATATCAGAGAGAAGTATGCTAAGCTCACAGTAGTATTGGTGGCACTAGCCTTATTGGGTTTTATTTTAACCGATTACTTTGCTGGTAAAAGCAGGATGAGCGGAAACACCGCAACATCTGTTGGTTCTATTAATGGATCGTCTATTCCTTTTGAAGAATTTAATAAAAAGGTTATTCAGGCAGAAGAAAACCTCAAAGCTCAAGGCTATCCCCAAGGTGCGGCGCTTAGCCAACAGGCGCTTGAACAAGCGTGGAACCAGGAGGTAGGACAACGTTTATTAAACGGCGAAATCGGCGAGCTTGGAATTGAGGTGGGAAAAAAAGAGCTGAGTGATTTATTGTATGGTCTGTCTGCCCCACAAGATTTACAAACACAGTTCCGCGATCCTAAAACAGGCCTGTATAATCCTGTGTTAGCAAAACAAAATATTGACCAGGCCTTAAAAAGCGGAACACCGGAGCAAAAGGCAAGCATCTCAACATATATTGATGCGTTAGCAAATATGCGAATTGCGGATAAGTATCTTTCGTTGTTTTCTAATAGCACCAACTTCCCTAGATGGTTTATTGAAAAACAAAGTGCCGAAAACAGCCAGATAGCCAGTCTTTCTATAGTAAGAGAATTATATACCGCAATTCCCGATAGTGCGGTAAGGGTTACCGACGAGGAAATCAAAGAGTATATAAACAAACATAAAAGCCAATTTAAACAACAGGAGAGCAGAGCAATTCAATATGTTGTGTTTAGCGCCTCCCCTTCGCCAACAGATAGCGCCACCGTCTATCAGGAGCTGCTTACACAAAAAGAGAGATTTTCTACTACCGATAATTTAGAACAGTATTTAGCCGGAGAGGGTGCTCCGTTTTATAATGGTTATATAAACGGAAAAGCGATTCAACAGCAAGCCAAAGACTCTTTATTTAGGCTTGCGCCCGGATCGGTATATGGACCCTATCTCGATGCAGACAAGTTTGTGTTGGCAAGAATGATTGGGGCAACAAAAATGCCAGACACCGTATCAATTCGTAATATATTAATAAGCACACAGAACAGAGACTCCGCAACCGCCTACAAACTTTGTGATAGTATACAAACGGCAATAGCGAGTGGTTCAAACTTTGACTCCCTTGCCGCCAAACTTTCTGATGATCCTGGAAGTAAAAACAGCGGCGGAAAATACGAGAATGTTACGTCTGGACAAATGGTGGCCCCGTTCAATGATTTTATTTTCTTAAAACCAACGGGCTCCAAGGGTATTGTGAAAACAGAGTTCGGATTTCATTACACAGAAATCTTATCTCAAAAAGGTTCCGGAACTGGATATAAAATCGCCTATCTGCCCAAAGAAATTGTGGCAAGCCAAGAAACAGATAACCTTGCGCTTAACAAAGCAAACGAGTTCGCTGGCGACAGCAAAGACTTAAAGTCTTTTAATGAGACCTATGATAAAAAACTAAAAGCGCAGGGCATTAACAAGAGTACTGCAACAGACATTACCCCCGTTTCTTACGAGGTAAGGGGCGTTGGCGCTTCGCGAAGCTTTGTGCGTGCAATTTATGAAGCCGACATGGGAGAGGTGTTGAAGCCGGAGCGCATAGATAATAATTATGTAGTTGCGGTGGTTACAGCAGTTAACGAAGAGGGAACGGCAAGCATAGAGTCTGCCAGGCTTTCTGTTGATCCGATTTTACGCAATAAGAAAAAGGCGGCACTACTTGTTAAAAAAGTAGGAAACATTACAACACTAGAGGCTGCGGCCGCGGCCCTGGGCGGTAAAACAATCGAAACCGCAGACAGCGTTAGGGCAAGCGGATCTCTTAGTGGTTCATTTGGTTATGAACCAAGAGTTACAGGGGCTGCTTTTAGTCCAGCCAATAAAGGAAAGGTTGTTCCGGCGGTGATTGAGGGATTAAGTGGAATTTTTGTTGTTCGCGTTAATAGCGTTTCTTCTACCCCGAACCTAGAGGGCGACGTGGCCACCCAACGCAACAACCGCTATCTCCAAGCAAAACAAGCATCTTCTAATCAGTATAGTCCCAATAACCCCATCTCGATCCTGCGAACCGCAGCTAACATTAAGGACACGCGGCAGGTAAGATATTGACAGATACAATATGGCAGAGTTTGTAAATAAGGTTGCCGAAAGCGGACTCGTCACAATAGATCTGGAGCAGTGGTATCCCAAAGGAGAGGTTGTTGTACTCGATCTCAAAGAGTACCTTTTTATGGGAATGATTGTTAAGGAAAAGGAGTTCCGTGATGCACTCAAAAAAACAGAGTGGGAAAAATACAGAGATAAAATAGTTGCCATTGTCTGTTCGGTAGACGCCATAATACCAAGCTGGGCTTATATGCTCCTGTCTTCTTACTTGCAACCCGTTTGTAAAAACATGGGCCTGGGGTCCGAAAAAGAAGTGCTTAAACACCTTTTTATACAAAACCTTCAAAATATCAACACAGAATTATATAAAGACAAGCGAGTTATTATAAAGGGATGCGGCGACACTCCAATTGGCGAGTTTGCATATCTTGAAGCAACCCGATTGCTTCGCCCGGTTGTTCTATCGCTTATGTATGGCGAACCCTGTAGCACAGTACCGGTTTTTAAAAAGGCGCCGCCGGTGCAATAGTCTTTTAAAATCTGCGCTATCCCCGACTTATTAACACACAGAAAACAGCATAAAGTTTGAGCAAGGCCTAAGCTATCTTACATCATATTACTAACCCTTGCTACAAATCACAAAAATTCAATCTTTTCAACTTGTTGAAACCAACGAGATTGGCGAGGTGCGGAAAGATCCGGAGAGCGGACAGCTAGCAATTTTTACAAACAGAAAGATTAACGCCGAAGAAACCGTGTCTAGGTTTGGCGCAAGAGAAGAAAAGAAAGCGCCCACCTACTTAACGGTTCAGCTAGACGCGTCGCACCATATTTTGATTAAGCCGCTTTTTTTACAATACATCAACCATAGCTGCTATCCCAATTGTTTTTTCGATACAAAAAAACTTGAGGTGATTGCTTTGCGAGAAATAAAAAAAGGAGAAGAGCTAACATTTTTTTATCCTGCAACAGAATGGGAAATGAACCAACCCTTTGTTTGTAATTGTAATAATCCCGAATGTTTGGGTGTTGTTCGCGGAGGAAAACACCTAAGCGAGGAAGAGGCCAGTCGCTATCGACTCAATCAACACATAGTTAATAAAAGAAAAGAAAATTTTTAATGTGCACTATGCGGCAAACACTAATGGATGAATATAAGGTGTGGGTGCTTGCTCCGCGGTTTGAAACAGAGGATCCCAATCTGGCCCACTACTATGATTTTACACACAGCATCCAGGAATATACGCGCGTATTTGCCGAGCTGGGTTTAGAATGGGAGTGGACACCTGTCGCCCAAAAACAAATAAGAAAAACGCTTTCCTCTATTGCAAAAAAACAGGCACCCAAAAAGCCGCTCATACTAAATCTTTGTGATGGTGATGAAGTAAATGGTACCCCAGGTGTGTCGGTTATCGACGAACTCGAAAGATTGGGGCTTGTCTATACAGGCGCAGACCGACACTTTTATACAATTACCACTTCTAAGATTCCGATGAAAAAAAGGTTTGATAAGGCGGGTGTTCCAAATGCACCTTGGCGGATTATTTCTGGCAAACCGGGGTCCATTCGAGGAATTTGTCAACGTGTGGGAACCCCCCTTCTTATAAAGCCAGCTGTATCGGGAGGAAGCATGGGGGTTTCGGTAAAAAACGTTGTTCACACAGAAGAAGAATTAAAAAACAGATTGCTCGAATTAGGCGAAGGTTATCGAGGATGGAACCTACAAGCCGATGGTTTGTTTGTAGAGAAGTATATAGTGGGACCAGAGTTTACCACGTTTATTACGGGGTCCTCCGATGATCCCTCCAATTGCAAGGTATATGTTGCGGTAGAGCGCCACTTTCACCATTCTCTGCCCCCAACAGAACGGTTTTTATCGTTTGATCGGCTTTGGGAGATATATGAGACCGAGACCCCCATGCCCGGCAATGAAAATTTTTATGAGTATGCGCCCGCACCAGAAAGTCTTCAAAAAAAACTAAGTGCCCTTAGCAAAAAAGCATATGCTGCACTTGCTGGAAAGGGGTATACAAGAATTGATATACGACAAGACGCACAAACCGGAACGTTGTATGTGTTAGAGGCCAACGCGCAGTGCGGCTTGAGCGAAGACGAGGACTATACTTCGATCGGAGCAATTCTAAAAGCCTCAAACGTTTCGTACACACAAGTGATTTTTGAAATTTTAGTAGACGCTCTGCGTCGTCACGACCCGCGTTTCAAAAAAACACAAATAAAAAAAACAAAAGCAGCCCTGTGAAGGTTTGTGTATTGCAGCCCGACTATTCTACAACAGGCGTGGATTATAAATACTATGATCCACCCCGAGACCTTTCGCCCCTATTGCCGGAGCACCAGGTAGATCATGTTTTTTTGAATAAGCTAACCACTTTTCGACAACTAAAAGAGCTTTCTCGAAACAGGTATGACATTTTTGTAAACCTTTGCGAGGGATATCCCGAATGGGAGGTTCCTGGGATAGACGTTGTTTATTCGCTTGAGGCGCTTCAGCTTCCATTTACTGGACCCACTTCCCAACTATACGACGTTCCCAAAGAGTTGATGAAATATGTTGCCTATTGTGAAGGGGTGGTTACCCCGCCCTATAAGCTTATTGAAAAAGAAAGTGATCTGACCGAGCTTCCACCAACACTTACGTTTCCGCTTTTTGTAAAACCCGCACACGCCGGCGATAGCCTGGGTGTAAACGACGATTCACTTGTACACGACGGGAGGGCGTTAGAAAATAAATGCAAGAGTCTTTTATCACAATATGGATCGGTGCTGGTTGAAAATTATATTGCTGGGCGCGAATTCACCGTGTTGGTTGCCGCCAATACAACCCCCAACACCTGTACAAGCTTTAAGCCCGTAGAATATATATTTCCACAAGGAAAAGCGTTCAAAACATATTCTCTTAAAACCTCAGAGCTTCACCCGTCTTCCAACATTCCTTGCAACGATTACGAAGTTGAAAAACGCCTTAGGCGGGAAAGCGAAAAAATATTTAAAACGGCGGGATGTGTGGGCTATGGACGACTTGATTTTAGAATGGACAACCAGGGGGAGCTATACTTTTTGGAAATGAATCTCACGTGCTCCGTGTTTTATAAAGACGGATATGAGGGCTCTGCAGATTTTGTTCTCAACTATGATCCCATTGGGAAGAAAGGTTTTTTGAACCACATCATTAGCGAAGGAATAGCCCGACATAAAAACAAACAAAAGCCGTATCGAACAAAGGGGGACTCTATTGCGGGCTATGGCGTGTATGCAAAAAGAGCAATGTCTAAAGGAGAGGTTGTTTTTGTTGGAGAGGGTCGATCACAGCGAATCATCACAAAAAGAGAAGTGGATCTTCGTTGGAGCGAAGAGGACAAGCTGACCTTTCGCAGATATGCCTATCCCATTAGCGACGAGGTTTTTATTTTATGGGACCTTGATCCCGCAGCATGGGCTCCACAAAACCACAGCTGCGAGGCCAATACAAGGTTTGACGGATTGAATGTGGTAACCACAAAACACGTAAGCGAAAACGAAGAGCTTACTCTTGATTATGCAGCATTCCTAGACGAGTCAATGGAGCCGTTCACCTGTAACTGCGGTGCAAAAAATTGCAGAGGAAAAGTTGTCGGAACCCCCAATAATACGCTCACAGCGAGAGAAAAGAAGATTCAGGGACTTTAGCGGCCCATATAGACCATTAGTATTTGTACATCACTTGGATTGATTCCGGAAATGCGACTTGCTTGTCCCAGTGTTCGAGGTTTTGCTTTCGTAAGTTTTTCTCTTGCCTCGTTTCCCAGCGAAGAAATCTTTTTGTAATCAAAACTTTCCGGAATTTCTAGCTCTTCCAATTGAGACATTCTTTTTACCAATTCTCTTTCTTTTTCTATATACACTTCGTACTTTATTTGTATTCCAGCCTGTGCGATACTTTCTTTGTCAAAGGTTGATAGCTGTGTTTTTAATTTCGGCAACACGGCTATCAGGTCTTCAATTTCTACCGAAGGGCGGAGTAGAATTTTTTGTGCTTTTTGTTTTTCGCTGATTGTTGCTGTGTTTATTTTCTCAAACCATGTATTGATTTCTGGAGGCTCAACAAAAGTTTCTGCAACTATTTTTTTAATCGCCGCAATATTATTTTGTTTTTGGCGAACACGTTCCACCCTTTCTTCCGACGCTAACCCAAGATTAAAACTTAATTCTGTTAGTCGAAGATCTGCGTTGTCTTGACGAAGCAGTGTTCTGAATTCGGCACGCGAGGTAAACATGCGATAGGGTTCTTTGGTTCCCTTACTTACTAAGTCATCGATTAGCACTCCGATATACGCTTCGTTTCTTTTTAAAATCAACGGTTCTTTGTTCGAGGCGCTTTGGTGTGCGTTTATTCCCGCCATAAGCCCTTGGCAGGCCGCCTCCTCGTACCCCGTAGTTCCATTTATTTGTCCAGCAAAGAATAAATTTTTCAGCAGTCTGGTTTCGAGACTATACCCAAGCTGTGTGGGCGGAAAGTAGTCGTATTCGATTGCATAGCCAGGCCTAAACATTTTAGCTTGCTCAAAGCCATGTATTTTACGAAGAGCTTCGTATTGTGTTTCCTCTGGTAAAGACGTTGAAAAACCGTTTAAATAAACCTCTACCGTGTTCCACCCTTCCGGTTCAACAAAAAGCTGGTGACGATCTCTTTCGCTAAAACGATTGATTTTGTCTTCAATGCTGGGGCAATACCGGGGGCCCACCCCATCAATGCGCCCCGCAAACATCGGGCTTCTATCAAAACCAGTCTTTAATACTTCGTGAACCTCGTCGTTGGTGTAGGTGATCCAGCAGCTCCGTTGCGTTTTTGGTTTTTCGACATCTAAAAATGAAAAACCAGATATTTCCGGATCACCCGGCTGTTCTTCCATTTTTGAGTAATCAAGGCTTCTGCCGTCAATTCGCGGCGGCGTTCCTGTTTTTAGTCTGTCGCTTTCAAAACCATGATTTACAAGCTGTTCTGTAATACCCGTGGCTGCTTTTTCGGCCATCCTACCACCCCCAAAATTCTTTTCTCCTATATGAACAATGCCGTTCAAAAAGGTACCATTGGTTAAAACAACAGCCTTTCCTCTTATTGTATGTCCGAGCCCTGTTTTTACTCCATAGCAAACCCCGTTGTTAATTAATAACTCACCAACGGTGTCCTGGTAAAAATCAAGGTTGGGCGTGTTTTCCAGCAGCTCTCTCCATTTTAAGTGAAAAAGCATTCGATCATTTTGTGCTCGGGGGCTCCACATAGCAGGTCCCTTACTTCTATTGAGCATGCGGAACTGGATGGTAGATAGATCTGTTACAATACCCGAATACCCACCCATAGCGTCAATTTCGCGCACAATCTGCCCCTTTGCAATCCCGCCCATAGCCGGATTACAGCTCATTTGGGCTATGGTTTGCATATTCATTGTTACCAACAGGGTTTTTGACCCCAAATTGGCGGCAGCCGCTGCTGCCTCACACCCGGCGTGGCCGGCGCCCACTACAATAACATCATATTCTTGAAACACGGCGCAAAGATAATTGCTTTAAAACCATACCGGCCGACTAAAAATGTTCCACGTGGAACTATTGGAGGCTAAACTCCGTATCTGGACAACAATCCCTCTTCTTTCGCCCTCATGATTTTGATTTCGGCAGGCTTTTTGTCTTTATACCCGCACAAATGGAGGGCGCCATGAAAAACAACCCGGTGAAGCTCGTTTTTTATAGACACCCCCAGCGCCTTTGCATTTTCCCGCACGCGGTCTATACTTATATATATATCAGCCGTCACTTCGTTTTGCTCCGATAAATCAAAAGTGATAATGTCTGTGGCAAAATCATGGTTTAGGTAGTTCCTGTTGATCTTTCTGATTTCCCGGTCAGAGCAAAAGATATAATTAAGCTGTCCGGGCTTCAAGCCTTCGGCTTTAAGTGTTTTCTCAATAAAACTCTTTAGGCGGCCTCTGTTCTGAAGCGAAAAGCGATGTCCTTGAAAGAAAAAGCAAACTTTTGATTTTGAACGCATAATTATCAAAATTCGTAAAGAAAAACGAGTCAACAAGAATAGCTTTGTATTATTAAATAAACATATGGTGGTAAAACTTTCCGCACTAAAACCCGGCCAGGAAGCGGTAATAAAAGAGTTCGAAAATGACGAGATCTTTTTAAAGCTCATGGAAATGGGTTGTGTACCCGGCGAAACAATCTATGTTGAGCAAGTGGCCCCCCTGGGAGACCCCATGTCTATTTTAGTTTCGGGCTACCATCTAAGCCTGCGAATTAGCGAAGCAGATACGGTCTTGGTTGAAATAAACAACTGATAATCAAGTATTTAGGTGAAAATAGCATTATATTTTGGTTCCTTTAATCCGATTCACAACGGACACCTGGTTGTTGCCAATTACCTATTAAACGAAACAGATGTCGAAAGGCTTTGGTTTGTTGTTTCTCCTCAAAATCCACACAAAAAAGAGAATACGCTTTTAAACGAATATCACCGATTGCACTTGGTTAAGCTTGCTACAGAAAATGATGAACGAATCAAGGTGTCGGATATTGAGTTTGGTTTACCACGCCCCTCTTTTACGATTGATACAATAACCTATCTAACTGAAAAATATCCTCAATATGAATTTTCAATTTTGATGGGCGCTGATAGCTTTCAAAATTTACCCAATTGGAAAAACGCAACACAATTGGTACAACGGGCCACTATTTTTATTTACCCGCGTCAAGGTTTTTCGGTTGACAACAAACTCGGTGCGCACATTCAATTGATAAATGCACCACTATTGAGTTTGTCTGCAACCTATATTAGAAACTGTGTTGCTGAATCAAAATCCATACGCTATATGGTACCCGACGCAGTGAGAGAAGAAATTGAAAGGGGCGGCTATTATAAAAAATAACCAAGCAGCAAACACCCCAACACAATAAGCGGCGAAATAATTTTTGTAAAACGCAAAAGCAAAACGGTGGTTGCGATTACTAATAGGTTGGTCCACCCTGCAGCTGTGTTTTCCAGCAACGAAATGTCTCTAGAAATGTAAAGGGTTGATGCAACCAAAACACCAACCACGGCCGCGTTGATTCCTTCGAGTGAACGATACACGACAGCATATTTTTTTATATTATGCCAAACAGGAAAAAAGAACAATACCAGCAATGCGCTTGGTAAAAAAATGGCGAGCGCCCCAATGATGCAGCCAATTAATTGCAGCCCTTGCCCTTCTTTTTGCAGCGCCATTCCACCCGCAAAAGAGGCAAATGAAAAAACAGGACCTGGCACCGCTTGTACCATCCCCATTCCCATATAAAAATCATGTTGATTAATCTGTACAACGTTTGAATTTTTTTCTTTTACCGTTGCAGGACGAACGCTCCACTGTTCGTACATCATCGGCAACAACATTTGACCGCCCCCAAAAACCAAACTTCCCATTCGATAAGTATTCTCAAAAAGATTAATAGACTTTCGTTCGGGCCAATCATTTTTTCTTGCCGTTTCACTGAGGATTCCTGCTGTTAAAAAAATAAAACCGAATAGCCAGATGTTCCACCAGCGAATCTGTTTGGGCTTTTCTTCTATTTGCGGAATTCTCTTTTTACTAAAATTGGTTGCTATACCGCTTGCAACAAGCAACAATGGAATCAACCAGGGCCGACCAAACAATAACCCGGTTGCAGCCATACATATTAACAAGATTACCCAGGTGATCGTGTTTTTAATAGCCATTGGGAAAATCCGAATAACCGCAAAAATCAAAAACCCTGCAGCCATGGCTGGAATAAATTGAAACAATTCAACGCGTACGTTTCCCTTTTCCAGGTAGGGCAACAGAAAAGAGAGACCTCCCATTAAAACACTTGCTGGTGTAATCCAGATCAAAAGAGTAAGAATCGCAAGAGGAACCCCGCCGCGTTTATAACCGATCAGCGTTAGTGTTTGTGTAGAAGAAGCCCCCGGCAAAAGTTGACAAAAGGTGTTGTATTCCATCAGCTCTTGTTCTGTTACGTAGGGCGTTTTTTGAACAAAATTTTTGAACATCATACCCAAATGCGCCTGCGGTCCACCAAAAGCGGTGACACTATGTGTGAGCACGGCACGTAAAAAGGGCAGATGGCGAATCAGCATGATATTTAAAAATAAAAATTAATCATTGTATTGTAACTTCCACAGCAAATCTATTATCGTGAAAAAGGCAACCTTAATACTCGGCGCATTCATTTTTTGCCTGATTGGCAACGCACAAACAAAAGGAAATAGCGATCCTCTGGCCATAGCGTATAAAAAAGCAGAATCACTCCACACAAAAACAATTTCTTGGAGGGAGCAGCTGCACAAATACCCCGAATTGGGAAATAGAGAGTTTAAGACGGCAAAACTAGTTGCAGACCATTTGCGTTCATTAGGGATTGAAGTGAAGGAGGGGGTTGCAAAAACAGGAGTGGTTGGACTATTAAAAGGAAGCAAGCCAGGCCCCTGTATTGCGCTTCGTGCTGACATGGACGCGCTTCCGCTTACCGAACGCGTAAATATTCCTTTTGCCTCCAAAGAAAAAACCACCTATGCGGGATCAGAAGTGGGTGTGATGCATGCGTGTGGTCACGATACACATGTTGCTATATTAATGACGGTTGCAGAGGTATTGGCGGGAATGCGTGATGAGTTGGCCGGCAGTGTGAAATTTATTTTTCAACCAGCCGAAGAGGGTGCCCCGGCTGGTGAGGAAGGCGGCGCCGCTCTAATGGTTAAGGAAGGGGTAATGGAAAACCCCACCGTGGATGCGGTGTTTGGTTTACACATACAAGCAGCACTTGAAGTAGACAAGGTTACCTACAAGTCTGGTTCACTAATGGCAGCCGCAGATTGGTTTACGATTAAAGTAAAAGGAAAGGGAAGTCACGGATCACAGCCCTGGAAAGGAGTAGACCCCATCCAGGTAGCGGCACAAATAGTAGAAGGGTTACAAAATATTGTGAGTCGTCAATCTGAATTAACAAAAGCACCCGTAGTAATCACTGTTGGAAAAATGCATGGAGGTGTGCGCGAAAATATTATCCCTGAAACCTGTGAAATGGCGGGTACCATCCGAACACTAGATAGTAAAATGCAACTGGATGTACACGAAAGAATCAAACGCACTGCCACCATGATTGCGGCTGCTAATGGTGCAGAGGCAGAAGTGTCAATTGAAACAAAAACACTAGTTACTTATAACAATCCTGCACTTACCAAAAAAGCAGTAGCAACATTAGAAACCGCATTGGGGTCTTCGAATGTAATTGAAACAGAATGGGTGACCGGCGCAGAGGATTTTTCTTATTATGGAACCAAGGCGCCTGCATTTTTCTTTTTTCTGGGTGGATCACCAAAGAGCAAGGTGGCCGCAGAGGCAGCACCCCATCATACGCCTGATTTTTACGTTGACAACAGTGGGATGCCCGCGGGCGTGAAGGCGCTTTGCAGTCTGGTTTTTGATTATTTGAAAAAATAGTATACGGCCCAACTCAAAAGCCAGGCAAGTCCGGTCATATAAACTAACTGGATAAGAGGCCATTTCCAGCTTTTGGTTTCTCTGCGAACTACCGCCAATGTACTCATGCACTGCATCGCAAAAACATAAAAAATCATCAGCGACAAACCGGTTGCTAAGGTGAACAAGGGTGTTCCGTCTTTTCGTGTTGCCGCTTTCAATTTTTCATTTAGTAAAGAACCGCCTTCGTTTTCTTCACCCACACTAAAAAGCGTTGCCATTGTTCCCACAAATACTTCTCGCGCAGCAAAAGAGGTAACCAGGGCAATACCAATTCTCCAGTCAAAACCTAGTGGAGCAATGGATGGCTCCAGTTGTTTTCCAATCAAACCCGCATAGGAGTTTTCGAGTTTGGCTGCGTGGTACTTTTTGGTGAGATGTAGCGAATCGGCGTTGGGAATTTGAAGCGATGTTTTGTAGTCGGCTTCAATTTTTTTCAAGTTAGAACCGGGGCCATAGGAACTAAGCCCCCACAGGATAAGCGAGATTATCATAATTACCTTACCCGCATCTAGTACAAATATTTTTGCTTTTCCCAACATGGTGGGTAACAGGTTTGCCCAGCGGGGAGAACGATAGGACGGCAATTCTAAAATGAAAAAACTCTTCTCTTTTATTTTAATAAAGAGGTTGGCTACATAAGAAACCAGCATTGCCATTACTACTCCTGCCACATACATTCCCAATAGAACCAAACCCTGCACACTTAAAAACCCAAACAGATAATGGTTGGGGATAACAAGCGCCGTGATGGTTGTATAAACGGGGAGTCTTGCCGAACAGCTCATGAGCGGAGTAACCAAAATGGTAAGCAGTCTTTCTTTTCTGTTTTCAATATTTCTTGCACTCATGATGGCAGGAACGGCACAGGCAAATCCGCTAATCATGGGCATCACGCTTTTCCCATTCAGCCCAACACTGCGCATGAGTTTGTCTGACAAAAAACTAATACGCGCCATGTAGCCGGAATCTTCCAGCAGCGTGATAATTCCAAACAAGATCATAATCTGCGGAACAAATACTAAAATTCCACTCAAACCCGCTATCACCCCATTAATCAAGAGATCAGAAAAAAGATTTGTGGGCAATACAGCAGACAGCCAGCCACTTAACTGTCCAAACCCTTGTTCCACCCAACCCATTGGGTATTGTGCCAGCAAAAACACACTTTGAAAAAGGAGAAACAAAACGGTGAGTAAAATCAAATAACCCCAACGGCGGTGCAAAAGAAGTGAGTCCAGCTTTTCGGTGAATAAAGTTTTTTGTAGCGGGTCGGGCTCAGAAACAGCTTGTTGCATAAGCTGTCGAATGCGTGCATACCGCTGTAAAATTTCTTCGGCCTGCGTTTTGGTGGTATTGAAATTATATTGTTTTTTGATTGACTCAATCCGTGATTGAATCGCTGGTGAAAGCCCAAAGGATTCGTGATGGGTAAGTAAGTGAATGGCCTTGTAGTTGCATAAACCCGGCACCTCTTCTTTGATTTTTTCAATGGGAATTGCCGCCAAAGAACGGTTATCTATGAAATCGCGAATCGGAACCTTGTAGGCTCCGCTCAACGTAAACGCTACCGCCCGCTCCAGGTCTGTGATACCTTTTCTTTTTCGTGGATTTACAGCTACTACCGGAACGCCAAGTTCTCTTTTTAATTCATCCAGATCTATTTTGATTCCTTTTTGTCGGGCCAGGTCCATCATGGTGAGTGCAACCACAACGGGTTGTTTGAGGTCGATAAGTTGCGTGCAAAAAAGAAGGTTCCTCTTTAGGTTACTTGCGTCTGCAACCACAATAACAACCGAGGGTTTCACCTCTTCGTCTGTCCCCATCAAAATTTTATAGGTGACCCACTCATCCATTCTTTTGGGGTATAAGCTATAGGTGCCAGGCAGGTCTACAAACGTAACCTCGTTAGCACCTACTTTGCCAAGCCCTGTTTTTTTATCAACCGTAACTCCCGGAAAATTCCCCACTTGCTGGCGCAAACCAGTCAAACAATTAAACAATGAGCTTTTTCCGCTGTTGGGGTTACCGACCAGAACAATATGGTTGCTATGCGGGTTCAAAATGATGAATGACTGCAAAAGTAGATAGACCCAGGCAAAACCATTTACGAATTCAGAAGTACCTCTTGATTTGCGTTCAATACCGGGTAACTTTGCATTTCCATAATCGATTTTAAGATGAAACCAAGGCTTTCAATCCCGATTCTATTCTTACTACTGGCACCTCTTTTTGTTCTGTCTCAAAAAAAAGCGGGATTAAAAAAAATTCAAACTGCGCTTCGTGCACACGTAGGCTATCTGGCCGACGACAAGCTAGAAGGAAGACGCACGGGCACCGCTGGTGAAAAATTGGCCATGGAGTATATCGCGCAACAGTTTCAAGCAATGGGGTTGGAAGCAAAAGGAACAGAAAAATATTACCAGCCTTTTTCGGTTAATGAAGGAAAAGAAATGAAAGAGGCTACGGCGCTTACCATTACCAAGTCTTTTTCAGAGGGTGCAGCCGCCACAAAAACATTACTCATCAACAAAGAGTTTTTTGCCTTCCCCTACAGTGCTAATGGTTCGGTTACAGGAACTGCCACAACAGGATTGCGTGAAATAGGTTCACCCTGGTTGATGGACATTGATGTGGTGTTGGAGGATAATGCCAGTAATCCGCATTTTGATTTAGCGGGTTATATTTATGAGTATAGTAAAACTGCAAAAAGTAAGGGCGCTACTGCTTTGCTTTGGTATAACGCTGGTAAAAAAGAAGACAAGCTTTCCTTTAATGGAAAAGACAAATCACCCGCGCTGGATATTCCTGTTCTTTATATGAGCAGCCCAATCATAAATGGAGTAACAAAAGAGGACGAGGAAGGGGTTTTCAATTTTAATGGCACTGTTCAACTTGGTGAAAAAATGCGTTCGGGGTCGAACGTAATAGGTTGGGTAGATAATAAAGCAGCTACCACGGTAATTATTGGCGCACATTTTGATCATCTTGGTTATGGAGAAGACGGCAACTCGCGCTACGAGAAAAAAGAGGCTGCTATTCACAATGGTGCTGATGATAACGCCAGTGGAACCGCAGCGTTAATTGAATTGGCTCGCGTCTTGAAACAATCCGCTGCAAAAACAAACAATTATTTATTTATTGCTTTCTCCGGTGAGGAATTGGGTTTGTATGGTTCAAAATATTTTACTGATCATCCAACACTTGAGCTTGGCTCGGTTAATTATATGATCAATATGGATATGGTGGGTCGGTTAAATGACAGCACTCGCGCTATAACCATTGGAGGATATGGCACTTCTCCAACTTGGGCATCCTTGGTGAACAATCAGCTGCTTTCCAGAAATGAAAAAAGCCTTTCAATAAAAATTGACTCCAGCGGATCCGGGCCAAGTGATCACACTTCTTTTTATAGAAAAGACATCCCTGTTCTTTTTTATTTTACGGGTTTGCACACAGACTATCACAAACCTTCTGATGATGCGGACAGAATTAATTACAAGGGGATGGTCCAGATTTTAAAACATGTTTATACAGTTGTAGAGGGTGCTAATGAAAAAGGAAGGTTGGCATTCTTGAAAACCCGTGAAGCACAAACCACCACTACCGCTCGATTTAGTGTTTCAATGGGGATCATGCCTGATTACACCTACAGCGGAAATGGAGTTCGTGCTGATGGTGTTTCCGAGGGAAGAGCAGCACAAAAAGCGGGATTGAAGGCGGGCGATATTGTGCTTCAAATTGGCGACTATCGCATCAGCTCAATGGAATCGTATATGCAAACCCTTGGACGATTTAAAAAGGGCGACAAGACAACCGTTCTCTATCAGCGAGGAACTGAGCAGTTCACTGTAGGGATTCAGTTTTAAGGAGAGGCCGCTGTTTAGCAAAAGTTCGTTGTAACTTAGAATATACTCGTTATGGCAGAACGCACCACAAAACTGGTCCTAGACAATTCTCTTATTACCGAGGCCTTCTTTGAAGGCACGCGCTTATTGGGAATTGTAGCCCCCATTCGCGGATATCAATTTTGTTGGCATCTCAACAATTCAATCGGTCTTGATTTTCGAATCAATGAATTAGAGATCAAAAGGATTTACAAAAAACGCCAGTATTCATTTGCAGTATATGAATACAAGGAGCCTACGGGTTCCCTTGAACACTATATTTACAATAATAAATTTGATGGCGAATTCTTGTTACCTGAATTCAAGCATCTTGATTTTTTGTGGTTGATGCGTGAGGATGAAGTGAGTGATGCCTCTATTCAACAAACTATCCAAATCATTCGAAGCATTCCTCCTGTGCAACTAGTTGCAGAGCTCCCGGTTGAACAAGTGAAGAACAAAGAGAATCTGGTTTTTTAATATTGGGGTAACCTTCGCGTAACATTTCGTTAACCTTATCGCATTTCCTTTGTGGAAATTTAAGTAAATGCGTATAGTACTGGTTATAGTAAGCTGTCTGATTTTAGTAGCTTGTAAAAAGCAGGAAACAGTCCAAGAGCCATTAGAGTATAAAGTGAACGAGGATCTTACTTCGTACCAAGAGGTAAGTTCCATTTCATTGGGAGGGCTTGGCGCTGCAGAAATAACCGCCTATGACGCAATTACTAGACAGCTTTTTGCTGTAAACAATGGGTCGGTAAATAAAATTGATATTATTGATGTTTCGAATCCAGCAACAGCAGCTCGGGTAAATTCTATTTCCCTTTCAGCATATGGTGGCTATGTGAACAGCGTTGATATTTATAATGGAAGATTTGCTGCAGCAATTGAGTCAATTGATAAGCAAGGAAATGGTAAGGTGGTAATTTTTAATACGTCTACGCTTACTGAAGTAAAAGTAATTCAGGTTGGAGCTCTTCCAGACATGGTTACCTATACTAAGGATGGGCAATACATTTTAACCGCAAACGAGGGTGAGCCGAACGATGCTTACACGGTGGATCCCGATGGATCCGTTTCCATTATTAAAGTTTCAGATTACTCGGTGCGCACAATCAATTTTAGTGCCTTTGAAGCGCAGCTGAGCACACTAGCTACTAAAGGATTTAGAATTTATGGAATCGGCAAAAACTTTACAAAAGACATAGAGCCCGAATACATTACCATATCAGATGACTCTAAAACTGCTTGGGTAACTCTGCAAGAGAATAATGCTATTGCTGAAGTGGATATTATAGGAGGAACAGTAAAAAAAATCATGCCGCTGGGATTCAAGAATTATGGCACGGCGGGTAACGAAATAGATCCAAGTGATCGAGATAGTAAAATAGAATTTAGTACTCTTTACAATAAGGTTTTTGGAATGTATTTACCGGATGCAATTTCGCAGTATACGTATAACGGGGTTCCATACCTATTTACCGCCAATGAAGGGGATGCACGCGAGTATGCAGGTTTTAGTGAGATGCGTAGAGTAGGTTCGTCCTCACACGTACTTGATCCAACAGCTTTCCCGAATGCTGCTATTTTAAAAACGGATGCCCAATTAGGTCGTTTAAACACTACTACCACACTGGGTGATACGGATGGTGATGGTGATTTTGATGCAATCTATTCTTTGGGAAGTAGATCTTTTAGTGTTTGGAATGCAGTAACAGGTGAACAGGTTTATGATAGTAAAAACGAATTAGATCGTAAGGCGTTGGAGCTACAAGTCTATGATGATGGTCGTAGTGATGACAAAGCTGTAGAGCCGGAAGCAATAACTATAGGACGTGTTGGAAGCAAGCAAATAGCAATAGTTGGTTTGGAGCGTGCGGATGCTTTTGCTATTTATGATATTACAAACCCAGCTAATCCTCAGTTTATTAAAATGTTTAAAACAGGGGATGCTCCAGAGGGTGTTTTATTTATTCCTGCATCCAAAAGCCCAATTCAACAGAGTTTAATTGTTGTATCTAGCGAAAACGATGGCGTTATTAAAATTTATAAAGCCAATAAGATCTAGATATTGATTGTACGGGTTTAATTAATATAAACCCCAAATTCTGATTTCGTAATCATCTTTCCAATTGGAGAGGAAAATGGTGCAAGTCCATTTTCGTTTAGCAATTGCTGTACATCCTTGAGTGCGCTGGGGGCACAACTAATTAATAATCCTCCATTGGTTTGTGGATCGGGAAGAACAGTAAAGGCCTCCATCACGTTTACTCCCTTTTCAAATTTTATTTTGCTGCTATATGCGTTCCAATTGCGAGGCGTAGCATCGGGACTGATGCGTTGACTGATATAAGATTGCAGACCCTCAATTAAAGGCACATTGGCATAGTCGATACTTGCGCTGCAACCACTTCCGCTTGCCATTTCGAGTAAGTGTCCCATCAAACCAAATCCGGTTACATCGGTCATGGCGTTTACCCCCTTTATTTTACCGAGTTTTTCACCAATAGAATTTAGTTGTGTTATTTGTTCATGCAGGGTGATACGATCAGCTTCTTGTAACACTCCTCTTTTTTCTGCAGTAGACAAAATGCCAACTCCCAATGGTTTGGTTAATAATAGCAGATCGCCTTGTTGCGCGGTATTGTTTCTCTTTAGTTGCGCAATGGGAACAATGCCGCTTACCGCTAAACCAAAAATAGGTTCTGGTGAATCAATGCTATGTCCGCCTGCCAATGGAATTCCGGCTTCGGCACAAATTGTTCTTCCACCTTCTATTACTTGTTGAGCAATTGTGGCAGATAGTTTTTCGACAGGCCAACCCAAAATGGCAATGGCGAGCAGTGGCTTTCCTCCCATTGCATACACATCGCTTATAGCATTGGCCGCGGCAACTCTTCCGAATAAATAAGGATCATTAACAATGGGGGTAAAAAAATCGGTTGTAGAAATGAGTGCCATTCCATTTCCCAAATCATATACGGCCGCATCGTCGTTACTATGATTTCCTACTAATAAATTTTTATCATCTGGAAGCGAAAGATTGCTGTGTAGAATCTCTTCTAAAACCTTTGGCGCGATTTTACAACCGCAACCTGCACCGTGTGAAAAGGAGGTAAGCTTTATTTCTTCAGCGGACATGGGTTTGTGTGTTGAGGGATAAAACTAATTTCAAATTGGAGGCACCCGTTTTTGCGGTGGATATTTTTGTAAGCAAATGATCTAGTTGTTCTCGATTTTGAAGTGACTTTGTATATAGCTTATCATAATAACGGAGTAATATTTCAAAACCTGCTTGGTAGTTATCTTCTTTTATAAAATCGATTGCTTGACCCGCTTGCAGGTGACCTAGTTTTTTGGTGATACGACCAACCGCATCAAGTAATGCAATTTTATCAAGCTTGCTGTATTCTTCTACAATGTGTTTGAGGCGTTCTTCAAAAGGAATGTCTAAAAAATAAACAGGAGAGCTTCGCATGGTGCTCCATAGATTGTTGGGTAAATTGATACTTCCGATTCGTTGCGATTCATCTTCGAGCCAGAGATGCTTGTGATTATGTTCGGAGTTAGATGCATGCGTTAGTGCGGCGGCTAAATTATTTTCAAACTGTTCTTGGCCCGGCTGAGCAGGCTGACCAATATTTCCAAACGCAGATCCTTTATGAGAGGCTAACTGTTCCAGATCAATCACTGCCTCGCCTGCTTCGTGCATGGCTTGCAACAACTCTGTTTTTCCAGACCCGGTATAGCCGCCCACTAAAATAATTGGATATGTTTTTTTGAACTGTTCTAATACCCAGTTTCGATAGGCTTTGTATCCACCGGCGAGTGTGTACACCTTAAAACCATAAAGATCCAGCAACCATGAAATGGCGGCACTGCGCATTCCCCCTCGCCAACAATGCACCAGCACTGTTTTTCCGCCCGATGTTATTTGCGCTGCATCTATAACTCGCCGCTTTAGCGTGGGCCCAAAAAAATCTAATCCGATTTTGATTGCTTCTTCCCGACTCTTTTGTTTATAGGTTGTGCCTACAATTTTTCGTTCTTCATCGGTAAACAATGGAAAGGAATGTGCGCCCGGAATATGTGCATGTGTAAATTCCCCAGGACTTCTTACATCCAATACGGGGTATAAAGAAGCCAGTGCTAAAAAGCGGGTGATATCGATTCGTTCGGCCGGCATACAAAAAAGGGGACCGTAGTCCCCAGTTATTTATCTATTCATCGAGGCCAAAAACTCTTCGTTGCTCTTTGTCCCCTTCATTCGATTTTGTAATTCACGCATGGCCTCTTCGGTATTCATGTCGGTTAAGAATACGCGAAGCAGATTCATTCGTTGTAAAACGGCAGGATCTAACAACAGGTCGTCTCGACGAGTAGATGAAGAAGTTAAGTCGATGGCTGGATAAATACGTCTGTTAGACAATTTGCGATCTAACTGTAACTCCATGTTTCCGGTTCCTTTGAATTCTTCAAAGATTACCTCATCCATTTTACTACCCGTATCTACCAATGCGGTCGCAATGATAGTAAGCGATCCCCCATTTTCAATTTTACGGGCCGCACCAAAAAACTGTTTTGGTTTTTGCATGGCATTGGCCTCCACGCCACCTGATAAAACTTTTCCTGATGCAGGAGCAACTGTATTATGCGCACGCGCTAAGCGTGTGATAGAATCCAGCAGGATCACCACATCGTGTCCACACTCAACCAATCGTTTTGCTTTATTAAGTGCCATCGTAGAAACCTTCACGTGCTTCTCTGCGGGCTCATCAAAAGTGGAGGCAATCACTTCGGCACGAACGCTTCTTTCCATATCTGTTACCTCTTCTGGTCTTTCATCTACCAGCACCACCATCAAATAACATTCTGGATGGTTGGCCGCAATAGCATTGGCTACCGCTTTAAGCAACATGGTTTTACCCGTTTTTGGTTGCGCAACAATCAACCCACGCTGTCCTTTACCAATTGGCGTGAAAAGATCCATGATACGAGTTGAATAATCTGAAGGAGTGGTAAAGAGATTTAATTTCTCAAATGGAAATAAAGGAGTCAGGTAATCAAACGGAACACGATCTCTAACCTCATCGGGGCTTTTTCCGTTTAGGAGGTCTGCTTTAATTAGTGCAAAATATTTTTCTCCCTCTTTTGGGGGGCGAACAGGCCCATACACCGTATCACCGCTTTTCAATCCAAAAGCTTTGATTTGAGAAGGCGATACATATACGTCATCCGGCGACGACAGATAATTATAATCAGACGAACGCAAAAAACCATACCCGTCGGGCATCATCTCTAGTACGCCCTCACCCATAATCATACCGTCAAACTCAACAGTAAAAATAGGCTCTCTTTTCTGAGGTTGAAAACGTGGCTGCGGTACCTCGGTTGCGCCAGGCTCTGGTGTGTTTTCCAGAATAGTCTGTGCGAGTAATTCTGTTTTGTTGGGGGTAGCAGGACGCTCTTGTTCTACATTTTTAGCTGGAGCGGCTGGTTGGGCCGGCACTTGTTCTTCGGTTATTTCTTCTTTACGGGGTCTGCCTCGTCTTTTCGGTTTGTTGTCTTCGTTAGAAACTGCCATTCTTGTTTTTTTAGTATTGAAATTTTTCCGGGGAAACTGAACGAGCGATTCGTTCAAAAAAGATGATTAACGATTACTATAAATCTTGGAAAAGGTGGCCGAAACGGCCTTTTGTTCCCACAAACCTACAGGAAATTTCAGATTTGGTAAAAATTTTTTCGACCCATATCTAGCACCCGCACTTCCTTCCGGGCTTACCTTTGCTAGCCAAAGCACAGGTGCATGTTCAATCAACGAATCAAAATTAAGCAACTATTGGCCCAAGACCCTGCCGGACAGCAGGTAACCGTAATGGGGTGGGTTAGAACATTCCGTAATAATCAGTTTATCGCATTGAACGATGGCAGCACCAATAATAATTTACAAGTAGTGCTGGAGTTGGGGAAATTTCCTGAAGAAGTGCTAAAGCGAATCACTACTTCTGCTTCACTCCGTGTTAGCGGTGTGATTGAGCCCTCATTAGGAAAGGGACAAAAAATGGACTTAAAGGCACACTCTATTGATATTTTGGGAGATTCTGATGCAGAAAAATATCCTTTACAGCCCAAAAAACACTCATTGGAGTTTTTGCGTGAAAAAGCACACCTGCGTTTTAGAACCAATACATTTGGCGCGGTCTTTCGTGTTCGACATGCGTTAGCGTATGCAGTTCACCAGTTTTTTAATGAGAAAGGCTTTATTTATCTACACACGCCTATTGTTACCGCAAGTGATGCAGAAGGCGCTGGGGAAATGTTTCGTGTAACAACGCTCCCCCTCGACGGATCGGCGCCACGCACAGAGGCAGGGGAGATTGATTTTAAAAAAGACTTTTTTGGTCGCGCTACCAATTTGACGGTGAGTGGACAGTTGGAAGGTGAGCTAGGAGCTACTGCATTTGGGGAGATCTATACATTCGGCCCTACGTTCAGAGCAGAAAACAGTAATACGGCGCGGCACCTTGCCGAATTTTGGATGATAGAACCAGAGATGGCGTTTTATGACTTGGAAGACAATATGAATTTAGCAGAGGAGTTCATTAAATACATTATTCGCTATGCGATGGAGAACAATGCTGAAGATCTTCAGTTTTTGGATCAGCGATTAGCAGAAGAAGAAAAACAATTGCCCCAAGACAAGCGAAGCGAAATGAGTTTGCTGGAAAAACTTCGTTTTGTAGTGAACAATCAATTTGAGCGCATCACGTATACTGAGGCGATCAATATTTTGCGCGAGAGTAATTACAACAAGAAAAAGAAATTCCAGTACGAGATCACCGGCTGGGGAATGGATTTGCAAAGTGAACATGAGCGCTATTTGGTCGAAAAGCATTTTAAAAAACCGGTTATACTTTCTAATTATCCTGCAGAAATCAAGGCTTTTTACATGCGTCAAAATGAAGATGGAAAAACCGTGGCAGCAATGGACATTCTTGCTCCGGGCATTGGAGAAATTGTGGGGGGCTCGCAACGTGAAGAGCGATTGGATCGGTTAGCAGCGCGTATGAAAGAAATGCATATACCTGAAGAAGACCTTTGGTGGTATTTAGACACGCGACGATTTGGCACTGTTCCACATGCTGGCTTTGGTTTAGGTTTTGAACGAATGGTTCAGTTTGTTACAGGAATGAACAACATTCGAGACGTGATTGCTTTTCCACGTACACCAGGCAGCGCAGATTTTTAATTACTCATGTACACAGGCAATGGGCACATTGCTATGATAAATCAATTGTCTGGAAGAAGTTCCATTGAAAATGCGTTCCACCAAACTATGTTTTTTGGGAATGGTGATGACAAGATCCAGATCATTGCGAATGGCAAAATCATTGATGCCGTCTTCTACATCTTTATGTTGTATAAAATGAAATTCGGGTTTCAGATCTCCCAGCAAGGTTTGTAATAAAATAGATTGCTCAGTTATTTCTTCACTGCGCTCTTTTCCGTCTGGGTTAATATTTAAGACATGTAATTGGGCACCAAATGTTTTTACAAGTTCTTTAATAAATGGAGTGGGGGTTGAAGCCACCACTTTTTCGTAGTCACAAGCAAATCCAATTTTTTTGATTCCGGTTCCATATTTTTTTCCAGGGGGAACACAAATCACGGGCCAGCTGAGATGTCGAATAGCCATTAATGTGTTACTGCCAAACAATACTCGTTCCAAACCTGTGGCACCTTTTGTACCCATCACTACTGCAAAGGGTTTTATTTTTTTACAAACGTTTTCTAACTCATCCACCACATTTCCCAAAATGGTTTCTGTGTATACCTTTTGTTCTTTATGGACAAGATGTTCTACTTCTTCTTTTAGTGTTTGCATCCTTGCTCCAGCTGCTTTTCGTAATTCATCTACCGATACTAACACGATGGGTGCATCCGTATAACTAACGGGTACCTGATAAACGTGCACCAGCAGTAGATTTGCCTTAATCTGTTTTGCCATTTGAATGGCATAGTGCATTGCGTTAGTTGCCGTGGGAGAAAAATCGGTAGGAACAATTATGGTTTTCATGTTACCTGGTTTGCACTAAAAATAAACCGGGGGCAACACTACAATACTGATTATTGTCAGTGTGAGGCTTGACCTTGAGTCTTATTGATTTGAAAATGCTGTATACGAGTAGCTACATTTTCCCGAACATTTACATAATAGAGGTTGATGTCTCCAATATGATAATTGCTTGTTTTATATAAAAAGCTCCAGGGAAACTGAGGTTTTTTGGTGAATAAAACACCTGAATTGATTTGTGCGTCTGCAGGAGCCGGAAAAATTCGATTAAATCGAGTAAGCACAGCGCCCTTGTTATTTTTTCTAGAGACAAATGAGGTATCTGTGCCCCAGCTAATCGGATTGGTTACCAGAACTGCGTCGCCTCTCTCATTTTCTTTTTTTACGCCAGAAGTAAGATAGTCTTGTTTAAACGTTCGCCAACTGCATACACACCCTGTTTGTTCTGGTGTTTTACAAATGGGGATTTGTGTTAATGTTTTTTGTTGCAGCGGCCAACCAACTACATAGGCCGCTACCAGTTGTTTTTGTAAAGGCCTGGCTTCAAAAAATTCTTTTAACAGCCATATTGTGTGTAGTGCACCTTGACTATGTGAAGCCAATACGATAGGGCGGCCTTGGTTATAATGTTCTAAATAATAAAGAAAGGCATTTCTTACATCTTGGTAAGCGAGCGCTAAAGCGCGACTAGCCGCCACACTATCTGCCCCATAAAAATTTCCAATATGTGCCTGTCTGTAGCGGGGGGCAAACACACGTCCATGCTGATTAAACGCGCTGGCTTGTAGTAGGATGGCAGAGTAATCGGTTTTTGCATTGATATAGTCATCATCAATAGCCGCATTGGAACGGGGAAAGTCCTCTTTTTTTGTAAACGTAGTTGGGTGAACAAAAAACACATCAACTGCCGTATCTCTTGGTTCTTTTCGCAAAGGCGCCGGTATGCTGTCTGAGGGGTCAATTTTGCCAGGATGTGCTGCCCAATAATCCAAGTTTGCATAATCCGGAGCCCCACTCTCACTTTTGAAAGTATAGTTGGATCGAAAGGGTTTATAACGGTCCGAACAGGCAGAAATGCTTAAAATGGCTGAAAAACCTATTAAAATGAACAAAAATCTAGTCATAAGGGGCGAAATTCGGTAAAAAAATGATAATAATGGTCTTTTTATAAAATTTAACAGAAATAATAGTACTATGTTTTGCATAGTACCAAACAATATCCTTATCTTTGCAATTGCAGATACTTACTACTATGAATATAGACAACACACAAAGTCAGATGAGAAAGGGGATCTTGGAGTTCTGCATATTGTCCATTATAAAAAGGGGCGAGTCCTACCCTGGTGATATCGTGGATGAAATGCGTGATTCCGGACTTCAGATTTTGGAGGGGACTCTCTACCCGCTACTGACCCGGCTTAAAAACGCAGAAATGCTCACGTACCGTTGGGTAGAAAGTCCTGCCGGCCCGCCACGCAAGTACTTCTCCCTTACAGAAAAGGGTCTTGTTTTTTATGAAGAATTGGGGCGAACCTGGCAGGAGCTCTCATCCGCTGTTACCAAAATAATCACACCAAAGCCTACCAACCTCTAATATTAATCAGCAGCACTATGAAAAGAATTATTACAATAAATCTGGGCGGACGTGTTCTTCCCATTGAAGAGCCTGCTTATGAGCAATTACAACAATATGTTGCGAGCTTGCGGAATTATTTTTCAAAAGAAGAAAGCCGCGAAGAGATCATCAATGATATAGAGGCACGAATAGCCGAGCAGTTTTATTCTTTATTACAAAAAGGAGAACCCTGTATTACAGAAACACATTTACAAGAAGTGATTGCCGCGATGGGAAAACCAGAAGAAATTGCTGGTGAAGAGTTGGTGGATGAAAACTCATCGGCTGGGTCATCAATGGGTCAATCAAAAAATACAGTTGCACCGGAGTCTAAGAGAGATTTTTTCCGTGATGCTAATAATCGTGTGTTAGGCGGTGTGGCAAGTGGAATTGCAAACTATCTAGGAATCGATCCAGTGATTATTCGTGTATTATTTGTTTTACTTAGTTTTTCAAGTTTTGGAATTGTTTCTCTGGTCTATATTATTTTATGGATTTTATTTCCTGCAAAACAAGTAGAATCTTACAACGGCCGTCGATTTTATCGTAATCCGGATGATCGTGTATTTGCTGGTGTGGCAAGTGGAATTGCGGCGTACTTAACAGTATCGCCAAGAAATATCCGCCTCATTTTTTTAGCCCCTTTATTACTGCAAATCCTTTTCTCTGTTTTAAACGTCTTTGACGACTCTATGTTAGCAGAAGTATTATTCAACTTGAGTTTTGGATCGCTGGTTGGCTTTTCTATTTTACTCTATATCATATTATGGATTATTCTTCCCAAAGCAGAAACCTCCTATCAAAAAATGGAAATGCGTGGAGAAGCCGTCAACCTGGAGCGCATTCGCCAACATGTGAGTGAAGGGTCTACGGGTATTAAAGAAAAAATGGACGCATGGGGTAAAGATGTGGAGATAACGGCAAGGCAATTTTCCGAAAAAGCTAAAGAATTGGCAAAGGAAGCCAAACAGCCCAGCAACAACCTTTTCCGTTCTTTTGGTAAATTCATTGCGCTTTTATTTAAAATTTTCTTGTTTTTATTTTTTGGCGGCTTGGCCTTTGTGATATTGATTGCGCTGGTTGCAATATTGTTTGTGGGTGTAATATCATGGCCGTTACAACACTATATCTGGAGTTCGGATTATCAACAAGGTTTAGCGTGGGCTACCGTTGGATTATTCTTGTTGGTTCCTATTGTAGGTTTTATTGTATGGATGATTCGCCGATTGATTAATACAAAGGCAGGGCATGCATACCTTGCTTGGACCTTTGGAACCCTTTGGGCATTGGGATGGGTGTCGGCTATCTTATTTGTATCCAGTATCACAAAAGACTTTAGCTATCAAGAAAAAATAGTAGATACAGTTTCTCTACCCGCTGCTCCTGCTCAAAAAATGGTAGTGAGGGTGTCAGAACCTGAGCTAGAATATAGTGGTAGTTATAGTTGGATCGAAGGTGATTCAAGGGGGTGGGATATCACAAATGATACACTCAAACTTTCCAACGTAATTATTAAAATAGAACCTAGCAAAGACAGCACTTATCAGGTTCAACTGGTTCGTTATGCAAATGGCCGTACAGAGGAAGAGGCTGCAAAGCGCACCTCCGCTATCAACTATCATCTTTCCGGAGATGCGGTTATTGCTAATAAGTCGGTTATTAGTAAAAATAATAACGGTGATACGCTGGAGCATAATATTCAAAATATATCGTATTTACAGCTGAACCTTGGGAGCGGCTATTCAATTCCTGCGTCTTCAAAATACAGGGCTCAGCGCATTAGGGTTATCATTAAAGTACCCGTGGGTGGCCGTATCTCCTTTGATGAATCGGTAAGAGAAAAGTTGAGCAACGTAGAGCTTTTGGTCCGCCGTAAAAACAACAATAAGTTCGATATTGAATGGACGGATACCAATATTCGCTATCGTTCAAATGTTGAGTATACGATGGGGGCAGATGGTCAGCTGAAGGCCGAGGACGGTAGCTCTGTTTTTTTCGAAGACAGTATTATTGAAGAAAAAAAAGTAGCACCGGAACCGCGTACATTTGTGTTCTTAAAAAATGGAAATGTCGGTTAAGAACACCCCCTTTTATCAACAACATATTGCATTGGGAGCTAAAATGGCTCCCTTTGCTGGTTATAATATGCCTATTTCTTATTCTGGCATTAACGACGAACATCTAACCGTACGTAAAACCGCAGGTGTTTTTGATGTAAGTCATATGGGTGAGTTTATTTTGAAAGGTCCCGATGCACTGGATTTGATTCAGCGCGTTACCAGTAACGATGCTTCCAAATTAGTGACAGGAAAGGTACAGTACAGTTGTTTCCCCAACGATAAGGGTGGAATTGTCGATGATCTACTCGTGTATTGTGTAGAAGATAATAATGTATACATGTTGGTGGTGAATGCATCAAATATTGAAAAAGATTGGAACTGGATTCAACAGCATAATACAAATGGAGTGGAGATGCACAATATCTCTGATAAAACAGGTTTGCTTGCCGTACAGGGCCCACAGGCAACACGCATTCTTCAGCCATTGACGGATATGGATCTTTTAAATCTGGCTTATTACACATTTGTGAAAGGAACATTTGCCGGAGTAGAAAATGTGTTGGTCAGTGCAACGGGTTATACAGGTGCCGGCGGAGTAGAAATTTATTTTGAAGATATAAATGACAATGCATCCAAAATTTGGAATGCAATTTTTGATTTAGGCACTTTACAGGGATTAAAACCAGTTGGACTAGGTGCACGGGATACACTGCGACTGGAAATGGGTTTTTGTCTCTATGGAAACGATATTGATGACACCACATCACCATTGGAAGCCGGGTTGGGTTGGATTACAAAGTTTACAAAGGCGTTTACAAATTCAACAGCACTGGCACAGCAAAAGGCGGAGGGTGTAAAGAGAAAATTAGTTGGATTAGAAATGATTGATAAGGGAATTCCGCGTCATGGATATGAAATTAAAAATGAAGGAGGTGGTGTAATTGGTGTAGTTACGTCGGGCACGCAATCTCCCAGTTTAGGAAAGGCAATTGGGCTAGGATATGTTGCGACTGAAATGGCCACAGTAGATTCAATCGTTTATATTCAGGTGCGTGACAAGCAGCTGAAAGCAAAAGTTGTTAAAGTACCTTTTAATTAATCATGCCAACTATTCATCTTACAACATTCGTTGCAGCACCCGCTTCGGTTGTGTTTGATTTGAGTAGACATGTGAGTGTTCACAAAGAAGCGCATGCGCCCAGTAAAATAGATGCCGTAGCCGGAACCCGTTTTGGTTTATTGGAAAAAAGTGAAACTATTACCTGGAAATCGCATCATTTATTTAAAGAAAGACTGCAACGAGTAAAGGTGGTTGAAATGATCAAACCAGAGATGTATGTGGAAGTGCAGTTGCAAGGCGATCTGGTTTCGTTTCGACACGAACATCATTTTAAGCCAATAGAAAACGGTATGCTGATGATCGATCTGTTGACCTATGAGTTTCCCTATGGTCAACTCGGAAAATTATTTAATGTTGTTTATTTTAATCAATACATGGAATCGTATCTGCAGCAAAAGATAAACACAATCAAAAGTTTTGCAGAAACAGAACGGTGGAAAAAACTGTTGGTTCGCTAAGGAAGCGGATTTACATCCATCTTTGTAGAATTTGTTCTAAATTTGCGCTTTCCTAATCATATGTCTACTAAACCTACCCTCTATACTTCTCTTTCACCAGCCCTTCTTCATCTTTACGACCTAAGCAATAGTGTGGTGGTAATTATTGATGTTTTTAGAGCTACCTCTACCATTGCGGCCGCCCTCTATAATGGTGCTCGCGCAGTTATTCCTGTTGATTCGGTCCCCAAGGCGATAGAAATGGGCAAGAGTATTGATGGCATTGCAGCAGGAGAAAGAGATGGAATGATTGCAGAGGGGTTACAACACGGCAATTCTCCGCTGGAGTATACGCGTGAATTTATTGAGAACAGAAATTTGGTTCTCACCACCACGAATGGTACTCGTTTATTACAAATGGCGTTGGACAGAAATGCGTCTAAAATTATTTCTGGTAGCTTCCCTAATTTATCTGCTGTCTGTGCATTTTTGATTAGCGAAGGTAAAGATGTTGTATTGGGTTGTGCTGGATGGAAAGACCGCTTTAATCTGGAGGATACACTTTTTGCAGGCGCAGTAATCAATCGAGTGCACGAACACTTTACAATCCATTGCGACAGCTCATTAATGGCGGTGAAACTGTATGAAAAACACGCTGAAAATTTGCTAGAATTTGCCCCGCAGCTAACACATTATAATCGGCTCGTAAAGCGATTCGGTTTAATTAAAGACATTGAATTTTGTTTGACGCCAGACGTGGCAAATGTGTTACCGCTATATCAGGACGGAAAGCTGATCATAAAAAAATAAATCTCTGAAGATAGGATTTTTTTCAACAGCTTTTATCAACTGCTCAACATCTTTACTTTTATTTTTTCACAGCGGGAAATTCGATTTACATTCCTTTAGATTTGTAGATTCTCCATTTGCGAGATGAAAAATTGAAAGCGCACTTTGGCACTACCCCACTTAGTTAAATATATCTATACGCATGGCACCGATGAAGTGATTCGCCGCGGAAAAAAAATACATGCCATTGGTTTTGCCGAGTTAGTTGAATACGACGAGTTATTTGGCACCGCAACATTTCGGGTGCGCGACGATAGTTATAATACTTTTTATAAAGTTCAGATCCATCATTTCAGAGATCCGCATGCCACTTCTTTGCGATGTGGCTGTCCCTATAATTTAGGAGATATCTGTCGTCATGAAACAGCTGCACTTCTTCAATTGCAAGAAATGCTGGATCGTGGTCAGTTACAGACGGGTCAGGTACAATATGACCAACAACACACGGTGGTCAAGATGAAAACGATTGATCTCAAAAATATTCGACTGCTTTGTGCACAGCAAACGTTGGTGGAAGCCGAAACCTATTTGCGTACAAATAAAGCAGCCATTGAATATGCCGAAAATGAAACAGTAAGGGCCCGTCTCAATCTAGAGGGTACGGAATATGAGGTGATTATCAGAAAAAATGAAGAACGAAGTTTTGACACAAGTTGTGATTATGAGGATACGCGTCACCCTCTTTGTTTGCCAAAAGTGATTGTGCTATTACAGCTATTGAACACCCATGGTGCCAACTATTTTGATAGCATTCGAAACTGGGATAAAGAGAAAAATAAATTATTGGAAGCGTATGGCTACTCCTTAAAAGATGACCTCACGGAGAAATTTGAATTTGCCTATAAGGATGGAAAACCTTTTTTAAGAGTGTTTGATGCTTCTATCAAGCGAGTGGCAATGCCAGCTACAATTTCCCGCCCAGTACTTTTCCCCACAGTTGCTGTTAAGGGGGTAGAGAAAAAAGTGGAGGCACAAAAAAAAGAAGTAGAAGTTTTGCGTCGCTTGGGTGTGGTTTTCAATTTCAATAAAAAAAGTTTTCCTCGCTTTACGGTGGACGCAGTAATTGGAGAGGCCAATGAATTAAGCAATGCCTTTGCAGGGAAAGTTGAAAAACTTGATATCAGCCGTTTTGTTGAGCCAACCGAGCTAACAGAAGCGGATCGAGAACTTTTACAATTGATACGAAAATTACAAGATTCAGAGATCAACAAATACGTTAGTCGAAACTCTCCTTTTTCTGGTATTTGGGATAATATTATTCATCAGGATGAAGATGATCTGCCAGCCGAGACAAAGGAGTTGATTGCTGAGTATTTACTTCCAAAGTTGCAGCGGATATTCAAAGAGTTTGGAACTAGTACGCCCATTTATTATTTAGGGGTAGGTAAACCATTTAAAACCGCACAACTCAGTTCGCTATTTGTGAGTGATATTTCTATTGTTCCTCAATTTTTTATTAAAAAGAACTCACACTACACGATACAGGCGCAAGTAAAAGTGGGTGCGCTAGAGTTGAGTATTGCTGAAAATGAATGTCCTTCCACTCTATTATTTCTTCACAACGGGGATTGTTATGTTTGGAAAAGCAAAGAGATTGTACAATTAGTGGAAACATTTTTGCCTGATGGCAAAATGATAAAGTCCTTGGCTGCCTGGAAAGGAACTATGCAAGAGTTTGTGCTTCCGCTTTCTCATAATTACGCAGTACGATTTGATAAAGCACTCATGAAGGAAGTGAAAGGGGTGAGTCCGGAGCCGCGCATCATTTTGACAGAAAAGGGAGACTATTTAGTTTTCAAGCCTGTATTTGTATATGAAGGATATGAAGCCGGACCTACTGATGGTGATCAGGTATTAATCCCGCAGGGAGAAGGCGTGTTGGTGGTTCATCGAAATAAAGAGAAAGAAGAAGTTTTTTTGCAACGATTAGCCAGTCTTCATTCTGGCTTTGTATTAAACGCAGAGGATGGAACGTATGCACTCAAAGGCACCGAAGTACTTCGCAATAATTGGTTCTTTCTCTTTGTGGATGCCATGAAAGATTCTAAAACTACTGTGTTAGGTTTTGAATCGTTGCAACACTATCGATTTAATACTGCAAAACCCAAAACACAGATTTTTATAAGCAGTAACACCGACTGGTTTGATGCAAAAGTCAATATTGCGTTCGGTGATCAGCAAATTACGGTGGCCGATGTTAAAAAGGCACTCGCCAACAATCAGCAATACGTACAGTTGGGGGATGGTACATTGGGGATATTGCCCGAGGAATGGCTAAAAAAGTATGCACTATTGTTTCGGGTGGGCGAAGGAAAAATCAACACCATTAAACTGTCTCGTTTTCATCAAAGCGTAGTAGATGAACTATACGAGAGCAGAGATACAGCCGAGTTAGAGCTGCAGCTAGAAGAAAAATATGAACAGCTACGTCAGTTTGATAAGATCAAACCAATTGAACCACCGAGAACACTGCAAGAGATATTAAGACCTTATCAGGTTTCTGGGTACCAGTGGTTGAATTATTTAAAGGAAGTGCGTTGGGGAGGAATATTAGCTGATGACATGGGGTTAGGTAAAACAGTGCAAGCACTTTCTTACTTAGAATTTTATAAGAAAACAGAGGGCTCTTTGTGTGCGTTAGTAGTATGTCCAACCACCCTTATTTATAATTGGGAAAACGAGATAAAAAAATTTACGCCATCTATTCGCCATGCTATTCATCATGGTTCCGCCCGATTGCGTAAAAAAGAAACCCTGCAATCTTTTGAAATTTTAATCACCACGTACGGAACACTACGAAGTGATATTAAATTGCTAAGCACGCTTGAATTTGATTATGTTATTCTGGATGAATCGCAGGCCATCAAAAATCCTTCTAGTAAAGTCACCCGCGCCGCACAACTACTTCAGGCCAAGCACCGCTTGTGCATGAGCGGAACGCCATTGCAGAATAACACGTTTGATGTGTACGCACAAATGAATTTTTTGAATCCGGGCATGCTGGGCTCTGTGGAGTTTTTCCGTCAGGAATTTTCGGTCCCCATCGATAAACTAGGCGAGCCCGATCGCAAGGAGCATTTGCGAAAAATATTATACCCCTTCATTTTAAGACGTACAAAAGAACAGGTGGCTAAAGACTTGCCCGAAAAGCAAGAAATAGTGCTGTTCTGTGAAATGGAAAAAGAACAACGAGATATATACGAGGCATATCGTAATGACTATAGAAATCAGATATTAGGGTCAATAGAAAATCAGGGGATTCAGCGTTCACAATTAGCTATTTTGCAGGGGTTGATGAAGCTTCGTCAGATTTGTGATTCACCGGCCATTCTCAACGAAAAAGAGGAGTTTCCCAATTATTCGATCAAGCTGGATGAGTTGGCCCGTCAATTAAAAGAAGATATTAGCGATCATAAAGCACTTGTCTTTTCTCAGTTTTTAGGGATGCTTGCGCTCATTCGTAGTAAGCTCGAAGAATTGGGAATCCCCTATGTATATTTTGATGGAAGCACCTCAGCTCCGGATAGAGAAAAGGCGATTCAACAGTTTCAAAAACAAGAATCGATTCGTGTATTTCTAATATCCCTGAAAGCGGGCGGGGTTGGTTTGAATCTCACTGCTGCTGACTATGTCTATATAATGGATCCTTGGTGGAACCCCGCCGTAGAGCAGCAGGCCATAGACCGTACGCATCGAATTGGGCAGACCAAAAACATATTTGCGTATCGAATGATCTGCAAAGACTCGATTGAAGACAAGATTTTAAAACTACAAGAGCGAAAAAAAGCCTTGGCAAAGGATATCATTTCGGATGATACCGGATTTGTCAAGAATCTCACACGCGAGGATGTTGAATATCTTTTCAGTTGATTTTTAACAGTTTCCACAAGCCATCCCCCCGCTTTACGTCTATCTTTGCGGACTTTAATTCCATTTATGAGAAAACTGCTCAGTGCACTTTTGGTATTCTTTTGTTTTGTTAATGTTTCCCTTGCGCAACGCGCCGAAGGTATAATTAAGGGGGCGCTGACAGATTCTTCGTCCAAACAGCCAATCGCAGATGCAACCGTATCGGTGGTAAGCGCCAAAGATTCATCATTGGCTAGTTTTGTCCTTTCCTCCAAGCAAGGTGAATTTGAAATCAAAAATTTATTACCCGGTGATTACCGGTTGATCGTAAGCAGTAAGGGGCTCGAAGAGATTCGTCGCAATTTTAGTATCACTGCCGATAAAAAAACAATTGATCTGGGTACGCTCTCCATGAATAAAGATTATAAGATGATGGAGGGGGTAGTTGTGACCACAGAATCACCCATTGTTGTTAAAAACGACACCGTTCAATTCAACGCAAGCGGATTTAAAACAATTCCTAATGCAACAGTAGAGGATTTGTTAAAGAAAATTCCCGGCATGGAGGTGGATAAGGAAGGAAATGTAAAAGCACAAGGCGAACAGGTGCAAAAAGTATTGGTAGACGGGAAAGAATTTTTTGGGAACGATCCCAAGTTGGCTACTAAAAACCTGACGGCCGATATGATTGAAAGCGTTCAGGTGTTTGATGATATGAGTGATCAATCAAAGTTTACACGAATAGATGATGGCAGTCGTAGTAAGACAATCAATATTAAATTGAAGAAGGATCGCAATAAAGGATTTTTCACGCGTGCCTTAGCGGGCTATGGAAGTAATGATCGCTATGAGGGGAATTTGGCTTACAATAATTTTAATGGAAATAAAAGATTTTCTGTTTTAATGAATGCTAACAATATTAACAAGCAGGGTTTTTCTTTTAATGACATTATCAGCACCATGGGAGGGTTTAGTAGTTTCGGTGGCGGCGGCGGTGGAGGTAATTTTGGAGGAGGCGGCAGTTTCGGCGGCGGCGGCGGCGGCGGAATGCAAGTGGTTACTGCTGGTCGTGGCGGCGGCGGATTTGGTGGTGGCGGACAGAATACCGGCATTATCCGTTCACTGTCAACCGGACTCAACTTTAATAATGAGTGGGGTACGAAAGCGAAATTTACAGGAAGCTATTTCTTTTCTGATTCTCGACCCGTACAAGAGCAATCAACTCTGCGCCAAACATTTTTTGCGAACGACTCGATGGCTATTCAAAATAGAATCAGTCGCTCTAATAACTTAAATCAGAATCATCGATTTAATGTTCGTTTTGAGTATCAGTTCGATTCACTTACTTCCTTATTATATACACCATCGCTTACGATTCAACACTCTGATAATTTTAGTATCGACTCTAGCACTACACTGTCAAAAACCCCTTTGCGTACATACAGGGCCATTGAGTCTAACTCAGAAAATTCAAATGTGCGCGATGGAATGAACTTTAATAATAACCTACTATTCAGAAGAAAATTCAAAAAAATCGGACGCACCATCACTATTGGTTTAAATAACACGATGGGGATGAGTGATGCAGATGGTCAAACCATTTCTTCCAATCGATTCTATCGTCCAGACGGAACGCCGCTTTTTAATTTTTCTCAAAATCAACAGTATAATCAGTCTACAAATACACGCAATAACGTAGTGAGTACCTCTTATACAGAACCATTAGGCAACAATAAATTATTGGAAGTGAATTATGCGTACACTAATAATTTTAGCCGTTCTGAAAAAGAGACCTTCAATTATAATTCCAGCAATGGAAAATATGATAGCCCTAACTTGCCTCAGACAAATGAGTTTAAGAACTTATTTGTAGCACATCGTGCCGGTGTTAATTTTCGTGTACAGGAAAAGAAATATAATTATCAATTTGGAGTTGGACTCCAAGAGTCATTCTTAGAAAATAACAGCTATCAGGCGGCTACCGGTAAAGACTCTTTAATCAAACAGCACTTCACCAATTTGTTTCCTACGGCTAATTTTAATTTGACTCCTTCACGTAGTAAGAACCTACGATTCTCTTATAACGGACGAACTAATCAGCCCTCTGTCAATCAATTACAAAATGTACCGGATGTAACGGATACGCTCAATGTTAGAATTGGTAATCCTAATTTGAAGCAGGAGTTCACGCATAATCTCAATCTGGGGTACAACACCTTTAATCTTGCTACTTTCCGATTTGTTGCCGCTAATGTAAACGTAAGCACAACCAGTAATAAAATTGTCAATAGTATTACAACACGCGGCCCTGTTCAAACGACCACCTATGCTAACGTGAATGGCTATTTGAGAGCATTTTCATATTTCACATTAGGCCTTCCTTTCAAAAACCCAAAACTCAAAGGATCAAATGTTAGTTTGACCAACACCATGCTTTATTTGAAAGATATTAGTTTGATTAACACAAGAGAAAATCTTACTAAGACAATTTCAATTACACAAGGGGCAGGCTTCAATTTTACCAAGAATAAGTTTAATATGGGGCTCCGTGCTAATTTGAGCTATTTCAACGTACAGTATAGTATCAATACTCAGTTAAACGAAGATTATTGGACACAAACTTATAACGCTGATGTAACCTATACGTTCCCCAAGAATATCATCCTGAGTACAAATTTTGATTATTTAATTAACACAGGTCGTGCCGCCGGTTTTAATCAAAGCATTCCTTTATGGGGCGCTAGTTTGAGTAAGCAATTATTCAAAAATAAAAACGGGGAATTGAAATTTTCTGTCAATGACTTGTTGAATCAAAATCAAAGTATCAATCGTACTGCCGGCGATAACTATTTACAAGATACCCGTAGCATGGTATTGCGTCGCTATCTTTTGGTTAGCTTTTTGTTCAACTTAAATAAGATGGGTGGAAAAACGCAGCCACAACAACAAACGGTGCCACCGGGTATGCAGCGTTACATGATGCGTGAAATGCGCGACATGCGAATGAATTAAATATTTGCTAATAAAACTTTAGCGCGTTCCAGATCTTCTGGTGTATCAATCGCAACACTACTGTAATCTGTTTCTACCATTCTAATTTTTATACCATGCTCCAGGTAACGGAGTTGTTCTAGTTTTTCTGTTGCTTCAAGGTGCGAAACTGGCCAGGTAGTAAAATCCAGCAAAGCTTTTTTTCTAAATGCATACACGCCGATGTGTTCAAAAGTGGGTGTTGAAATTGTAAGGTCACGATGAAAAGGAATTACACTTCGGCTAAAATAAAGGGCATCGTTATTCAGGTCGGTGACCACTTTTACAATATGTGGTTCATGAATCAATTTTGGGTCAGTGATTTTTTGCATTAATGAAGCAACCTGAACGGTTGGGTCCCCAAAAGCATCAATCAGCCGGGCTAGCGGTTCTTTTTTTATGAAAGGGGTATCTCCTTGCACATTTAAAATTAAATCAACAGAAAGCGAAGCAGCGATTTCTGCAATCCGGTCGGATCCGCTTTCGTATTCTCGCTCACTTCTTTTGCAACTACCACCTGCGTTGATAATTTCCTTTTCAATTTCGTCACTATCTGTTACTACAATAACTTGATCAAATAATTCAGTGGCAACTGTAGCGTCGTATGTATAGCGAATAACAGTTTTGTTACCTAGTAGCTGTAATAGCTTACCCGGAAAGCGTGATGCAGCATACCGAGCCGGTATAAGTGCAACAACTTTCATTCGGAGCTTTTATTTTGGAAGGGACTTTTTAAAAGAAGTTCAAGATCCTCGTCTTTCCCTTGGGGGTAGTCTCGATCAATTCCGTATTGAATAGTTGAAACATCTAACGTACGGAAAGTTCCCAATAATCGATCCCATATTGAAAAAACGGCACCATAGTTTGAATCGGTATAAGGTTGCTTCCAGTGATGATGCACCTTGTGCATGTTGGGAGAGATAAGCACCCAGCTTATCACCGTATCAATACCCGTTGGCAATTTAATATTTGCATGTGTAAATGCCGTAGCCACCACAACAAGTGTTTGATACATCATTACACTGTACATGGGCGCTCCTGAAACAAAAATTAATAGTAGAAAAAATAATCCGCGTAGTAGGCTGTCGCCGGGGTGGTGACGTAGCCCGGTTGTTACATCTACTTTGGTATCGCTGTGGTGAATCACGTGAAAGCGCCATAAAAACTTTTGCTGGTGCATCACCCAATGTACCAGCCAACTACTAAAATCAAGCGCAAATACGCCAATCAAAATTGTACTAAGCGTATTGGCCTGTGTCCAATTGATAATTCCGAATTCGGCCCGCTTACACCAATCAGATAGCGCTACTATAAATAAAGCCAGAAAAGTGTGTATGACCAGGTGAATGATAGTGAAAACAAAATTGACACCAGCGTGTGTTAACTTACCCTTACGGTAGGGTAATCCAAAAAGAGGAATCGCCCCTTCAATGATCCAAAAAATAAGAAGCCCGCCAACTAAAATAGATAAGCGTTCTACCGGCCGCTGTTCAAGAGTTTGAAAATATTGAATCCAATCCGGCCACATGGTAAAGGGGTTATTGATTTAGCATCAGTGGCATCACCAGCATGAGCAGCTCTTCATTTTCAGCCTTATCGGTGGGACGAATAATTCCTGCTTTTGTAGGCGTAGATAATTCCATTAACACTTCATCGCTATCAGCCACACCTAACATTTCAATAAGAAACTTAGCATTAAATGCAATTAAAAGATCTTCTCCGTTGTACTGACATTTCATGCGCTCATTTCCTTCAAAACTAAAGTCTACATCCTGGGCTGCTAATTGTAACTCACTGCCGCTGATATTGAGAGCCACTTGATTGGTGCTTTTGTTACTAAAAATACTAACGCGACGCAATGCACTTTGGAACTCAGAAGTATTCACAGTAAGACTATAAGGATTGCCAGTGGGGATTACTACTTTGTAGTCGGGGAATCTTGCATCGATCAATCGGCAACTCATTTGCGTGGTGCCATACCTGATAAATAAGTGGTTGCTGTTATAATTAATGGTAACAGGTTGATCCGTATCAGGAATAGCGGCCTTTACCAGATTCAGCGGTTTTTTTGGAACAATGAAGGAATCTGTTTTAGGACATTTTACATCAGATCTTTTGTAACGAACCAATCGATGTGCATCAGTTGCCACACATTGTAATCCCTTTTTATCTAATTCAAAAAATACGCCGGTCATTGCAGGACGTAAATCATCATTGCTGGTAGCAAACAACGTTTTGTTGATGGCCGTAAGCAAAGCGGTCGCACTCATTTCAAATGAAGTAGTTTCATCTGCGCTTGGTTCTTTGGGAAAATTATCCGGGTTTTCACCCATTACCTTGTACTTACCATTATCACTAGTAATCTCAATGGCAAAATTTTTATCAATATTGAAAGTAAGGGGTTGATCACCGATATTTTTTAACGAGTCCATCAAAATACGAGCGGGGATACAAACTTTTCCCGTGTCTTTGGCCTCAATATCTAATTGCACCCGCATCACTGTTTCCAAGTCTGTGGCCACCACCGTCAATTTGTTCTTTTCTACTTCAAACAAAAAATCTTCCAGAATGGGTAGTACTGTGTTTGTATTAATCACACCTGAAATGTGCTGTAATTGTTTCAAAAGCACCGAAGAGTTCGCAATGAATTTCATACCACTTCTATTGATAGGTTGAAGGCGAAACTACTGATTTTTTGGGTAGTTTTGGAGGGATGTATAAAAAGGCGCTAACTCCTGAGCAAACACTCCAAAAACTTCGCCATTATTGTGCCTATCAAGAACGATCACACCGGGAAGTGCGAGATAAATTGTTTTTGTTGGGATGTCCGGCCCGTCAACATGACGAACTGATCAGCGCCCTAATTGAGGATGATTATTTAAATGAAGAACGTTTTGCCAAAGCCTATGCGGGTGGAAAATGGAGAGCAAAGCGCTGGGGTCGGGTACGTATCAAAATGGAGTTGCAGCAAAGAGGGGTTAGTGTGTATTGTATTCGCAAGGCTATGGCAGAAATAGAGGAGGCTGACTATGAAAAAGTATTGAAAGAGTTGATTACTAAAAAGTATCAAAGCCTTAAACAATTTCAATACATCATTCGGCAAAAGAAAACAGCTGATTATATTATTAGTAGAGGGTTTGAGCCAGCATTGGTAAGAGCCATTCTTTCAAAGTTGTAACTTGAACCTATGAATCCACTTTCAGTAACGTTCATACAGACCTCTTTACAGTGGGAAAATAAAGAAGCCAACTTGCGTTCTTTCGAAGAAAAAATCAGCGCGCTTAAGGGGAAGACGCAGATTGTTTTTTTACCTGAAATGTTTAGTACCGGGTTTAGTATGCGCCCAACTCAATTGGCAGAGGATATGGGAGGACCCACGGTTATCTGGATGAAAAGCATTGCTGCTGCAAATCGAATTATTTTATGCGGAAGTATAATCATTCAGGAAAATGAGAATTATTTTAACCGATTGCTTTGGGTATTACCCAATGGTGAAACCGGTGTGTATGATAAACGACACCTATTTGGATTTGCGGGAGAAGATCAATACTATGCCGCAGGGGAGAAGAGATTAATAACTTCCGTAAATGGTTGGCGTTTTAACTTACAAGTATGTTATGACCTGCGTTTTCCCGTATGGGCCCGTCAACAACAAAATGCGAGTAATGCCGAATACGATGTATTAGTCTATGTAGCCAATTGGCCAGAACGAAGAAGACAGGCTTGGATGACATTGCTACAAGCAAGGGCTATCGAAAATCAATGTTATGTGATTGGAGTGAACCGGGTAGGGGAAGATGGAAATAATATTTATCATAGTGGGGACTCTATGATTGTGGATCCAATGGGGGAAGTTTTATTTACAGTACGAGACAAAGAAACAACCTATACCTGTCAACTAGATCAAGAAAAATTACAAAGTGTTCGGCAGCAATTACCCTTTTTGAAAGATGGAGATCGGTTTTTGATTCAGTAGTTTGATTCTTATTTTAAATGATTCCATCCTTGCGCAGTAATTGTATGTTTACTTCCTCCTTTCGTAATGATATGTGCTCCTTGCGCTGCTTCGGTCATATAACCTACTACGCTGATTTGTTCATTTAATACTAGTTTATCATGATCAGCTTGGGAAATCGTAAAGAGTAATTCATAATCTTCACCACCGCTCAATGCACAGGCAGTAGGATCTAATTCAAACTTGAAAGCAGCTTGACGAGTTGCATCAGCCACAGGTAATTTGTCTTCATACAGCACGCATCCTAATTGACTTTGTTTGCAAATATGTAAGAGCTCAGAGCTTAATCCGTCGCTAATATCCATCATAGAAGTGGGCGTAATAGTTTCTTTTTCAAAAAATTCTATAATGTCTTTCCGTGCTTCAGGCTTCAATAACCGCCCTACTACGTAAGTTTCTCCTTCGAGATCTGGTTGTACACCCGGGCTTTCCAGAAAAATCTTTTTTTCTCTTTCTAAAAATAATAATCCAACATAGGCCCCACCCAAGTCTCCACTTACACAAACTAAATCTCCTTTTTGTGCCGTGCTTCTTTTTACAAATTTATCGGGGGCTACTTCGCCTATAGCTGTAATTGAAATGATTAATCCTTTTTGAGAAGACGTAGTATCTCCACCCACCAGATCCACGCCATACTTTTCACAGGCAGCATAGATTCCTTCATAGAGTTCGTCCACCGATTCCACACTAAATCGGCTGCTGATGGCAATACTAATTACAATTTGTGTGGGCGTGGCATTCATTGCATAAATGTCACTCAGATTAACTACTACCGATTTATAGCCCAGGTGTTTTAGCGGTGTATACATCAGATCAAAATGAACACCTTCTACCAGTAGATCTGTAGTGATAACTGTTTGCTTTCCAAAATGATCAATTACTGCTGCGTCGTCACCCACACCCAAAACGGATGATGCATTTTGCAGTTCAATATTTTTTGTCAGGTGTTCAATCAATCCAAATTCACCCAGTGTGTTTATTTCAGTGCGTTCGTTTGCCATGTGCTATACAAATTATAATTCTTTACGAGCATTGATCACATCCAGCATTTCGGCATGGATAAAACCATTTGTTGCTAATACTTTATGTTGGTAAATAGAAAAAGGATCTCCTTTAAAGTCGGTTACGCGTCCACCGGATTCCTCAACAATTAAAAATCCTGCTGCACTGTCCCAGGGTTCTAGCTTTTGTTCAAAGAAACCATCAAATCTTCCGCAGGCAACCCAGCAGAGATCAATCGCGGCAGATCCTAATCGACGCACAGGCACACCCTTGCGAACAAATCGTTCAAATACTTCGAGCGGGCCATTGGATTCGTTGATATAGGTATAGGGGAATCCTGTTACTAAACAGGAGTGAAGCGTTACTTTTTTTTGACTAACACGTATCGGTTTATCATTGAGCGTTGCTCCCTTTCCTTTTTCTGCAAAGAAAAATTCTTTGAGATGTGGATTATAAACGGCTGCCATCACAATGACTCCTTTATGTTCGATTCCTATGGAAACACAGTTCAAGGGGATACCTTGCGCAAAATTGACAGTTCCGTCAATGGGGTCAATCACCCACTTGAATTCGGAATTTTGGGAAAGTGCGCCACTCTCTTCTGCCAAAATCTGATGATCAGGGTAGTCGCGTTTAATAACTGATAAAATTGCTTTTTCCGATGCGTGATCGGCTTCTGTTACCAGGTTATTGACACCTTCTTTATTTGAAATGGTAAATGATTGCTGAAAAAAGCGCATGATCTCAGCTGCGCCGGCTTGCGTGGCCTCTACTAGTGTTGAACGAAGCATGTGCGAAGATAAGTTCTCCCTGGGTCAATTGCGTATATTCGCAAAACAATTGAATCCGTGCAATGGCGTCCATCATTGAAATAAAGATTCCGAAGGCACTGGCTTCCATTCTCCAGATTCCTATAAATGATAATCGGCGACAACAGCTTCGTGTATTAAAGAAGCTGTTAAAAAAAGCGCGCTTTACATCTTTTGGACAGCAGTATCATTTTGACCAGGCCTTGCTTAGCAAGCATCCAGGTAAAAAGTTCCAGGAATTGGTTCCCATTCATGATTACAATAAAATTTATAATGAATGGTGGAAGTTAACGCTGGATGGAACGCCTGATGTAACCTGGCCCGGTAAGATCAAGTATTACGCATTAAGTTCAGGAACCTCTGAAGCAGCCAGCAAGTATATTCCAGTTACTAATGATCTATTGCGAAGCAATATGATCAACTATTTACGTCAGTTACTCAGCTTGGTACGCTATGAAGAAGCAACGATGCGAGCTATGACAAAAGGGTTTTTGATGTTAGGGGGTGCTACCGATTTAAAAAAAGGGAAAGCAGGTTGGTACGCGGGCGACTTGAGTGGTATATTGGCAAAGCGACGACCGTTTTGGTTTCAGACTTTTTATAAACCCGGTGGCCGCATTGCCGCAATCAGTGATTGGAATCAAAAGCTACAAGAGATTGTGGAGCAGGCTCCCAATTGGGATATTGGTTATTTAGTTGGTGTTCCTGCCTGGTGTCAAATGTTGATGGAAATGGTGATTGATCGCTACAAGCTCAATCACATACATGAGATGTGGCCGAATTTGAGCTTTTTTGTACATGGCGGTGTTGCCTTTGAACCCTATAAAAAAGGATTTGAAAAATTATTAGGCAAGCCTATCGGCTATGTTGAAAATTATTTATCAAGCGAGGGCTTTATTGGCTATAAAACCAGAGAACATGCGTCTGGTATGCAGTTGGTTCTGAATAATAATATTTTCTTTGAGTTTATTCCATTTGACGAATCCAATTTTGATGCAGATGGAAACCCACTACCCGGTGTTGATGCAAAAATGATTCATGAAGTAGAAGAAGGTACAGAGTATGCGTTGTTAATGAGTACGAATGCAGGAACCTGGCGTTATTTGATTGGGGATACCATTCGGTTCACCGATATAGAAAGAGCCGAAGTGGTGATTACAGGGCGTATCAAACATTTTTTAAGTTTGACAGGAGAGCATCTGAGTGTTGACAATATGAACAAGGCGATTGAATTAGTTAGCAACGAATTTAATATCAGCATTCCGGAGTATACGGTGGTTGGGTTTCCTTATCAAAACTTTTTTGCGCATCGCTGGTATATTGCTACAGATGATAAAGTGGATGCAGAAGTGCTGTGTCAACGAATTGATATCCACTTGCGTCATCTGAATGATGACTATGCAACGGAGAGAGATAGTGCATTGAAAGATGTTTTTCTTACCGTTCTCCCCGAACAACAATTTCTACGATTTATGGAACTAAAAGGAAAGTTGGGTAGTCAACATAAATTTCCACGGGTAATGAAAGGAAAAATGCTTGCTGATTGGGAAAGTTTTTTACAAACAGGTCAACTTTGACGACTAACGTTTCAATGATAGCAAGATGTTGGAGTCGCTTAAAGCGAGGGCTACTTTATCTTTTTATTTTTCAATTTGTGTATATAATTCTGTTGCGATGGGTCGATCCTCCCATTACAATAACACAGCTCGTTAATTGGGCAACAGGAGATGGGCTTCGTCGCGATTATGTTAGGGCAGATCAAGTTTCTCCGTATTTACGATTAGCGGTCATTGCTTCCGAAGATCAATTATTTCCAGCGCACTACGGCTTTGATTGGAAGCGAATTCAGGAGGCAATGGCGTATAATAAGCGCAAACCAACTAAGTTAAGAGGCGGTAGTACAATCAGTCAGCAAACTGCAAAAAATGTTTTTTTATGGCAGGGAAGAAGCTGGATTCGGAAGGGACTGGAAGTTTACTTCACTTTTATGATTGAGATTGTGTGGGGTAAAAAAAGAATTTTGGAAGTGTACCTGAATGTGATTGAAATGGGGAAAGGTGTATTTGGTGCGGAAGCGGCTGCCCAGTTTTATTTTAATAAATCCGCAAGAAATTTAAGTCGTCGTGAATCGGCATTGATAGCGGCTTGTCTTCCTAATCCTGTTCGTTATAAAGTAAAATCGGGGTCACGCTATGTGCAATCTCGGGCCAGCGTTATACAACGTCAAATGATGAATCTGCAGTCAGATCCTGTTATTCGGAAACTTATTGAGAATCGATAGCAAATGATGATTCCAAGATTTTATTAACTGTACAAATTGCACTTTGTAAACGATCTTTATTTTTCCCTTTGATCAAAGTCCAGGGAATCGATTGTTGCTCCAGATAATTTTTATAGATAAAAAACAATCGCTCTCTGGTTTCCAGGTCTGGATATTCTCTCAATTCGTCTTTTTCCCATTCTAAATCTGGCTGACAAAGCAAATAGTGATCGTATTTTCTTTTTGCCAATTGTTCTTCTATGTAGGGGTGACATTTATTAAATACAAATTCTGCCCAAACTTTCATCACAACCATATTGGTGTCGATAAAGTAGGGTATGTCATAGTCTTGTTCCAAGAGCGGAGCCGCTCTTTTTTCTAAAAGCTCTGCCCAGTTTTTTTCTCCGGCAATTTGCCCCTTGGCAATGGTGAGCAAATCCGTGTAACTATAATCTTTCCCGTTTGTCAATAAATATTCGCGTGCATACTCTGGACACCAGACTGTTTCAAAGTGTTCGGCCAGCTGTTGACATAATGTGCTTTTGCCGGTACTCTCGGGTCCTATCACTACAATTTTTTTAAGCATGGGTCACAATAACTTTTTGATTCCAGCTGCGCAACCCCCCAAAGGCAATGAGCAGCAACACAAAATAATAGACGGCAGTTAAGGGTAATCCTTTCACATAATAAAGAGGCATTGATGCAATATTGGTAAGAATCCACCAGTACCAACTTTCAACTTTCTTTTTGGTCATCAACCACATGCCGGTAAAGGCAGTAGCAGAAGCGAGTGCATCGGCCCAAGGAATGGCTTCTTTAAAAAATAAATCTTTCAATTGTGTTAACGATACAAATAGTAAGCAATAACAAGCAATGAAAAAAAGAACTTGTTCAATCCACTCTTTGCGAATGCTGTTCGTAATATGCAAAATCTTTGTTTTCATTTCATCTGTTCTGTTCCAATTATACCACCCATACAAACTCATAGCGGTGTAATAAAAGTTAACGGCCCCTTCACCAGGTAGATGATATTCAAAACTGATCCACGTATAAATGATCGTATTGACAAGACCTACCGGGTATACCCAGATACTTTCTCTTTTACTGAACCATACGCTTGCTATCCCTGTAATAACAGCAAGCCATTCTATCCAGGATGTGTTTTGGATGGATTGATAGAAAGACTGTAAGATCTCGCTGCTCATTCTGATTCCGCAATCACCTCTTTCACTTCCGGAATCATTCTTTTCATCATGCCTTCGATTCCGGCTTTTAGGGTGATCATTGAAGAGGGACAGCCACTGCAACTTCCTTGCATGGCTAAGCTAACAGTTCCTGCTTCGTAACTTTTAAATTGAATAGCCCCTCCATCCATTTCAACAGCTGGGCGAACATAATTATCCAGTAATTCCTTAATTCTTTTTACTATATCGGTATCATCAGCTGCTACTTCATTGGTTACCGTTTGTTTTTTAGCGGCTAGCTCTTCTTCATTCACCACTGGCTTACCTTCTTCCAGATAATCTTTTAAAAACTGACGTACAGATGGAATAACATCATTCCAATCCGTTTCTTGTGTTTTGGTAAGCGTTACAAAATTGCTCGCTATAAAAACGGCTTTCAAAAAAGGAAATCCAAACAATTCTGTAGCTAACGGTGAGGGACCCGCACTTGCCACGTCTGGAAAGTCTACACTTTTACCGGGGTATAATAATTTGTTGGCCACAAACTTCATGGTCTCGGGGTTTGGGGTCATCTCCGTGTAGATGCTTACGATAGGGTTGCCAGTCTTAATCATAGGTCCGTTAATTGTTATGCAAAAATAACAAGTATGGGGATGCTTTGTTTACGAAGACCGGAAACTACTAACTCCCTGTAATTCATAAAAAAAGGGGTTCAACGAACCCCTTTTAACATGTCTTTGAAGGATTATTTTGCTTTGGGCGTAAGTGAGTAGCGGAGCATTAGCTCGTGGGCATTGGCTCCCGCATCAAACACGCTAAGCGGTGTTTATTAAATTAATCCCTCTCTGGTTGTTGCCCCCATTTTTCCGGGGAACGCCAGAGAGCGGATAATAATAACTCACGCATGAAGAAAAATTCCTTCGGGAGTTTATCGTACACTTTTTCAAATAGCTCTTCGTGTCCTAATAATTCTTTTTTCCCTTCTTCGCGATCAATGATCATTACTTTATCAAAGTCTTCCTTCGTAAAGTTTTCCATTCCTCTCCAGTCCATATCACTATAACGAGGTCTCCATCCAACTGGGCTTTCAACGGCACTGGCTTGTCCGCGAATTCTTCCAACAATCCATTTTAAAACACGCATATTTTCTCCATACCCCGGCCATAAGAATTGTCCATTCTCATCTTTTCTAAACCAGTTTACACTGAAGATGCGAGGCGCGTTCGGTATATCACGTGCAAACTGTAACCAGTGATTTACATAGTCACCAATATGATAACCCATAAAAGGTAACATCGCAAAGGGATCGCGACGTACTTTCCCCAACTCACCAAATGCAGCTGCAGTCATTTCGCTGCCCATAGTAGTGGCGAGATAAACACCAAAACTCCAATTGAAACTTTGATACACAAGTGGAACACCCGTACTTCTGCGTCCTCCAAATATGAAACCAGAAATGGGCACACCGTCTGGACTTTCCCAGTCTTTATCTATTGCGGGGTTCTGGTGTGCGGGGGAACAAAAACGTGAATTAGGATGTGCAGCTGGTTTACCGCTCGAAGGATCGTAGGGTTTACCAGTCCAGTCGGTTAATGCAGCAGGAATTTCTTTGGTCAACCCTTCCCACCATACATCTTTGTCTCCGGTAATAGCCACATTGGTAAAAATGGTGTTGGCCTTGATGGTTTCCATTGCATTGGGATTCGTATGGTTATTGGTTCCAGGCGCAACACCAAAATAACCTGCTTCCGGATTGATTGCGTACAATCCACCTTTTTTTCCTTTATGAATCCAAGCAATGTCATCGCCTACTGTGGTTACTTTCCAGTCGCCAAATGCAGCAGGTGGAATTAACATGGCAAAGTTTGTTTTACCACAAGCACTGGGGAATGCGGCCGCTACATAATTTTTTTGTTTGTCTGGCGACTCAACCCCGAGTATCAGCATGTGTTCGGCAAGCCAACCTTCTTCTCTTCCCATTACAGAGGCGATACGAAGTGCGAAACATTTTTTTCCCATCAGTGCATTTCCTCCGTAACCACTTCCATAGGAAATGATCAATCTTTCCTCAGGAAAATGAGAAATATATTTTACGTCTGGATTGCAAGGCCAGGTACTATCTTTTTTATTTCCATCTAAGGGAGCGCCCACAGAGTGAAGACATTTTACATACCCTTTCTTTTGTAAGTAAGGTAGCACCTCTGTTCCCATACGGGTCATGATACGCATATTAACCACGGCATATTCCGAATCGGTTAGTTGAACGCCATACCGTGCGTAAGGAGAACCAATGGGACCCATGCAAAAGGGAATTACATAAATAGTTCTTCCTTTCATGCTGCCTCTAAGCAAATCGTTCAATTTCGTTTTCATTTCGATGGGTTCCATCCAATTATTAGTTGGACCCGCATCTTCTTTTCTCAAACTGCAGATAAATGTTCTGTCTTCTACCCGTGCCACATCACTAGGATCACTGAAACAAGCAAAGCTGTTGGGTCGTTTTTCAGGATTTAATCGAATAAACGTTCCCTTTTTTACTAATAACTCACAGAGATTGTCATATTCTTCCTGGCTTCCATCGCACCAATGAATGGAGGAAGCCGAACAATGCTTGGCAATTTGATTAACCCATGTTTCTAATTCCGCGCGCGCTTTGGCGGTTTCGGTAGAATAAAAATTAGGAGATAATGTCATAGGATATGGCTTTGGCAATCTTTCGAGGAAAGGAGCAAAGTTGGCAAGAAAAATCCGAACTAACGAGCGTTTGGGCGGCTAAATGTTAACTTACTGATAATCAAACTACTAAGCATGGATAATGATCCTAAAAAGAAGGCAATTCCGGGGAAATGAATGGTTGAATCAGGACGTGTGAAAAAGGCAAAGAGGTTGTTCATGATCAGGGGACCAACGATAGCCGTGAGACTCATCAAGCTGGTTAGGGCACCCTGTAATTCTCCCTGCACATTCGGAGGAAGCAAACCGGCGAGTGTTGATTGTAGCGAGGGACCCGCCAATCCCCCTAAGCAGTAAGGAATCAAAAACACGAACATCATCCATCCCATTGAAACGAATGCAAAAGAGAACAAGCCGATAGTATAAAAAGCCAATCCTATGTAAATACTTTTTTCGTTTCCGATTCTTGGGTTGATCACACGTACCAAAACAGATTGTACAACGGCAACGAGTATCCCAACTACAGCAAGAGATATTCCCACAATCTTTTCATTCCAGCCAAAGCGGTACATTGTAAAATAGCTCCAGGTGCTTTGAACAGCCTGCGCACCTAAATAGATCAAAAAATAAACAATTGCTAACCGAGCAACGGTAGGGTGTGATAGAAAAATCTTTAATGCTCCAAAAGGATTTGCTCTTTTCCAACTGAACTTTCTTCTGTTTTCTATCGATAAGGATTCTGGTAATATAAAGTAACCATAGAGACCATTTAGTAAACAAAGCACAGCTGCTGTATAAAAAGGAGCACGTACACCCAGACTCGCAACCAATCCTCCCACAGCTGGGCCAATGATGAATCCCAGTCCAAAGGCAGCACCAACCATGCCGTAGTTTTTTGCTCGTGTACTCTCTGTGCTCACATCAGCAATATAGGCGCCAGCTGTGCTTACGCTGGATCCAGCAATTCCTGCAACAATTCTTCCAATAATGAGCCAAAAAAAACTGGGTGCCCAGGCGAGCAATAAATAGTTAATTGAAAAACCAAAAAGAGAAAGAAGCAAAATGGGCCTTCTTCCAAATTGATCACTCAGGTTCCCCAACACAGGCGCAAATAAAAATTGGGAAAAGGCATAGCCAAATAAAAGGATGGCACCATACGAGCTGGCCTCATTGATGGGAACACCTTTCAAACTGCTTACAAGTGTAGGTAGAACGGGGATGATTAACCCCCATCCCATTACATCCAAAAAAAGGGTGATAAATATAAAACCGACGGCAGCCTGTCTTTTTGGGGGCATCTACAAAATTAACAGGTTCTCATTACGCGTTGCGTTTTATCTTTGTTCAAACAAATCCATTGTATGAAACTCCGTTCCTTTTTACTAATCGCATTTGCTCCTCTGTTTTTTTATTCTTGTGTAAGTAGTAAAAAATTTAAAACCGCGCAGGCTGATATTGCCAAACTGCAGGACCGCTACAAAACGCTGGAGTCTGAAAACAATGTTTGTGGAGAAGAGAAAGGAATTCTGGCTCGTCAAAAGGAAACCCTGGAGCGTGAAAAAGCATTATTGAATGCCCGTATTAAAGAATTACAGGAGCAAAATGATTATTGGAAGTCAAATAATAATCAAACATTGCGTCAGCTTGAAAATCTGTCTGTGATTTCTACGCAGCAGGCGGAGAGTATCAAGAAGTCAATGGATAATTTGGGTATTAAGGATCTCTATATTCAAAACATTCAACAACAAATGGCCTACAAAGATTCTCTCAATATGTCATTGGTGATGAACCTAAAGGGTGCTATTGGAAATTTAGCAGATGAAGACATAAATATCAAAGTAGATAAAGGGGTTGTTTATGTTGACATATCAGATAAGTTATTATTCAAAACAGGAAGTTACCAGATTACTGATCGTGCTAGCGAAGTATTAGGCAAGGTAGCGTTGGTATTAAAGAATCAATCTGATCTGGAGTTTATGGTAGAGGGTCATACCGATGGGGTTCCTTATAGTGGTAGCGGAGTAATTAGTGATAACTGGGATTTGAGTGTACTGCGTGCAACAACAGTGGTTCGTTTATTACAGACAAAATATGGATTGGATCCGGCCAAGATGGTGGCTGCGGGAAGAGGCGAGTATAAGCCTGTTTCAGATAATGCAAATCGGGAAGGTCGTGCGGCTAATCGTCGTACTCGTATTGTTGTATTACCTCAATTGGATCAGTTCTTCAAATTACTGGAGCGGCCTAAAAATTAATTTGTAGCTATTGCTGATTTTGGGCATTGCTACATGCCGTATTTATTCAGAAATTTAATACGCATGATTTTAAGTTGATCCCAAGTAAAATCATAATCAGATAATTCTTCTTGCGCAACTTGTAATGAAGCAGTTTCGCATCCTTTAAAGTATTCCAGAATTTCTTCCTGGTCATTCTCGTCTAGTAATTCATCAATGGCATAGTCTAGATTGAGACGTGTTCCACTGGCTGCAATGGTCTCCATTTCTTCGAGCATTTCATCCATGCGCCATCCTTTATTGCGGGCGATGGTTTCCAGAGGAACTTTTTTATCTGTGTTCTGAATAATATAAACCTTATTGCCACTCTTATTGACCACACTCTTCATTACAAAATCATCCGGTCTTTCAATGTTATTTTCCTCAACATATTTCGCAATCAACTCCACAAAGGGGTTACCATATTTGAGTGCCTTCCCCTTGCTAACGCCTTGGCACTTTTCAAGTCCTTCCAGGCTGATTGGAAAAGTGGTTGCCATATCTTGTAACGAAGTTTCGAGAAAAATAACAAAGGGAGGAAGCGATTTCTTTTTCGCTTCTTGTTGTCTTAACTCTAGAAGTTGTTTGAATAATACCTCGTCTATTGGCGTTTCATTGTTTTCTTCTGCAACCTCCCAATCATCTTCCCCATCTGCATTTTCATATAGTTTATTTAGCACAACAGAGAAAGGTTTAGGTTTCTTTAAAAAAGCTTCTCCTTTTTTTGTGAATTTTATCACACCATACTCTTCGATGTCTTTACGTAATAATCCTTCTAAGATCATCTGCCGAATCAAGGATTGCCAAAAGAAGGGGTCCTTGTCATTCCCGCTTGCAAACGCATCAATCCCCTCATGGCGGAACATAGTGACTTGTGGCGTAAGTTTACCGGTGAGTATGTGTACAATGTATTCAGTAGCAAAACGCTCATCTAATTGCTGAATAGCTTTTAAAACTAATTGGGCCTCCTGTTTCGCTTCAATTTGTTCTTTAGGGTGTTTACAATTATCACATTGCCCACAATTTTTTGTCTCATACATTTCTCCAAAATAACTCATCAACACTTTTCTTCGGCAAACACCTGTTTCTGCAAAGGCAACCGTTTCATTGATTAACTGCGCACCGACTTCTCTTTCGCTAAGTGGCTTATCTCGCATAAGATGTTCCAGTTTTGAAACGTCTTTATGTGAATAATATAGAATACAGCGACCTTCTAATCCATCTCGACCTGCGCGACCGGTTTCTTGATAATAGTTTTCAATACTTTTTGGAATGTTATAGTGAATCACAAATCTGATATCAGGTTTATCTATCCCCATTCCAAAAGCGATGGTGGCGCAAATCACCTGCACGTCCTCGCCTAAAAACTGATCCTGTCTGTCTGCGCGCAGCTTTGCATCTAATCCGGCATGATAAGCCACCGCTTTAATTCCATTTGCATTTAAAACATCTGCAAGCTCTTCCGTTGTTTTACGATTCAGTGTATAAATGATTCCACTTTTAGTTTTCATTCCCTTGATAAAGCGAACGATGCTTTCATCAGTTTGTGCTTTATTAATCTTAGGGAGAACTTCGTAATAGAGGTTAGGTCTGTTGAAAGAAGAAATAAAAATATTGGGGTTACGCAGATCCAGATTTTTTACAATATCACCTTGAACCTTTGGAGTAGCAGTGGCTGTTAAGGCCATAACAGGAACATCGGGGTTGATTAGTGTCATCATTTCACGAAGCCGTCTGTATTCTGGTCTGAAATCGTGGCCCCATTCAGAAATACAATGTGCCTCGTCTACAGCAAAAAAAGAAATAGGCAATGATGCAAACAGTTCAATATTTTCTTGCTTTGATAATGTTTCAGGCGCTACATAAAGCATCTTGGTTTTACCACTTTGCAAATCGTCTTGCACAGCTTTGATCTCTTTTTTAGATAAGGTAGAGTTTAAAAAATGGGCTACATGATCTTGACTGCTAAAACCCCTTACCAGGTCAACCTGATTTTTCATCAGTGCTATCAGTGGTGAAATGAAAACGGCGACCCCCTCGCTCATTAGCGCTGGTAATTGGTAACACAGGCTTTTACCACCTCCCGTGGGCATGATTACAAAAGTGTCACGACCGGCAAGCAAACTCTCGATGGCTTTTTCCTGTGTTCCTTTGAATTTGGTAAACCCAAAGTAGTGTTGAAGAGCTTGGTGTAGATCTACCTTTTTGGGGAACTTGGAATTGGGTGTATTTCGAGCTATTTTTTTGAGAGGAGGCAAGGATTTTAATGTTTTGATTATCAGTAGTATCTGATAAAAATTAGGTTTTTTTTGCTTTTTGTTGATACCTTTCGGGCATCAGACGAATATAATCAAAATAACACTCTTGTGTAAGGGTTGTTTAGTTAAAATTCCACAGTAATAAACAGCTGTCTTTTCTTTTTTAAATGGACTAATTTTGATTCCATTTTAGTCAAGTAAAGCGAGAATGTGAAGCAGACCGATCCTAGGCCTATGAGGGAATTAATCAAAAAAACCGCACTACGAACGCTTGAATTAGAGGCCCGCTCTGTTGAGGGATTGCGATCTTCCATTACTGATGAATTTGTAAAAGCCGTAGAAGCATTGGCTTCTACCAAAGGTCGTGTAGTAATCAGCGGGATTGGAAAAAGTGCTGTTATTGCACAAAAGATGGTGGCTACTTTTAATTCTACGGGCACCCCTTCCATTTTCATGCATGCGGCGGACGCCATTCATGGCGACCTGGGAATGATTCAGCAGAACGATATTGTAGTGATTCTTAGTAAAAGCGGCGAAAGTCCGGAGATCAAAGTATTAGTTCAATTGATCAAAAATTTTGGCAACATAATTATTGCAATTGTTGGGAATACTAAATCTTTTTTAGCTAGTCAATCTTCTTTGATTTTAGATACGACGGTAGAACAAGAGGCTTGCCCAAATAATTTGGCTCCAACCAGCAGTACCACTGCTCAATTGGTAATGGGCGATATGTTGGCTATTTGTTTGATGGAACTAAAAGGGTTTAAGTCTACAGATTTTGCCAAATTCCATCCCGGGGGAGTACTTGGAAAAAAATTATACCTCCGTGTACAGGATCTGGCTATACAAAATGAAAAACCAGTTGTATCTGTTTCTCAATCTTTACGTGATGTAATTGTCACCATGACTACAAGTCGTTTAGGCGTTACCGCTGTGGTGGATGAAGCGGAAAAGTTGGTGGGGATAATCACCGATGGAGATCTGCGTCGTTTGCTTGAAAAAAATATTCCTATAGATGGCATGTCTGCCGGACAAATCATGACACAGCATCCAGTGACAATAGCCCCCGATGAATTAGCAGTGTCCGCATTGGACCTACTTCGAAAAAATAAGATCACACAGGTTGCCATTGCACAAAACCAACAGTATCTCGGCATCATTCATATCCACGATTTGTTGCGCGAGGGAATCCTATGACTTAACCACCTATGAAAAAAAATCAGTATGTAGCCATCATGGCGGGAGGGATTGGAAGTCGATTCTGGCCGATGAGCAGAACGCGATATCCCAAACAGTTTTTGGATATTTTAGGAATTGGGCGAACACTAATCCAACAGAGTTATGATCGATATAGCAAAGTAGTGCCTTCTGAAAATATATACGTGGTAACCTCCCATGAATATGTGTCTATTGTTCAGGAGCAACTGCCTGAATTGCCTGCCGAAAATATTTTAGCGGAACCTTCCAGAAAAAATACAGCTGCTTGTATAGCTTACATCGCTTTTCATTTACAGGCCAAAGATCCTAATGCCCTAATGATTGCAGCACCTGCCGATCATATGGTCACAGAAACTGATCAATTTATCAATACTGTACAAAGGGCGCTCGATTTTGTTGATTCGGTCAATGCCTTGGTAACTATCGGAATTAAACCGACCCATCCCAACACGGGATATGGGTATATTCAGCATGAATTAACGGCGACGGCTTCGGATGTTTACAAGGTGAAAACGTTCACTGAAAAACCCAATGAGGAAATTGCTAAAGCGTTTATGGCCAGTGGCGATTTTTTGTGGAATGCAGGCATATTTATATGGAAAGTCAAAAACATTCTGCACGCTTTTGAAAAACATTTGTCAGAAGTATATGAAATTTTTGCGGCAGAACGGGAGCATTTTAATGCACCTACAGAGCGTGCTGCACTTGAACGGATTTATCCGCAGTGTACTAATATCTCTGTTGACTTTGGGGTGATGGAAAAGGCCTCGAATGTGTTTGTAATTCCTGCCAGTTTTGGATGGAGTGATCTCGGCACCTGGAATAGTGCCTGGGACAATATGGACAAAGATTATTTTGGCAATGCAGTAGTAGGTAAACAGGTAATGGTGGTGGATGCTAATAACTGCATGGTGCATGTACCCGATAAAAAATTGGTTTTGTTGCAAGGATTACGTGATTATATCATTGTAGATACTGACGATGTATTATTGATTTGCAAAAAAGAAAAAGAGCAGCAGATCAAAGAGTATGTGGCTGAGGTTAAAAGAAACATGGGCGAACATTATTTATAATTTTCATGCAAATCACTTCCAAACTTCCTGCTGTTGGTACTACCATCTTCGCAACGATGAGTGCGTTAGCAGCGGAGCATAAGGCAGTAAACCTGGGTCAGGGGTTCCCCGATTTTCCAATGAGTGAGGAATTGGTCGAATTGGTTGCTAAGGCCATGCGCGATCAGTATAATCAATATGCACCCATGCCTGGATGGATGTCTTTGCGCGAAGCCATTGCGGAAAAGGTTCATTATTTATATGGGGCGAGTGTAAATCCAGATTCTGAAATCACTATCACACCCGGCGGTACTTATGCAATTTATTCTGCCTTTACTTCTTTTTTACAACCTGGCGACGAAGTAATCCTATTTGAACCCGCTTATGACAGCTATATTCCCAATATAGAAGTAAATGGAGCAAAAGCGGTTCGTATTCCATTAGTGTATCCCGATTACCATATAGATTGGAATGCAGTGCGAGCGGCAATTACGCCGCGTACACGTGCAATTCTTATCAACTCTCCCCATAATCCAACCGGAGCTGTAATTAGTGCGACAGATATTGAGGAACTTCGAAAAACAGTGGAGGGAACTTCTATACTAATCCTGAGTGACGAGGTATATGAGCATTTAATATTTGATGGTATTTCGCATCAGAGTATTCTTCGCTATCCTGATCTGTTTGCAAGAAGTTTTGTTTGTTTTTCATTTGGGAAAGTATATAACTGTACTGGATGGAAACTCGGCTATTGTATTGCACCGGCGGCGCTGATGAAAGAATTCAGAAAAATTCATCAGTTTAATGCATTTAGTTGTTTCACTCCTACACAGGTAGCACTGGCTTCTTTTTTGCAAAACAGGGATGCTTATCTAACGCTTTCTGAATTGATGCAACAAAAAAGAGACTTCTTTATAGACCAAATGAAAGCCACACGATTTACATTATTGCCTAGTTATGGCAGTTATTTCATTTGTGCCAAATACGATCAGATCAGCGAAGAAGGTGATATGGATTTTGCAGTTCGCTTAACAAAGGAGGCTGGCGTTACAACTATTCCTGTATCTGCATTTTATGCCGATGGGAAAGATGATAAAGTGCTTCGTTTTTGTTTCTCTAAGAAAAAAGAAACGATTGAGCAGGCCGTAGAAAGACTGGTGAACTATTAATAATCGATAACCTGTTCTTCTATTTCTGCGGGTAATTCTCTCCACTCATATTCCTGGTTGCGCAACTGTGATTCAAATCCTGCTTCGCGAATGGCTTCCTGAATGGTACGTGATGTAAATCGATGAGGTGCTCCAGCCGCACTCACTACATTTTCTTCAATCATAATCGATCCATAGTCATTAGCACCAGCATGTAAGCAAACGCCTGCTGTTTCTTTTCCAACCGTAAGCCAGCTAGCCTGTATATTTTTTACATTCGGGAGCATGATTCGACTCATTGCAATCATACGGATGTATTCTTCTTTCGTAGTCAAATTATGTACCCCGCGAATTTCGGCGAGTAAGGTATCTACATCTTGAAAGGTCCATGGAATAAAAGCTAAAAAGCCTTTTGCGAAATCAGGTTTACGCGATTGTACTTCGCGAATCTTGATCAAATGTTCAAATCGTTCTTCAAGCGTTTCCACATGTCCAAACATCATCGTAGCCGAAGTGGTAATATTCAACTTGTGAGCCTCATGCATTACGTCTAACCATTCTTGTGCACCACATTTTCCGTTGGATACTAACCGACGTACTCGGTCTACCAATATTTCTGCTCCGGCTCCGGGTAAAGAATCTAAGCCAGCCTCCTGTAAAGCTTTTAATACTTCGCGATGTGTGCTTTTTTCCAATTTGGTGATGTGCGCAATTTCGGGTGGGCCTAAGGCATGCAAACGTATATCCGGAAATTCTGCTTTGATAGCACGAAACGTATCCACATAGTACCGAAGACCTAATTCTGGGTGATGTCCCCCTTGCAATAAAAGCTGGTCTCCTCCGTACCGAATGGTCTCTTTAATTTTTTTTCGATACGTATCCATGTTCGTGATGTATGCCTCAGGATGTCCGGGGATGCGATAAAAATTGCAAAATTTACAATTAGCAATACACACGTTAGTGGTATTTACATTTCGATCGATCTGCCAGGTTACTTTACCATGCGGTACTTGCAGCTTTCGTAGCTCATCTGCTACATTCATTAAATCAGGCAGGGAGGCTTTGGTAAATAAGTGAAGCCCTTCTTCTTTGGATAAAAATTCAAATTGTAAGGCACGCTGGAGCAGTTCATCTATATGCATATTGCAAAGTTATAGTTCATGGGCAAGAAACCCTTGGTATGAGTTAACTTTGTGGGCTCATGATACAATTTGAACGCTTCACTTTACAAAACGGTTTACGCGTATTAGTCCATACTGATGTTTCTACGCCTATGGCGGTTGTGAATGTGTTGTATGATGTGGGGGCTCGTGATGAAAATCCTAAACAAACTGGTTTCGCGCATTTATTTGAGCATTTAATGTTTGGGGGGTCTGTGAACATTCCCGACTATGATGAACCCTTACAAATGGCAGGCGGAGAAAACAATGCCTATACCACAAATGATTTGACAAATTATTATATCCAGCTACCTGCGGATAATTTGGAAACTGCTTTTTGGCTAGAGAGCGATCGTATGCTGTCGTTGGCCTTTAATGAGAAAAGTTTAGCTACGCAACGAAAAGTAGTGTGTGAAGAGTTTAAAGAGAACTATTTGAATAAACCCTATGGCGATGTGTGGCATACCATGCGCCAATTGGCTTATCAGGTTCATCCTTACCAGTGGATGACAATTGGAAAAGAATTGGCACACATTGAACAAGCGCAACTGCAACAAGTAAAAGATTTTTTCTTTAAGCATTATACACCCTGTAACGCCATTCTAGTTGTGGCTGGTAATGTGCATGCCGGAAAAGTAGTAGCCTTAGCCGAAAAGTGGTTTGGCGGAATTCCTTCCGGGACAAAGTATAATCGTCAATTACCACAGGAGCCGCCTCAAACAAAGGCACGTCAAAAAGAAATGAATGCTGCTGTGCCGCTTGATCTTCTTTGTAAAACCTGGCATATGGCCGGAAGATTAGGCGAAGACTATCACGCTACCGATCTACTGACTGACATCTTGGGCGGAAACAATTCTTCGCGCCTTTATCAACAATTGGTAAAAGAGCAAAAACTCTTTGTGCATCTTGATTGCTATCATTTTGGAAGTTCCGATCCTAGTTTGTTGACTATTGAAGGAAAATTGGTTGAGGGAATCAGTATGGAAAAGGCAGAGCAGGCTTTACAAATAGAGATTGATAAAATTTGTAAAGAGGGGCCTTCGGAACAAGAGTTACAAAAAGTTAAAAACAAAACAGAAAGTCTAATTGCCTTTGAAGATATGAGTGTGATGAGTAGGGCCAGTAGTTTGGCTTATTATGAATTACTAGGTGATGCAGCCTGGATGAACACAGAGTTACAGCAGTATGCAAATGTTACTACTGCACAAATTAAAAAAGTAAGCAATCAATTATTCCGAGCTGAAAATTCAAACACCCTTTATTATTACGCTACTAAATGAATCTACTAAATCGTAAACAAGCGCCTCCGTTGGTAGACGCAGTCCATTATCAACTAGAGTTGAAGCCATGCGAACAACATAAGTTAGATAATGGTGTGCCTGTTTATATGATTGATGCAGGTGCTGAAGAAGTATTGCAGTTGGAGTGGGTTTTTTGGGCAGGTAATTCTTATGAAGAACAAAATCTGGTGGCGGCTACTACCAATTATTTATTAAAAAATGGAACTGCAACTAAATCTTCTTATCAAATTGATGAACAGGTAGATTATTTAGGGGCTTATCTTAATCGTAGTTGCTTCAACGAACAAGCGACTCTCACCTTACATTGTCTTTCAAAACATGTGGAGCAATTATTGCCATTAGTTCGCGAGGTATTAACTGATGCTGTTTTTCCGGAAGAGGAATTGAGGTTGTATAAACAGAACATGAAGCAACGGCTCAATGTGAATCTTCGTAAGTGTGATTTTGTAGCGGGTCGCTTGATAGATACTTATCTGTTTGGCGAAGCACACCCCTATGGAAAATATAGCTCAGCCGAAGCTTATGATGCATTACAGCGTGATCAACTCGTTTCATTCTACGACCGTTATTACCGAAACGGGCAATTTGCTTTGTTTGTGGCAGGAAAAATTCCTGCTGGCCTTATTGGCACGTTGAATCAGTTGTTTGGCGATCTGCCCAATAGTGCACAAACGCCCCCTCCTCATTTAGCAAAACAGGCTATTCAAAAAAAATATCGAATAGAAAATGATGCATCAGGGATCCAAGGGGCTATTCGGATTGCTCGACCCTTCCCAAATCGACATCATGCAGACTTTATTCCTGCCTTGGTGCTCAATACTGTGTTCGGTGGATTTTTTGGATCTCGACTCATGAGTAATATTCGAGAAGATAAAGGGTATACCTATGGGGTTCATAGCTACATACTTAATTTACAACAAACCTCTGCCTGGATGATAAGTACAGAAGCGGGTAAGGATGTTTGTGAGGCAACTATTGCAGAAGTTTATTCCGAAATGGAACAGTTACGTACCACGCTCATTAGCGAAGAGGAGTTGTCTTTAGTGCGTAATTATATGATGGGAGGTTTGTTAGGTGATTTAGATGGTCCTTTCCAATTGATTGGGCGTTGGAAAAATCTGATTCTAAATGAACTTCCTCCAGCTCATTTTTATAAAACTATCGATACGATCAGAAATTGCTCCGCTGAGCAATTAAGAGAATTGGCCCGACAATATCTGCAGCCTGCCGAATTTTATGAGTTAGTTGTGATTTGATGTAAACCCTAGTTTTTCAGAACTTTGATTTATGATCTTTGATCGAAAAAATTTAACCAATACGCAACTGCTGCAGTTTTACAGACAGTTGTTATGGCCTCGAATGATTGAGGAAAAAATGTTGGTTTTACTTCGGCAGGGTAAAATATCTAAATGGTTCAGTGGTATTGGGCAAGAAGCGATTTCGGTAGGTGCTACGCTGGCACTTGACAAAGACGAATGGATTATGCCCTTGCACCGGAATCTCGGTGTGTTTACTTCTAGAGAAATGCCCTTGCATAAATTGTTTTTGCAGTGGCAGGGTACGCAGCAAGGATATAGTAAAGCCAGAGAAAGAAGTTTTCACTTTGGTAGTAGTGCCCATCACATCTGTGGAATGATTTCTCATTTGGGCCCTCAGCTTGCTGTAGCGGATGGTGCTGCCCTGGCTTATAAATTAGCGAAAAAGGAAAAAGTAACGTTAGCGTTTTCGGGAGATGGTGGAACCAGTGAGGGAGATTTTCACGAAGCCCTTAATGTGGCAGCAGTTTGGGATTTACCTGTCATTTTTATTATAGAAAATAATGGCTACGGGCTGAGCACACCAGTGAATGAACAATACCGGTGTGAAAGTTTGGTGGAGAAGGCAAAAGGATATGGGATGGAAGGAGTGCAGATTGATGGCAATAATATTCTTACTGTTTACGATACCGTGAAAGGCGTACGTGATTATTGTATTCAACACCAAAAACCTTATTTGATTGAATGCATGACCTTTCGAATGCGCGGGCATGAAGAAGCTAGTGGTACAAAATATGTACCTACTGCATTATTTGCCGAATGGGAGCAAAAAGATCCCCTAAAAAATTATGAGCGTTATCTAATCGAGCAAGGAGTGTTGACCGCTTTTAATGTAGCAGATATTCGCAATGAATTCAAACAAAAAATTGAAGAAGAATTGTCTATTGGGTTGAATCCGCAGTCTATCGTTGCCAACGTGGAAGATGAGTTGAATGATGTATACGCACCTAGAGAAGAAACGCTTTCTGTTCTCACTGATGATGACCGAGGCAGAGAGCTTCGTTTCATTGATGCCATCAGCGAAGCCTTACGGCAGCAATTGGAACGTGACCCCCGATTGATTTTAATGGGCCAGGATATTGCAGAGTATGGCGGAGCATTTAAAATCACTGAAGGGTTTGTGCAGCAATTTGGACGAGAACGTATTCGTAATACACCGCTATGTGAAAGCGCTATTCTGGGCACGGCACTAGGGTTATCACTCGAAGGCTATGCGTCAATGGTTGAAATGCAGTTTGCTGATTTTGTATCTGTAGGACTCAATCAGATTGTAAATAATTTAGCGAAGATTCATTATCGCTGGGGACAAACGGCCAAAGTGGTTATTCGAATGCCAACAGGTGCAGGTGTGGGAGCTGGTCCATTTCATTCACAAAGTAATGAAGCATGGTTTACGCATATACCGGGATTAAAAGTGGTGTACCCTTCTACCCCGCTTGATGCAAAAGGACTTTTATTGGCATCGCTCAATGATCCAAATCCTGTTTTATTTTTTGAGCATAAAGCGCTCTATCGTAGTAGCACGGGTCTAGTGCCTGAAACCTATTACGAAATTGAAATAGGAAAAGCAAAACAACTAAGCGATGGGCAAGAGTTGGCTATCATTACCTATGGAGCAGGTGTTTATTGGGCACAAGAATATCTGACAGCTCATCCGGAACTTTCCATTGCAATTTTGGATTTACGCACCTTACTTCCTCTTGATTATACTGCTATCAAAAAAGTAGTACGTGAAACCGGAAGGGTATTGATTTTACATGAAGACACCTTAATAGGTGGCATTGGAGGAGAAATAGCGGCGTGGATTGCTCAACATTGTTTTGAATGGCTCGATGCACCTGTGGTACGCTGTGCTTCTTTGGACACACCTGTTCCATTCAATATGGTATTAGAACAGCAGTTTTTGGCAAAATCTAGATTAGAAGAATCGATTCAAAAGTTGTTGGCGTATTGATTAGTCATTAATTGCCTGGTACACCATTGCTCTGAATTTTTCTACCATTTCTCCTTTACTTGTATTTTGTAACTGACGATAAAAGAGATAAACCATTTTTTCTTTTGGATCAACCCAATAAGAAGTTGCAAAAGCGCCACCCCATGCAAACGTGCCTACATTAGCAGGGGTACGACCTTCACTTTTTGCCATGATTACAGAAAAGCCTAATCCAAATTTATCCTGACCACCTCCATAACTAACCTCACCAATTTGATTGGTGGTCATCATATCAACGGTTCTTCTGCTTAAAATTCTTTTTCCGTTATACACTCCTCCATTCAGCAACATTTGTAAAAAAATACCATAATCTCCAATGGTTGAGGAAAGTCCTGCACCCCCTGAATAGTAGGCACTTGCTTGTAATGGATATTCAGGGGTGATTGTACGTCCATTAAGCATATTGCCTGGTGATTTTTCTAATTTTCCGTTGGGAAGTTCACGATATAATTTTACCAATCGGTTTGCTTTGTTCGCAGGGATTGTAAAATAAGTGTCTTGCATACCCAGGGGTTCAAAAATTCGCGTTTTAAAAAATTGATCTAATGTTTGGCCAGCTATCACTTCTACTAAACAGCCCAATAAATCAGAATTTAATCCATAGGTCCAACGCTCGCCTGGTTGATGCATTAACGGTAGTTTGGCAAGTCGATTCATGGCACTTAATAAATCATCTCCTACTACACCGATTCCTGCCGTTAAATTAGATTTAGCGTAAATGGCGTTTGCTTCTTTGGATCCAATTTGTGCGTAGCCTAACCCCGATGTATGGGTGAGTAGTTGACGAATGGTGATATCTGATTTTGCCGGCACGGTAGTGTACGTAGTATCAACTTCATTAAAGCTAGCAAGTACTTGTTGCTTTCGAAAGGCTGGAATATATTTTGCGACGGGGTCATCTAACAACAATTTTCCTTCTTCAAATAAAATCATGATTGCAACACTGGTAATTGCTTTTGTTTGAGAGGCAATACGAAAAATGTCATCATTCTTTAGAGGAACTTTTGCCTCCAGATCATTATAGCCAACTGCTTTATGATATACTACTTTTCCATTGCGAATAATTAGTGCAGTGGCTCCTTGCATCCATCCTTTTTCTACCCACTCATTAAGTCTTGTGTCTATAATCTTTAATCGATCTGTAGAAAATCCAGTTGCAAGGGGCGTGGAGTTCCATTCAATTTTTTGCGCTTGCAGTACACCAACACATAGCGTTACTTGTAATAGAACCAGCAATCCAAAACGAATGAATTGTTTCATGGGGTTATGATTTTAATTTTCCAGGTCCATAGAGAATTTGTCCGGCACGAGTGCCAATATGCTTTTGATTGTCCACCGTGATTTTACCATTTACAATGACATAGTGCATACCTACAGAATAGGCATGAGGCTTATCGAATGTTGAAAGGTCAAGAACTTCATTTTCATCGAACACTAATACGTCCGCTGCATATCCAACTTGAAGTAATCCTCTGTCATGTAATTGAAATTTTTGCGCGGGAAGTGAAGTCATTCTGCGAATCGCTTCTTCGAGACTTAGTATATTTTTTTCGCGAACATAGCGTCCCAGTACACGCGCATTTGTTCCATACCCGCGTGGATGGGGTACTCCTGAATTAAAAGCACGAATACCGGCATCACTTGCAATCATATTAAAGGGGTAACGCATTATTCTTGTTACATCTTCTTCGCCCATTCCATGAAACACTGCACTGGCTCCTCCCCGACTCACAATATCCATTACCACCGAAGCTTCTTCTTTTACACGGTGTTTATTTCCCAACATGATATTTATCTGCTCAATACTTTTTCCATTGTATGAACTATCGGGACCGAAAGAAGCAACCACTGCATAACTGAGATGGGTTAGTCCTCTTTTCTTTAATCTTTTTTGAATGGACGTTGTTACTTGCTTTCTTATTTCAGGTCTCGCGAGTCTTGCCTTAATAGAGTCTTGACCATCGGCTAGCCATTCATCGGGAATTAACGTGTTGATTGAGGTGCTACTCGCCGTGTAAGGATATTGATCAATGGTAACATCCATTCCTGCCCTACGCGCTTTTTCTACCATGGCAATCGTGGTTTTACTACGACCCCAGTTTTGTTGACCACTTAGCTTGAAGTGTGAAAGCTGAACAGGAATTCCTGCTTCTCTACCAATTGTGAGTGCTTCTTCAATGGCTTGTGTAACACTATCTCCTTCGTCACGCATGTGTGTGGCGTAAACACCACCAAATGCAGCAGCTTTTTTGGCTAATCCAATAATTTCTGGCGTTTTACTGTACGTGCCCGGTATATAAATAAGACCTGTGCTTAATCCTACAGCTCCATCGCGCATCGCTTTTTCCACCAGCGTTTCCATGCGCAACTGTTCTTCATCCGTTGCATCGCGGTTAGCTCTGCCCATCACAGCTCTACGTATATCATTGTGCCCAACTAACATCGCAACATTGATGGATAATTGAAGCGAATCAATGAAATCAAAATATTTTTTTGCATCCACTTGTGATAAGCCGCAGTTACCCGTGATACAGGTAGTGACTCCATCGTAAATAAAACTCTTTGCTTCGGGATCTTTTTTTTCGTCTCCTTCAATATGGGTGTGCACATCGATAAAACCAGGTGCTACTATTTTATCTTTTGCATCAATCACCTGAAGAGGAGCCCAACTATTCTCCCATTTTTGAGTAGAGGGCTGACGGATTATAGAAACAATTTTTCCCTGATTGACAATGAGCGTACCACGATACCAGCTATTACCCGTACCATCAATGATTTTTCCATTGGTAATAACAAGATCACACGTGTTCGGTGATTGTGCCAATAAAAATCCTGGCAACAGGAGTAATGTAAGCAAGCTTTTCATAACGAAAAGATACTACTTTGAAAAAGATAAAATCAAAAGAAAATTATTGTTCTACAGGTTCTTCTTGCCAAGTTAGCGGGGGGAGGCCCTTTTTGAAACGGTATAAACTTTGTTTGATGTATAAACGGAATTCATAGTCGCCGGCCAATTTTGTAAACAGATAAGAAGGTCTGAATATTTGCATGAATCGTTCTAGTTCGGCTCCGTCTAACAATGTTAAACGACGAACTAATGCTTTGTTGAAACGGTAGTCGATAAATTTTTCCTCCTCTTCTAGCAATAAGCGTTGTTGAAAACCCAACATACTTTTATTGCGTCGAAAACGAAACACGTTGATGAGTTCGTCTAAGTCGAGTCCCACGCCTGCGCCGTATTGTGGGGTGACAATTTTCAAGCCGGGCCGTTGGTAATTAAAAACCTTTGCATACGTCTGTCTGTTTCGAATAGAGTCTAATTTATAATTACGCGGAAATATTTTTACTTCTCGTAATACCGGTATGCTCACTTGAAGCGAAATATCAAATTGCATCGGATTTACAATTTTGATTACTGGAAATTTTACAGTGGGTTTATTAAGATAGCTGAACCAGATGGAGTCTCGGTCGGTAACTCTTATTTCGTAATAGCCATCTGCATTCGTAACTGTACCCACTCCGGCACTAGACAGAACACTAACGGCTTCCAGTGGATAATTGCGGGAACTATCATACACAACTCCTTTGATCCAATACGACTGTGCCCACATCGGTGAAACAAAAAGGGACACCACCAAAAGGAGAATTGTATTTTTCAAGGAAAGATTCATGTAGTGATCACCTGCTCAATGACACGGGGAAAATGTTTATGTTCTAATGCTTGAATTCGTGTAGCGATATTTTCAGCGGTATCAGTGGGATATACAGGGCATTCCGCCTGAAAAATAATTACACCACGATCGTAGTGTTCATCTACAAAATGGATGGTGATTCCACTGCTGGTTTCTCCTGCTTGTACTACTGCAGTATGTACGGCATTGCCATACATTCCCTTTCCTCCATATTTTGGAAGCAGTGCTGGATGAATATTGATGATTCTTCTGTCCCACCCTTTCAATAAAGTAGTTGGAATTTTCCATAGAAAACCTGCCAAAATAATCCAATCAATTTGCAATGCTTCTAACTGTGTCACATATCCATCTCCCTTAAAAAAAGCATCACGTTCTATCACCAACGTTGGCACTTCATGTCGATTGGCAATTTGTAGCACACCTGCATCGGGTTTGTTAGATACAATCAACGCGATTTTAATCTGCGCGGAATCTTTAAAATACGCTATTATTTTCTCTGCATTACTACCGGTGCCTGAGGCAAAAATGGCGATGCGTTTCATTGTACAAAGATGGTCAATGCAAGTGGAAACTGTGTGTACCGTTAACGTAAAAACCCCATTTTAGATCCCAACTTGCGGATATAGGATTTAAAAAAACGAAATTGTCCAAATGGGATACTGATCAAGAGAACCATCAATGGCCAAAGAAGGGTAACTAACAAAATGTAAAGGGTGGCCCAAAGCCAATCCTGTTCTAACGGGAAGCCATTCATGATTTTTTTTGCAGCCCATCCTGTTGTGCTTCCTCCAATCGCGAATGTGCAAAGGATCAGCGCCAATTGTATAGGGCCAACCTTCCACTTCTCTCTTAATTTATTAAACATATTTTCTAAAGCCGCAAAGGTCACCGAAAAATGGTGTTTCACCTATTTTTTAACAAACCAATGGGGGGAATAAGATAAAAAATTGACTGATCAATGACAGGCTGATTTTGTTCCACGCTTTTTGTTTCCAAACTCCTTGACTTGCAACAGATTTATGCGATAAAAAATTTTAATTTTCCTTGTGTTTTGAAGCTTGCAATTCGTAATTTTGCGCGCGAGAAGTGTATTTTTTTCCACATTTTCAGCTTAACCGCGTGTATGATGTCTACTAAACATGTAACTCCACATTTGACCGGTCTGTTTTTTTCCCTGCTTATTTTCTTTTCAATTTCTCTAAATGCCCAAGATCTTGCGGCAGGAAAAACTGTCTTCATGAGTAAGTGTGCCTCTTGTCACCAAGTACTCAAAAAGGGAACAGGCCCTGCTTTGGCCGGATTAGAGGAGCGGCACAAATGGGCGGACCACAAAGAACTATTAGCCTGGATTAATAACCCAGCTGCTTACATGGCAAAAGATCCGTATACACAAGGCCTGAAGGCTGAGTATGGGTCTATGATGACAGCTTTTGCAGACATTAGCCTCCAGGACGTCAACAACATTGTTGCCTATGTAAATGAGGCTGCAAAACCAGCCCCCGTTCCAGCTGCCGCCGCGGGCGGGCCTGAACAAGAGGAAGGCGGAAACACCATTTTCTTTGGAATCATTTCTTTGATTCTTGCAGTCATTGCGCTCATTTTGATGCAAGTCAACAGCAGTTTGAAAAAGTTGTCGGACCAAGCCGAAGGTGTAAAACTTCCTGAAAACATTCCTTTTTGGAAAAATAAGACCTATATCACGTTGATTTCCATATGTTTATTTGTTTTTGGCGGTTATATGGTTGCAAAGGGAGCTATTGGATTGGGGCGCCAGAAAGAGTACCAGCCCGAGCAGCCTATCTACTATTCTCATAAAGTACACGCAGGAATTAATCAGATCAATTGCTTGTATTGTCACGGTAGTGCAGAACAAAGCAAGCATGCTGCTATCCCCTCGGTTAATACTTGTATGAATTGTCATAAAGCCATTCAAGCTTATGAGAAGGGGCCAAAACTATTTGACGCAGACGGAAATGAGATTGATGGAACTGCGGAAATCCAAAAGTTATATAAGTACGCAGGATTTAATCCCGATCAACCCAACAAGTGGGATCCCTCTAGTGCAAAGCCTATCGAATGGGTTAAAATTCACAATCTTCCTGACCACGTTTATTTCAGTCATGCCCAGCACGTAAATGCCGGAAAGGTACAATGTCAAAGCTGCCATGGCGAAATCAACCAGATGGATGAGGTGAAACAAGTAGCCGATTTGAGCATGGGCTGGTGTATTAATTGTCACCGCGAAACAAATGTGCAATTCAACTACGATAGCACAAAAGGCAATAAATTCTATAGCATTTACGAAAAGTTTCATAATGATATTAAGACCGGTAAAATGGATAGCGTGAAGGTGAAAGACATCGGCGGTCTGGAGTGTCAAAAATGTCACTATTAATCAATAACTGAACCCAATCAACGATATTATGAGCCAAAAAAAGTACTGGCAGAGCTTCGGGGAGGTGAAAGAAAGCGAGAGCTTACAAAAACAACACCAGGATGAATTCCGGGAGGAACTGCCATTTGAAGGATTGGACGACAAGGGTCTGATAGATGCCAAAGCGCCCCGCAGGGATTTCTTGAAATACCTCGGCTTCAGCACGGCGGCAGCTACGCTGGCAGCCAGTTGTAAAATACCGGTTAAGCATGCAATCCCATTTGCAAACCGTCCTGAAAATATCATTCCAGGTGTTGCGCAGTATTATGCAACTACCTATGTACAAGATGGAGATGTAGTACCCGTGTTGGCAAAAGTGCGTGATGGTCGTCCTATCAAAATTGAGGGGAATGATCGCTGTGCGTTTACGGGTGGCGGTACCTCTGCACGTGTTCAAGCATCTGTGTTGGATTTATATGATACACATCGTCTTCGTTTTCCTCAGCAAAAGGTTGGTGCTGGAGAGGAGGCTCGATTTGAAGAAGTACCTACGTTTGAACAATTTGATAAACTAGTTGCTGATGCAATGAAAGCAACTGGCGGTACAACGGTATTATTAACTAGTACAATAAACTCTCCATCAACAAAAGCAATTATTGCTTCTTATCCTGGTCTTCGTCATGTTCAGGTTGACGCTGTTTCATACAGTGGACTATTATTGGCAAATGAAGCATCTGGATTTGGACGTCGTTTACCTTCTTATGAATTTGGTGCAGCAAAGGTGATTGTGAGTTTGGGTGCTGATTTTCTGGGAAGCTGGTTAAGTCCAGTTGAATTTGCTAAAGGATATGCGACGGGTCGTAAGATTGATGAGAAGAATCCTACGATGAGCAAGCATTATCAGTTTGAAGGTTATTTGAGTCTTACAGGAGCAAGTGCAGATGAGCGTTTTGTTTGTCGTTCTTCAGAAACCGGATTAGTGGCATTAGCCTTATTGAGTGCAGTAAGTGGCAAAGGTGTGGATGGAATTAAAGACGCAAAACTGAAAGCCGGCATTGAAAAAGCGGCAGCTGATCTAAAGAAAAATGCTGGATCAGCACTTGTTGTTTGCGGAACTAATGATACAAATACGCAAATTGTTGTCAACGCGATCAACCAAGCAATTGGTTCTTTCGGAAAAACGATTGATTGGGGTAAGCCTGTTAATTACAGAGCAGGAATAGATGCAGATTTTGAGCAGTTGGTTCGTGACATGGAGGCTGGAACAGTGGGTACTCTTTTGATTTATGGTGCTAACCCTTCTTACACTTATCATAAGGCTGCTGCTTTTACTGCTGCCTTGAAAAAAGTAAAAGTTACTGTTTCGTTCAGTGAGAGAATGGATGAGACGACTGAACACTGTCAATTTATTCTTCCTTCAAATCATTATTTGGAGAGCTGGGGTGACGCCGCTCCGAAAGCGGGCGTAGTAAGCTTTATTCAACCTACTATTTATCCTCTCTTCAAAACAAGAGCGTATCAAACTTCATTGCTAAAATGGAGTGGTCGTGATACGAGTTACGAAGAATATTTCAAACAATACTGGATTGGACAACTAGGTTCTGAAACTTCATTCAACAATGTATTGCAGGATGGCATTAAGGACAGTGCATTACCTGTTGCTGCAGGGAATTACTCCAATGCTTCATTGGCCAGTGCTGCACAAAGTATTGCAACGGCTCCCGCAGTTACAGGAACAGAGTTGGTGCTGTATCAAAAATCTTCTATCGGCACAGGTACTGGTGCAACTAATCCTTGGTTACAGGAGTTGCCTGATGGCGTTACAAAGGCTTGCTGGGGAAACTATGCGTTGATCAGCATGTCAATGGCTAAAGAATTAGTGGGAATTGATCTGGTGAACGGAACGGAGAAGGAGATCAACAATTATGAGTACTATCCTCAAAAGCCGGTTATAAAAATTACAATGGGTGGTCAAGCGATTGAACTCCCCATCTTGGCTATTCCAGGAATGCAGCCCAACACTATTGCGGTGGCATTAGGATATGGTCGCAGTGAAAAATTAGGTCGTACTTCTGCAGGGGTGGGTCAGAATGCTTATGGATTCACCTCCAGCACTGGAAATGGAATTAGCTACCATGCTACGGTTACTTTGGCAAATGCGAATCGCAAAGAAAAAGTTGCACAATCTCAGATTCATAATACATACGAAGATCGTGTGGAGGTGGTTCGCGAAACAACGCTTGCCACTTTGTTGAAACATCCAAATGTCATTCCTGATTATCGTAATCATCTTGAAGAAGCATTTGGAACAAGTATGGATGGTAAAACAAAAGATTTCCGTAAGGAGGGTACACTTTACCCCATGCATGATCAGCCTGGCATTAAGTGGGGAATGAACATCGATATGAATGCATGTTTTGGTTGTGGTGCTTGTGTGGTAGCCTGTCATGCAGAAAATAACGTACCTGTAGTAGGTAAGAGCGAAGTGCTTCGTTATCATGATATGCATTGGTTACGCATTGATCGCTACTTCGTGAGTGATGAAAATAATCCTGACGAACTAAAAGGCGTGGTTTTCCAACCCATGATGTGTCAGCATTGCGATAACGCTCCTTGTGAAAACGTTTGTCCTGTTGCGGCTACCAACCACAGTTCAGAAGGAATCAACCAAATGACCTATAACCGTTGTATTGGTACTCGTTATTGCGCTAACAACTGTCCTTTCAAAGTACGTCGATTCAACTGGGCTGATTATACAGGAGCAGATAGTTTCCCCAACAATCGTGATCAACAAATCGTTGGAAAACTAGATCCTGTTGTGGAGCAGATGAATGATGACTTGACACGTATGGTGTTGAATCCTGATGTGACCGTGCGTTCTCGTGGGGTAATTGAAAAATGTTCGTTCTGTTTCCAACGTTTGCAAGCTGCTAAACTGGAAGCTAAAAAAGCAGATCGTCCGTTGCAGGATGGAGAAGCTAAAACAGCTTGTCAAACTGCTTGTGCTGCCAATGCGATTGTATTTGGAAACGCGCATGATCCTAATAGTTCTATTACAGCCGTGCGTGCAAACAACACAAGCCGTAGTTATTACGTGTTGGAGCAGTTACACGTACTACCTAATGTTAGCTATTTGGCGAAAGTGCGTAATACAGACGAAGTATTAGAAGTGGAAGAACATCATGCAGCCCCCGCTGAACATGGCGTTTCCACTGAACATGAAACAGCAAAACCTGAAGCGACTAATCATTAATAGTAGAATCAACTCTATCAAACATAACTATGTCACTACTCAGATACGAATCACAGGTAAGGGCTCCATTGGTTGATGGGACCAAAGATTATCACCAGGTAACAGAAGATATCTGTCGTCCGGTGGAGGGAAAGCCATCCCGTTTATGGTGGATTGGGTTTTTAATATCTGTAGCACTATTGATTTTTGGAATCATTTCCGTTGCAATGGAAGTGACCTATGGTACTGGGCAATGGAACTTGAATCGTACCATTGGATGGGGTTGGGATATCACCAATTTCGTTTGGTGGGTAGGTATCGGACACGCGGGAACCCTGATCTCCGCCATTCTTTTATTATTCCGTCAGGGTTGGCGTACAGGGGTTAACCGCGCTGCAGAGGCAATGACCATTTTTGCCGTAATGTGTGCTGGACAGTTTCCGATTTGGCACATGGGTCGCGTGTGGAATGCATTCTTTGTACTTCCTTACCCTAATACACGCGGGCCACTATGGGTTAACTTCAACTCTCCTTTGTTGTGGGACGTATTTGCGATCTCTACTTATTTTATTGTTTCACTTTTATTCTGGTATTCTGGTTTGATTCCTGATCTGGCTACTTTGCGTGATCGTGCCAAATTAAAATGGAGAAAAGCTTTTTATGGAGTAGCTGCTTTTGGATGGACGGGCTCTACTAAGCACTGGCAGCGTCACGAGTCGTTGTCACTGGTATTGGCTGGTTTAAGTACGCCACTCGTACTTTCGGTACACACCATCGTATCCTTCGACTTTGCTACTTCGGTTGTTCCTGGTTGGCATACAACAATTTTCCCTCCCTACTTTGTGGCAGGTGCGATCTTTTCCGGATTTGCAATGGTGCAAACGCTATTGGTAGTAACACGTAAGGTATTGGCGTTAGAAGATTACATCACAATCGAGCACGTGGATGTAATGAATAAAGTAATTGTGTTGACAGGTTCCATTGTGGGGATTGCCTATTTGACGGAGCTCTTTATGGCTTGGTACAGTGCGGTTGATTACGAATGGTTTGCCTTCAAAGAAAACCGTTTGAATCTGAGCAGTCCTTACGGATGGAGTTATTGGATCATGATGGGATGTAACGTGTTATCTCCTCAAATTTTCTGGTTCCGTAAAATGCGTCGTAATCTGTTTGTTACTTTCTTCATGTCTATTCTGGTAAATATTGGAATGTGGTTTGAGCGATTTGTGATTATCGTCACGTCGGTTTATCGTGATTACCTGCCTTCATCCTGGAGTACGTATTATTCACCAACAATCTGGGAAGTAGGATTTTATTTGGGAACCTTTGGATTGTTCTTCACTTGCTATTTCCTCTTTTCAAAGTACTTCCCCGTTATTGCAATTGCAGAGATCAAGCATATCCTGAAGCGTAGTGGTGAAAACTTTAAAACAAAAATGAAAAAGGAAGAAGAAGATACTGTGACACAGTTTGGAGAGCATCACGTACACGATCATCATTAATCAAATCGCAATTAAGAGTATATGGCGAAAAAGAAATTCATAGTTGGCAACTTTACCGATGAAGCGGTATTGTTTCCTGCCGTTAAAAAGGTTCGTCGCGCCGGCTATAAGTTGCACGATGTGTTTACGCCATTTCCTATTCATGGATTGGATAAGGAAATGGGACTTCGTGATACCAGTTTGCATACGGCTGGTTTTATTTATGGTATTACGGGTACTTCCACGGCTGTTGGATTTATCACCTGGGCATTGACCATTGACTGGGCAATCAATTTTGGTGGTAAGCCTTATTTTGCGCTCCCCGCATGGATTCCGGTAACGTTCGAATTAACAGTTTTATTTGCGGCTGTTGGAATGGTGTTGACTTTTTGCTGGCTTTGTCAGTTGGCTCCCTTTGTAAAGAAAGATCATTTCAATCCTCGTTCTACAGACGATACGTTTGTGATGGCGATTGAATGCACTTCCTCCACTAACGAGGCAGAAGTAATTCAGTTTTTACAGGCAGCTGGTGCTACTGATGTAAAAGTGGAAACAAAAGAAACAGGCTGGTGGTTAGGTAGCTACGCCAATGATAAAATGCGTTTTGAGAAATAAAGAATTGAACCAATAAACCGAAAAGGTGATGAAAAAATTTGCACTGTTTACAGGAACCATCGCAATGGCATTCGCCATTGTAGGTTGTAATCAGGTTAGACGCGACACAGGCAAGGTGTATATGCCTGATATGTCCTATAGCCGCGCCTACGAAACGTATGCTTCAACCGAAGCATTGACCCAGGCGGGCATTCATTACAATGCACGTCCCGTAGAAGGCACGGTAGCTCGCGGAGCTCTGGGTTCCTATCCTTTCAAAAACGATTCAATAGGTTATGCTCGTTCGGCGGAGGTAAAAAATCCAATTGATCCTGCTACCGTTGATTTAAAGGAAGCAGAGCGCATCTATCTGATCAATTGTGGAATTTGTCACGGTACAAAATTGGATGGGAATGGTCCTTTGTGGAAAGGGGGAGACGGTCCTTATCCTGCTGCTCCGCGCAATTTGATTACAGATCCGATTGCTACTACTATGGCGGAGGGAACAATGTTTCATTCCATTACCTATGGTAAAAACCTGATGGGTGGATATGGTTCTCAATTAAGCAGCAAACAACGTTGGGAAATTGTCACTTTCATTAAAACAAAACAAGCTGAAGCTGCTGGCGCTGCAACAGCTGCTGTTAAATAATCGAAATTCCTGCAATTAAAAATAGCATGATGTCAATCCGTTCTACATTCACCGCCCCAAAAAATTACAACACTATCGCGTGGACTTTCATGGCGATCGGTTTGCTATCAATTATTGGCCTTTGGGTAACCAGCGGTTCTAGCACCGACCCTAAAGAGCAGGCCCGTTTTTGGGCTTCCTTGTTACAGAACAGTGTCTTCTTTTTACTAGTTGTGAATGCGTCTATGTTTTTTGTTTGTATTACTACCTTGGCTTGGGGAGGATGGCAAATGTCTTTCCGTCGTGTACCTGAAGCAATTTCTGCTATTGTCCCTGTTATGGGTGTGATTGCAGCTGCTATTTTATTGTCTATTGTATTTGGTGATAACCACACTATATATCATTGGACAGATGTTGAGCATGTGAAATATGATGCGATCCTTTCCCACAAAAAAGGATTTCTGAATAAAACATTCTTTTCTGTCGTAACGATTTTAACTGTTGTGCTTTGGTCTTTACTTGGATGGAAAATGCGCCAGTTGTCTCGTAGTATCGATGATGAACCACTAGCTACAATGGAAGAGCGCAAGAAATATATTTTCAAGAACACCGTATGGGCGGCTCTTTACATTGTTGTGTTTTCATTGACCGTGATGTCTTCTCTTCCTTGGTTATGGTTGATGAGTATCGATGCGCATTGGTACAGCACTATGTATAGCTGGTATACATTTGCGAGTACGTTTGTTTCTGGTATGGCACTGATTGCTCTTTTTGTTGTTTTTCTCAAAAACAATGGCTACCTCGAATTTACCAACAATGAGCACTTGCATGATTTAGGTAAATTCATGTTTGCGTTCTCTGTATTCTGGACTTATTTATGGTTCTCTCAATTTATGTTGATTTGGTACGCGAATATCCCTGAGGAAACAGTTTATTTTCAGCCTCGTGCACACGGAATCTATAAAGGAATTTTCTGGCTCATGTTTATCATCAACTTTATTGCTCCCTTGTTGATTTTGATGACCCGTAGTGCAAAACGTAATTATGGAACAATCACTTTTATGGCTTTGTTGATCATATTCGGTCACTGGTTAGATTTCTACCAGATGGTATTTCCGGCCGTCTCTCCCAACAAGGTTCCTAATATTATTTATGATTTAGGTGTGGCAGTGGGCTTTGTGGGATTGATTATGTATATGACAGGCCGTGCGTTGGCAAAAGCGCCGCTGTTAGCCCGTAATCATCCTTTTGTGAAGGAAAGTTTGATTCATCATACCTAATTTTTTAACAATTGAATGTTTGAACGAATTGTAAACAGAAATTAAAAGCCGCTAGATAAACTTATGCAGACGTTACTAATTGCAGCTATCCTGATTTTATTCCTTGTAGTTGTATTTCAAATTGCAAAAACAAGTGAGTATGTGGCAATGATTCGTGGGTATGAAAATGCGCGTAAGCAAAGCAATCGCATCAATGCCTTTTTGTTGCTCGCCTTTTTGGTACTTGGACTGATAGGTGTTTATTATTGCAATGAAGTCTTAAAGGGGAGAATTTTGGGTGAACCTGCTTCTGATCATGGCGTGTTAGTAGATAGAATGTTGTATGTGACATTAGCCATCACCTTTGTTGTGTTTTTGATTACACAAATTGCCCTTTTTTGGTTTGCTTATAAATACCAGGAATCTGATAATCGCAAACCCTATTACTACCCGCATAATAATACACTGGAATTAATCTGGACTGTTATTCCTGCCATTGCCTTATCGGTGTTAGTGGGTTTTGGAATTTTTTATTGGTTCAAAATCACCGGCCCTGCTCCTAAGGATGCGATGGTTGTTGAGGTAGTTGGTAAGCAGTTTGGTTGGGAGTTTCGGTACCCAGGTGCTGATGGCATTCTAGGAAAAAAATATTTTAAGAAAGTGGATGCTGCCAATAGCAACCCGGCTGGCCAATTATGGGAAGATCCTGCAAACCAAGATGATGTATTTGTAGAGCAGGAAATGCATTTGGTAGTAGGAAAACCTGTTCAATTAGTAATAGGCGCAAAAGATGTGATACATGATGTAGGGCTGGTTCACTTCCGTTTGAAAATGGATGCTGTTCCTGGAACACCTACTTCTATGTGGTTTACTCCAACGTATACCACCAAGGAAATGAAAGCGAAAACTGGCGATCCAGATTTTGTATATGAACTTTCATGTGACCAATTGTGTGGAAAGGGTCACTGGAGTATGAGAGGGGTGATTGTGGTAGAAACGCAAGAAGAATTTGACGCCTGGTTAGCATCTAAAAAGCCTCAGTATTTGGTAGCTAATCCTGATAAAGATCCGGCTACAAAAAAAGATAGTGTAGGTGTTGCACCTTTAACGGGTGCCATCATTCGATAAAAGAAAAATTCAGAATTCGAAAAAACGAAGAGCAATGAGCGAAACAACAAAAGTACAAGCAGCGGTAGTGACTCATGCACACACTCACCACGAGGACCATGGGCACCATGAACAGTCCTTTATTTCGAAGTATATCTTCAGCATGGACCACAAAACAATTGGGAAGCAATTTCTGATCACGGGGATCATTTGGGCGATCATCGGCGGATTCTTCTCTGTTTTGTTCCGTTTACAACTGGGATACCCTGAAGCATCTTTCCCAATTTTAGAAACTGTATTTGGCCATTGGGCAAAAGGCGGACAGATTCAACCTGAATTTTATTACGGGCTTGTTACCATGCATGGTACCATTCTTGTATTCTTTGTATTGACTGCTGGATTAAGCGGAACCTTTGCCAATTTGTTAATTCCTCTTCAGATTGGAGCACGTGATATGGCTTCTCCATTTCTGAATATGTTATCCTACTGGTTCTTTTTCCTAGCGGGTATTGTGATGGCAGCTTCTATTTTTGTACATACCGGACCTGCATCGGGTGGTTGGACCATGTATCCTCCTTTAAGTGCATTACGTCAAGCCGGTGATGGTCAAAAAATTGGAACGGACCTGTGGTTAACTAGTATGGCATTATTCGTTGTCTCTTCATTACTTGGAGGGTTAAACTATATCTCTACTATTTTGAATATGCGTACAAAGGGAATGAGCATGACTCGTCTTCCTTTGACCATTTGGGCGGTATTTTTCACAGCGGTACTTGGCGTATTATCCTTCCCTGTATTATTATCAGGGGCCATTTTACTATTGTTCGATCGCAATTTGGGTACCAGCTTTTATTTAAGTGATATCGTAGTTAATGGCGAGGTGCTTCCTAACGAAGGGGGTAGTGCTATTCTTTATCAGCACTTGTTCTGGTTTTTAGGTCACCCCGAAGTGTATATCATCTTGTTACCTGCCATGGGCATGGTGTCAGAGATTTTGTCTGTTAGTAGTCGCAAACCAATTTTTGGTTATATGGCAATGCTAGCATCATTATTTGCCATCGCAACATTAGCGTTCTTAGTTTGGGCACACCACATGTTTGTGACAGGACTGAATCCATTTTTGGGTTCTGTATTTGTGCTTTTAACATTATTGATTGCTGTTCCTTCTGCAATCAAAGTGTTCAACTGGTTAACAACAATCTGGCGTGGCAATATTCGCCTTACTCCTGCGGCGTTGTTTGCCATTGGCTTTGTGAGCTTATTTATCTCTGGTGGTTTGACAGGAATCTTTTTAGGAAACTCTACTATCGATATTCACTTGCATGATACCATGTTTGTGGTTGCGCACTTCCATATTGTAATGGGAGTCGCCTCTATGTTCGGTATGTTTGCCGGCGTGTATCACTGGTTTCCTAAAATGTTCGGCCGCTACTTGAACAATACCCTTGCTTATATTCACTTCTGGGTAACAATGGTTGGTGCGTATCTGATTTTCTGGCCTATGCACTATCAAGGGTTAGCAGGCGTGCCTCGTCGTTATCTTGACAAGCGTGGATGGGCAAGCTTTAGTCAGTTTGGTGAGTTAGATAAAATGATCACTATTGTATCTATCATTGTATTTGTTGTTCAGCTACTATTTGTAGTTAACTTTTTCTATTCGATTTATAAGGGAAGAAAGGTCCGCACTGAAAATCCTTGGGGTGCAAATACCCTGGAGTGGACTACGCCCATTAATCCCGGTCATGGTAACTGGGAGGGTGATATTCCTGAAGTACATCGCTGGCCCTACGACTACGGAAAGGATGGACGTGAGTTCATTCCTCAGACTGAACCTGTCGGGTCAGGAGAAAGCAAGCACTGATCCAATGCCAATTGGCAAAGGAGAGGGCTGTAAAGTTGTTTTTTGAAAACGCGAAGGCATTGATGAAATTGAGATTATATATATTATTGATGAAACCTTCGCTGAGTATCATGGTGGTGTTCAGTAGTGTAATCGCGTATCTACTGGCACCGAAGGTGGTAGAGTATGACTGGATCATGATAGGGTGGCTCTTTGTAAGTGGGATGCTGATAACTGGGAGTGCTAATGCGATCAACCAGGTTGTGGAACGTGACACCGATGCAAAAATGAAAAGGACAGCAAGTCGTCCTGTTGCATCAGGAAAATTGACACCGCAACAAGGATGGCTTTTTGCAATTCTGACTGGAGTCGCAGGAGTGTTATTCATGGGTTATTGGTTTAATTGGATGGCTGCTGCATTGGCTGCATTCAGTTTATTTCTCTATGCATTCATTTATACACCGCTAAAGAAAGTAAATTCTATTGCTGTGTTAGTGGGTGCCGTTCCGGGTGCACTGCCTTGTTTGATTGGCTGGGTTGCCGGAAACGACCAGTTTTCACTGGGAGGGTGGATACTGTTTGTATTTCAATTCTTTTGGCAGTTTCCACACTTTTGGGCAATTGCGTGGGTGGCGCACAAAGATTACTCTTCAGCAGGATTTAAATTACTTCCTTCTGAACAGGGACCTACTCGCTTCACGGCATTGCAAACAGTTCTTTACTCGTTGTTATTGGTACCAGTGACCCTGTTACCCTTTTATACAGGAATGTCGTCCACTCAGGGCACATCCGGCATAATCGGAATTGTAGTGGTTGTTATGGCCAACTTGTTTATGATTTTTCGTTCAGTGAATCTCTATCGAAGCATGGAAGTTTCTGCTGCTCGAAAAGTTATGTTTGGAAGCTATTTGTACTTGCCGCTTGTCTTATTAGCGCTTTTGCTGAGTAAGACGTTGCCGCAAGGTTGAAAAATGTAAATGTGAGTAACGTAACAAAACAACGGATGCACCCCCACAAATTTACCTTGTGGATTGCTTTGGGAAGCCTCGTCATGATGTTTGCCGGGCTTACCAGTGCGTTCATTGTAAAAAGTAATCAGGTTGGTTGGAAACCAGTGTCTTTACCCAATGTATTTTGGATATCGACAATTGTGATTGTAATAAGCAGTGCTACGATTATCGCAGCGCAACGCGCATTTAAGAATCGCAATCTGGCCACGTATCGTTTGCTTATGATTGTAACACTTTTATTAGGAATTACATTCATCGCTACGCAGTGGCAGGGGTTTCAGGCATTGTGGGCACAGCAAATCACGTTTAAGGGCTCCGGAGGAGGGCAGTTTTTGTATGTAATTTTTGGATTACATGCCCTTCACGTAGCAGGAGGAGTGATTGTTTTGTTGGTGATGGTAACCAAGGCTTTTTTTGGGAGAGTAAAAATATATAGTTCAGTTCCTGTTGAGATCGCTGCAACATACTGGCATTTTGTAGATCTGTTATGGATCTATTTGCTAGTTTTCTTTTTGGTGCTCGGCAAGAACTAAAAATAATTTTTAAGATTAATTACGTAACATGGCGACAACTGCAACAGTACAGCAGACAAAATGGTGGAATGGCGGAAAAAGCCCCTTCAACCTAGAGTATGGCAAACTTATGATGTGGTATTTCCTCATGAGTGATGCTTTTACATTCGGAGCATTCCTGATTTCCTATGGCACCATTCGTTTTAGTCAGAATTTCTGGCCAGATCCTAACGTGGTGTTCAATGCGTTTCCGGGTGCAGGCCATGCAAATCTTCCACTTGCGTTTGTGAGTGTGATGACTTTTATTCTGATCATTTCCTCTGTAACAATGGTATTAGCCGTTCACGCAGGCCATAATAACAACAAGAAAGAAGTAGCTAAGTGGTTGGTATGGACAATTATCGGAGGAGCTGCTTTTTTAGGTTGTCAAGCCTGGGAATGGCATCACCTTATTACCGGTGAACATGCTGTTCTTGTTGATGGCCAATTGGGTATAGTCGGACAAACAACGCGCATTAACCCTTGGGGTGATCTCGCTTCTTCTACAGATATTACTGCTGCTATTCAAAACACCCCTCGTGAAATTTTAGAAAGATTAGCTCATATGGGAGGGCATGGTAATGAAGGAGCCGCACCCGTCAATTATGCAGCGCTTCCCAATGAAGCGTTAATCAAGTTGATCGATTTTGAAGGACTTCATATCAGAGAAAATGGCCCCGTTGCATTCGGGGGTTACTTTTTTGGTATTACTGGGTTCCATGGATTTCACGTGTTTTCTGGTGTAATCATTAATATCATCATGTTGATCATGACACAGAAAGATGTATTTGCCCGTCGCGGTCACTACCTGATGATTGAGAAAGCTGGATTATACTGGCACTTTGTGGATCTGGTATGGGTATTTGTATTCCTCTGCTTTTATCTGATTTAAACATTTTACTACTAAACGAAACCTAACCGATATGCAACATCCCGCTTTTGACGAAGTAACCGTACATCACCACGTAGACGACACTACTTTTAAGAAAAAAGTTAGAAATACTACTATTCTTTTGTCGATCATCACTATCGCGGAGTTAGTAATTGGGCTAGTCATCTATAACATCCATAAGGGGGATTCTCCTAATGAATTATTAGTCTTAATGTTCAAAGGAGCTGTTTGTATCTTAACATTGGCGAAGGCCTACTATATTGTTTCTGTTTTCATGCACTTAGGTGATGAGATTCGCAATATGATTATGACAATTGTAGTGCCGCTATTACTTTTTGTTTGGTTTATTGGTGCATTCATTTGGGATGGAAGCTCCTATAAGAATTTGCGTAATAAATATGACGCGCATTATAAGGAGACAACCATGCCGCATAAACATTAAACCTGAATAAAACTGCGCTATACGGAATACTTATTGCGCTGATTGTTCCACTTATTTCCTACTGGATTGTGGAGTCAAATAGTCAGGGTGCAATCACTTTGCCCCGGCACTATTTCCCCGATTCAGTTTATCAAACTACCAAGCGGGGTAAAAAAGTTACCGATACCGCCTGGCACCGACTTCCTGATTTTTCTTTCCTGAATCAGCAGGGAAAGCAAGTGGGATGGGCCGACCTGGAAAACAAGATTATTGTAGCAGATTTCTTTTTTACGCGTTGTCCAACAATTTGTCCAGGCATGACGCAAAACATGAAGCGGTTAGCCGAAACCATTCACAATGGGCAGCGGGTAGGAGATCGTACCAACCGGAATATTCATTTCCTTTCTTTCAGCATCGATCCTGAGCGAGATAGTTTGCAACGCCTTCGTTATTGGGCTAATCGTTTTCAAATCAACCCAGAAACCTGGTGGTTATTAACAGGAGACAAAAAGAGTATTTATGAAATGGCCATCAACGAAATGAAACTGGGGTTGATCGATGGAGAAAATGTAGATACCAATTTTGTGCATAGTGACAAGTTTGTTTTGATTGATATCAATAGACAGGTGAGAGGCTATTATAGTGGACTCGATCCAGAAGATCTTGCACGTTTACAACGTGATATTATTTTACTGACGATGGAAAAAAATCCAAATCGCCGCTCCTTTTTTGAAGGTAAGCTAACGGTGATGGCAATTTCATTTTTAATGGCGATTCTTGGCGTTTTTATATTACTCTATTTTTTGAAAAAAAATAAATCATAAGCAATATGTTACAGCCTTGTTTAAAAAAGAATGATAAGCTGGCCAGCCGCCTGATTATCCTTTTTTCACTGATTGTTTTTTCGGCCGTTGTTGTATTAGGTCGCATCAAACTTGACGTGGATCTGGGTTTTGATGTACACATTTTTGCATTCATTAATTCGGTTATTAATGGTACAGTGGCCGTTTTACTAGTGGCAGCTTTGTGGGCTGTAAAAGCAAAGAAATATGCACTACATCGCAATTTGATGATAGGTTCTTTAGTGCTGTCTGTACTTTTTTTAGTAAGCTATATCGCCCATCACTTGCTGGCTGGTGAAACTAGTTATGGCGGAGAAGGCATCATGAAAACAGTTTATTACATCGTTCTATTTACACATATCCCCTTAGCCGGAATCATCCTTCCTTTTATTCTTTTTACGGCTTATCGTGGCTTGATTAGTGAGTGGGCCTCTCACCGAAAATTAGCAAAGGTTACATGGCCTATATGGTTTTATGTTGCTGTAACAGGAGTGCTGGTGTATTGTATGATCAGCCCGTACTACCAATAAGTTCAACCTTCTTGTAGCGGATCCCAAAAGTGCTGTGAAAAGTTGATGATTGTATCCTTTTGAATACGAACACCTTCTTTCTCTAATAACTCCTGCATGCGTGTAGGAGTTGCAAAATGATTTTTCCCAGACAGCTGCCCGTTGCGATTTACAACTCGATGGGCAGGCACAAGGGGTTGCTGCCCATGACTGCTATTCATAGCCCAGCCCACCATACGCGCACCTGATTTAAGTCCCAGCGCGGCTGCGATCGCTCCATAAGAGGTGACGCGTCCTTTGGGAATTTGTCTGACTAGTTCCCACACTTGCTGAAAGAAATCATTTTCTTTTTCCCCAGAGGGTAATATTTTTTGAAAGGACTCTTTAATTTTCTGTTGTCGTTTCATGCTGTGCTAATTTTTCTTTAAACGACAAATCTTTTTCCGTAGAGGGGATACTAGATGGTATTGAAAACGATAAGTAATGAATTCGGTTGCTACCCGCAATGTCTAGTGATTCATAATGTGTTTTGATTTTCAAATCAGCCGATACTTCGCGTTGCGCATAAACATTATCTACATCTATATGGATCCGGCATTGGTAATGCTCCAACACAAGTTTTGTAAATTGATACAGGGCAGGGCTATCTGTTTTCAAATGTATTTTTCCCGATGGAGACAAGAATTGTTGATACAAACGTAAAAAACGAGGATGAGTTAATCTTTTTTTTGCTTTGGAGAATCGTAGTTGTGGATCAGGAAAGGTGATCCATATTTCCTGTACTTCACCTGGTGAAAAATAAGTGGCTACTTGTTCAATCTGTGTACGAAGGAACGCTACATTCGTTAACGATTCTTGTTGCGCTTTGCGTGCGCCTACCCAAATTCGATTTCCTTTGATATCAACGCCTATGAAATTACGATTAGGGTAAAGTTGTCCAAGCCCAATTGCAACCTCACCTTTTCCGCAAGCTAGTTCTAATGTAATTGGATTGGAATTGCCAAAATAGTGATGCCAATTACCTGCAGCATCAGTAGGAAATTCGCGAACATTTGAAAATGTTTTTAGCTCTTCAAAACGGATTAGTTTTTTTTGTCCCATTCTAGAATTTTACCTGTAAACCAAGACCAATGATTGATTTAGCCTGTAGTCCAGGTGATGATTTACGGGGACCGAATAAACGTACATCATCATCATAGATAAGATCTACGTTCCAGTTGAATGCAAGATTTTTTCCAATCTTAGTGGTGAGTACGTTTGTTATAAAGAGATCCACATTTTGTGGTTTTCGCTGATAGTTAGAAAAAAGGTCAAGCCTTGATTTGTAGAGCACTTTTTTGTTGAAGTTCTTTTCAATAGTAACCGTTCCAAATGCACCAAACTGTCCAATACTGTTTGTACCGGCTTTTACGCCATATTCTCCTCTGTCAGAAAGAACTGGATTTGTAATTACTACCCACCTGGCGGTAATGGGAGAAAAGAAAACCGAAATCTGTTTATTAGGACGAAAGTCAAGTCCCTGGCTAAAGATGATATAGGCGGGAGATAAAAAACTAGAAGCAAATGTTTTTATGTTGTTAGGATAGGTATATCCTCGAACAAATTGAGAGCGAATATTAAATAGTGTCGCTAGGTTTATCTTTTTATTCAATGAGTAACCGTATTTAGAGATCAAATCAAAACGGTCATCATTTTTTCTGCTGCCCAGCGAAGTAGTATTGATATAGCCGAAAAAAATGTCTAGCGTATTGTCCCAGCTGTTGCGTCCTTTGCGATAATAAGAATAGAGTTGAAGAATCGTATTGACCGTGAGTGAGAATTGGTCGCCGCCTGCTGCCCAATTACTCAACGTACCTTGTCCAATGGTAAGCGTGTAATTTCCTCCGGATTTCCAACGTTTTATTAATGAGTCTGGCACATATTTTTTTACAGGGCGTAGCGACTCTACTTGTAATTTTCTAATAGAGGCATCTTGCGCTGCACTGAAAAGACAACTCAATGACAGTAAAAAAAATAATACAAAACGAGCGAGGGTCATCTGCTAAATTTCGAATTCCAAAACTATCAATTTTAGGGGATAGAAATACAGATAATTAGTGGACCTTTCTGCCTTTCCAGACATATTTTTTTTGAAAACTCAGTATTCCAGTAATAGGGATATATATGATATGTAGTGGTTGAAAAAGCAAAAACTGGAACCCACTAATCGGCACCTTGAAGAATTTTGCCACTGCATGTACAAATGGCCATTCTATCAGCGATTTTACCAGTATACTAGCCAATGCCAATAAAAGGAACGGGGGGCAAACTATACTTAATGCTAGCGTAACAAGTAAACTGAGATTATATATTCCTACCAGTACTAAAACAAGTTTTAAGGGTCGGTTATCATAATGTGAAGACTTGCTTGCCCAGCGAATTCGTTGTTGAAAGAATTCAGACCAGGTGGGTAGGGCCTGCGTACGAATGATTGCTTTCTCAGATTTGATAAAGTGAATTAATGAGGGGTACTCTTTTTGAATTTTATGGAGCAGGAAGAAATCATCTCCAGAGGCAAGCTGTTTACTTTCCTTGTACCCACCTACCCATTCAAACACCTTTTTAGGATAACTCATATTGGCGCCATTGGCCATATAAATGGATTGCTGCTGAATGCCTGCAGCCGTTATTCCCTGCATTACTAAAAAGTCCAGTGTCTGAAAACGACCCAGTACACTTGAATTATTTTCTAGTAATACGGGTGCTGCAATAAATGCACATTCATTTTGCAGATAGGTGCAACCAATTGTTTCCAGCCATTCTGCTTCCGGTACGCAATCTGCATCTGTACAGATAATGAAAGGAGCCGAGGCTTGTTCAATGCCTTTTTCAATGGCTCTTTTTTTATATGAATTTTCACAATCGTCTGTTAGCTCAATCAATTTCACAAATGAAAATGACCGAGCAATGATAGCTGTACGATCTGTAGAGTGGTCATCTACTACAATAACCTCTCTCTTTTCTTGCGGATAAGTTTGCTTGGATAGGGCGTCTAATAATGCGCCAATATTTTTTTCTTCATTGCGAGCGGGAATCAGAACGGTGACAAATGGAAGAGGGGTGGTTCGTGGGCCTGAAGTGAATCCGGGCAGGGCATCCCAGCCCTTTTTAAAATGAAGAATCAATCCGGCATATCCCAACGTGAGTAAAGCAAGTAGCCCGATTAACCACATGCCACAAAACTACCGTTTCCAAAGGGACCTTGCATCTTGTTAATTTTTTTGAATTCATTGCTTAGGCTGTCAAATTTTGGTAGATTTGATAGTTGCTTAAACAACTATATGCCAAACAACCAATTCAAAAAAGGAGAGCTTTATAGCTTTATCACGGGGATTGCCTCCACAGCGATTGCACGCCGCTTGCAAAAAAAATTCAATGGTACAGGATTGAATGTAACAATTGAGCAATGGAGCGTGCTTTATCATCTTTGGAAAAAAGACGGGATCAGTCAACAGGATCTTTGTACCGCCAGTTTTAGGGATAAGCCCAGCATCACAAGATTGGTTGATAATTTGGAAAAAGCAGGCTTGGTCAAAAGAGTCGCTGCCAATAATGATCGTCGAATCAATCTTATTTATTTGACCAAGGACGGGCAACAATTACAGGAGCAAACCATGAAACTAGCCGATCAAACACTAGCGGAAGCATTACATGGTGTTCCTGCCGAAAAAGTAGAAGTATGTAAACAGGTTCTACAAATTGTTTATGATAATCTTACTTCAAACAGTTAAAATAAATTTTATGTCAAACGAAACGATTGCACAAAAAAGTTTAAAAGGAGGAGAGTGGCTGGTTAAAGAAAGCACACCTGCCGAAACGTTTATTCCTGAGCAATTCACAGAGGAACAGCAAATGATTCGTGATATGTGCGTTCAATTCTTGGATACCGAAGTATTTCCCATTGTAGATCGAATTGATTCGTTGGAAGAAGGTCTGATGCCATCACTAGTCAAAAAAACAGGAGAACTGGGTTTGCTTTCTACTTCTATTCCAGAGGAGTATGGCGGACTTGGAAAAGATTTTGTCACTTCAACAATTGTCAATGAATACTTAGGTTCGGGACATTCTTATTCTGTGGCGGTAGCTGCGCATACCGGCATTGGTATGTTACCGATTCTCTATTTTGGTACCCCTGCACAAAAAGCACACTACCTTCCCAAATTAGTCAGTGGGGAATGGGCAGGCTCCTATGGACTGACCGAACCTGATAGCGGCAGCGATGCATTGGGTGCAAAAACAACTGCAACATTGACGCCCGATGGAAAACAGTATGTGTTGAATGGACAAAAATGCTGGATTACCAATGGTGGATTTGCACATGTGTATACCGTTTTTGCAAAAGTGGATGGCGATAAGTTCACCGCTTTTATTGTTGAAAGAGGAACACCTGGTTTTACACAAGGACCGGAGGAGAAAAAAATGGGGATCAAGGGTTCGTCTACTGTGCAACTTTATTTTCAGGATTGTAAAATACCTGCAGAAAATCTATTGGGAGAATTAGGAAAGGGACACAAGATTGCTTTCAATATTTTAAATATTGGCCGGTTAAAACTTTGCGCTGCTGCGGTGGGTGGTGCGCGCAGAGCCATGAATCAGTCTATTTCTTATGCCAAGACAAGAGAGCAGTTTAAACAGCCGATTGCAAATTTTGGGGCCATCAAACATAAGTTGGCCGAAATGGCCATTCGTACCTATGTAGCAGAAGCCGCATTGTATCGTACTGCAAAATGGATAGATCAAAAAGAGCATGAATTATTGGATAACGGTAAGCCTTTTGAAGAAGCGCTGTTAGCTGGAGCAGAAGAATATGCCATTGAATGCGCTGCTTTAAAAGTATTTGGTAGTGAAGTATTAGACTTTGCAGTGGATGAAGCTGTGCAGATACATGGCGGAAATGGGTATAGTGATGAATATTCGGTATCAAGAGCGTATCGAGATAGCCGTATCAATCGAATTTACGAGGGCACCAATGAGATTAATCGGTTGTTGGCCTTAGACATGACGTTGAAGCGGGCGATGTCTGGACGACTGGATATAATGGGGCCGGCAATGGCTGTTCAAAAAGAATTGTTGAGTGTGCCTGATTTTGGTGCACCCGATGAAACCCCTTTTGTTGCAGAACAAAAGTTGGTTTCCAATCTCAAAAAAGCAATATTAATGACGGCAGGTGGTGCCGTTCAGACCTTGATGATGAAATTGGAAAAAGAACAAGAGGTTTTGATGAACCTTGCTGATATGGCCATCACGGTTTTTCATGCCGAAAGTGTATTACTCCGCGTAATGAAGTTGACAGATTTACAGGGGGAAGCAGCAGCGGCAGGCCAATTGGATATCATGCGTACTTATTTGTATGATGCAGCCGATCAGGTCAATAAGTTTGGAAAGGACGCTATCAATGGGTTTGCATCTGGCGACGAAGGAAGAATGATGCTATTAGGGTTAAAAAGATTCACAAAAGCGGATCCTTTTAATGCAAAAGAGGTACGTAGAAGAATAGCCAATCAAATGCTGGAGGCTGATCAATACTGTTATTGAATTTTGTAATTTTGATGGTAATACTTTTTTATGAGTGAGACTACCTCTACAACCACGCTTACCGCTAAGGATTTTGCCTCGGACCAGGAAGTGCGCTGGTGTCCGGGTTGTGGGGATTATTCTATTTTGGCACAGGTCCAAAAAATAATGCCAACACTGGGCATTCCCAGAGAGAATATTGTATTCATTTCCGGAATCGGCTGTAGTAGTCGTTTCCCTTATTACATGAACACATTTGGAATGCATTCTATTCACGGAAGAGCTACAGCCGTCGCAAGTGGATTAAAAGCGAGTCGTCCGGAATTGAGTGTATGGATCATTACAGGTGATGGGGATAGTTTAAGTATTGGGGGAAATCATACCATTCATTTGCTTCGTCGCAATTTTGATGTTAACATTTTACTTTTTAACAATCAGATATACGGGTTAACAAAGGGACAATATTCTCCTACCTCAGAGGAAATGAAAATAACGAAGAGTACACCCATGGGGAGCATCGATCACCCTTTCAATCCCGCTGCATTAGCACTGGGTGCAGACGCAACATTTGTGGCAAGAACGATGGATCGTGATCCCAAGCATTTGCAGGCTATGCTATTGCGTGCTAATGGGCATAAGGGCGCTTCATTTTTAGAGATCTATCAGAACTGTAACATTTTCAATGATGGAGCTTTTGAAATTTTTACAGAAAAGGGGACGAAGACAACTGAAACATTATTTCTTGAACAAGGTAAACCCCTTGTATTTGGAGCCAATAATGATAAAGGAATTAAGTTAGACGGATTTAAACCAGTTGTTGTAGACTTCAATGAAGGGCATAGTGCAGCTGATTGTTGGGTCCATGATGAAAAAGACATTTACAAAGCACAGATCTTAACGCGCATATTTGACGATCCTCGGGTGGAGGGGCACTTACCACGACCATTCGGGGTATTTTATCAAACGGATCGTCCCTGTTATGAGGATGTAATGGCCGCTCAATTGGAAGAAGCTGCTTCCAGAAAGCCTGCGGACCTTGACAAATTACTCAAGGGTAACGAGGTCTGGACAATCAATTAAAAAAACTCAATTAATCGGGCAACAATCGAAAACTTTTTCGGTGATGCGTGCATAGCCCATGCTCTTCAATAGCTTTTCTGTGAAAAGCCGTACCGTATCCTTTGTTACGATCCCATCCATAGTAGGGGAACGCTTTGTGCAATTGATTCATCCATTCATCCCGATAGGTTTTAGCTAAAATACTGGCTGCGGCAATGGATGCGTATCGCCCATCTCCTTTTACAAAACACTGATGCGGAATTTTCTTATAAGGAGTAAATCGATTTCCGTCTACCAATAATAAACCGGGTTTGGGGCGAAGTTGCGCAACGGCCCGGTGCATGGCTTTGATACTCGCTTTTAAAATATTAATCTGATCAATTTCATCGTTGCTGATTTGACTTACTCCAAAGCTGATAGCCTCTTTTTCAATAATGGGTCGTAGCCAATCACGTTGTTTTGCGCTTAGCTGTTTGGAGTCGTTTAATAAGGGGTGATAAAATTTGACTGGCAAAATCACAGCCGCTGCAAACACCGGACCGGCATAACATCCTCTCCCAGCTTCATCTAAGCCAGCTTCGGCATATTTTTTTTGGTAGAATGATTCCAACATTGCTGCAAATTCCGAAATAATGCTAAACAAAAATATACCTCCTGCCAAACCCCAATTAACTTTGCAATGCATGACAACGCAACCCTCTACTTCCCGACCTGTCGTAATCTGGCTATATACTGGCCTTGTAATGATTATCGTTCAAATTTTGTTGGGAGGAATTACCCGACTTACCGGGTCTGGATTATCTATTACAGAGTGGAATGTGGTTACAGGAACGCTGCCTCCACTTTCAGAAACCGCTTGGTTAGTTGAATTTGAAAAGTATAAACGTACTCCCCAATTTCAGCTGCTCAATTTTGATTTTACACTAAACAATTTTAAGTTCATTTTTTTCTGGGAGTGGTTTCACCGTTTATGGGCACGACTGATTGGCGTTGTTTTTGCAATTCCCTTTATCATATTTTGGATTCGTGGGTATTTCAAGTCACCTATGGTAAAGCCCCTTTTAATTCTTTTTTTATTAGGAACATTACAGGGAGCCATTGGATGGATCATGGTAGCTAGTGGGTTGACGGGGGATGCTATTTATGTAAAACCAACCCGACTGGCCTTGCATTTTATTTTTGCGCTGGGATTACTCTCTTATACGTTCTGGTTTATTTTACAATTAACAGTACCTGCCTCTTCTCGTTTGGCTAATGCGCCCTTACGTAAGCGTATTTTATTAATTATTGGAGTCTTGTTACTTCAGTTAATGTATGGTGCATTTATGGCGGGCCACAAAGCAGCAACGGCAGCACCCACCTGGCCAACAATCAATGACAAATGGATTCCCGATGCTTTATTCAATGAACAGGAGGGGCTATTGAATTTTATTGATAACCGCATTTTGATCCATTTTATTCATCGGGGGCTTGCATACTTGTTAGTAATTGCAATTGTTTTACTCTCCATACGACTTTATAAAACTACCGAATCTGCGTGGCTGAATCATGCACGTAAGTGGCCCTTGATTTTAGTAATAGCCCAAGTGTTACTTGGTATTTTTTCTGTTCTTACCAGTACAAGTATTATTCCTGGTGTTTGGGGCATTTTTGAGTGGATGGCACAACTTCATCAGTTGGTAGCCATGTTGCTATTGCTTTCGCTGGTTCAATTATTATTTCTGATCAAGCGAAATGCTTGAGGCAGTACACGAATCGTTAACTCATTTTCCAGGGGAGCAGGATCACCATCAATATGCAGGGCAGCGCCCTCTTTATTTTGAATGGTCAATGCAGCGGTTTGCCAGTGAAGAATTTTTGAAGCAGGAGCATGAACCCCCGTTTGCGTAATGGGGTTATGGCCGAGTAACTGTTTTAAGGTTTGCCAAAACATTGAAGTTTTACTTTGCTTGAGTAGTATGAAAACATCTAATAAACCATCGTTTAGTTTTGCAAAAGGAGCAATTGTAAAATTGTTACCATATTGATTGGCATTCGCGATACTGATCATATAGGCCTGTAGCGATAATGTGTAACCTTCGACCGATACTTTAAATAGATATGGGGTGGCTCCTCCAATTTTTTTTATTACTTCTTTGGCATACGTATAAAATCCTCTGGTTGACTGACGTGCAAAAGAATGTGCAACGGTTGCGTCAAATCCTAATCCACTTAACATGCAGGCAAATTGTCCATTTACACTAAATCCATCTGTCGGTTTTCCTGTTTCTTTAAAAATTAATTTCATTGCCTCTTGCGGATCTATGGGAATTTTTGCAGTTCTGGCAAGTCCATTTCCAGAGCCAACAGGGAGTATACCAAATTGAATAGCTGTTTCTCGCAGTGCATTTATTACTTGACTGACAGTTCCGTCTCCTCCTGCTATTACAACGTCGGTGAATCCCTCCTCCTTAATTTTTGCTTTGACAGCCGTGTAGTTAGCGCTTACATTGGAAGTAATACATTCAAAGGGAATACCAGCTGCATGTGTCGTTCTTTCAATGGTCTTTTTTAATTGGTTGAAAGAACCGGTTCCTGCAATCGGATTGATGATATAGAGAATTTTTTTATGCACTAGCTTTTAGGGTGTAGCCTTTTTCCACTTTAATACAGTTACTGCAAAATCTATACAGGCCTTTTCTACTCCAGCTACATCTTTTGATTTAATAGGTGAAGCTAAAACGTGATCACCTGCAAGGGGAAGCGCTACGGCTCTTTTTAGTGAATCGGGTGTTCCCAATTGACGAAACATTCTTTTCATGGCAGATACTTTTACCACGGGGTCTTGTTCCTTTTCAGTTTTGTAATAGTAGAGCAATAAAGTTGGCTGCGTAACCTTTTCAAAAACAGAAGCTTTCATTGTAGTTTCCAGTAATTCTTGTAATTGAACGACTGAGCTTGTTTTATATTGATAATTCCAATACCGGGCATAAATAGCCGTGGTGTCGGAAACAGTTCTCATATCTCCTACAATACTTTTGGCAATCTGTAAACCCCAGGGGTTGTTTAAGAGCCATGCTTTGTTATCGTTGATCTCAATATTAGGAGAGAATAAAAATAAACCCGCAATATCGGGGTAGATGGTTGCTAATTTTAAAGCTAATGTTCCTCCAGTAGAGGTTGACATTAGTATTACTTTTTTTCCTAATCTTTTTCCAATTGCTAATGCCTCAACTGCAGAATTCCAAAGACCCTCTGCTGTAAAATTTCCAAGTGGGTCAGTAGTGTCAACTCCGTGTGCTTGCAGTCTGCTTAAATATAAGTTGCATCCAAAGTGTTTGGCGAATTGACGATGTACTGGGTCTCCTTCCATTTGCGAAGCTGAAAATCCATGTAAATAGACAATTGCATATTCAGTTTGTGTTTTTAAGGAATCATTGTTCCAAACAATCTGCGCCTCATTTCCAGGTTTTAATATATGTGCTTGTTCATGTTGCAACACATATTTTTCTAATGAGTCTGGTTGCATAGGAACAGAGGGAATTGTTGTATCATACTTGGGTGTGGGGGGGTGCGGACCAACCAAATAGAACACAGAAAGTAGAACTAATAACCCGCTAGTAACTTTTAATGCTTTCATACTTCGTAATTACATATAAAAATAACCCTTTATTGCCTGGATTTAAGTTACCTTTGCGCGTCTTTAAAAAGCGCTCATGAAAATCAGGAACATTGCTATCATCGCACACGTTGACCACGGAAAAACTACCCTCGTGGACAAAATTCTTCATGCGACTAAGGTCTTTCGCGATAATCAGGAAACTGGCGAACTGATCATGGACAGTAACGACCTAGAGCGTGAAAGGGGGATCACTATTTTTAGTAAAAACGCGGCTGTTATTTATAAGGATGTAAAAATTAACGTGATTGATACACCTGGGCACGCCGATTTTGGTGGTGAGGTAGAGCGCGTTCTAAAAATGGCAGACGGGGTGATCTTGTTAGTTGATGCTTTTGAAGGGCCCATGCCACAAACTCGTTTTGTATTACAAAAAGCGTTGCAATTGAATTTGCACCCGATTGTTGTTATCAATAAAGTTGATAAACCCAATTGTCGTCCCGACGAAGTGCATGATGCAGTTTTTGAATTATTCTTTAATCTGGATGCTACTGAGGAGCAATTACATTTCTCCACCTATTATGGAAGTGGAAAGAATGGCTGGTTCAATGACTCACTGGAGCCAACTGATAATATCTTCTCGTTAATGGATGGGATTCTTAAATATGTGCCTGCCCCCAAGGTGGCAGAAGGTCCTTTGCAAATGCAAATTACTTCGCTGGATTACTCTTCTTTTCTCGGGCGTATTGCTATAGGAAAGGTAAGTCGTGGTTCCATTAAAGAAAATCAGCCCATCGTATTAATGCAGGCCGGTGGCTCCATAAAAAAATCTCGTGTTAGAGAACTATATGTGTTTGAAGGAATGGGAAAGAAAAAAGTAACTGAGGTGATGGCCGGCGACCTTTGTGCAGTAGTGGGAATTGAAGATTTTAATATCGGTGATACCATTGCTGATGCAGAAAATCCCGAAGCATTGCCAGTAATTAGTGTGGATGAACCTACCATGAATATGTTGTTTTCCATCAATAATTCACCCTTCTTTGGTAAGGATGGAAAATTTGTAACCTCTCGACACCTGCGTGATCGGCTGATGAAGGAGATGGAAAAAAATCTTGCCTTGAAGGTGCAGGATACAGATGAGGGAGATAGCTTTATGGTGTATGGAAGAGGAATTCTTCATTTAGGCATCTTGATCGAAACCATGCGTCGGGAGGGCTATGAGTTAACAGTAGGGCAACCACAGGTGATTGTGAAAGAAATCAATGGTAGAAAATCTGAGCCGTATGAAATCTTAGTGGTGGATGTACCGCAAGAATTTGCTTCAAAAGTAATTGATCTGGTGAGTCGTCGTAAAGGAGAGATGTTGGTGATGGAAACAAAAGGTGAAATGCAGCATTTAGAATTTGATATTCCTTCACGTGGATTGATCGGATTGAGAACGCAAATGTTAACAGCTACTACCGGAGAAGCGGTAATGGCGCATCGTTTCAGCGAATACAAACCTTGGAAAGGTCCAATCCCCGGACGAAGCAATGGTGTATTGATCTCTAAGTTTCAAGAGCGCTCTACCGGCTATTCAATTGATAAGTTACAAGACCGTGGTACTTTCTTTATTGAACCCGGAGAAGAAGTTTATGCTGGCCAGATTGTAGCAGAAAATATCAAACCTGGAGACCTGGTGGTGAATATTACAGAAGCAAAAAAATTAACTAACCACCGTGCCAGCGGAAGTGATGACGCTACGCGTATTGCACCTAAAACCTTGATGACGCTGGAGGAGTGTATGGAATATATTCAACAAGACGAGTGTATCGAAGTAACTCCTAATTTCATTCGCATGCGTAAAGTAGTGCTGAATGAAGATGAGCGTAAAAAGGTGCAAAAGAGAATGGAAGCGGAAGCTTCATAATTTTGTAGCTGAATAGGTATGAAAAAAGTAATTGCGTTTTTGCTGTTTTTTTATAGGATCCCTGATTTATGGGCACAATGTTCTATTTGTACAAAAACGGCTCAACAATTAGGAGAGGGACCTGCACAGGGAATGAATACTGGAATTCTTTACCTGGCATTTGCACCTTTTGCGATTGTAGGGTATATCGGCTATCGTTGGTGGAAAAATAATCAGCTCAACTGATCAAAAGCGATTGGCAAACTGGTAAAGATTAAAATCACCTTTCTCTTTTTCTGCTTTTATTTTCTCAAACAAAAGGTCACGGTTCACTTCTTTCATTCGTTTGGCTTCAATTAAGCGGTAAGCTCTTTCTGCTAAGAGCCTGTTTCTTTTTTCACTTTCTTTTGGAATACTAGACAGCTCACATAGTGTTACATACACCTGTGCTACTCCTTCATTACTTGTTGCCGTTGTTTGAAGGATTGGAATTTCTTGTTGTTGTCTGGTAAATGCCGGGGCCAGCATTCCTTTTAAATGATTGACAAAGCGAGTGGCATCCGGACGATCTGATTTATTGACAATAAAAAGATCTGCTATTTCCATAAGACCCGCTTTCATGGTTTGAATTTCATCACCTCCCTCAGGAACCAGCACAACCGCAGTTACATCTGCCAGCGCAGCAATTTCTATTTCACTCTGTCCTACTCCCACCGTTTCAATGATGATAAAATCAAAACCCGCTTGTTGTAATAGCTCGTTGATTTCAATAATTTTTGGATGCAGACCGCCCAGTGATCCTCTTGTCGCAAGAGAACGGATATACACATCGGGATGCGTATACCATGATGTTAACCGAATGCGATCTCCTAATATGGCACCTTGATGAAAAGGAGAAGAAGGGTCAACACAGAGTACGGCTACTTTTTTTCCTGCAGCTACTGCATGTCCAATTAATTTGTCCAGTAAGGTGCTTTTCCCGGCGCCCGGAGGTCCAGTAATACCTATTATGGGGGTTGTTCCGGCTGGTAAAATCTTTAATAAATCTTCATAACCCTCTTGTTCGTTCTCAATAAGTGAAATAAGGCGAGCTAGTACTTTTCTATCACCTGATTTTACTTGTTCTAATTGGGCTGGCCCGTTCATTACTTATCGCTTGTTCCTTTCAAAGGTAAGCGGGAAACGCCCTAATTTTAACCCATGCAACGTGTAACAGGAATTTCGGTGGTCATTCCCAATTATAACGGAGTTGAATTACTGCCGCAGATCCTGCCTGCTGCTGAACTGGCGCTTCAGGCAACTCAATTGCCTTATGAAATTATAGTAGCAGATGACGCCTCTACCGATTTATCGATTTCATTGTTGCAACAAAAATTTCCTTCCATTAAAATTGAATCAATCTCACACAATGGGGGCTTTTCAAAAACAGCTAATCGAGGAATACAGGCTGCCAGCTATCCTTGGGTGCTTTTACTTAACAGTGATGTAAAATTGACACCCAACTATTTTGAACAGTTACTTCCTTATACAGCGCAAAAAAATTGCCTAGGTGTAACTGCACAAATTGTTGGATGGAATGATGAAAACATACAGGATGGTGGAAAGTATCCGGTATTTCAAGGGGCTAAAATAAAAACCAGTTACGACTTTGTGCCAATTGAATCTGTTACAACCGCTGCGTCATTTCCTTGCTTTTATTTATCAGGAGCGAATGCTTTTTTAAATAGAGCTGTTTTTTTGAAAATCGGCGGATTCAATGAATTGTTCTCGCCCTTTTATATTGAGGATACAGAATTATGTTTACGGGCTTGGCGATTGGGATATGCCAGTTATTATGAACACCGTTCTGTTTGTCGTCATCGTACTTCTTCTACACTTGGTATGGCGAGTCGCAAAAAAGGAGTGCAGCGCGTGTATAACAGAAATAAATACCTATTACATGCGATTCATTTGGATGGCATTTATCTTTTTAGCTGGGCAGTTCAATTGAAATTGGAATTGATTTTTCGAATGCTCACCTTTCGCTGGCAACCACTCCTGTCGTTCGTTGATTTTTTAAAATTGATTCCTGCTATTCGACAAAGTAGAAGGAATTTGCGCAACTTGCAGCCGACTGAAAAGTTGAAGGCTGTTCCTGCCCTTTTCTCCCAATTGCAACAACAGTTGAACGCACAGTCCATTGAATTATTCAAACGATAACATGGCGCAGTACGACCTTTTGATTGTTGGAGCTGGTTTGTATGGAAGCGTCTTTGCGCATGCGCTTCATCAACAAGGCCTGCGTTGTTTGGTTATTGATAAGCGGGCGCATATTGGGGGTAACACCTATTGTGCCCACAAAGAAGGAATTGAGGTACATGCTTATGGCGCACATATTTTTCATACCAACGACCAAGGTATTTGGGAATTTGTCAACTCTTTTGTTCCCTTTAATCGATTTACCAATTCACCGTTAGCGGTGTACAAGGGGAAGTATTACAATCTCCCTTTTAATATGAACACTTTTTACCAATTGTGGGGGCTAACCGATCCGCAACAAGTGAAAGAAAAAATTCAACAGCAAATTCAACAGGCGGGAATTACGCATCCCCGTAATTTGGAGGAGCAAGCGATTAGTCTGGTTGGGAAAGATGTATATGAAGTGTTAATTAAAGGCTATACCGAAAAACAATGGGGACGCCCTTGTCATGAACTTCCCTCTTTTATCATCCGTCGTTTACCCGTTCGATTCACTTTTGATAATAATTACTTTGATGATCACTATCAAGGGATTCCTGAAGGAGGATATAATAAGCTAACCGAAGGATTGCTGGCAGGGGCAGTGATTGAATTAAATAAAGACTATTTGCAAGAGCGTGATTATTTCAACGGATTAGCTACGCATGTATTGTATACAGGTCCTATCGATTCATTTTATAATTATCAATTAGGAACATTAGCCTACCGAAGTTTACGTTTTGAAGAAGAGGTATTGCCTATTGATAATTATCAGGGGGTGGCGGTTGTCAACTATACGGAGCGTGCTGTGCCCTACACACGAATTTTGGAGCACAAGCATTTTGCATTTGGCCGTCAGCCTGTTACAATCATTACTAGAGAATATCCACTTTCTTGGGAAAAAGGTTTAGAACCCTATTATCCTATAAATGATGAACTAAATAATACGCTCTACAAAAAATACAAAGCGCTGGCAGAACAGGAAAAAAATATTGAGTTTGGGGGCCGATTAGCTGATTACAAGTATTATGACATGCACCAGGTTATTGCAGCAGCGCAAGTGCATGCGCGAAAGTTTTTGCAAAAAAATTATCAGCGATGAAAATTATTGCACTGATTGTTACACATAATCGGTTGCCGTTGCTGCAAGAGGCTATTGCTGCGCTACAAAAACAAACCCGGCCAGTCGAAATTTTAGTTGTCAATAATGGGTCTACGGATCAAACTGCACAGTGGTTATCTACGCAGCCCGTGCAAGTAATTACGCAGCATAATGAAGGTGCATCCGGTGGATTTTTTACAGGAATTAATCAAGCCTATCTGCAGGACGCAGACTGGATTTGGGCTATGGATGACGACACAATTCCTTCGCCCAATGCCGTTGAAAAATTATTGAATGTTGCGGAAAAATGTCAGCAGACCTCAACGCAGGTCGGTTTTTTAGTGAGCCAGGCAAATTGGATCGATGGAAATTCGCATTTGATGAACATCCCCGATTTCAAAACCACTTCTCTTTCAAGTTTATTGCCTCTTTCTGAAATGAATATCCGGGAAGTGCAATCTGCCAGTTTTGTTTCTTTATTAATTGCAAAACAAGCTGTAGCTACTTGTGGGTTGCCCATTCGTGAATTTTTTATTTGGGCAGATGATACGGAGTACACAACGCGTATCACTCGTGCAGGACTAGCTGGAATATATGTTCCAGAAAGTATTGTTTTACATAAAACTACTTTCAATTATAGCGCTGATTTGTACGATGCAAAACCATCCGAAGCGATCAAGCATTTTTATGGCATTCGTAATAAACTGTATTGCCGAAGAAAATGGAAAGGCGAGTTCTCGTTTTGGAGAAACATCCTTAAGCATTTGTTCATTTTCCCAATCAGAATTATTCGCAAACGCCGCGATTATCGTTGGCAATTTATAGTGATCAATTGGAGAGCCACACTGGCTGCATTATTTTTTAATCCGTCCGTACAAATGCCCGCATAAAAAATGCGAATCACCATCATACTTCCATTTCCTGTAACAAAACCGGTAGGAGGTGCGCGTATTATGTATGAATATGCTAATCGGTTTGCAGAACGTGGACATCATGTGGTCGTGTTACATGCGCTTCGACGCCCTTTCAAAAAAATGAAATCGCCCCTCTGGTGGAAGCGATTACTCTTTTTAGTACGAGGTGCAGCAAGGCCTAATTGGTTTGCGTTGGACGCTTCCGTTGATTCACGTATTGTCAATGAAATAACTGATCTATTTGTTCCGGAAGCCGATATTGTATTTTCTACCTGGTGGCAAATGACCTATGCCATTGCAAAACTTTCTCCTTCAAAAGGCATTCCTGTTAATCTGGTTCAAGATTTTGAAAATTGGGGAGGCCTAGTCGAAAAAGTGCTGGATTCCTATCGATTACCTGTGCAACAAGCTGCTATCTCAAATTGGTTATTAAAACTGGTTGAAAAAGAGTCAGGTCAACGCGTTCAACTATTACCCAATGCTATTGATACGAAGCGCTTTTATTTACAACAATCATTGACCAATCGCCAGCCAGAGTCTGTTATTGCCTTGTATTCGGACGAAAAAAGAAAAGGCACTACCTATATACTAGCCGCATTGCCGCTTCTAAAAGAAAAACATCCCTCTCTTCGATTCACTTTTTTTGGGGTCTATCCTCGACCCGATTCACTTCCTGCGTGGGTACATTATTTTCAAAAGCCTACCAACCTCTCTCAACTTTATAATGAACATGCCATCTTTCTTTCCGCCAGCCTAGGCGAAGGATGGGCTTTGCCTCCGGCAGAGGCAATGGCTTGTGGATGTGCTATTATTTGTACTTCCATTGGTGGACATGCCGATTATGCAATACAGGAAGAAACCGCATTATTGATTCCAACTGCTGATAGTAATGCAATTGTAGCAGCTATTATAACAATGATTACTCAAACAGACTTGCGTATTCGTTTAGCAGAAAGCGCACGTCAACTATTGATAGAACGATATGATTGGAGTCGTTCAGTCTCTTGCGCATTAGATTGGTTTGCCTCATTGCAAAAAGAATAACTTTGCGGTATGTCAGTTACACTTTGCATTGATCTGGGTAATACAAGAAAGAAAGTGGCCGTATTTGAAGGGGCAATCATTCGGGAAGCCTTGACCATTCCGGATGAAAGCAAAGAAACAATCGAGCAATTGATTTCAACCTATCGTCCTGCAAAATCTATTTTATCATCGGTAATCAATCATGACCCTGCTTTAGAAGAAGTACTCAATCGGGCCACGCGTTTTCATAAACTTAGTCATGCCACTAAGCTTGGATTTACTACTCCCGTTGGAAAGCCAGAAACAATCGGTGCCGATCGATTGGCAATGTGTGCAGCTGCCGTTCATTACTATCCAGCTCAAAATAATCTGATCATAGCCCTTGGATCTTGCATCACGTATAATTTTATAAGCAGTCAACATGCGTTTTTGGGAGGTGGAATTTCACCCGGTTTGGAAATGCGTTTAAAGTCACTCAATAATTATACCGCCCTACTCCCACTCATTAAACCCGATGCGGATGTGCCCCTAATCGGCTACGATACGGCCACGAATATTCTCTCTGGGGTGCTTAAAGGGATGGCCTACGAGATCGATGGCTTTATTGACGCCTATAAAACCCGGTACCGGAACTTTAACGTGGTCTTAACCGGGGGGGATTTACCCTATTTGGCCACCCACTGTAAAAACAAGATATTTGCGGACCCCGATTTAATCTACAAGGGGCTCTATGCGATCAGTGAAGTCAATAATCCCTAAGAAAATCAATTTGTTAAACAAGCCTATTTTTACCTCCGTCCTGCTGGGACTTTTGTTCTCAAGTACTTTGCTGGCGCAGGATAACTCCCCTTATTCCCGTTATGGGATTGGCGACCTTACCCCTATCACGAATATCAATAATCGCGGGATGGGTGGCATTACTGCAGGGTATACCGACCCACTTTCTATCAATTTTAGCAATCCTGCCTCCTTTTCTTCCTTTCCAGCCTGGAAAGAAAAAAAGACCAAAAAGCTTAGCTCTGGCCGTTCAATTCTTGATATGGGTATCAATATTGATAATCGGACGTTGAGAGATGCTTCTAGTTCTTCAGGATTTACGGCCAGCAATGCAGTTTTCTCCTATCTGCAAGTTGGGATGCCACTTCGTAAAAATTGGGGAATGAGTTTTGGATTGCGTCCTGTTTCTCGTATCAGTTATAAAGTGGATAAAAGCGAGCGTTTACGCGACCCCCGCACTGGGTTACCAATTGATAGCTCATTGACGCGGTACAAAGGAGATGGTGGGGCTTATCTGGCCTCATTGGGAACCGGACTTGCACTTTATAGTCGTGAAAAAAATGGGCTGGAAGAAAAACTGAGTATCGGATTTAATGTGGGCTATCTATTTGGGAAAAAAGATTACAGCAGCCGTCGCAGTTTGATCAATGATACGGTTTCCTACTACCAGGCTAATTTTCAGTCGCAAACAACGTATGGAAAATTACAAGCCAGCACAGGCTTTCAATATCAAACTCCATTGAATAAAAATATCATGTTGACGCTTGGTGCCTACGGAAATTTGGGCCAGGAAATGAATGCTGAACAAGATATTCTTCGCGAAACTTTTTATTACTCCCAATCACAGGGAGAGGTTCGTTTGGATAGTGTGTATGATATACGGGGCAAAAAAGGAACAATTGTGTTGCCTGCTTCTTATACACTCGGGGTTGTTTTACAGAAATTTGCTGTTCCCAATAAAGAAGGCGGATGGATGATTGGAGCCGATTTTACTAAACAGGCTTGGAGCAAGTATCGTTTTTATGATCAACCCGATTCATTGCAGGATACTTGGGAGTTAAGAATGGGTGCACAGATCACTCCTGCTCCCAGTCGTAATTATTTTACCAATGTGAGCTATCGCTTCGGTTTTTTTGCAGGACCTGATTATGTTCATGTTAATAGAACCGCTTCTCGTTATGGAGCAAGTTTTGGAGCAGGTCTTCCCATCTCTATCAGTAGACAAGCCCCTAATCAAATTACATTTATAAATGTAGCGCTAGAGTATACCAAGCGTGGCAATAAACAAAATCTGTTACAGGATAATCTTTTCCGTGTCTCACTCGGTTTTTCTTTGAGTGACATCTGGTTTATCAAGCGTCAGTATGACTAAGTCCTTGCGGACACTTTTAGGGGGCCTTGGGCTGCTGGCAATCCTATCCTCTTGCGAGAATGACGATCGTGTTTTACGTGACTGGACTCGTCAATTGCGTCTGCGAGAAGAAGCAACCAATATAGAAAGTTCAATTAGCCAGGAGGGAAAATTACGCGCATGCATCAAAGCTCCTTTAATGATTAAAGAGGCAGGTGATACCGTGCAAATGATATTTCCTCAAACATTACATTGCGATTTTTATGATGATAGCGCACAAATAGAATCAAAACTTGATGCACGATTTGGGATTTATTATGAAAATCTCAATAAAGTTTTTTTGCGTGACAGTGTGGTGGTTGTAACACTCAAAGGTGACACCTTGGTGTCGCCCGAATTATGGTGGGACCAGAACACAAAACTTTTTTATACTGATAAGTATGCCAGCTATCGTAGTCCTGGTCAGCAAATCATAGGGGGTAAAGGATTAGAGGCCACACAGGATTTAAAACGAATCACGTTTAAGTCTACTACCGGGCTAGTCAATGCTCCACAAGCACAATAACCGCGTACCTTTACATTTCTCAAAACTATTTTACTATGGAATATCGCTACATGGGCCGTACAGGTCTTCAGTTAAGTGTTCTTTCATTTGGAAGCTGGGTAAGTTTTCACAAACAAATCAATGATAAAATTGCCGATGAATTGATGGGACTTGCTTATGACAATGGGGTCAATTTTTTTGACAATGCCGAAGTATATGCATTGGGGGAGAGTGAAAAAATGATGGGAAGGGTTTTAAAAAAGAAGGGATGGGATCGTACTTCTTATACCGTTTCCTCTAAAGTATTTTGGGGATGGAGAGGAAAAGAAAATAAGCCCAATCAGTTTGGGTTAAGTCGCAAGCATATCACTGAAGCCTGTCATGAAGCACTTCAGCGCTTACAGACCGATTACTTGGATCTATATTTCTGCCATCGTCCTGACAAAAACGTTCCAATTGAAGAAGTGGTATGGACCATGCATAATCTGATTACACAGGGAAAAATTCTTTATTGGGGAACTAGCGAATGGAGTGGTGTTGAAATTATGGAGGCACATCGGGTGGCACAACACTACGGATTGATTGGTCCTACGGTAGAACAGCCTCAATACAATTTATTTGAGCGTAATAAAATTGAGAACGAATTCTTAATGGTCTATAAAACGGTGGGACTGGGTACCACTATTTGGAGTCCCCTGGCTTCCGGAATGCTTACAGGAAAATACAACACAGGTGTACCGGATGATAGTCGTTTTGGAATTAAAGGTTTTGAATGGTTGCGTGATCGTTGGATGCAGGATAAAGTGTTGGATAAAGTAAAATCACTGGGGGAACTCGCTACTGAATTAGGGGCAAGCTTACCTGCTATGAGTGTAGCTTGGTGTATCAAAAATCCAAATGTGACCACGGCCATTTTGGGAGCAACAAAAAAAGAGCAGTTGCTTGAAAACTTGAAAGCGCTGGAGGTAGTTGAAAAGCTGACACCTGAAATAATGCAACGTATCGATGAAATTACCGGGACTAAACCTGTGCTTCCGGAGTATTAAAGTATAAACTAAAGTCCATGACGTTTGCTGGTAAAACCGTTGTGATCACAGGTGCTACACGTGGCATAGGGAAGGCTATCGGACTTCGCTTAGCCCGCGAAGGTGCTACTATTGTCATCGCAGCCAAAAGCGTTGAAGAGAATCCAAAATTGGGTGGAACTATTTATACTGCCGCTACAGAAATGGAAGCAGCGGGTGGAAAAGCGTTGGCTATACCCTGCGATATTCGTTTTGAAGAACAAATCCAACAGGTAGTTGATAAAGCAGTTGCCACATTTGGTGGAATTGATATTTTGATCAATAACGCATCAGCCATTTCACTGACTGCTACCGCGCAAACGGAAGCCAAACGGTTTGATCTCATGCATGATATAAATGTGCGCGGAACCTTTTTAATGACTAAGGCATGTATCCCTTTTTTAGCGAAAGGAAAGAATTCTCACATACTAACTCTTTCTCCTCCCTTGAATCTACATCCCAAATGGTTTGCGAATCATGTTGCTTACACAATAAGCAAGTATGATATGAGTATGCTTACCATCGGATGGGCCCGTGAGTTCAAAGACCAAGGGATTGCTGCTAATTCGTTATGGCCTCGTACCACTATTGATACGGCTGCCGTAAGAAATTTATTGGGGGGGCAGACGCTGGCCAATATGAGTCGCAAGCCAGAAATTTTGGCTGATGCAGCTTATTATATTCTCTGTAAACCCGCTATTTCGTGTACGGGTAATCTGTTTATAGACGAACAAGTACTTGCTACGGAAGGCATTACTGATCTTTCTCATTATGCGGTAGTGCCTGGTGCAGAATTATATACTGATCTTTTTGTAGAGTGATTATTTCTGCTCTGAAGGCTCGTCTTCTGTAAATGTTTTTTCCGGACGCATTTGAGGGAAGAGTAAGACATCCTGAATAGATGGGTTATTGGTTAATAGCATACAAAGACGATCAATACCGAATCCGATACCTGCGGTTGGTGGCATCCCGTACTCTAATGCACGTAAAAAGTCCTGATCAATAAACATGGCTTCGTCATCTCCACGTTCAGCTAATTTCACTTGTTCTTCAAAACGCTCGCGCTGGTCTATGGGGTCGTTCAATTCACTGTACGCATTGGCAATCTCTTTTCCATTGATCATGAGCTCAAATCGTTCAACCAATCCTTGTTTATCACGATGCTTTTTGGTAAGTGGACTCATTTCAACAGGATAGTCAATGATGAATGTAGGTTGGATGTAATGTTTTTCACACTTCTCTCCAAAAATGGCATCGATTAGTTTGCCTTTACCCATTGTATTATCTACCTGAATATGCAATTGTTTGCACACTGATCTAAGTTGTTCTTCGTTCATATGGCTAACCTCAAAACCAGTGTGCTCCTGAATCGCATCATAAATACTGATTCGTTTAAATGGAGCTTTAAATGAAATGGTTTTATCTCCAACCGTTACTTCTGTTGTGTTACAAACATCTACGGCAGCCTTTTCTAATAACTGCTCTGTAGTTTCCATCATCCAGAAATAATCTTTGTAAGCTGTATAGAATTCAAGAATGGTAAACTCTGGGTTATGTGTTCTGTCCATGCCTTCATTTCGGAAGTTGCGGCTGAATTCATAAACCCAATCAAATCCACCAACAATAAGTCTCTTCAAGTAAAGCTCATTGGCAATACGCAAGTAAAGTGGAATGTCAAGTGCATTATGATGCGTAATGAAAGGGCGCGCGGCAGCACCACCAGGAATACTTTGTAAAACCGGAGTATCTACTTCTAGCGCACCGTGTTCATTCAGGAATTGACGAATTGAATTGATCAGCTTGGTACGCTTGATAAATGTATCTTTTACAGCAGGATTGATGATCAAATCAGCATAACGCTGACGATATTTAAATTCCGGATCGGTAACTGCATCAAACGTTTGTCCTTCGGCCTCTTTCACAATTGGAAGGGGGCGAAGTGATTTACTGAGTAAGGTGAACTCTTTAACATGTAATGTCAGTTCGCCTGTTTTTGTACGAAACACATATCCTTTCACACCAATTAAATCTCCAATGTCGATTAACTTTTTCCAAACAATATCATACAGTGCTTTGTCTTCGCCGGGACAGATGTCATCTCTCTTGATGTATAATTGAAACCTTCCTTTAGAGTCCTGGATTACTGCAAAGTTGGCCTTACCCATATCTCGCACACTCATGATCCGGCCGGCTAAGCAACATTCACTGAATGCGGCTGCATTTTCATCACTAAAATTTTCTTTAATATCGGTAGAGTACGCGTTAACAGGAAAAAGAGGAGCAGGATATGGCTCAATTCCCATCATAATCAACTCGGCCAGCTTCTCACGTCGTAACTGCTCTTGTTCTGATAATTGATTCGCACTCATTTTTTAATTTTTTCGCGCGCAAATTTATTTATTTCAATCTTGTTTACAATAAGAAAGCCTCCCGGATAGGAGGCTTTCTTTGTTCCCGCACCGCGGGAAGAATTATTTATTCTTAACCCAGTAGCTTACACGCAGACCCATAAAATGGTTGCGAATTGCATCATTCCCGTTTGCAACAGGGATGATGTTACGAAGTCCAACGGTATAATTGTAACCAATAGACCAACCGGCTTTGTTACGGAAACCAATCATCATATTTACACCCCAATCGGGTCCTTTAAAATCAGAAGCAGCCTGTGTACCAAAACTGACAGAACGCTTTCCGCTTTTTACAAAATCATTTGTTGTACCAGAAACGGGATCTGTATCTAACAAACTGTTTTCAACAAAAGAGGGTAAGTCCACAGAAAAAGTAGGACCGCCACCTGCATAGAAAACACAACCTTTATCTTTTTTCAAATTGTATAAAACATTTGCTTGCAATTCTGCATAGCGAAGACTCCAGTAGTTTTTTTCTTTAAAACTTACATTCTGGATTCTACCTTTTTGTGCGTAAAACAATCCAGGTTGGAAACTGAAATTGCTTTTGGCAATAGGCGTTTCCAAGAGTAGTCCAAGCGTAAAGCCTGTTTTTTGATCATCCTTCATCAAAGAACCACCTTTGGTTCCATATTGATTTGCCATGGTAATACCACCAGTTACACCGACAGTTGATTTTTGTGCAAAAAGTTGAACGGACGTGCTGGCAGTAGCAAGAGCCAAAAGGAAAAACAGTTTTTTCATATCAGTTTATTTGGTTCAGCAGAATACGGCAACCTAAGTTAAGCATTTACTACTTAGGCTGTTGCGCGCAAAGATATTTTAGTTTTCCTAAACTTCCGCAGGAAGACCCAGATAATATTTCCAGGTCAATAATAATTAAGTTACTGTAAATCAGGACACTATTGAAGATAGTAGTACTTGCCAGGCCGCCTGGGTGTCTCCTTTGCCCAAAAGGTTGCTCGCATGCCGGTGTAGTTCCTTTTCCATTTCTTCAGGATTTAAAGAAAAGTACTGAATGATCTGTTTCAAATGATCATCCTGGTAGGTGGGGTCTACCATAGGAATGGAGGTGATATTAGCTAATTGCCCCAGGTCATTGCCCGAAAGAAATTTACTATGACGGATAGAGGGAGGAAGTGCATCAATCCCCATGCCCAATTCAGTATTGGGTTTAGGAACCTGAAATAAACTTTGTTCGTTTACAACGGTGTACCAATCGCCACCTAGTCTGGCCACAAGGGGTAGTTTGTGCGGATCCATTTTTTGGTCCTTATCGAGTAGAGAGTCGTCGATATGCATGCAAAGCACTTCGCAGATCACCAAATTACCTGCCCCGCCTCCAGTGCCTAGTGGTTTTACTTCGTTGACCTTACACTCCAACTGAATTTTACTCTCTTTTACAAGCGGGGGTTTTATGCGCGAGGCTTTTACGGGAGTAAATCCTGCTTTCTCAAATTCATTTACTTGTTTTGGAAATTCACAACTGGCCAGCGATTGTTGCTGTACCATGTCCAGTGTAACGATATTGATTGCAACCTCTGGTACTTCTAATACATTTTCCAGGGTATGCTTTGTGCTATTGTCACGCACGCGTCGGGCGGGTGAAAAAATAACAATAGGAGGATTGGCAGAAAAAACATTGAAAAAACTAAAGGGACTTAGATTCACGACACCTGTTTTGTCAATGGTAGAGGCAAAACAAATGGGTCTTGGGGCTACTGCATTTTGCAAGTAATACTGGCGCTCCCCTGGGCTAAGTGTCGAAAAATCAAAAATCATCAGAAACTATGCTTGTTTTTTCTGTTTTAATATGCTCCAGTTGTCTTCTTCTTTTACTATCGTATTGTGTAAAATCCCTAACTCTTCAATTTCCATTTCTATTTCATCTCCGGGTTGAAGCCATTGTTCCTGGTAAGACGGGTTGTTCAATTTTCCAGTTCCATTCAGTTCTAAAAAACACCCTGTTCCCACTGTACCACTTCCTATTACATCACCAGGGTAAAGGTCCACGCCATAGGAAGCTCTTTCAATAATTTCAGCAAAGGTCCAATCCATATCTCCCAAATTCCCTTCACTAACTTGTACACCATTCACTTTACACGTCATTTTAAGATTCCAGTTTGCGCCTGTGTGGTTTGGTTTTGCAGCGATTTGTTTGGGAGCTAGCTCGTCTAGTGTAATTAGCCAGGGACCGATTACAGTTGAAAAATCTTTTCCTTTTGCTGGGCCTAAATTCAACAACATTTCTTCCATCTGCAAGGTTCGTGCACTCATGTCGTTCATGATTAGTAGGCCGCCAATATGGTTATCTGCATCCTTGGCTCGAATATTACGACCATGTTTGCAGATGACAATGGCTGCTTCAAGCTCAAAATCCAATTTTTCAAAATGATCGGGCATACAACGAATAGGTCCCGGGCCCTGAATGCTATGGTGATTGGTGAAATAAAAAATGGGGTACTCGTCGAATTGCGAAATCATATCCACCTTTCGGTTACGTCGTGCCGCTGCTACGTGCTGACGAAATGCATACCCATCTCTGCAAGAGGCAGGGAAAGGAACTGGGGCTAATAGGGATACTTCGTTAAAAGCCTTTGCCGCATTCACATTTCTTTTTCCTTCTTTGATCAGCAATTCCCCCGCCTGTGCGATGGGGAAATAGTCGTCCCAGTAATTTAGAAAAAGATTCATGCTGTTGGGTAGGTCAGGATGTAAAACTTCCATGTCATACACCCTTCCATTAATCAGCACACCTAATTGTTCCCGTTCTTCTTTTAAATAACTCAGCAGTTTCATAGTTTACACTTTCGCAAAACGAAGTTAGGTATGTTGGCATGACAATCGTCATCGTTACCAATGAAAACCGCTATATCTTTGCGGCATGGAATTCGAAAAAATACACAATAAAGGGCAGGCCCGGTTGTTTAAAAGTGATTTTCTTGAAGCCTTGACTAAGTCACACCCATTGGTGATTTGGGGGATGTATATCCCGGTGATGACTTTTCTGGTACTATTGGCTTCTGTACAATATCATTTTACATCACGTACTATTACGTTGGTTTTTTTAGGCGGAATGTTGTTTTGGTCGCTCTTTGAATACTTTGCTCATCGTTTTTTATTTCACTGGGTCCCTAAAACGTCTAGATCCGTAAAAATTGTGTACACCCTACACGGAAATCATCATCACTATCCAAGAGATCGGCAGCGTCTTTTTATGCCCCCTCTTCCAAGTTTACTCATTGCCTCCACTTTGTTTTTTTTGGTGTTATTGGTCATGGGTAACTATGCATATATGTTTTTCCCAGGATTTATATTAGGTTATTTACTTTACGGATCCATGCATTATGCAATCCATGCTTGGAATCCACCTTTCAATTGGATGAAACCACTTTGGCGTAATCATCATTTGCATCATTACAAAAGCGAACATCAAGGATTTGGAGTTAGCTCCACACTATGGGATCACATATTTGGTACCATGTTTGATCTTCGCAATGAAAAAGAAGACAAGGAAAAAGTAAGATCACTGATGTTTGAGAAAAAGAGTTGATGGGTTTTGTTTTTCATCTACGCCCCAGCCAAATAATGCCAAATCATATTTGACCGGATCTGTTGCATCAAACTGACGAAGGGCTTCCGTAAGTTCTAGAGCGGTTGCCCAATCCGTTTGCTTTCTTTTTATTAATCTTAATTCTCTTGCCACTCGTGCCACATGTACATCTATTGGGCAGATCAATTCTGTGGGTTTGATTTTTTTCCAAATTCCAAAATCTACTCGAGATTCATCCGCTCGTACCATCCAGCGTAAAAACATATTTAGCCGTTTACAAGTAGATCCACGGTTAGGGCTGGGTATATGTTTGCGTGTTCGCTCAGGTGCTTTAGGAAAAGAGAAAAAGTAGTCATGAAAGGCATTCAATCTGTTTTCCATGTTCCCTTTCCCCACTGTAAAAGCTGCTTCCAGCGAGTTATTTTTTTCAAAATGTTGATGCAAAAAGAAAATGATATAACGAATGTCAATGGGCTGAAAGGTTCGGTGCTTAAATGATGAAAAGCGATCAAGGTCTTTTAGATGGTGTTGTTGAATAAATTGAAAAGGAGAACGGTCCATTCGATCAAGTAAGTCTTGACATTTGTTGAGAATTGTAGTACGGTTTCCCCACGCAAATAAAGCCGCAAAAAAACCTGCAATTTCAATGTCTGCAGGTTTAGTGAACAGATGCGGGATGGCAATTGGATCGGTAGGAATGAAACTAGTACGATTATATTGCTTTAGTTTTTGATCCAATAATTGCTGAAGCGCCAATGCATTCATTTTATCCGATCGCTTGCGCCAGATCTTGAATCAGATCATCGGCATCTTCAATTCCAACACTTAAACGGATTAATGTATCAGAAAGTCCATGTTTGATACGTTCTTCGCGGGGAATCGATGCATGGGTCATAGTAGCCGGATGATTAATTAACGATTCAACACCTCCTAAACTTTCTGCCAGTGAAAAAAGACGAGTAGAGGAGAGCACTCGTTTCGTTTCTTCTACCGAATCTCCCTTTAATTCAAACGAAATCATTCCGCCGAATCCTTTCATTTGTTTTTTTGCAACAGTATGACCTGGGTGATCGGTAAAGCCTGGCCAGTATACTTTTTTCACTTTTGGATGATTGCGTAACCAGTTGGCTACTTTTTCTCCATTTTCACAATGCGCTTTCATGCGTAAGCCCAATGTTTTGATTCCACGTAGTACTAAAAAGCAATCCATGGGTCCAGGAACAGCTCCGCTGCTTTTTTGAATAAAATGTAATTGGTCTCGAAGTGCCTCATCCTTTACGGCTAAAGCACCCTGAATTACATCGCTGTGGCCTCCTAAGTATTTAGTTGCAGAATGCATCACGATGTCTGCGCCTAATAAAAGAGGTTGTTGCAAGGCAGGTGAGGCAAACGTGTTGTCAACAGCTAATAAAGTATTATTTTTTTTAGCAATTGCGGCAATCGCTGCAATATCTGACACGTTTATCAAGGGGTTGGTGGGTGTTTCCAACCAAATCAATTTTGTTTTTGGGGTAATCGCGTGCGCTACGTTTTCAGGATCAGTTGTGTTTACAAGGTGAAAAACGATGCCCATCCGCTGAAATATTTTTGTAAAAAGGCGGTAGGTGCCACCATACATGTCATTGCCGCAAACCACTTCATCGCCCGCAGATAAAAGTTTGATTACTGCATCCGTTGCAGCCACTCCGCTACTAAATGAAAGACCATAGTTGCCTCCTTCTAATTCTGCAATGGCTTCTTCCAACGCTTTGCGTGTAGGATTTTGACTTCTTGCATATTCAAATCCCTGGTTAACACCTGGTGCCGCTTGCACATAGGTAGAAGTTTGAAAAATAGGTGTCATGATGGCCCCTGTGGAAGGATCAGGATGTGCGCCTGCGTGCACAAAGCGGGTTGCAGCTTTCCAGTTTTTTTCTTTCATTGGTGCAAAGTACGAATTGGTTGAATAAAATGAATGATCTCTTGTACAAGTAAAGTGTGAATAGGTAGTGTAGGATCACTATACGTTTTGATATTATCCGTTTTTGAGGGGGTCGATACTGATTTGAGTACGTGATTCATGTCGTCAATGAATAACAATGTTGCAGAGGGACGGACTTTGTGGAGAAGTTCGGCGTCTTCTACTTTCACTTGAATATCTCTTCTGCCTTGGACAATCAATACTTTACATTTCAAGTTTTTTAGTAGGGTCGCAGGATCATATTTAACCCATGAAATCATATAGGGTTGTACGGAGGGTCTAAATAATGAAAATAGATAAGGATTCGGTTTTTGAATCCGCTTGCCTTGGAGCAAGGTATCCAGGTATATGTTGGCTAATTGTTTGAGGCTGTCAGGTCCCCCGCCATTTGCAATTTGCTCGCGTAGCACTTGGTCAATGGGTCTGCCTGCACCAGCTATGCTGATGAACCCTTTTACCTTGGTTTGTGAAGCAGCTAGCATCCCAACCAGTGATCCTTCGCTGTGTCCAGCAATATATATTTTTTTATGCCCCTGTTCCCGTAGCCAGTTAATCCAGGCTACTGCATCATTGACCCCATCCATAAACGACATGGTTTCTTCGCGCATGCCGGGGAATTGACTTTTGCCAATACCTCTTTTGTCGTAACGTAGAGAGGCAATGCCACTTTTTACTAAGCTATCGGCTAATTGTAATAATGAATTGTTTTTGCCAGGGAGTTGCGTGCTATTCCCATTGCGATCAGTAGGGCCGGACCCGGCAATGATTAAAACCACTGGCTCTTTTTGGGTTTGACGAGGTGTAAAAAGTGTGCCCGACAACTTGCCCTCTTTTAAAACAATCGTATGATCCGTAGAATCTTTACTGAGTGTTTGAGCAGTTATCAAAAATGGAGTTAATATATACCATAGCAAACCAATGACTCTTTTCATAATACGTACTTATTGAATATTTATCTTTGCACCGCCCGCAATGTCTCACGGTATTGTGATCTGAAGGCGGATCAATTTAAACCTATGAACAAAGGTCCGATTTCTAATTTTATCCAACATCATTATCGTCATTTTAATGCAGCCGCTTTGGTGGATGCTGCCAAAGGGTACGAGCAACATTTATTGGAGGGAGGTAAAATGATGATTACGTTGGCGGGCGCCATGAGTACAGCAGAGCTGGGCGTTTCTTTAGCCGAGATGATCCGGCAAGGGAAAGTAGATATTATCAGCTGTACTGGCGCAAACCTAGAAGAAGATGTGATGAATCTGGTAGCACATTCACACTACAAGCGTATTCCTAACTACCGGGATTTAACTCCACAGGAAGAATGGAATTTGCTAGAGAATCATTATAACCGCGTTACTGATACCTGTATCCCTGAAGAAGAAGCATTTCGTCGCTTACAAAAACATTTGGTGAAGCAATGGAAAGATGCGGAAGCAAAAGGTGAACGTTATTTTCCGCATGAATTTCTCTATAAGGTAGTTTTAAGCGGTGAGTTGAAACAATATTATGAGATCGACCCCAAGGATAGCTGGATCGTGGCTGCTGCAGAAAAGAATATTCCAATTGTTGTACCTGGATGGGAAGACAGCACCACGGGAAATATTTTTGCTAGCTATGTGATCAAAAGTGAGCTTAAAGCAAGTACGGTGAAGAATGGAATTGAGTATATGGCCTGGTTAGCAGATTGGTATCGTCAAAATTCGGGTGGAAAAGGAGTAGGATTTTTTCAAATAGGTGGCGGTATTGCAGGAGATTTTCCTATTTGTGTTGTACCCATGATGTATCAGGATCTAGAATGGCATGACGTACCATTCTGGAGTTATTTCTGTCAAATCAGTGACTCTACTACTTCGTATGGTTCTTACTCTGGCGCAGTGCCGAATGAAAAAATTACATGGGGTAAATTAGATATTCATACACCTAAGTTTATTGTAGAAAGTGATGCAACCATTGTAGCACCTCTCATCTTTGCCTGGATATTGGGCTGGTAAGGAGTGGCATGATTGAGAATAAAAAAAGTCCCCCTATTAAAGGCGGGACTTTTTATTTGAATTCATTGATTCCATCAGCGGGGAGGAATTTCTAGTTTAAGATCTCTTTTGAGCATCTCATTTCTGTTAGCCATTTCCCAGGCTGTAAAATAAACCAATTGAGCACGTTTAGCCATCAAGGGGTAGTTGATTTTATCAGGTGTATCCGTTGGTTTGTGGTAATCTGCATGTACTCCATTAAAATAAAAAATAATGGGAACACCTTTGTCTGCAAAGTTGTAATGGTCGCTTCTGTAGTAGAAGCGGTTAGGATCGTTTGGATCATTGTAGCGACGATCTAATTTCATTCCAACATAGGTTGTGTTTACTAGATCGGTAATAGGAGCCAAATCGGTACTGAGTTTATCATCTCCAATAATGTATACATAATTCAGAGAGTCTTTGTCTTTCAGATAATCGCTTCCAATTCTGCCAATCATATCAATGTTGAGATCAACCGTTGTTTTTTCTAAAGGAAGTACAGGGTGTTCAGAATAATAGCGACTTCCCCACAGTCCTTTCTCTTCGCCACTCACTGTCATAAATAGGATACTACGTCGAGGAACTTTACCTTCTTTTTTTGCCCATGCAAATGCCTCTGCCAATTCTAATATTCCGGTAGTGCCACTCCCGTCATCATCAGCACCATAGTAAATGGTACCGTCCGCACGTTTACCTACGTGATCGTAGTGAGAGGTGATCACTACATATTCATCTTTTTTATCTGTGCCTTCTAACAATCCTAATACATTTGATACCTCTGTTTTAATTATCTCCTTTGCGTAGGTAAGTATTACTTCTGCTTTATAGGCTTTTGATGCGATTTCACCTTTCTTGATACGATCTGCTAAGCCGGCAATTTCAGTTTTTAAAATGGACGCTGCAAGATCAGCGGATATATAAAATCCAAAAAGCGATTGAGCAACCTTAAATCCATTCATGCTCCAGCCACTTACCTGCGCACCTGCTTTACGAGGAAAATTAGATTGAATAATCAAGATGCCTGCGGCTCCGCGGCTGAGTGCTGCATTGATTTTTGCATTGGGAGCATTAGGGGCATTCATCGGACGAGCAGAAGAATTCGGCTTATAATCAGCCGGTGTTCCATCTGCTATCAGCACGAGTTTACCTGCTACATTTAAATCTTTATAGTCATTGCGAATGTCTCCATCTACAATACCAAATCCCGCAAACACCACTTCTGAAAAGCGCATACCTGCATTATAATTACTACTGAAGGGTTGAAAATGCTCCCCGAGTTTTGCAGCTGCTCCGTTAATTTCAATAGAAGCATACGTCATAGAATCTTTATACAAAGGATAATACTGACGATAGCTTCCGTTGTTACCTGGAAGTAGCCCCAGCGATGCAAAATGATTTTGAATATAAGTGGCTGCCTTTTCCAGACCAGGTGAAGGAGTGTCTCTCCCTTCCATCTCTGCACCGGCAATCGTGTATAAATGGCGTTGCATATCAGTAGCTGTGATAGTTGATGCAGCTTTAACAACAGCCTTGTCTTTTTTTTGCCCCATTACAAAGAGGGGTCCAATGAGCACAATGAGTGCGAAAAGTTTTTTCATGTTGATTTTATTAGGCAGGTATAAATATAATCTCATTCAAGTGAATGAGCGCACCTCTTTGATGAACGGTCTGTAAATTACTTGCAGGCTATTTTTTGAACTCTGTTTTGGTGTCTTCCTCCTTCAAATGGGGTAACCAAAAATTGTTCTACCATTTCCTGCGCTAGAGTTTCTGATACAAAGCGAGCAGGAATACAAAGCACATTTGCGTCATTATGTGAGCGGGCGAGCTTGGCCAACTCAGCTTGCCAGCAAAGCGCTGCCCGAATGCCTGCATGTTTGTTAGCCGTTATTGCAACCCCATTACCACTTCCGCATAAAAGAATTCCACAAGCGACTTTCCCCTCTTCCACAGCATTCGCAACAGGGTGTGTATAGTCAGGATAATCTACTGCATTTTCATCGAAAGGGCCAAAGTCCAGAACTTGATAACCTTTTGATTGTAAAAAAGCAATCAATTGTTTTTTGTATACAAATCCAGCATGATCACTTGCAATGGCAATGGGGAGTTGAAAATTAAATAACATACGGTTGTAATTTTTTTAGCGAGGTTAGCTCCACTCTTGTTTTTGTTCTTTTTCCTGACGCTTATTAATGCGAGCAGCAATAATGATACTGGCTTCAAATAATAAGTATAAGGGGATGGTCACAATGGTTAAGCTAAATGGATCTGTTGAAGGGGTGATAATAGCCGCTGCAATCAGGATGATTACAAACGCATGTTTTCTGTATTGCCGTAAAAAACGCGCCGATACAATTCCGATACGCGTGAGCAAACTCATTAAGAGCGGCAGCTGAAATAACAAACCAATTCCTAATGTAGTATAGATCAGATTCTCTAAATAATCTGAAAAGGATGGCATGATTTGAATTTGGGGACTCAGTTTATAGTTAAAATAAAAGTTAACCATAAACGGGGTTAGTATATAATATCCAAATAAAACACCTGTGAAAAATAAAAGAGAGACCCAGAATATCACCCCTCTGGTTTTTTTTAATTCATTGGGAGAAAGAGCAGGCTTTATAAAGCGCCAAAATTCCCAAAACACATAGGGGAAGGCCAGAATTAATCCACCGATAAATGCCAGTGTAAACGAGGCAATGAATTGCCCGGTCATTGTTGTTTCCAGAAATTTTGTTTCTACCGGTGTAAAACAAAGCGCATCTCCAATTCCAATTTTTTGTCCTAATTGACAAAGCCAAATAGCAGATACAAAATCAGAACGGGTAGGGCCAAATAATAGTTTGTCAACTATAAAATCAGAATTGATGAATATAAAAATTGCAGCAATCAGCACAGCAATTACAGCGCGAATTATATGCCATCGAAGCTCTTCGAGGTGATCAATAAAAGACATTTCTCCGGCGGGAGTGAGGCCTCTTTTTTCAAAAAAATCAAATAATGCCATGACTGAAAATCTTAGACAAAGATAGGGCTCGAATCCAGTTATCGGTCTAAACGGTGCAATCGAACGGTTTCGATTCGCGTGTCAGATACGCTCAAGATTTCAAATTCAAACTCTCCAATTATAATTCGTTCTTTTTGTTGTGGAATGGTCTCATGCGAGTTAATAATATAGCCAGAAAGTGTTTCTGCTTCTTCATCGGTAAACTCAAGTCCGTATTTCTCTTGTAAATGGTCTAATTCGATACGTCCAGAAAAGATTAAATCCCCATTGTCGAGCTTTCGTTCTAAGAGTTCTTCTGTGTCATATTCGTCTTGAATCTCTCCAAATAATTCTTCCAGTACATCTTCCATTGTTACAATGCCTGCCGTTCCACCAAACTCATCCACTACCCAAGCAATACTTTTTCTCTCTTTTCTAAATTTCCCGATCAGGTCGGAGGCGCTCATGCTTTCAGGAACAGCAGGAATAGGATGAAGAATATCTTGTATTTGTTTAGGCTGTTCAAAAAGATCAAGCTGGTGAATGTAACCTATAATGCGGTCTATATTTTCTTCATATACCACAAGCTTACTGAGCTTTGTATCGATGAATTTTTGTTTAAGTGCCATGATGGGGGCATTACTGGCTATTCCAATCACTTCTTTACGTGGTACCAGACATTGACGCACTCTTATTTTAGGGAGTTCTTGTGCATTTTCCATGAGCTGGGCACTTCGTTCTTTTCGCTCCTCTTCTTCTTGTCCTTTGAACAAAAATTTTAAATCTTCTCTGCGTAATGATCCTTTTTGTGGGTGCAGTCGAAGATTGAAAATATATTTTAATACCCACTCGGCTGCATCCATAAGACTAGTGGCAATCGGATAAAATAATTTATAAAAAACCCAGAATATCGGCGCCAATGTCAAAAGTAAAGTGGTGCTCCTTGCGCGAAATACAGCGCGAGGAATAAACTCGCCTAATACAAGCACAATTAGGGTGGCAAGCATTATTTCTACAAGTACGCGCACGAAGTCGTTCCCAATTTCTAAGCGCACCCATAGCAGCTGCATCACACTACTTAATTGTAATCCTAATAAGACTAAAAAAAGGGTAAACCCGAGTAAGGTGGCACCAAGAAAACGATCGGGTGCTTCATAGAATTCTCGCACTAACTGAGCCGTTTTTTCCTGCTTTTTTTTATTGATTTCCAAGCTAAGCCGGTTTGCATTATAAAATGCCATTTCAATTCCGGCAAAAAAGCCCATGAGTAAGAGGGTCAGGATGAATAATAAAATTGGTCCGGCGGCAATCATAGTTTGTTCAAATAGTCCAACACTAATTTTTCTACAACTTCACAAGTTTGGGTGAGGTCTTTATTAACCACTATCGTGTCAAAATGGGATCGAGATGTCATTTCAAAGGTTGCTTTTTCAATTCGAGTTTGCAACGAAGCGGGAGATTCGGTACCTCTCGATTCCAATCTTTTTTTTAATTCTTCGATCGAAGGAGGCTCAATGAAAATGGATAAACTGTTTGGGTAATTTCTTTTTACTGCTAATCCACCTTTTACGTCTACGTCAAGTAGTGGAACTTTTTGTGCGTTCCAGATTCGAGTCAACTCACTGCGCGGCGTTCCATAATATTTACCCTCATATACCATTTCCCATTCTGCAAACTCATCCTTTTCTATTCGCTGTTTAAATTCCTCTGCAGAAATAAAGTAATAATCAATGCCATCTTTTTCATTGGCCCGTGGAGAACGAGTAGCACAGGAAACAGAAAATTCTAACCGCTTAGGAAGTGATTGTATAAGATGATGAACCACCGAAGTTTTTCCGGCGCCGGAGGGGGCGGCTATGATGATGATCTTATGTGAAGGATTCGACATAATGTGATCTCCCGTGGGCGAAGATCAATATCTTTTTTTCTTGAAATTTCCGCCTGGACGGTTGGGTCGGCCATTGCCTTGAGAACGGTATTTGCCTCTTCCGTTTCCATAACCACCTCTTCCCATATCTCTCTCAGGTACATGGCGGTAGGCTTTAACATAAGGTGTATTAGTAAAAGTCAATTGCCCGTTAGTGATATTGTCCAGCTCACTTTGAATGGCATCGTCATATACCGAATCTTTGTGCCAGTTGTTATAGGCCAATTTCATATAGTAAGCGATGGCATTTCCAAAGGCCTGTCTCTTTTCTGGATTTTCCTCTTTGAGAGCCTTTTCAATAATCATTTCAAGATTCTTACCCAAATGAGAATATTTAGGATGTCTCTTGGGGTAAGGAAGGGGCTGTGGCTTGGCCTTGAGTGATTCACGGGTTGGGATTGGATAAGGTGATTTAACATTTAAATCAAAATCCGCAATTAAAAAAAGATGATCCCATAGCTTATGACGATAGTCCTCAATATTTTTTAATTGAGGATTTAAAAAACCCATCAGCTCTATAACGGCTTGTGCATTATGCTGTCTTTTTTCCGGGTCTTTTGCGGCCTGAACGTGTTCAACCATTCTCTGAACGTGACGACCATATTCTCGCATGGTCAAGTGTTTGCGAGTGGTGTTGTACTCCATATTCTGTGCATCCATATTTGCAAAGGTACTAAACCAGCCGAAAGCAGACAAGTTAGCCCTACCTACCTTTGTGCCCGATGCAGGTTGTGTTTCTAATTTCGCGGGGTAAGGATATGCACAAAGCAGAGGGGTTGTTGCATTTGCTTGCGCAATGTGCCCAGCACCACAAAGGCCCTACGTATTGTTTAGTGGCCCCCACCTTTTTAAGAAATTTTACGCCTATTGGCTGTAGTTTTAAAAAATTACCGGTTTGGGTAAACTACCTGCCCTTCAACCTGGGATGGGCACTTTTTAAAAGACTCTTCTCGTTGAAAATCTCCTTACTTATTACTCCAGATACCTATTCAAACTTTTATCCAACGGTTCCCCCTTTATTGGCCCCTTGTTACGAAACACCCTCCACATCGCTACCCTCATTACATTTTTTTATAGTAGGGCAAGTGCCAACTGAAAAAGAGTTTTTGTTTTTGTTGAAGGCATTCTCTCAATTCAAGAAACGACAGCACTCCGCCATGCGGTTGATTTTTCCTGAGTGGGCTCTGTATTCAATTGCGGGAGCTAAAGAGCAATTGTCAAGCTACAAGTTTCGGGAGGCGGTGCAGGTGCTCAATCTGGATAGGATTGAAAAAATGATGCCGCTTGAGTCAACTTCTTTTGCATTGATCGCCATAGATCAGCAAGGGGATTTATCATTATGGCAACAAAAAGCTAGACAATTGAAAATTCCTTTACTCGTACCAGCCTCCCTTCATGTTGATACCACACGGCCAGAAGGCTTGCTTCCTTATTCTGCTAATGAAATTCAATCGTTGGCAGAAAAAATGATGCTGATCTATAAGGATGAAAATCTTCGTTCCCAATTGATAAAATCTGCAAGTTCGCTACCTGCATGCCTATCTTTGCAAGCACATCCTTTTTATCATGAATACCTCCACCATACATATTGAAGTAACCACTGACGAACAGCGAATTCCTGCAGCAATAAGCTGGAAAGCAAGCGATGCTGCTGATGAAAAACTGCTAACTGCTAGGGCACTCCTGCTTTCTATTTGGGATCCTGCTGATAAGGCTGCGCTGCGAATTGATCTGTGGACTAAAGAGATGATGGTCGATGAGATGGCAGACTTTTTTTACCAGACGTTGATGACAATGGCAGATACGTATGGTCGAGCCACTCAGTATGCAGATCAGGTAGAAGAGATGAAAGGATTTGCCAAATCCTTTTATGCTAAATTCAGAGAGAAACAATTACAACAAAACAAAGCTTAATCTATCCATATGTCACTTGAGCAACAGATTATGTCCGATCTTAAAACGGCCATGTTAGCAAAGGACGAAGTAGCGCTTCGTAGCTTACGCGCTATAAAAGCAGCCATTTTATTAGCAAAAACTGCCGAAGGAGGTAGTGGCGAACTATCTACCGATGCAGAAATGAAAATCTTACAAAAATTGGTGAAGCAACGGAAAGATTCATTAGATATTTTTTCACAGCAAGGCCGCATGGATTTGGCACAAAAGGAACAAGAAGAGATTGCTGTTATCGAAAAGTTTCTTCCTAAACAAATGGACGCAGAACTATTACGCGTCATCTTGAAGGATATTATTGCAAAAACTGGAGCCTCTACTGCGGCTGATATGGGGAAAGTAATGGGGGCGGCCAATAAAGAGTTGGCAGGAAAAGCAGAAGGCAAATTGATTGCTTCCTTGGTGAAAGAATTATTAAGCGGACAGTAATTTTCCATGTTTATTGATATTCTTCTTTTATTCCTATTAGTATTTGCTACCTATACAGGGTACAAGCGTGGATTGATTGTTGGTGTCCTGTCTTTCATCGCATTGGTAGTAGGAATGGCCGCAGCGATGAAATTATCGGTTGTTGCCACGGCGTATTTGGAATCTTATTTTCATTGGAAAGGAAGTTGGGTGCCTCCCGTTTCTTTTTTATTGGTATTTATACTTGTAGTTGTATTAATTCGGTTGGGTGCAAATGCACTTGAGAAAGGAGCACAATTGATTACATTGGGATGGGTAAATACCTTGGGAGGAATTTTACTTTACTGGGTGATTTTTCTTTTTGCAACTAGTGTTATACTTTTTTATTTGGTCGAACTTCCTTTTTTCCCTGCAACTTCTTTACAAGAATCGCAGTCTTATCCGTATCTAAAGCAAATTGGACCTTGGGTGATTAATGGGTATGCAAAAGTTTTTCCTTTGTTTCAGGGAATGTATCAAGACCTTGAACATTTCTTTGATGGTATTAAGCAAAGCATCCCACAACCTTAATCTTGTTGGCAGTTGGTTATTGGTTGAAATCAACTAATTTAGCAAGTGTGCGGATGTAGTTATACCTATGAATTACGAAATCAAACAAAAAGAAAAGTTTAGGTATGTAGAAGAAGGTACCGGTGAACCTATCGTTTTGTTACATGGGTTATTTGGTGCCCTCAGTAATTTTCAGGGATTGATTGAATACTTCCGATTCCATAATCGTGTTATTGTTCCCTTGTTGCCCTTGTTAGACATGGATATTTTGCATACTTCCGTGGGAGGGCTTGCTAAATATGTGCATCGGTTTTTAGAGTCGCTTGAATTAGAAAACGTGCATTTACTGGGGAATTCGCTGGGAGGACACGTGGCCTTGGTGCACACATTAAAAAATCCTTCGCGTATTCGCTCACTTATTTTAACCGGCAGCTCCGGATTGTTTGAAAATGGAATGGGGGATAGCTATCCTCGTCGGGGTGATTACGAGTATATTAAAAATAAAACGGCTCTTACCTTTTATGATCCTGCCATTGCAACCAAAGAATTAGTAGATGAGGTATATAGCATCACTAACAATCGTTTAAAGGTTATTAAAATCATTGCATTGGCAAAAAGTGCCATTCGTAATAATTTGGGACAAGAATTGAATCAGATTAAAGTACCCACTCTACTTATTTGGGGGAATAATGACACCATTACGCCTCCGTTTGTTGGGAAGGAATTCAATACCTTGATTCCTGCTAGTGAACTACATTTTATTGATCAATGTGGTCATGCACCTATGATGGAAGTACCTGATGAATTCAATAAAATATTGCACGGGTTTTTGAATAAATTACGACAGACTACAACAGTCGGCTAATGCAAATACAGGAGCTTAATTACGCTAGTTTACCCTGGATCCAGCAATCAGATTCTGTCGCTTCTGCTATGCAGCGAATGGAAGATGAACAACTCAAGCAGTTGCCTGTAGTGGAAGGCGAGCACTATGTTGGTCTCTTGAATATGGATTTGTTATTGAGTGCAGAAGATGATTCACTTTCTATTCAGCAAATAATTCATTTGTTGCCAAAACCACTCATTCATCCTGAGGAGCACTTTTTAGCTGCTGTCCAGATTGTTGCCGAGCAGTCGCTTCAGTTGATCCCGGTTGTTTCTGCCGAAGGAGAATTGCAAGGTGTTGTAGAGGAAACTGAGTTGATGAGTGCTGTTGCGGCGTTTTTAGGACTGCACGAAAATGGAGCCTTACTGGTAGTAGAGAAAGAAATCCATCAATACTCTGCTAGTGAAGTTGTCAAGTTGGTGGAGACGAATGATGTACAAGTAATGCAGTTAAATACGCGGCTTAATGCACAAGCGGGTACGATGCTGATTACCCTTCGATTAAATCGTACTGAGATCTCTGATATTATTTCAACTTTTCAGCGTTACGAGTATACAATCCGGTTTTTTATTGGAGAAGAACAATATGCAAATGAGCTTCGCGCCAATTACAACAACCTGATTCATTATCTTAAGATATAGTTCCAATTGAGGAGACTCATTTTTTAGCATGTATGTGTAAGAAGGCTTTATTGATCTTAATTGTTGGGCTTTTTTGCTCGCTTTTATCCCTACAGGCACAGTTTGCAGTATCTCCTACCGATTCAATCCAGCCGCTCGACTCTTTTGCGCAGATTAAAAATTATTTACCTGGATTTGATACAACTCAACTTGCAGTGGGTAGTACTTTTTTGATTTCGTCGATCAAGGTTACAGGAAATAAAAAAACAAAGCCTACCATTCTACTTCGTGAAGTGCCATTTAAAGAAGGGATGCTTTTTTCGCTAACAGAGTTGATCGATTTATTTCAGCGGGGTGAACAACAGCTCATGAATACGACCTTGTTTCATACGGCCCGTATTTATGCAAGTAATTTTGAAGGAAATTGTTTGGAAGTAACCATAGCCGTTACGGAGCGTTGGTATTTATTCCCTTTCCCATTTTTTAGTTTGGTAGACCGAAATTTCAACCAGTGGCTAGTAGAGCAACGTGCCAGTTTACAGCGTGTTATTTACGGTATGCATCTTTTGTATAATAATCCTACTGGGCATAATGATCGGATGAAATTATGGATTGTAAATGGGTATGCGCGTGAGTATTTACTTAGCTATGAAAAACCTTATTTTGATCGTAGAATGCGTTGGGGATATGGAATAACAATGCGCACAGGAAAAACACGTGAGGTAAATTTTAGTACAGGGGGTGATAAACAACTTTTTTATAGAAGTGACAATTTTATCAGATGGTATTCATCTATAGGCGGCGAATTAGTTTATAGACCGAAACTGTATGCTCGTCATAGTTTTGGATTTTATTATTATCAAGAAAAAGTTAGTGATACTGTAACTCAACTCAATCCGAATTACTTCGGAAGTGCAAAAAAAGTTATTCGATTTCCGGATTTTTTTTACCAGTTCTCCTACATTAAAATGGATTATCTCCCCTATCCGAGTAAGGGACTTGCCACGCGAATAAAAGTGAGCAAACTTGGATTGACGCCATCGTTCAATCTTTGGCAATTACATTGGAAAACTGTAGCCGCATGGCCCGTAGGGGTAAAAAATATTTTTACTGCAGAGTCCTATGCTGGCCTTAAACTACCCTTTAATCAGCCTTATATCAACAGACGATTTTTAGGATACAAAGACATTTTTATACGAGGATTTGAATATAATGTGGTGGATGGTGTGGCAGGGGGTTACGTACGCGCACAATTTGCAAGGGAAATTGCACGTATTAATTTAGTGTTGCCTGGTTTTATTCGGAAGCGTGCTACGGTTGCTGCAATTCCATTCAGATTATTTGCAAAAGTTTATTCTAATGCCGGCTATGTATATAGCCCTACAACAATTAGTAATCAACTGCAAAACAAATTTTTGCATGCAAGCGGTATCGGAATTGATCTGCTATCCCTTTATGATTTAACGATTCGAATTGAGTATAGCTTCAATAACTTAGGTCAAAACGGGTTATTTTTGCACCGCACTAGCAATTTTTAACATGAAAGCAGCGGTCTACAGTCGGGTAATTGATGAAACCCAGTTATTATCGTTGCAACTTTTTTTTGAAGCGCTCTATCAGCAAAAAGTAGAACCGGTTATCTTCAAAACACTTTATGAACAGATTCGTGATAAGGTACGTCTACCTGATTCTGTTAAAATATTTACCTGTGCGGCTGATTTGAACGATAGTATAGAACATATCATCAGTTTGGGAGGTGATGGTACTTTACTGGACACCATTACATTGGTTCGTGAAAAAAAAATCGGTGTGATGGGGATTAATTTTGGCCGTTTAGGATTTTTGGCCAGTATCGGTAAAGAACAAGTTGAGATGGCTGTTAAGGCATTGGCGCAACGAACCTATGTAGAGGATCGTCGTACATTAATTCATGTGGACGCTAGTATTCCGTTATTTGGAGAAGTTCCCTATGCATTAAATGAGTTCACTCTTTTAAAACGAGATGTTAACTCAATGATCAAAATTCATACTTATCTCAATGGTGAGTTTTTAAATACGTATTGGGCAGATGGATTGATTGTGGCAACCCCTACAGGATCTACGGGATATTCGCTGAGCTGTAATGGCCCCATTGTTTTTCCCGATTCACAAAGTTTTGTCATTACGCCGGTGGCGCCACATAATTTAAATGTGCGTCCAATCGTGGTGCCAGATGATCATGTCATTTCGTTTGAAATTGAAAGTAGGGGCGATCAGGTAATTTGTTCGATGGACGCCCGGCGTGAACTCGTGCATAAGGATGTTCAGTTGGCTATTCGCAAAGAACAGTTTACTGTCAATCTTTTACGACTCAGTGAAAATAGTTTTTTGCAAACCTTGCATAATAAATTGACCTGGGGCCTGGATAAACGAAACTGATGGTATACGAAATAAGTATTCTTAAACGTTAGTGAGGGCAAGATGAATTTCAGTACGCAAATCGGTTTAGTTGGTTTTTTTTTGCTGGTCAGTTTAAATCTGTTTAAGGCTACCGCACAGCAGGGGGAGTATTATACAGGAGAGGTAGGAGTGGGCCTGGGGGCTGCGCATTATTTTGGCGACCTGAATTCTACTACCCAACTCAATCGTCCAAAGCCTGCTGCAACTTTGTTTTACAGAAAAAATTGGGGACAGTATATTGCTACCCGTGTAGGAGTCAGTTTTGCCCAACTTGGTTATGCCGACCATTATAATACCCGCAATGAGATACAATTGAAACGAAATCTCAGTTTCAACTCCAATGTATGGGAGTTGTCCTTACAAGGCGATTTTAATTTTTTCAGATTTGTTCCCCACGAACGAGGATTTAATTTCACTCCCTACATTACCATAGGGGCCGGCCTGATCAACTATGAGCCCTATGCTTATCTCAACAATGAGAAAATATACTTCAGACAATTACCAATCGGCACCGAAGGTCAAAATAGTCCGTTGTATCCGGAGAGAAAAATGTATAGTAACAATGCCCTGAGCATTCCATTTGGCGGAGGGTTTAAGTATTCTATTGGGGGGGGACGACTTAATCTAACACTAGAGGTATTACATCGCTATACCAGTACGGACTATTTAGATGATGTTAGCACCACTTATGTGGATCTTGCTGCTTTCCCCAAACCTCCCGGCGGTATTTCACTAGCGCAATTGTTGAGTGATCGCTCTGGAGAAATTGGTACGCCTATTGGCATTCCGGGTCGTCAACGTGGAAACGGAAGTCGTCAAAAAGATCAGTTTGTAACCGCTCTATTGATGATTAGTTTCAATTTGATGAGTTATAAATGTCCTTCGGCCGATTAAAAAATGGGTACCTTTGCAGGCCATTGGACCACTCCTATGTCAAGCCTTCCTGTATTAATAAATAAAGAACGCCTGCCTCGCCATATTGCGATCATTATGGACGGGAATGGTCGTTGGGCAAAGGAAAAAGGCGAGGACCGTCTCTTCGGGCATTACCAAGGTGTGGAAAGTGTAAAAGATGTTGTGGAGGGTGCCGCAGAGTTGGGAATCGAGTATCTCACCCTTTATGCATTTTCAACTGAAAATTGGGATCGACCGGCCGATGAGGTTTCTGGGTTAATGGAATTGTTGGTCACCACCATTCGTAAAGAAGTCAGCACCCTGAATAAAAATAACATTCGTCTTCATGTAATTGGAGACCTGGATATGTTACCGGAACATGCTCGAAATGAATTGCAAGAGGGATTAGAGATGACAGCAGCCAACACGGGCTTAAACCTGGTGATGGCATTAAGTTATAGTGGAAGATGGGACTTGCTGGAAGCAGTACGCAGTATTGCAAAAGCTGTAAAATCAGGGGAGCTTGATGCAGATCTGATTGATGAGCAAACCCTGCAAAATAATCTATCCACCCACGCCTTCCCGGATCCTGAGTTGATGATCCGAACTAGTGGGGAATATCGCATCAGTAACTTCCTTTTGTATCAACTCGCCTATGCCGAATTATACTTTACGGACGTCTGCTGGCCTGACTTTAGAAAGAAAAACTTATACGAGGCGCTGCTTGACTACCAGCAACGGGAAAGAAGGTTCGGAAAAATCAGTGAACAGCTTTAACAAACACTTTCGATTTTAAGCCTTAATTTGCCAACCGGCGACAAAGGCTTTCAACATAACTAATTGATTTATAACCAACTGCGATAAAAATAGAAAGACCCAAAATCGCTCCAATCAAGAATTATTACTGATGCGAGTATTATTTCAGAAAATCGGTTTTTTTCTCATCGGACTTATTTTGACCGGTGTTTGCACTTCATTGGCTGCTCAGGTAACCCCTGATACCACCAAACCAACCTCTGTAGACCCCCGTTTATTGGAATGGGAGAACGCGAGAGTGGTTAAAGAATATTCCATTGCTGATGTAAAGATCACAGGTATTCGATATCTGGACACCTCCATCGTTTACTCTATTGCAAATCTTCAGCCGGGCGACAAATTTGTACATCCAGGTGCTGAGTTATTTGGAAAAGCGATCAGCAATTTGTGGCGTCAAAAACTATTTTCTGGGGTACAAGTTTTTGTGACCAAAATTGAAGGCGAAAAGGTATGGGTGGAAATCAATATTCAAGAGCGTCCTCGTTTGGGCAATTATAAGTTTAGTGGAATTCGTAAGTCAGAACAAGAGGATATTCTCACTAAGATCAGTTTAACCAAACAAACTATTATTACTGAAAATACGAGGAGAGAGATTGTAGAAAAAATCACTAAGCATTACGCTGAAAAAGGTTTTCGTAATGTCGCGGTGAAGATTGAAGAAAAACCAGATCCTGCGTTTGCAAACTCCAATCAGTTACTGATCAACGTCAATAAAGGAGAGCGTGTTCGTATTGGGGATATTAATTTTTATGGCAATCAAGAAGTTGATGATCTGCGGTTGAAAAAACAACTCAAGGGAACCAAGGAAATGACCCGAATTACCTTGCGTCCAGATAAATCAGTTAGCCCTTACGGTACAAACACAAGTGCAAATGTTCGGGAGTACTTTCGTTCATTTGGGTTTCTTTCACCCAGCAGAACAAAGCGGATACTTGACCCCTATTTAAGATTCAAGTTGCTGAGCTCTGCCAAGTTTGATGATAAGAAATATGAAGAGGATAAAGAAAAAGTACTCAACTATTATAATTCATTAGGCTATCGTGATGCACAGATTGTTGCAGACACGCAATACCTGACCTCTAAGGGTCAAATGAATGTTGACTTCAAGATCAACGAAGGGCACCGTTATTATTTTGGAGATATTGTATGGAAAGGAAACTCTAAGTTTTCAGATTCTATTTTGAATGTTTTACTTGGGATCAATAAAGGGGATATTTACAATGTGGCCATATTGAATAAGCGTCTAGGAAAAGAAGCTTCACAAGAAGGTGGTGATATCAGTGGTTACTATATGGATGACGGTTACTTGTTCTTCCGCGCAGAACCTATTGAAATGGCGGTTTATAATGACACCATTGATTATGAAATTCGTTTTATGGAAGGTCCGCAAGCGCGTATTAAAAATGTGACCATTGCCGGAAATGAAAAAACAAAAGATCACGTTATACGTCGTGAACTGCGCACTATTCCTGGAGAATTATTCAGCCGAGCACAATTGATTCGCTCACAGCGTGAGTTAGGAAATCTTCAATTCTTTAATCAGGAAAAGATTAATCCAGGTGTTGTACCCAATCAAGAGGATGGAACAGTAGATATTAATTGGCAATTGGAAGAAAAATCAGCTGACCAGTTGGAGTTATCTGCTGGGTGGGGCGGTGGAATTGGGCTGACAGGAACACTAGGCGTTACATTCAATAATTTTTCTGTAAAGAATATATGGAAAAAATCTGCTTGGGATCCGCTTCCAACGGGTGACGGTCAAAAACTAAGTGTGCGTATGCAGTCGAATGGCCGTGCCTATCGCTCGTATAGTGCATCATTTACCGAACCATGGTTGGGCGGTAAAAAAAGAAATTCATTGACAATCGGGTTCAACAGCAGTCGATTCTCCAATGCATTTGATCCCTTTACGGGTCGTATTGATAAAGCTCGTTCAGATACAAACTATCTAAGCACAAGCGGTTTTTCAGTTGCATTTGGAAAACAATTGAAGTGGCCTGATGACTATTTCAATTTTGTATTCACATTCAACTATACGCTATATAAGCTTAGTAACTATCCTATTTTTAGTGCTGACTTTACTTCTGGTACTTCTAACAATGTCAGCATCAAATTTGCTTTACAGCGCTCTTCTGTATTTAATCCAATTTTCCCAACCAGTGGTTCTAACTTTTTGGCGAGTGTGCAATTAACGCCACCCTATTCTTTGGTTTCAAATACGGGCACTGGGTACAATGCATACAGACGGCCTGAGTATCACAAGTGGCGCTTCAATGCAGAATGGTATGTTCCTATAGGGAAACCACTGGGTTCAGGAACAGAGAAAAATAAACAATTTGTATTGAAATTAGCAGCCAAGTATGGTTTCATGGGGCGCTACAACAAAGATCTTCCCTATTCACCCTTTGAGCGTTTCCAAGTTGGAGATGCAGGCTTGACTAACAATTTTGGGTTATTAGGATATGATATCGTTGCACATCGTGGCTACCCGGTTTATCAAAATTCTGATCCTACTATCAATCCTGATCAGCAGAGTGCCAGTCAGTTTTTTACCATTTTCAACAAGTATCAATTAGAGGCACGCTTCCCGCTGGTAACTAATCCAAGTAGTACTATTTATGCACTCGGCTTTTTTGAGGCGGCTAATGGTTGGTATAATTATAAAGAATATAACCCGTTCCGCCTGCGTCGTAGTGTAGGTATAGGAATGCGCTTTTTCCTTCCTATGTTTGGGTTGCTAGGATTTGATTATGGTATTGGACTGGATCGGGCAATTCCTGGACAAAACAATGGGCTGAAAGGGATCTCTCGTTTTACATTCATGTTAGGATTTGAACCTGAATAAATTTCGATTATGAAAAAGTTCTTACTAGTTTTTTCATTTTTATTGAGTGCTTTCATAGGGAATGCACAGAAATATGCTATTGTAGACACCCGTTATATTTTAGATCGTTTGCCAGAATACAAAACTGCTCAACAGCAATTAGATGTGATAGCAGCTACTTGGCAATTACAAATAGATAGCATGCAAACTTCGCTAGACAGAATGTATCGTGAGTTTGACGCGGAGCAGATCATGTTAACGGCCGAACTGAAAAAAAGAAAAGAAGACCAACTCTTTGCCAAAGAAAAAGAACTGCGCGACCTTCAACGGAAACGTTTTGGTTTTGAAGGGGATCTGTTCAAAAAACGCCAAGAATTAGTGAAACCAGTTCAGGATAAAGTCTACAATGCCATTCAGAAAATGGCAGCTGCAAAGGGGTACGACTTTGTACTCGATAAAAGTGAAGGAATTACCATTATATTTGCCGACCCCAAACTCGACAAAAGCGATGAGGTGTTGAAAGAGTTAGGAATCCGATAAACGTTCAATCCAATTTAAAACCAATACGTAATGAAAAAGTTCGTTGTGATTTTAGCCGTAGCAGGTTTGTTTGCATTTGCTAATGCAGCTCAGGCCCAGATCAAAGTCGGCTACATTAATGTTGAGAATGTTCTTTCTCTGATGCCAGAAGTTGGGAAATTAGATTCAATTCTATCCCGTTATCAGCAGGATTCTATCAATCCTCAGTATGCTTCTTTAATCCAAACCTATCAGTACAAGGATAGCGTGTACAAGGATACGTTGAAGCCACCACCAGCCGCTGTAAAAAAACAATTGGAAGAAGAACTTCCTCAATTAATTAATACCATTCAAAACTGGCAGCAAATTGTAAACCAGGCTATGGAAGCAAAACAAAATGAATTGTTAGCTCCCTTGTATCGTAAAATCTATGATGCGATTCGTACTGTTGCCAAAGAAAAAGGGTACACCCATGTATTGAATAAGGATACCTTACTCGTTGCACCAGATGCTGATGATATGATTGCTTCTGTTGCTGCTAAATTGAAGTTGACACTTCCTAAGGCACCTGCTGCGGCACCGCCAACAAAATAAGTTGAATTCTTTTTTTCAAGAGCCCGGTCAAACAGATCGGGCTCTTTGTTTTAGGGGGGTTACATTTGTGGTATGAGTGCAATGGCTGCTCCTGTAAATGGTCCTATCGGTGTTTTTGATTCTGGCTATGGCGGATTAACCATCCTGCGTAGTTTGGTTCAACAATTACCTTCCTATGATTTTTGTTATTTGGGAGACAGTGCACGTTCGCCTTACGGAAACCGTTCCTTTGATGCAGTATATGCGTATACATTGGAAGCTGTCGAATGGTTTTTTAAACAAGGTTGTCCCTTAGTGATTTTAGCTTGTAATACCGCGTCTGCAAAAGCATTACGTACTATTCAGCAAAAGGATCTAAAAAAAATTGCACCCGCTAATCGGGTATTAGGAGTTATACGGCCCACAACAGAAGTGATCGGTCAATATTCCCGAACAGGTAAAGTAGGAATTTTGGCTACGGAGGGAACGGTACAGTCGCAGTCTTATCCCATTGAAATTGCAAAGTTTTTTCCCTCATTGGAAGTGACACAAGAAGCGTGTCCGATGTGGGTCTCTCTGATTGAAAATAATGAGCAGGATAGCGAAGGCGCAGATTACTTTGTGCAAAAACATCTGAACGCTATTTTTTCAAAAAGCCCTCAAATCGATCTATTATTACTGGCCTGTACGCACTATCCGCTTTTGCGTAACAAAATTGAAAAATACATCCCAGCTAGTGTAAAGCTGCTTTCCCAGGGCGATATTGTCGCCTCTAGTTTAGTTGATTACTTGAATCGGCATCCTGAAATTGCTTCCCGATGTATTCGTCAGGGTAATTTGCAGTTTCATACCACTGATAACAGGGTAGACTTTGACCGCCATGCTGCCCATTTTTTTGGAAGTCCCATTTCTTCAAAAGAGGCTCAATTAGGAAATAACTGTTGCTAACTGTCTGGCAGCCATAGTCTTATTTTTCTTTTCGCTCTCCATGTAATCCCTTACCTTTGCGGTCCTTTCACAAAACGACGGGTGTGGTGACCTGGCGTAAGTAAATGGAAATCCGGATCGTTCTCCCGATCCATCTTTCATCTAACGTGAAAAAAAGAGACTAAAATGAAACGTACTTTTCAACCTCATCGTAAGCGTCGTAAAACCGTACACGGGTTTCGTAAGCGTATGCAAACTGCCAATGGACGCAAAGTATTGGCTAGTCGTCGTGCAAAAGGCCGCAAAAAGCTGACCATTTCTGACGAGCGCAAATTGAAATAACCCACCGCCTCCCTGAGGTTTTGATAACTTTACAGCTCCGGATTACCGGAGCTTTTTTATTTTCTTTTCATGATGGTGCGACACACATTTGGTAAAGCAGAACGGTTAAAAAGCCGAAAATCTATTGATGCGCTTTTTAAAGAAGGACAGCGATTCAATGTGGGCGCCATCCGTGTTTTGTATCGTTCAGTTGCGCAACCCGGCATTCGAGTGGGTGTTGGTGTTTCTGCCCGGCAATTCAAGTTAGCTGTTGAACGCAACCGGATAAAGCGTTTGTTGCGTGAGTCGTACCGATTACAAAAACAATTACTTGCTCCTGTGACACAGCATTGCAAAGGACTGGATGTTTTTTTTATTTACACTGCCTCTGCCATGCCGGTCTATTCAGCACTTGCTCCAGCGGTTGAAAAAATACTCATTAAACTCAATACAATTCTTGCAAAGAATTCCATCTAACGCTTCCCAATTTGTAAAACGCATTTTGATTTTACCCTTTTTGGTGTTGATCAAATTGTATCAATGGGTATTATCACCTTGGGTAGGACCCAAATGTCGCTATACGCCAACTTGCTCTCACTATGCAGTAGAAGCGTTGCAAAAACATGGTCTTTTAAAAGGACTTTGGCTTTCGATAAAAAGAATTAGCCGCTGTCATCCGTGGGGAAGCAGCGGCTATGATCCAGTTCCTTAAAGAATCTAGTTAGCTGGCTTTTTCAAAACGTGCAGCCACTACATTCCAGTTAATTACTTGCCAGAATGCGCCTAAATAATCAGCTCTTCTATTTTGATATTTGAGATAGTAGGCATGCTCCCATACGTCCACTCCTAAAATCGGTGTTCCTTTTACTTCTGCAATTTCCATGAGTGGATTATCCTGGTTAGGTGTTGAACAGATCTCTAGTTTTCCATCCTTCACAATTAACCAAGCCCACCCGCTTCCAAAGCGTGTCATACCTGCGTTCGCAAATTTTTCCTGAAAAGAAGTAAAAGACCCAAACGCAGCGTTGATGGCCTCTGCTAATTTTCCAGAAGGCTGCCCATCATCCTTTGGAGCTAAACTTTCCCAGAAAAATGTATGATTCCAGTGACCACCTCCATTGTTACGAACAGCCGCAGAAATATTTCCTGCTTCTTTCACTAATTGCTCGATTGATTTTTTTTCGTGAGGGGTTCCTGCAATGGCCTTATTGAGATTGTCTACATAAGCCTGGTGATGTTTGCCATGATGGATTTGCATGGTTAATGTGTCAATGTGTGGCTCAAGCGCATCATGTGCGTAAGGGAGAGGGGATAATGTAAATGGCATAAATTACTTTTTTGATATAACAAAATTACGCAAGGGGAGTTTGCTAACGGCGAGCTTTGAAAAAATCCTTCATTAATTGTGCAGCTTCTGCAGCGCAACAGCCAGCTTCCAGTTTTGTTTGCGGATGGAAAGGCCAGTTGGACCCTGCTACTTTTCGGTAGCCATTTTTAAGGTCATCTGTTCCGTACACCACGCGTCCGATTTTACTCCAATATAATGCTCCTGCGCACATAGGGCAGGGTTCTACTGTCACATAAAGAGTTGCATCGGGCAGGTACTTGCTCCCAAGCGCATTAAAAGCAGCTGTCAAAGCTATCATTTCGGCATGGGCAGTAGGGTCTTGTAGCCGTTCCGTCATGTTGTGCCCACGGGAAATTATTTTTCCGTCTTGTACCACAACCGCTCCAACAGGCACTTCTTCCTCCTCTTTTGCTTGTAAGGCTTCTTGTAAAGCCATTTTCATATAGTGCGCATCATCCATGCCCGTGGTATTTGCTAACTTGGTTCAAAATTCAGGTATGTCCTACTTATCGCTGTTAACAAAGATGCGGGAATATTTTGCATCCGGCGCTACTCAGTCTGTTGAATTTAGAAAACAGCAATTAAAAAGACTGCGTGATGAGATTTTAAAAAATGAACAGGCTATCAATGAGGCCTTGTATCAGGATTTGCATAAAAGTCCCGAAGAGGTGTGGGTATCCGAAACGGGGTTAGTGGTTGGAGAAATAAATGTAGCATTGAAAAAATTAGATGCATGGGTGCAACCCCGTCGTGTACGTACTAATTTATTGAACCTTCCTTCATCTAGTTCAATTTTACCAGAGCCATTAGGTGTTGTGTTGATCATTGCGCCATGGAACTATCCCCTTCAATTATTATTGAATCCATTAGTGGGAGCTATTGCTGCTGGTAATTGTGTAGTCTTAAAGCCCAGTGAATATGCACCCGCAACAGCGGCAGTGATGAAAAAAATAGTTGAAGCTGTTTTTGAGTCTTCTTATATCGCTTATATAGAAGGAGATGGAGCGAGCGTGGTTCCTTCATTATTAGAATCATTCCGATTCGATCATATTTTTTATACGGGAAGCACTACGGTTGGTCGAATCATTTATAAAATGGCTGCAGACCAGCTTACGCCTGTTACTTTAGAATTAGGAGGAAAAAGTCCTTGTGTAGTGGAGGCAGATGCATCAATCAAAGTAGCGGCCAAGCGAATTGCATTGGCAAAATGGAATAACGCTGGTCAAATTTGTGTGGCGCCAGATTATATATTGGTACATGCTTCAGTACGCGATTCCTTTTTACAGGAATTAAAAAAAGTAATTCTGAACTTTTTTACCGAGAACCCAGCTACCTGTGGACATTATGGGAGAATTATTAACAGCAAACAGTTTGATCGCTTGGTTAGCTATTTAAAAGATGGCTCCATTTATCACGGAGGTCACTATGATCGTGATCAGCTTTATATTGAGCCTACCTTATTGACGGATGTAGCAATCGATTCGCCTATCATGCAACAGGAAATTTTTGGCCCCTTGTTACCTGTTCTGTCGTATACCAGTTTTGAGGAGGCCAAGTCAATTATTGCACGCAATCCAAATCCATTGGCGTTTTATGTTTATACCGAAAATCGCACCCATGAAAAAGCCTGGTTGCAACAAGTGCCTGCTGGCGGGGCCTGTGTCAACAATTCAATTTTTCACTTGTTAAATCATCGACTTCCTTTTGGAGGACGTGGAACCAGTGGGGTGGGCGCTTATCATGGCAAGTACTCATTTGATACATTCAGTCATCAAAAAAGTGTATTACGAACGCCTACCTGGCCGGATCCTGCGCTCAAATACCCTCCTTTTAAAGGCAAATTAAATTTGTTAAAAAAACTAATTGGATGAGCAAGCGACCTACATTCAAAATTGTGCTTCTGATAGGGGCCATTCTCAGCGTTGTTTTATTTTTCTTCGCAACCAGAAATAATCGGTCCATGAGTATACGACAGCAACTACTTAAAAAATTTTACCCCGCCCTGCTGTGGCTTACTGGAGCGGCAAATAAGAATAATCGTTTTATTGAGCATAGTCCTCAAAATCCGCCTCTTTCCTTTTATGAATTAACGGCCACTACTATTAATGGACAGCCCTTTGCGTTTTCTACTTTAAAAGGGAAGAAAGTGCTCCTTGTAAATACAGCCAGTGATTGTGGATATACGGCGCAATATGCGGAGCTGCAACAGTTGTATGCACAATATGGTGATAAGCTCACGATTATAGGCGTACCCTCTAATGAATTTAAAGAACAAGAAAAGGGAACGGCAACCGATATTGAAAATTTCTGTAAACGTAATTACGGAGTAACTTTTATTTTGCTGGAAAAGTCCATTGTGAAAAAAGGCGCCGAACAGCACCCTGTGTATCAGTGGTTAACTGATTCACAAAAAAATGGGTGGAATACACAGGGGCCTAGTTGGAATTTTTCAAAATATTTGATTGACGAACAAGGTCGTTTGACTCACTATATGGACCCTTCGGTTTCTCCTCTCGATACGAGAGTGGTGCGAGCAATCACCCATTAATCCAAGGGGCAATTTTGATGATAGTCTACCAGTGCAATCGATGATTTTTCAAATTGGTAACCCTGGTATGTTTTTGCGATGTCATCAAAAACGGTATTGAGCTCTTCTTCTGTTTTTAAGGTCACTAATTTATTTCTAAACTCTTTGATATTGGGAAGTCCTTTTAGATAATTTGTATAGTGCCGTCTCATCTCATTGATGCCTACAACAGAATTTTTCCATTCAATAGAGCGACGCAGGTGTTTGCGGCATACAGTAAGACGTTCTTCAATGGTAGGCGCGGCCAGATGCTGACCTGTTTTGATAAAATGCTTGATCTCTCTAAAAATCCAGGGATATCCAATAGCTGCTCTGCCCATCATAATACCATCTACGCCATATCGGTTTTTATACGCTACTGCTTTTTCGGGCGAATTGATATCTCCGTTTCCAAAGATGGGAATTTGAATACGTGGGTTATTTTTCACCTTTCCGATCAGTGTCCAATCGGCTTCTCCTTTATAAAGTTGTGTACGCGTACGACCATGAATAGCTAGCGCTTTGATTCCTACATCTTGTAGTCGTTCTGCTACTTCTTCAATATTCTTGCTGTTTTCGTCCCAGCCTAATCTGGTTTTAACAGTAACAGGGAGTGAAGTCGATTTTACTACTGCTTCTGTTAGTCGAACCATTAAAGGAAGATCACGTAGCACTCCCGCACCAGCTCCTCGTAGTGCCACTTTTTTAACAGGGCATCCAAAATTAATATCCAGCAAATCGGGCCGAGTAACTTCTACAATTTTAGCCGCCATTGAAAGGCTCTCTTCATCTCCTCCAAATATTTGAATCCCGATGGGTCTTTCATACTCAAAAATGTCTAGTTTTTTTCTGCTTTTGATTGCATCTCGAATCAATCCCTCGGAAGAGATAAATTCAGTGTACATCAAATCGGCTCCATTGTCTTTGCAAACAGCTCTAAAAGGCGGATCACTCACGTCCTCCATCGGAGCAAGTAAGAGCGGAAAATCGGGTAATTGAATGGGACCTATTCTGACCATCGTTGGGTTTTGCCTATTTTTGATTCTTCAGGTACTGCGTTTGAATACGCAAATTTACGATCTAAACTGTCAAGGATACATGAAGGGACTTTTTCAACACAAAACACCGGGTCAGCAATTTTTTCTATTATTTAGTATTTCTCTCTTTAGTTTTTTTCTGATTGGTTTACTGGGCACGCAATTATTGAGTGTAATTACAGGAATCTCCATGTCAGAAATGGCTGCTCTTGATAAAATTGATCCCAAGCACCCCTGGCTGCCCTTTTTTATACGAGGAATGCAAGCGGTTCAATTTATTGGCTTGTTTATCATACCAAGTTGGTTTGCAGCTCGTTTTTTCAGTGCAAAGCCTGCAGGAAATTATTTAGGATTTCGATTGCCCTCTCGTGCTGGTTTTTGGTTGATTGGGTCTTTCTCGATACTCATTGCCTTACCTATGGTTCAATGGTTAGGCGAAGTGAACCGTGCAATAGAATTTCCTTCGCAATTAACTAATTGGATTCGTGGAAAAGAGGATGAAGCTAACGAAACAGTCAAAGCACTTCTGTCTCGACATACAATCCAAGATCTTTTATTGAATTTGTTATTCGTAGCTGGATTAGCTGCAGTAGGTGAAGAATTATTATTCCGTGGAGTAATTCAGCGCATTTTTGTCAGAAAATTTGGCCAGGCATGGCCCGCTATTATAGTGTCAGCCTTTTTATTTGCTGCATTACATTTGCAATTTTATGGCTTTCTCCCCCGCTTTGCCCTCGGCATTTTATTAGGAGCCATTTATTGGTATAGTGGAAGTTTGTGGGTTTCTATACTTGCCCATTTTGTATATGATGGAGTTTTAATTATTCTGGTTTATTTGAATCCTGTATTGCTAAATGACGAATCGGTAGTGCCACCGGAAACACTGGTTTATTCTGGATTGATTAGTGCATTGATGGTGACCATGAATTTACATTGGATGATCAAGCATGGTAATTCCGTTTCAGATGAACAAATTGAAGAGGAGGATACAACTACGGATCACGATATATCAAATTAAGTATGCCTTTTAATCGCGAAGTATTTACAACTAGATCAATCACCACTTTTTTCTTTGTGGTGGTAATGCTAACGGCTTTGCTTTTAAGTGACGTGAGTTTTTGGTTATTGGTGTTGGTATTACATGCAGGCTGTTGGGTAGAATATGAAAAAATAGTAGCATCATTCAGGTATTCCTTTTTGTTTATTCTGTTTGGGTTAGTCTATTTAACAGCTAGCTGGTTCTTTTTTCTAGAGTTGCATCAGC
>Ga0102865_1000018_pt1 | contig 79143 bp, 127 predicted proteins | sample Colrivmet1449C02_FD_78440 | JGI IMG/M metagenome (GOLD analysis project Ga0102865, IMG submission 78440) | Estuarine microbial communities from the Columbia River estuary - metaG 1449C-02 | ecosystem: Environmental > Aquatic > Marine > Intertidal zone > Estuary | place: USA: Columbia River...
ATGTACAGTGCCTTAACGTCAAGGGCCACACGGCACACGGTGGGCACATAGTTCTTTGTAAACTTCATAAACTGCACACTGCTCGCCGTGACAAACCCCTCAACCATGAACAAAGAAGAGAACACGATGCGGATAGGTAATGGGCTTAAGAACGCAGAGTTGCCATAGTTAACTGATGCGTCTTTTTCAAAGGATGCAGCGTCAAATTCAGTAGCAGAAGCACCTCCAGTCCTAGAGTTGTAAGAAGTTACTGCTTTGTCTACGTAGTTCCAATAGTCTTTTAAGAACGATGTCATATCCGGAGTAATAGACTGCCCAATAATTGAGTCTAAGACATAGAGGTCAGCAAGTACACCTAGGTCAGAAACGTTTGATTGTTGCCAGTTGGCGCCATAGTTATCAAGGGACCCTGACAAGGTGGCTCCTGTAACTAGGTTTCCATCATTGTCACGGTATTCCGACATGACAACCTCTGCCTGCCTGTCAAACAACAATTCAAAACTAAACTGAGCATTACCGTTGATTGGTTGAAACATCTGAGCAGGGTCTTGAAGCAGTGGCATCATAGTTTCACCGTTCATTGCCACGCTACGGTCTATGGTTGCAGGGTTAAACTGAAAGAAAAGACGACGTTGTTTTACTTTTGCTGCCGATGGGTTAGATGTCCCACCAAGTACGGCAGGATAGATGCCACGAATAAACCCTCGTTGGAACCGTGTGTCAACTGTATACCGTTTATTTGAGTTACCTGTAATAGGGTTATAGATGTCAGGTACACGAGAATCCGGATATATGAAGTTAGGGTTATCGTCTACAGTACGTTTAAGGTCTTTAGTAGGACCTTCGTAGTTTGTAAAGTTTTCAAATTGGTTTGTTGCGTAACCCATTATGTAGTCCTTAGCATAGTTAGGCGAATTTCACGTTCCATTAAAGTGGCTACATCTCGTGCAAGTTTTGGAAGATCATATGTTCCACCGGCTCCACCTTGTAAAGAAATGTTAGGCGCAACAGTAATATTATAAGAGGCTCCACCAACCATAGTGGTTCCACCACCCATAGCCATTGGAGCGCCTGCTCCAGCACTATTTACTTTTACAGGGTCACCTGTTGTGCTATACCCTGCCGATTTTACGTATTTAGCAGCAGCGGCTGAGTTTGTATGTGCAGATGAATCCATGCCCTTATACTCACCCCAAGCATGGAATGACTTATTACTTGATTTGTAGATAGCGTAAGCAGCACGAGCGTTTACGTTAGGGTCAAGCAATTCTTCATCGGACTTAATGCCAAACTGCTTACGACGTGCAGGTCCTAAGTTTCCAATCATGTTGATCTGCATTAAACCAAAAGACTTATCTTTTGTTGTAACGTCAGGGTTATAGGCTCCTGTGTTGAACCTAGACTCACGTTGTGCAATGGCAACTGCTTTTACAAGATCAGCCCCACGGAATCCTGCGTTATAAAAGATTCGGGCAACTTCAATGCCGCCCAATGTTTTGCCTTTTGTGGAACCAGTACCGGCCTTACCACCACGTGTAGAGCCTTTTCCACTTCCAGATGATGTTCCAAAGGCAGTAACATGTCCACTTGTACTTAAAATCTCACTCATGCCCATTCCAGACCATTTAAAGCCACCACTGCTTCCACCTGCACCGGGGGCAGATTCAGAAAGTGTAGATGCGGCTCCTCCAATAATGACGGAGTTAGGGTCAAACTTCTCACCCATAGTTCCCCAAGGGGAGCCATTGGCTTCATACTCACGCCGACTTCCCGGAAGTTCTATAGGCTGAACGTGCCATGGCTCGTTGTTTACATCTGCAAAGTGGCGAAGTCCAAACCGTTCAGCGTTTTCTACAATCCAAGGGAATTCAGATTCTGGTCCTAAGTCTGCTGCAAGTCCAATTTCGTGCATAGACATTCCCGGAGGAGCAGCAGCAGCACCCTTAACGTGCTTCCAATAAGTACCGTTCCACTTTAAATCTGTCTGTTGATTAGTAGGTTTATAACGGTCAAGGAACATTGCTTTTTGTTGGGCAGATGAACGAAGCCCGTTACCAATATAAAGGCGAGGGTTTTCTTCTAGCATTGCCTGCACCTTTTGTGCAAAGCGAGAGTTCAGTTGGCTGAGTGCTCCTGCACTTTTTTTGACGTTAGATGCTTGTGAACCTGACGTAGTTACCTTGGAGTTATTAGGTCCACCCTTACCTCCACCTTCAGGAGGTCCGTCACCGCTTGCCATGAGTGATGCACCACCAACACCTAGTGCTAAAGAAGCACCACCAGTGGGAGCGGCACCTAGCGCAGCAGCAGCCATCATACCTGCGCCAGCAATCTTCTTACCCCACTTGGTAACACTGCCCAAGAAACTACGCCCCGGTTTAGTGGCAATGTTTGCACCAATTAAACCAGAAGTAAGTTCTTCTATTTTAGTTGTCAGTTTTTCAATGGCTTGAGTATTACGTTCAGCAGCAGCAAAGTTATCATTTTGACGCTTGTAGAAGTTTTCTTCACGACCAACTTTTACACGTTCTGTTTCTTCAAATTGTGTAGCGTATTGGTTTTTTTCAACACCCATAAAAGAACGTTGTTCTTTGTTACCCGGGTCATAGAACCCTTTGCCACCCTTTTTTTGGTAGGCAACGTTTTGCTGTGCATATTGGAGAATTGAATCAATCTGGTCTTCAGGTACTCCTGATTGACGCAAACGTTCACGGGTCATAGAACCTTGTTGGAACGCTCCCTTTAACATCTTGTCATTAGTTAAACCAGTACGTTTAATAACGTCTTGGTAAACTTCCTGTTGGGTACGTTGCTTACCACCAACCCCATACATGCCTGTGCCAAGCATCATGAACATTTGGTTGCTGGATTGCGCTGATCCCAATGCTCGTGTTTGTGCGGCTATGTCAGCGGTGCTGTATTGAAACCCAGAGGATGCTCGCATAGCCTCAACAGAACCTGCTTGACGTTGGGCATTTAGACCAGTAGTAGCCTGAAGATTAAGGAGTTCATTAATACCACCCATACCAAGTTTGTACTTTTGAAGTGGCTCTCGGTACGTTTTGTATGTTTGGTTTTGAGACAAACCAGACATCTGCTGGTACATCATGTTCATGCGGTCAGCACTAAGGCTATAAGAAGCCCCACGTGCAGCACGCTCATCCATTGCGTTTATAGCGGAGCCTGCTAGGTCTTTAATAGCACCCCATGCTGCACCAGCCATTTGACCTTTAGTAGGAGGAAGTGCTTCGCCACCGCCCCCGCCACCGCCTTGGTAAACGTTTACAGTTTTGTTAGACGTGTAACTGTTGCCAGAGTTTACGTTGGTAGCAGACCCCGCATCGGGGAAGTAACTTCCACCACCGGCTCCACCTTTAGAAGCAGCAGACATGCCCTTAGCAACTTTGTTAAGTTCAGATGCCCATTTCTTGGTGCCTTCAATAAGTTTAGGAAGGTCTGCCTGAAACTTTGTTACAAAAGTATTTAACTTTTTAAACTCAGCGTTAAGTTCTTTAAAAGCAGAAGAGTCAATAGCAGTGCGTGAGTTTACGTTGACCGTGCCAATACCCGGCGACTTACCTACAGCAGCGGTTGCACCGGGGTCCATTGGACTCCCGCCTACTTGCTTTTCGTTTTCAGCCATAACTAACCTCTACTGTTTGCTCGCCAATGAGCCATTGAATGCCAATATGCCCTTTGTCTAACGGACATGTTTTTCAAGTCGTTAAACCCAAAACCTTTATATATGGAAGCAATTGATTCGTATTCCCAGTAGGTAACTTGTAAATTAACCGAATAAAAGTGAAACCCAGTCCATCAAGATCAATAAGTCTCCGTCACATTTGGCGCACTGAGTTTTCACCTCTTCCATTTTTGGACCCGGTGTGTCAGTGGTTAGCGCCTTTACCAACTTGTTTCTGTCGCCTAAATTCAACTTCTTTGCCCATGCTTCCGTATTATCTGGAGGGCTACCGTTCCAAGTGGAACAGCGTGACAACATAAGCGTATTTTGTTCTGCCGTGGTTTTAGCCTTTTTTGCAACGTACAAACTATCCGCACCTGTCGGATAGTTTAATTTTACCACTGACCCATCCTTGAGTGTTACCTCAATGGGGGTGCGTAAATCACGCTTAGGTGGCTCTACTTTAAAGTCATCATCTAGATTAAGGGTTACAAAGTTTGTAGCATTGCAGTTTCCGCAACTTACTTCTAAGTCACGCATTCTGCCGTAGGTGGCTTTTACCGTGCCAATGAAAAGCATGTCACGGTCCCCAATCATAAGGTTGTCAATCAACCCGGGGTTCTCAGATACCTTTAAGTTGCCAATGCTTTGAACAGACCGTTCCAAAAGGATGGACATGTGCTCGGCGTATGACAATTCTTTCTTAGAGGATGCTGAAGCAACAACCTCTTCGTCTTCTCCAGTAAGTTCCCGGATTGAAGCATTGGTTTGCCATGCCCCTTCTACAGGGTCAAAAACACCCCTAAGCAACTCTACTGAGGTGTTAGGGGCATCATTGATGCGTGGGGCTGGGTCGGCAATAGCAGCGTTAGCCGCATTTGTATCTGACATGTTGTACTCCTAATTGTTTAATTATTTATTTAGCGGATGGTAATGCGGCGATGTCTTCTGGAGTCCAAGCCAGAATCCAACCCTCATTGTGCAACACCAATTCTTGGATCATGATGTTGTTATCACCTGCGTTAAGACCACCCATTGCGTATGCGCCGGGCCAGCAGTTGAAGATTTTCATACCAAGTTTTGGTGTGCCTGAGAAAGTAGTTTTACTTCCTGCCTCTACGCTGTCTGTATAAGAAGCGTTTGAGTGTGGGTGGTCATATACACGAACTACAACGTCACAACGGTAGTCAGAGCCACCGGTGCTACCGGGAACGCCGCTCTGCCAGTTGTGAATAAAGCGTTGCCACTTCCACAGTTGGTCTTGTTTTTCAATGACACCACGTGAGAATGTCACGGGATCAAAGTCAGACTGTCCAACCATTTTGTGTGGGTGCGTATTCATTCCACCTTCACGGTAAGGAATCATTTCGTTACGTACCGACAAACCTGACATGGCAGCAAATCCAAGTTTGTTGATGCCTTGAGCAAATTCGCCAAGTCCAATGGTGCTTGGAGCACCTTCATTATTTTGATTTAGCGGGATAAACGAAACTTCAAACTTAAAGTTACGAATTGGGTCAGTTCTTACAATTGGCATGTATTACTCCTTAAAAGGTTTCTTTGACTTGGTTACCGCCAACAAACTGTGTGACGGAGATGACGATAAATTCAGCAGGTGCCTGAAGTGCAACGCCAATTTCTACGTGAACTTCACCAACTTCCATAGTGCCGTTTGTGTTGTTCGTGCTGTCACATGTGATGTAATAGGCTTCAGCCGCACTACGCCCCTTCAAGCCACCCTGTGCCCAGAAGTTTGAAAGGAAGTTTGCAAGACGGGCTGAGATGTCAGACCACAAACGCTCACCGTTTGGCTCAAATACTGCAAATTGAGTTAATGCTTCCGCATTAGACTTAATGTAATTAAGGCTACGACGAACAGGTACATACTTTGTAATATCAGTCTTCTTAAGGGTGCGAGCACCATTTACAATAACGCCAGCGCCGGGAACACCCTTAAGGGTGTTGATATTGGAACTGTACAACGTGCCAATTTCTGCTTCGGTGAATGAGTTCACAAGACCAAAACAGTTACGCACATCGTATGAATAACCAGCAGGTGCCTTAGCAACTCCACGCTCTGTGTCTACACGAGTGTAAAGACCAGCAAGTGCACCACCGGGGTAGGTGTCACGAAGTGCAGCAGTTCCTGATGTTGCAGGGTTTGACATCTTCAGCATTGGGTAATACACAGCGGCGTAAGATGAAACTGTGTAACCGGCAACGGCACTTAAAGCGCCTGCGCTAGTTGTAGCAGTTGCTAATGGATCAATAATTAAGAACGAGTTGCCACGTCCTTCAACATACGCAATTGCACCGTTGATAATCGTAGAGTTTGACTTACCTACAAGGTTGAAAAGGAGTTGACCCTGTACGGAATCAAAACCAGACAATGCGCTGGACCACGCAGTTTGCGTAGCACCGGCGGTGTCGTCAGTCAAAGCAGCACCGGCAGCACCGGCGGTCAAAGTAGCGGTAGCACTAGTTACTGTGTAACTAGCACCAGCAAGGGAGGCTACGTTGAAAGTTCGGACATATGTAGAGTACGTATTGATAACGTTGTTAACAAAACGATTATTGTCAGGATCAAGACTAAGTTCACTCCAACGTTCTACTTCAGTACCACTGTTTTTAACAACAATATTAAAAGTAGGTGTTGAACCTGTAACTAATCCACTTGAGATTTCGCTGGTTAAAGAGTTACCCCATGTACCAACGTTTGCTGCACGAACAGAAAACACAGTTCCAGAACTGTTACTGAAGGTTCCCGCAACGGTTGCTGCTGCGCTAGAAGCACCTGCACCTGCAACACGTGCAACATAGGCAGTACGCCCACCATTTGCAAAGTAGTGGTAAACGGCATAACCTAAATCATATGAACTTGAAAGGTCACCAAAAAGTGATTTATAAGTACCCCAAGAATCAACAAGGGTTGGTGTAGTTGGTCCACGGGAAGACGTGCCTAAAAAGGCAGTAGCAGTGGTGGTAGGACCGGTCACTACGGCGGTAGCAAAAGGTCCTTCGGTTACGTAAACACCGGGTGAGGTGTAAGCCATTATAAACTCCTAAATATGTGGGTAGACAGAGAAAACATTTAAAACCTTAGTACTCAATATTAGCGATTACTTTAGATACCTGCTTGGTTCCATATACATCAGTGGATGGCAACTCTGCCCCCATCTGCAACGTGTAGATTTTGCGGAAAATGCGCTTGCGGTATCCTGCTTCGGCATCCAGTAGGTCAGCCGTAGTCCAGTCCAAAAGTTCCAAACGACGGTCTGTGTTATCAGCGTCCACATGGATTGACCCCCGCCTAAACGGGAAAACCTTACGGAGCATCAAAGATGTCATTTGGCGGTCATGTAGAGCAGTACGGGTGTAGGTAGAAATCTGGTAAACAAGGTCTATAGGGACAAACTCGTTGGTAGACAAGATGGGGAAACTGTTTTTATTGGCAAACTGAGAGAAGTTAGAGGATTCACTAGGCCAATACGTAAGGGCATTGGGTGCTTTTTGCCAGTTAGCAGGAGCAGACGCACCACCCGCTGTGTTGTAATAATTTAATTCTGACTCCGAGTGCTGCCTATTGCGGGCATGGATAAGGTCAATCATTTCAATTGTAATGAACGGGTAGTGGCGTTCGGTTTCACCCTCTGGGTACCGAAAGAACACTTGAACGTCACGTGAGGCATCACGATCATCAGTCACAGTTAAACCCGTTAAACGCTTTTTAATAGCCTCGTCTTCGGCAAGAAGGAATCCAATCTTAGCCATTAAAGACCGCCCGACAGTCCGGTACGCAGAGTTTGGTTAATGTCAGTAGACATATCATGTTGGCTACCGATAGCACTTGTACGAAGTAGTGGATCAGGTGGGTTAGTACCATCACCGTATTCAAGGGTCATTGCGTGAGACTGGGTGGATTCATCGCCCTCAATAGAATAAGAAAACTGCCGACCCTCATGGTCATATGCAACTTTTATTTTATCGGATATATCTTTCCATCCTGATTCCCGTGTATTGGCTTCTTTTTGAACACGGGCTTGTTCAGCCTTAGCGTTATCTTTAAACGCTTGCATAAGGATTTCGTCGTACTTTGACAGGATGTTTTGGGCGTAATCAATGACCCCAAATGACTTCGTAAATACGCCTTTAGAACTCGTGGATGTATAAGAAGAAGAAGAGCCAGTCATGGCACACTCCAGAGTTCTAGGCGTTGGACCTCCTAGCGCACGCTAAGATTACTTTTAGTTTATCAGGTATTGCCTAGGGTTGAAGGCCAAGGAAGGTTTTTCACAGTCATTGGCGCTGGTCCTGTATCAAAAGGAAACTCTTGGTCAATGTAAAGTTCCAAGCCTTCAACAACTACCAGTACGTCATCACGAGCACGCCCACGAACTTTGTAAGACTGTACCGCCATGTATCTACCGTCGTACATAAAGATGTCGTTGAGATGGGCTTGGTATTCAAACGGAGACTGTACCCCTGCTACTCGCATGTCTTCAATGGACGCTACAAGGTTTACAAGTTGTACAGGTTGGCGACCTTCAGGGATGGCTCGCTTTGTATCTTCTGATTCGGTAATAAGAAGAACGGGAATTGTTATTCCTGTTTTATATTTACGACCACCTGTGCCAACGTTGCCTTCGTCATAGACATCATCGTAGGTAGAGCCTGCACTAGCAGCAGCGGCAAAAGGTGAATATTCAAACCACACAACCGTTTCCCCAACCTTGCGGTGGTATTCACGGTACTGCTTGCGGATTAACCCTAGTTCTCTACGAGCATCCATTAGTAGAACGCATTGCTAGTGACCCCAGTTTCGGGGTCCATGTCAATAAATACGTCGGTACGCAAGTCTTCTTCAGTTTCAATAAGGATATGACCTTCAGACTCTTCAGCAAAAATACGCTCAATTGGTCCGTAGTCCCCAATTTCCTTGGACTTGTAAAGGGGCACAAGGCGGTTAGTAGTACGGGACATCCGACGAAGACTCAATTGTTCAATGCGTTCAGGACCAATATTCAAGTTATTAGCGTGTTTACGGTATTCAACTTCCCAGTGTTGGCACAAACTTTGAAGCATCCGAAACCGCTGGGAGCCGGGGATATGGACAGATTCAGAAGTCATTACGTCAATGTCACGTGCATACTCCGTCATTAGGGCCTGTAGAGCCTCTAGAAGCGCTCCAAGACCCACAACGTTTAATACCGCCGGAGTAGCATTTTCTAATGGTGTGCGGATTGTGGGCAGGTGGTAGTTAATAGAATGTTGTGCGTAGTATTGAAGGTCCTCTGGAAGAATCCATTCGTAGTAATAACCTTCAACCAAAAGTTGAGTATTAGCCGCTGGAGTGTTAGTTAACCGCAACACACCATTTCGGTGATCCAGTGTGTAGGCAGAAGAAGTTAGAGGAGTTGCACTACCACCCACAGTTGTGGCAATCCATACAGTTGTAGGGTCAATGTTAGGCTGACCTACTTCAAAAGTGCGCCCAACAGCATCAAAAGAAACCTGAAAGAATTTAGGGAAGTCACGCAAATAGTTACGTGCAAGTTGGACTGTGTGCTCTAAAGGTGTTAAAGCCATTATTGATCTCCTGATCCAACTCCGGGAACGGTATCCAGTAACGCCTGATTTAACTGTGGCTGTGTCTCACGATGGCGTGGAGTCATAACACTACGCACCCTTGTGGTGTCAGTAACAGTGCCCGTAGGCTCAGGAATAAGACGGTCTGTCATCTAATTAAGAGAACGCAACCCAGTTACAACGAAGGGCACCACTAGTCCAGTTAATAACTTTTACGTAAAGGTAAGTAGTATCTGTTGAATGTATAGAAAACACATGGTTATTGCCATAACTATTACCATCTCCGTTACAAACAATTGATGTAGAAGGGGTAACCCCCAATCCATGAGGCACAGCAAAAAGACCGCCACCCGTTGTACCATAAAGATAGGCTTCTCCAGCACCGGGAGAACTTCTAGCAACAATGGTTCCCTTAGTCATAGTAGTTAAATTGGTGGCGTTGGTGGCGTTGGTGGCGTTGGTGGCAAAAGCAACGTTAAAGAGGCTTGGGTTGTACACGTAATGGTTTGTACCGTCATTACTTCCCCATAACCAATTAGGTTGACCACCTTGACCGTTCCAGTTAAAGGTCATTGCAGGACCAGACCCACTTTGCAATAAACTAGATGCGCTAATACTGCCTAAAGACAAAGTAACGTTTGCTGATCCGTTAAGAGAAACAGAGCCTGATGCGTTCCCACTTACAGTAATTGTTCTGGCACTAGCCCAACTTCCTGCTGTACCAGAAACGTTACCCGTCACGTTACCAGTGAGGTTACCAATAACGTTTCCTGTAAGAGTTCCCGTTACGTTTGCAATAACAGTTGAGGCGGTAATAGTTCCTGCTGCAAAGTTTCCACTGCCGTCACGACGCACAAGGGTGTTAGCAACTAGTAAATCAGTTTCAGGAACGGTGTATTCAGCAAGGTTTTCCCATAGCGCAGCAGCAGTCTTAAGCCATACTTGGGATTGACCACTGTTAGAAGAGATAGCGGTATTAACATAAGTATCACCGATTGTCCCTAAAGAGTTGGAAGGGGTTCCCGAACCGGTGCGTTTTGTATTGCTGGGCTGAGTAATGCTCTTGTCAATAATACGGGTAGACGTAACAACATCTGCTGTACCCGCCGCACGGTATACAGCGGCAAGAAGAACATCGCCCGTTGTTAAGGCAGGAAAGGTAGGGTTACTGCCAGCGGTACCTTGGCGTTTAGCCACAGCACCTGCTGAAGTAACTACCACAAGGTCAAACCTAGGGCTAGTTGTATCCCCTTGACCTAAGGCTAAGGTAGTTCCGGTAACAGTAAAGTACGTACCATTAGATAGTACTTCTCCACTGGCAACAACTACGTTTTGATCGGCAACTCCTGAAGCGGTAACTGCACAACCGGAAACTACACCGCTAGAACGGTTACCAAGGGTTACAAAATCTACACTATCTGGCTCAGACTGGTCTGTTACGGATGCATCGGGAGCATTGGGAATTGTGTAACCCATTAATTACCTCAGAGAGTGTCGTAGATGTTCCCGTGAGTCTTGAGGTGTGACCAAAGATCCGACGGGATATTGTAAGTCTTGCCATCTTCAAAGTTAAAGATTGCACGACCCCAATACATGGTCCAAGTGCCTTTTATACGGGCACGGCGCAAACCAGAATCTGCTGGAGGAGCCGGGGTGACCACGACTTCCTCTTCAGAAGTTTCTTCTGCAAAAATGCTAGGTGTACGTTTTGTAGTCATTATTACTCCTTAGTTTGTGAATGTGTATGAGTGGAGCGGGGGTCCGAAGACCCCCCGCCACAACTATCTCCAATATTAGGAGATAGCACCACCCTTAGTGTTGATAAGCACACGGGATTCTGCGGTGATAACACCGAAGCCCCAGATTGCGTACCATGCCAAACCATGCTCACGACCAAAGTCAATGACACCGCCGTCACGGAGTTCCACTGGCAATGCAATGGCTTGTCCGAAGGCGTTGTCACCGATCATGATTGCAGAGTATGAGTCAGCGATTGGATCTGTGTAACCGGCAGATGCTGGGTTGAGGTCAACAACATCTGTGCCAGCCTGACCCTTAAGAACCTGAGTGGTTTCAATGAATACTACGTCGTACAAGCGACCAATTTCACCGAGCATGAAGTTGCCGGGAGCGGCGTACTTCGTGACTTCAATGAATTCAGGCCAGTCACGGAGCGCACGGCTCTGTGATGGGTGTACGAAACAAACGTATGTGTCGCCAAGGCGTGGGATGTTCTGTCCAGCAAGTACTTCAACTGCGTCCTTAACGGCAGCAGGTGAGAGGTATCCCGGTGCAGAAGCCGTACCGAGGGTACCAGCATCGTATGGTGAGATGGAACCACGGGTTGCAGCAGCGGTACGTCCGAAGATAACCGAAGGAGCAACAGCAGCGCCACCACCGAAAGGAACTCCGGGGCTGTAAAGGGTGTTGCGTGCTTGGATGTCCATAGACTGTGCCATGTGACGACCAAGAAGGCGTGAAGATGAGGCCATAACGTCATCAAATGATGCATTGAGCAACAATTCGGTAACGGCTACAGACTTACCTTGTTCCTTAACTGTAATTTGAATCTGGCTTGCAGAAAGTGCAACTGGGTCCATACGGACACCTTCAACCAATTCTGCTCCAGCGTAGTCATCAACCGAGAGGTTGTTGTAACGCATGAAGTTAACGGTGAGACCGGGCATAACGCCAAGTTCAGTTTTCTTAACAGCAAACTGCTCAAAGCGAAGAACTGGCATCGCTTGGAACAAGATTTCTTTTGACCAAATGGTCTGAATTGCGGGTGAAAGTGTTGCATCACTTGAGTAACCTGTAGTCGTAATTGAACTAAGGTTAGCACCTGTTACTGCACCACCAGCGGGGCCGGGAAAAGCCATATGTTTATCCTCCGTGGATAGTGGTTATGATTGGGTTTTAAAACCTGCCCCGTGAAGGGCGGGCTGACATGAGCCTGTCACGCATCTTTGCATACTGTTCCATCGGCATATTCCGAATATCTTCGGCAGTCAATGTTTGGTGTTCCGTTTGAGTTTCCATTGGCCCGTATGGGGGAGCCGTTACCGGCGCACCCCGCAACCGACCCTGAGATTGCTGGGTCGCTTGTTGGATTGATTCAATAATAGCATTACTTCTCTCACGAAGTACGGCAATTGAATTTTCTATCTCTTCCTCAGTGTTTCCTGATACAAGATCAATCAACTCAGGGATGATTCCTTCCGACTCGTCGTTTAGACGGCGATTACGGTAAGAGTTAAGTGCTTGAAGCGCACGCTCTTTTTCTAGCAGGGCTTCCTGCTGAGCACGTTGTTGTTCAATCTCTTCAAAACGGGTGCGATAGTCCTGTTCAATCTGGGAAATCTTGACATTGAACTCATCTTCACGTTTTGCAAGAAGTTCTTTAGCGCTTAATTCAGCCACTTCACGTTGGCGAATGAGTTCCTGCTCTTGCTTAGAACGTTCTTCTGCTTCCTTACGAGCAGATTCACGCTCTTGGGCAATGATAGTCATTTGCTCTTCCACCGTTTTTACACGTGTGTCGGCATCTTCAATGCGCTTGTACATCTTGTCTTTTTCCTGCTTACGGATGGCTTCTACTTCATCCTCAGAAAAAACACGGGATTTCTTAGTTGCGTCCTCTACAAACTGCTCTACCATTGGAGCATCCATAGGAACTGAAATGATGTCCCCTTCGGGAACGTTACGGTTTGACATAATTACTTAACCTCACTGGTTTGGCTATTAGGAACTTATTTAATAAAACGTTTAGTTGTCTTCGTCTGGGCTACGGCGTTGTGCAAAGCGCCCACCGTATGCCCGGGATACTATTTTATTTACGAGTTCGCCTTCCATTGGAGCGGCTGCTCCAATACCCGGCAACGGTCCACCTTCGCTTCCCGCATTACTTACATTAGCACCTCCAGCAGATACAGGTTGTGAGCCACCATCTGGGGTAGGCACCATTCCTGTAGCGAGCATAATTGCTTGCTGGATTTGTGCTCTCATCATGTCAAGGGCACCTTGGTCTAACGCATCGTCTTGCAATTCTTCAAAGATTTCCAACATCTTTTCATTTGGAAATTCTTCACCGAGAATGCGAAGAGCGCCTCGCTTAGATTCAAGACCAAGTTGCATCTTGGCTTGTACCTCATTGAGTTTGATGAGAACATCTACTGGCAGTGGTTCAGGCCAGTGAACAGTTGTTTTATAAGTCAATTGATCCATTGGGTCCAACTGTGTAAGTTGATCCGACTCTGGTTCAGCAGAAACAGCAGGGTTGTACTGCAATAGTTCTGGTCTAAAGATTGCGGCAGTACGGATAATCAATTCGTTAACACGCTCAAGACCCTTAGTAAAGTGGATCTTTTTCATGCTAAAACGGTTCATTAATGGCTGATACTGAATAGCCAAGGCAACACCTGAAGTGTTGGATACCGGCTGGAACTGACCAAGTGCGGTTTCAGGTACACCCGTAACTTCATGCATTGTGCGCTTAATTACTTGGATGTATTCCAAGGCACCAGACATCTCGCCACGTGATTCAAGGTTAAAGACACTGGCATCCTTAGGAAGACCAGCCCAAACCTTCTTAGGACCACGTTCTAACTGGGAAGCCTTGGCACCCGTGATGATGGTTACCGGCGCTGCGTGGTAGTTGATGATGTCAGATACTTCCAACATCTTTTCGTTAAGTTCACGATTGAGAGGAATAATATCCCATATATCACTTTGCCCCCAAGGAGATGACGAAATGGTTACGTTCGGGATATGCACGATTGGAATAGTTCCAATTGCGTTGGGGTATTCGTCAATGAGTTCGTCGTTAATAAACTGCTGAACCATGTCATCAGAAAGGATTTCCGTAAAGGTGTATACCTGACGGGTACCTTCTGGAGATGTACCCCAGAAACGGTATTTAAGTTTGAACCGAGTAAGACGGTCACGGTCATGGGGGTGGTACTCAGGGAAGCAGTGCGCTGGGTTCAATGGGATAACCCGAATACGTCCTTCTTGTGGGATACCAATACCATCTACGTAAGGCTCTTCATAAGCAATCTTTACAAAGCAGTCACCTGTTACTGAGGCAAGTTGCCCCATTTCCCAAAGGGCATAGTGCTTGTTGTTATGTACTTCCCATACTTGGTGCAGGAGGTTCGGGATGATTGCAGAGTTTTGCTCAGGGCAACGAAACTGGATACCCTTGCCAAAGCAGAAGTTGGTGATGTAGTCCGACATAGTACGGACATAGTTCATGTAGAACTGGGATTCACCCATTTCACGACGGTATGAGTAGTGGTGACCCAAGTACCAAGCCCATGCTGCTGCATAACGGTTTAGTCGGGGACCGTGTACCTCAAACTCTTCGTCTGCAAGTTCTACAAGTCCAAGAGGAGAGATGGCAACGGTGAGGTCGCTAGATGACGCTCTATATGAGGGTGACCAGAAGTCAATTGCCATGTTTAACCTTTTTTAGTTAGTAGTTGATTATTTTTTAGGGGCTGCCTTTTTAGGGGCTGCCTTCTTTTTGGCTACTTCTTGCTTAACTTCTTCTACAACAATAGGTGCTTCTTTAGCGGCTTTTGCAAGAAAAGAAGCAGTGGCAGGGTCACCAACTTTAGTACTAGCGTATGCTAAACCAGTGATTAGTAGTGGCATAATTGCTGCCTGCATCCCGGGGTCAAGGTTTGCCTTGGCAAGGAAGAAAGAAGCAGCGCCAACAATAGCACCCTTAATAGTCTGGTCGGTAATTTGGGAATCTTTAACGCTCATTGAAACTCCTTAAGGTTCTTCACAATGATACTTTATTTACAAGGCTATTGTTCTTGTATATGCGTATAAAACGGAGAACCAGTATGGGGGTCATATTGGGCGGCAATATTAAGAGCCTTTATACACAGGGTTTTGGCAGAGGCTGGGGTTAACTTGCTCTTACCCGTGAGCGCTTTTAATGCTCCTAGAGCATAAGATGCCCCAGTTCCCAATGCATATACACCGCTTTGGTCTGATGCCCATGCGTAACTACTGTCAATGACATAGATGGTGGCGTTAACAACCGCTATGATTTCTGAACTTTGTTCCGCCTTATGGTCAGACGATTCCTTTTCAGGAGAGGCATATCCAGTCTTGTCAAAGCATTCCCTGAGTTCAGGAATGAACTTGTTGGTAAAGAACTTGTCCAGTTGCAATCCAGACAGATTGGCTGTGGGAGTAGGCGGGATAAAGACATGGTGCAGAATATTGATAGCCCGCATGTCTCCTGCTGCACCTAGTAGGTACTTACCGTTCTTTGCAATCTTGTTAGCGTTTGACCTGATGGTCATTATCTGAGATACAAAGCCACCGGAATCCATTTCGGACAAACGAGAATCATTACCAATTACGGCAAACCCGTCACCTTGAATTCCTACAATTGTGGTCACTCCCCGCCCAGCAACTTTCCTTTATAGAACATTGTTCCGTCATGGATCGGCAACATCTCAGGATGGAAAGGTCCGTCACCTTCTTGGTAATGAATAATACCAAGACCTTGTTGCCAATCTTCTACGCAGGTAATTGGGCGACCATCTAAGTCCATACCACCCTTAGTTGATGGCACCATTCCATCTACACGTGCTAGACACCCAAAGGAAATAGCGGCAATGGTTTTTGGACCATCCCAATCACCACGGGTACGCTCAGCCCACTCACGGCGATGGATGTGCCCGTAGACTACAGATGATTTCTCTGTACCTAAGTACTTGTGTGCAGTAGAACCACCCGAAGCCACTTTGGTTCCATGAATAATCTTGATGCGGTTATTCAACCAAAACTGACTGGCTGGGTATCCAGCAAAGTACTCCACTCCAAAGTCTTCAAAGCGACACAGGAAGGGAATAGAAAGTACTGGAAAAGAGTCAGGTGTATTACCCTGCTTCAAACCAAATGCTGCTTTTGCGTTGTCAATAATGTAGTTGGTAAGACGAATTTCGTGGTTACCCTCCATCCAAACAATACGAGCATGTGGAGCAGCATCTCTAAGTTGTGCACAAAGAGTTGTCAAATAGTTAATGGTTGCCTGTGTAGTTAATGAGAACGCAGGACTCAAACGATACTTTGACATTTCAGGAAGGTCTGCGTTGTCACCGTTAAGTGCAATGATGTCAGGCTTCTCTTCTTTAATGACTGTAAGAGCGTAATCCATAGCAACTGGATCATGGGTACTAATTAATTCTCCATTAGCATCTCTAAAAAAACCAGCCTGAATATCAGGAAGAACAACACACTTCTTCCAATTAGATATTGATTGCTTAACAGTAACCTTAGGCAACTTAATAGAAGGTCCTTGATATACAGGGTCCCATTCAGGTCCTTCAGCCCACTTAGGTGAAAACTGAATAGCAGCAAGGTCATGTACTTGTGCTTCACCATCTTGGTCTTTAGTTAAAGACTGGTAAAGAGATACACGTTTTACAGAACCAATTTCATTGATGTCAATGTTTTGACGATCAAGAATTTCAACAAGACGACCAAGCGCTTGTGCTTTTGATTCAGGTGGGTTACTCAGTTTATTTGCCAAATCGCTCACAAGAACACTCCTTGTTTACGTGGCGTTGAGTGGTGCTTACACTAAGTGAATAACCAAAGTTTTTAAGAACTTTAGTAAGCCAAGCAGTACTGTACGTTTTTGCTTTACCTACTCCGGCTTCATCACGAATACCGTTTACGGCTTTATCAAGTGCTGCTTTTTCAGCATCGTTAAGGTTCTCACGTATCTGTGAAAACTTACAAGTAGCAGGGTAGTTGCCGTTGTCTGGCTTGTTTAAAGCCTCTAGCAAAGAATCGGGTGTCATGCGTAATCCTTTTGGTAGCCAAAGTGCCCCTCACGAACACTTTCACTATCATACTAGCACTCCACGCATGGACGCAACTAATTATTTCTTCAGATGCCAATCAATATGACCGTCTAAGCGGTCACCAACGTGGGTAACACTATCTTGTACCTTGGTCAACCTACGAATAATTATATTATTCTCATCTTGCACTTGATCTAGTTTATGCATAACTATGCCGTGATCTAGGCTATTTGATTTCTGCATGTGGCGAAACTCTTTAATTGCAAGCCCAACTAAACCCCCAAGTACGGGAATGGTAGCGGCAATGATAGTTGCCCATGCAGCGTTCATAAATTACATCCCATGCCCAAGATCAAAATGAGCACGACGAATGGCAACAGGGACATCAGCCGCTGCACCTGCTCTATGTTCACGGACAAATCCAAACCTATTGGAATGGGGATTTAATGCATAAGCGCCAGTCCCAAAATTGCCTTGTAGTTTTTCAGTAAGGGCACCAATGTGCCCTCTTTCAGGATCTGCCCAACGAGCATCGTCACGATCCATATTAAATGTAGGGGCAGTTATTGTTCTACCTGCTTTATCCTCAATAACCATAAATGGATGAGGTTCTTCTTTTCTTGTTTTTATTACTGGAACTGCAACGTTTCTGCCACTTTCCAAAACTTGTTGAATACGTGGAGCAGTAGTAAGTTCACTTACGCTTCCTGTAATATGAACACCTTTATAAGGAATTGTTTCTTCTTTATCTACAGCATCCCGCATAGTTTCTTTAGAATATTCAGAAGTTGTAGCCCCCGTAAGATGCTTCAACTCCTTTGGAATCATAATTCCACTTGGGTGCTTTTCAAAATCACCAATAATAGTTGGGGCAGTAGGTAATTTATGCCAAGGAATATCACTTAGAGTGTTGCGGCGAAATACTGGGTGTAAACCATTCTGCCAAGCATCTTCAGCATGTGCTCGTTGGGAATCTCGTAAGTGCGCCAAAAACAAGTCTGGATGCAAATGGGCAAACTTGGTGCGAATTACCTGTGCTCTTTGTGCTGCATCTTGAGAAAAATGACCAGAATCACTGAGGCAATTTTCTCTACATCCCGGAGTAGAGCAAGACCCACAAGTGTCTGTAACTCCTGATGTAGCCGCTGGCGCTAAAGCCAGTGTTGCTTGTAGTGATAAACGTGCCATTGGGTTAGTAGATGTTTCATTTTTCTTTGTTTTAGTATTAGATTTTTGACCAGTTAGCAACTGTAAATTTGGACTAGCACCCTCTGATTGGGCAAACTTCTTAAAAGCAGCACCACCTCGTGCTGGTGGGATGGCTCCTAAGTCAGTATCAGATACTTCCTGAAGCGTTTTAAAAAGTGGTTTTACCATATTTAGTCTACCTTTATCGGGTTGTTACGGCGAGTTTCTGTGTTTCCCCTGTTTTCCGATTTGTAGGCACGGCGACCAGCGTTCTTGTATTCCTTTTTAGTGGCGTTCTCTTCTTGTGGAGTAACGACTTCATCGGCAGAGGATTCTTTAAACTGTTGCGGAGCAAAGTTTTGCATAGGGTCAACCGGTGCAGGCCCTACCGCTTCCATGTTCTTTTCAACCCTTACAACGCCAGTAGAACCCCTGTGCTGGGCGCTGTAATCAGAACCATAGGCTATAGGGCGTGGCAAGGCAGGCTTTGATGCGTGTATACCATTACGGAAATGGATGCTTCTAGAAGCGTTGTATTTATTAAATACAAATCCAGAACCGGCGTACACAGGGGATATGGGCATGCCAGATCCTGTAAAGGTGAGTTGGGGGGTATACCCCTGCCCAACTACTACCTCGTTTTGCCCTGCGTCAGCGGTCTGGGATATTTCCCCAGCCGCTTCCACGACTAATCGCTTACGACAGTTGGGTTTGGACGGTTCATTTTACCGCCCGTGTTGTATTCATACTCAAAAGATGGCATTCCATCGCCAGCCATTGCGCCCTGAACAAAGTCAGACAACACTGTAGGTGCTTCAATCCAAGATGCAGAACCTACGTGAGCACGCTCACGCATTGTGTCCATTGCATGCTTGTAGAACATCTCAGGGTTATTATGGTTGTCACGTCCGGGTGCAGACGTTGTGTCCATATATGCGCCTTGAGCAAAGTCATTAGGTACATCGGTGTCTGTGGCTACGCCTTCTTCAAAACGAAGTGGTCCCTTGTTACCGGGAATGCTAGGTGCAAAACTACGTTCAAATACGGGTGTGCCTTTTTCAGGGAACATCGGTGCTGGTGCTACGTTCACTAAATCCTCCAAATAGGGGTGTGGTTACTTACTATTACTTTACACTATTTTGATAGTGCTTACCTAAAAAACGGGTTATCAGCCACCATGATCTGGGGCATCGTGTCCTGAACCGTCATATGGCAGGCAATAGCAAGACTGTCGGGGTAGTCGTCAAAGGCTCCCTTTTCGTCAGGAGCAGCGGCGAGCATGTACGGGCCACGGTAAACCTTTTCAAGATCAGACATTTGTTGGTTAAAACGCTTCCACATACGGTTACGTCGTGCCTTAGAGTGTCCCGGAATAATCAACTGATCACGCTGAATCAGTTCAGTTAAGTGAACCCACCGCTCATGCTGTGCCTTGGAGTCAGAGGATACCGAAAGTACTTCAATGTCTGGTAGCAATACCTGTAGACGTTCGGCTACCGCACCACCAACACCCTGTGCGTCTACACCCATGCGTAGAACGTCATAGTTTCTGATGAAGTCAATAATCTGAAAGTATTGGCTTTCCCAGTCCTCGTTGTTAATTTCCATCCAGTTAAGAATACGGTGCTCGTAGAAGCCAAATGGGTCTGGGTGGTCCCAGTCAACCCATACGGCGGTTACTACCGTGGAGTCATTGGCACGGGCTACGTCCACTCCGATAACAACAGGGGTACGCCACCACTGCTTGACCAGCCCCATAGACGGGTCATACATACGCTCCATGCGTTCTTCGGTGACAAACATACCCTTTTCCAGTACCCACTTGTTGCAGTAGGACATTTGGAATTCGTCAGAGTCTTCCCCAATGCGTAGTTTTTCTTTAGAAATAAACTTGGCATAGTTGTTGTTGTACTTAGCGGCAGTGCGCCAGTCATATTCAAAGTGGGCTTGGCGTACCCTACGGCTGTTGATGGTACGTCGTTTGTTGTACTGAATCATTTTGTAGAAGTAGCATTTGTTTCTACTAGCCGTACCAGTCAAACAAATAGAACCGTTGTTAAACGCCAACATTGGTTTGATTGACTTGGTAATCATAAACTCGTCGGCTTCTTGAGCCTCGTCAATAAGAACAAAGTGATAGGTCTTAGATTCAATCTTTGCTTTAGGGTTACAAGTCTGCATACGACAGATAGAGCCTGAGTGCTTGAGGGTAATGATGCGACCACGACCACGTGTACCACCGGATGTGGCTTTGTCGTCAATCTCTGGGTCAAGCAGGAAGTCCATTGCATGATCGCTAGTTAACTTACTTACAATACGCCCAAACACCGTTTCAGCCTGCTCTTCAACAGGTGCAAACACCCCTACCCAAAAGCCTTTGTCAAACTTACTAAGCCACGTTGGGTATATAGGTGCCAACTTTGGAAGGATGACCATCATTGAAGCGCATACATTAGAGAGCACTTCAGACTTACCCGACTGACGGGTAGCCACTACAGTTATTTCTTCACCGTCACCCAAGATGATTGATTCAATAAGACGGTACGCAATAGGTACTTGGTATGGAAAGAGTGTGATATTACAAAACTCTTCCATAAAGATAATCAATCGTTTTACGAGATTATCAATAAACTCAGCAGAGGTTTCGTCTAACTCTTCTGCTAAATCCGCTTCCGCCTCAGCGTTTTCTATTTGTTCTTCTTCTGTGAGCACGTACTAAGCATACTCCAATAGTAAGTGTGAGCACCCGGGAAGGAAAGGGGGACAACCCGGGTGCTCACGGGGCTGCTGGAAAAGAAGGGAAAACCAGCAGACGACTAAGTATATCTAGTGGATGTCTCGCTGTGCAAGTTCATCCCAAACTGAATTAAGAACAGTCAGCGCTTCTGACACTTCTTCTTTAGGACCATCTTTAAACCGCCACTTATCAAATGACGCTGCAAAGTTCATGATGGTGGAATCCATCCAAGGGGTAAGCGCTGACGTTTCCATTTTTGCAATACGGTTATCCGCTTTTGCTTTTAACTCTTTGTTAAAAAACCTCATTACCAGTTTCCAATTTCACTAGGGGTGTCATCAGTAAACCTACCCTGAATAGCGGCGAGTACGCCAGTCTCATCAGTCAACTGTTGCCTCTTACAAAAGCCAATTTGAAGGGTGTATTTGAAAGCCCGCACTTGGATACCTTTACCGTGCCTCCAAGGTGGGTTTATTTCTTTCATAAACCCTGTAGCAATTAAAGGGGTATTAGCAGGAACGTAGTCTCGTACTATTAAATAAACTCTGCCTACAGCCTGCACGGTGTTTAATGTGTTTTTAAAAAGAAAATAAGAAAAAAACAAAACAAAATACGTAAAGTACAAACCTTTAAAGCCGTGTACAACGGTCAAGATTAAGGTGGTTAATACAGTTAAAACAAAACCAACTAAAGGTGTGTACGCTTTACTCAGGGAAAGCGTCTGCTCCACCCAGTTTCGTGTAGTTATACCTATCCAATGACTTATGAACATACGCTCCCTTTGAATTGCTTCTTGAGAAGTCGTGGTATATAGCGAGTGGGACGTTTTCATATTTGTAGACATCTGGTCCTTTTGGTCTTCCATTTTTTCTAGTTCCCTCAAATAGTACATAAACAGTACCCAAGTTATTTGAGGTAGGGATTAAAGTATTAATTCCACCTTTAGGAATAAATTTATGTTTAGTAAGGCGGGTGCTGAACTGAGGTCCTTTTCCATAGTTCTCAGGTACTTCTACTAAAGAATTTACGTCTTCTGTGTTTGTTTGGTAGAGGTCGGCAATTGTCTTAGTACGGCTGATAACTTTTTGAGTTACCTCATCCGGAATAGCCCAAGGGAAAGCAGCACCTTCATTGTAGTCTACGTTACCTTTACCCCTGTTGGGACCAAGCCCACCTTTTCTAGCCATTACCTACCTGTTGGGATTGCTGTGAGTTAAGTGCTTTTAAAACTGCCAACTCTACATTGAGTCGTGCAATTTCATTAGTAAGGTGCTGAATGACCTGTTGTAGGTCTACTTGCTGGTCTTCCATTTGATGTCCTTTAGGCTGGTTTTAATGCTGGTGGCACTTTATCAGCAATGGCGTACTGCCAGTGCCATGCTTCAAACTCTGCTGACGTAGGGTCAGAGCCTTGAAGGTAGAAGCCGTATTTAGGACCATTGGTGCACATCCACTTAAGCATCTTAGGGTGTGCCGAAAGGCTTTCAATCTTGCCCTTGATCTCTACACCAAGGTCAATAGCAAGACCCCATCCGTGATTTGACTTGCCGGGAGTTGAGCAGGGGGCCATGCCGGGCTTGAGGTACCAAGTAGCACCTTCATAGGTACGGGTTACTTGTGGCTTGCGACCTTTGTCTTCTTTGGAGTAACGCTCAAGAAACAATTTTAATGCTGGCTCAAGTGGGCGGTAGTCACCAATGTTCTTAAGTTCAATACCAGCGGCTAAAGCAGCGTCGTACATGGCATTGAAAGACTTAGCGGCGGTAATCCACATTTGACCACCACATTTTACTTTTGCAAGTAAAGCGGCATCCATTTTACCGTTAGGCACTTTTGCAAGTGAGGGGGGCATGACCAGTTTGATGTAAGGATATTCCATGCACCCAGTTTAGCGCAGTTCGTACCAGCCAGCGCCCCACAAAGACAACAACCGATTGAAGTATTTGTCATACATCATGGCAACCGTATCTAAACCGTATCGTTCCTTGGCGTACTTACTAATGGCTTTACGGTCAAGGGTTTTGACGTTCTCAGCGGCATCCACAAACTCTTGCAGAGAATGGCACCTAAAACCCGTTACGCCGTCAATGACCGTTTCCGTGAATGCACCCCAGTCGGTAGATATAACTGGGGAGCCACATGCCATAGCCTCAATAGCAACAGTGCCAAAAGGCTCAACATAAAGAGTTGGGGTAAATGTGGCGATAGCACCACCCATTAACTTGGCCCGCTCCTCTGTACCCACCACACCGACGTATTCACCGTATTCTGGGGGAATGCCCTGCCCAGCGATGATTAGGCGCTTACCGAGCAATTTACATACGTCTACGGCAATCTGGTACCCCTTACGGTCAATCAGACGACCAATGTACAAATAGTAGTCATCAGATGTTTCCTGTAGCGGGAAGTCTTTAACGTCAATGTAACTTGGGATTACGGTGTCAAAGAACTTGCCGTCAAGGGCGTGGGGGTCAGTTACCTTAGATCCATAGCAGGAGTGCATCCACGCATAAGACTCAAACACTTTGTAGTCTGCAAATGAACCACCATACCCAATACCAAACTCTACGCTGAGCGCTTGAGGGAATGCGTCTGCAATAGGTTTAGAAGCATAACCTGTAATTAGGCAAATAAAGTCTTGTTGTTCAAGGCGTTTGCCAATCTCCCTAATCGCATTACCATTAAATGTCTGCCAGTGAGGAAGATTCCAGTCAAAAGAAGCCGCTGAGTAATGGTTACTACCAACTGCCTCTAAACGCTGTTCTTCAGTAATGCACGTAATCCATTCGTCACATGGCGCTTCATTGGATGAGCCTGCGTACAAGTACACAGTGTGCCCAAGGCTCTTCATCATGATGCAGAACTTACGGACTTTCTCTGTGTAGGCACAGGCCGTGAATTCTTCTGTTGTATTTGTGTGGGGAAGGCTAACTACGTGAAAACGCACTTAGAACCACCAGAAGTGTTTAAGGATTGAAAGTGATGCAAGTACAACCCAAGCGCAGTTAAACAAAATGATTGTTGGAAGTGTTTTACGGGTTGAAGTCCAAATAAGAGCAACGCTTGAGATAATGGCAAAGATGTAGAGCCACCAGAATTGTTTGCCAAGAAGTAGACCGGGAAAGATAATTGCAATCTTGGTAGCAAATCCCCACGCCTCTACTGTGTTTACCTTGTTCCAGTACTTCTTGGAACTCATGGTCTTGACAGCGTTAAATACCTTGTTGTCCATTTTTGGTTTCTTAATAAACGGTTTGTAAGTTTCCCCAAGTAAGGGGGATAAGTCTTCCATTAAAAGCGTTCCTCAAGTTTTTTAAGTGGGTACTGGTCCATCTTTGCAGAGAACCATTCCTTCATAGCATTTGAAATGTTTGGAAACTCGGTAGGGCGTGTTCTAGCATTTAGGTCACCCTTGAGATATCTAAACACATGCATGTCTGGCATGTTCTCTATTTCTTGATACAACTCTGACGGCATCTCCATGACTTCAAAGAAGCGTTTGGAGTGGGTTGCAATTGCTTGGGTATTGTTCCAAGGCTCTTCGGTAACTTTTGACCATTCATATGTCAAGCGGAGCCACTCTCCAAGGCTCTTTGCCAACCATGTCTGTGTCTCCATAGGTGGATTATGCGTTTCCATCTCTGGTGCAGGTGTACCTAAGTTGCCAAACACCCCGTCCTCTTTGTACAACTCAAAGTACATTACAAAGAAATCAGGAGCAGCGTCTATTAATTCTTTGTTATTGCCTACGTTTGGTAGGGCAAACCATGTTGCACCAAAGTGTGTCTTTGTTTCTGGGTTCCATGCAAACCCTACTGGCGCATAGTTCAAGTTGTCACAACGACCAGCCTGAGCAGCAAACTTGCTTTCGTCTACAAAAACAGCCCGTGCAAGAGCAAACAATCCATGATTGTTGACATCAAAAGGTTTAAAAACTTTAGTCTCTTTAAAAGAATCGCTTACCATTTTTTAATTTACTCCAAAAACTAGACTGTTCTTCCTCTTCAATTCTATCGTCAACAACTTTTACGTATCGCCTGTATGGGGCGGCAGTACCAATCGCAGGGATTGGTTGCAGCGGAGAATCCCCAAAACCTCTTCCAGATGAGAGTAAGTAATCATCCGTTGTACCCGTCACTATCTTTTCAAAATCTTTATTCCTTTTTATAGGAATAAGGTGAGCAATTGGCGTGCCGTACTTAATGTTAAAAGAGTTACCAGTAGTAATATTCAACACTACATTCATTGTGTGGTACACATCAGTATGCACAATGCTTGGGACTATCGTGTAGTTGGGATTTGGGTCAAATAGTGGAGGAAGTATCAAAGTAGACCATCCCGGAGCGGTACGCACCATGAACGGGTTTACTAATTTTGGGTAACCTGCGTCTTCTATTTCCCGAACGCTGGTCATAGGGCATTTACCAGTGGACTCAAAAGTAAATGGTTCATTTGAAAAGAAATTGCCAAAGGGCAGGTTTTCCATTTCAACACTCCACTTCAACTCTATATTTGGGTTGGGTGTGAAGTAAGCGTTTGACCAGAAGGGAAGCGTTGCCCCAAGAGACAAGTAGTCTAATGTCCCAGCACATCTGCGAATAGACCCTTGTTGTTTTGATGAGTTTTTAAACCAGTCCGGCAACGTCTTATGGGTATTTATGTAAGGGGATGCCTCTAGTAAACGCTCATCCCTTGGCATGATGAGTAGTTCACCTTCTTTTGGTTGATAAACATTTTTGTATAATCTGTGTTTTTTCTTAGTCATACCTAGTTAAGTTTCTAAGAGATTCCGCATGATCTACCAATTCGTGGTTATTGCGTCCTGAGGATTTATCATACATATCTTTTTTAACAATATTACGAATACCTAGACGATCTATTGCTCTAGTTGTAGATTGTATGTTAAGCACATTTTGTCCTTGTGCAACATGTATAAAATGACCAGACGAGAACAACCCGTAAAAACTACCAAAGTCGTCGTAACGCATAGGTGGTCTTTCAGACCACAAATCAAGCATTTCTTGTAGTGTGTCGTTTATTGGCATTTCCGATACTGCTTGCCAAAATGGTGTGTCTCGCCTATCACTGATGTAATGAAGACGAATCATTGTCAGCAAGTTATCCATAACACTGGACATCGCTTTGTTGTATTGCTTTTGTGAGTGCTTATAAGTAGGAGTATAACTTGCTAAATAAGGAATTAAAGCCTTTATTTGTTGGATAGTACTGCCAATGGATGTGGCCTCTAAAGGTTCCACAAATGACGAGGCAAGCCCCACAGCACAGCAGTTGTTAACCCAAGGTTTCTTTAAGTATCCGGGGTCAAACTTAAAGTGACGGTGTTTATCAAAAGAATAACCTGTTAGGTTAGATAACTCTTCTGCTGCCTTATCCTCATCCATAAATTGTGAAGAGAATACATAGCCATTGCCACGTCGTTCCTGTGTAGGAATCTCCCACGCCCAACCTGAAGACATTGCCCGTGCTCTAGTGTATGGGCGTATTTGGTTAGAGGGGTCTGACTCTGTTGGGCCAGCAATAGCCGAGTCACAGAGTAAGTATTTACTAAACGACTCCCAATCGGTGTTTCCTATATGGGTCATTAGTACTTTGGAAAAACCGCTTGCATCAATCCAGAAGTCGCCAGATAAAGAGCCGTGAGTCTCCAGTACAACAGATTCAATGTTTCCGGTCTCAGGGTTCTGCACCACGGACAGAACATCGTCGTCCATTAATTTTATGCCTCTCTCAAAGCATAAAGATTCAAAATAATTATTTAATTTAAAAGTATCAAAATGAAATTGATTTGTATTTTCATGCAGGTTTACACGACGAATCTTATTTTCTGTCAAACCAGCAGACGTGGTTTGTATGGTTAATAGTTTTTCACGTTCTATAAACCCCATATAAGTTGGGTAAAGACCATAAGCAAAAATGGTCTCATCACCAGAAACGCTATGGAAGTAATCAGGGGTTTGACGTGTCCAATTTTCAAAACGAATCCCGTATTTGTGAGTAGCGTCTGTGCGTACTAATAATTCTTCAGTTGGTATCTCACAAATACGCATGAATTCACGCCAGTGCTCAGTAGAGCCTTCGCCCACCCCTATTATCCCTACTTTTTTAGAAGAGACAACAGTAATGGATGAGTTTGAAAAGGCTTTTTGCAGAGATAACGCAGAGATTAGACCAGCAGTTCCAGAACCAATTATGACAATATTTAAGTTGCTATTCATCTGTACCACGTTACTAAAGAGTATTTAACCCCGTCAACCACGGGATTGGCGTAGTGGGTGTAGGGGTAAGAGGACGGAAATATAAGAACAGAGTTTTCTTCTGCCTTTATAGTTGTATTAAAGTACGGCAATTCTAAATCTCCCCCAGTTGATGTGTTTTTAAGATACGCAACAATGCTAAACACCCTGTGCATGTCAGGACCATAATCGTAATGGCTTCTGTAGTGTGCACCTGCCGAATACTTTAACAAATTAAAAGGTTCATGTAGCCCATGATGTACTGTGTACTGCTCGCAGTAATCATTGACACACTCATATATTTTATTTCTAATTTCCTGCGTAAATAAACTTTTTACAGGAGAGTCTTGTCTAGGGTCCATGAATAGATCAAGATGGCAGGCAAGAGATGACCTATAGTCGGAAAGACTGCCATTTCCAGTAAAAGAGTCATCCCAGTACAGACCCCCAGTGCTGTCGGAGCACTCTTGCTCTATGGCATCAATAAAAGTTGAAACGGCTTTTAGATTAAAAACGTCAGTATATATATTTACAGCAGGAACTGGGGTACTAACTGTATTTGGTGCTGATGGCATTTATGTCTTCTTCTCCTACTACATTTTGTTTATTTTTTAAAACAACATGCCATCTTCCCAACAGCGGGAGCCTAGCAATATACTTTACATAGCGTTTTTCAACCAAAACAGGGGTACCCTCAACTACGGTACCATCTTCAGACGTATATATACAAGACAAATTCTTTATATCAAAATCTTCAAAAAAGGTGCATGACACTGAGTGTGCTTTGTGGACAACTGCTTTTGTGTAAGTTTCAAATGCAATAAGTAGGTTTGTATTGATAATTTGAACTTTTGTTCTATCAAAGTTTAAATTAACAGTTTGAGAAGAGTCCCCAACGAGAATGGGAAGTTTTAATTCCTTTGCTAGTTTTTCAGCCTCTTCTAAACAGTTTTCAGAAGGACAATAGACTAGGCGACTCATTTTAACTATTTAATGTTTGTATCTGCTCAGTCAATGCTTTGTGTCTTTGGCACATATCATATAGGTTTTGCTTGTCACCATAATTAGAATGTATTGCAATTACTGTAGGATCAAAGGTTAATGACGGGTCTGGATACGTGTTGGGGTCAAAAGTCTCGGGGTCTATAGCAAGAATACTGCACAGTCTATAAAGTTCACGAGTTACGGAGTCCTTCATAGAAGTTGCAATAGTCAGTTTTTCTGCATTTGAAAGGTTTGCAAAAATGGTCATTAAGTCTCCTAGGCGTTTAAAACGATATAAGTATATCCAGATGATCCTGAGTAATTATCTGAATCTGCTGTCTGTCCAGCAAGCGTATCATAGGAAATTCCAGATGGAGTTGTATCAGTTATAACAATTATACCTCCACCGCCTCCTGCTCCGCCTCGTTTACCAGCAGAACCGGTTACAGCAGGTGCACCTGCTCCACCAGCGCCACCGACACCACTTGCCCCTCCCGCACCACCTGCACCGCCTGCGTAATGAGTGTGATTTGGAGTATGACTTAACGTATGGTGATTTGGGGTATGGTGCCAGCGTGCAGTGTTGTCCGAACCCGTGTTGTGCACGTATGGTTCATATTTTCTATACGACGGGTTTTGGTGGTGTATGTTTGCGGTTGAGTAAGTGTAATGGTTGTGTGCATATCCAGCACTATCATGATGTGTAGTGTCTATATAAGCAATATGCGGGTAACCATGATGAAAGTTTCCAGCGTGCCACTGGTGGCTATTGTGTCCTTGGTGCGATCCATGATAATGCCCTGTATGGTCTCCACTTTTTCCGCTACCACCCGTAGAATGGGAATGAAAGTTTCTGCCGACGTGGGCAGTGTTTGTGTGGTTTGGTGTATGAGGTCCGTTGTTATGTGCATGGTAGGTGTGCACTGGGCTGTGGCTCGTAATTACTGCAATTGATGGTGCCGTTGCGCCCGGAGTTCCAGTTGCACCGTTAGCCCCAGCACCACCGGGGGTTCCCGATGCGCCAGCAGAACCAGCAGAACCAGCGGCTCCACTTATACCTCTAGAGATAACTTTGCCAGTTCCTGTAATCGTTTTTGCTGCAAGTAAAACTATTCCACCTCCTACACCTCCTGAACCACCAGCACCACCGGGTCCAGACGTATGGTTAGTTACAGTTCCCGGTGAACCACTTGCCCCAGCGGTGCCAGAAGCACCAGTTCCACCTTTACCTCCACCCGCACCTACCGTTGAGGCATTTGGTGGATAACCACCATTTGCTCCAGCAGCACCTGCGCCACCCGGAGAACCCGTTGCTCCTGCTTTACCGGGCCAACTATCAGGAGCAGTGTAAGCCGTACCTGTTGCACCAGTAGAACCGCTTGATCCAGCAGATCCACCAGAAATAGTTGTTATGGTTCCATCATTTTGAATTACTTTTCCACTTATCAAAGAGTTAATATGTTGTCTATAACTCACTGGAAGTTGCGTAGCAGTAGTTGCCGTGCCACCTCCACCAGTGTTACCCACTGAGTAAGTAAGCGAAGTAGATGTAGAAGTACCGGCAACTGTTCCTGTAGAAACAGAAGATGTTGGTTCAGCGCCTGCCCCGGTGCCATGCCCGATGTAACCGTTTAAAGTTAATGTTCCCTGCACAAACACACGGAATCCGTTAGTTTTAAGGATAACCCCAGAGTTAATCGTGAGGTTTTTGTAGTTCATGTCTGTTGTCAGAGTGGTATCCGCAGAGATAATAACTGTTCCGTCTGCTCCAGTGCCATAAACTGTGTCATTACCAAGACTTGAAACACTTTGTTCGTATCTAGATATAGCCATTTTTTACACCTGTTGAATATAAATTGAGGTTCCTGCGTTTGCGCCCGTTACATCAGTAGAGATGGATGCAGGAAGTGCACTAGCAGAGGATACAACAATGATGACACCACCGCCGCCGGGAGATGTTGCAGGGGCTTTGATATAACCAGTTCCAGAAGATGGTCCAGAAATGTAACGAGCAGCAACGATTACTACTCCTCCACCAGCCTGAGTAGTTCCTCCAGCACCCCCACGCAGGGGCGTAGGACCGCCAGAAGCGGTTATTGAATAACCAGTAACTGCTTGCTGTGCAACTCTAAAATAACTTGTTCCACCCTGAGCGGCGGTTGGGGCAGTTGCCGTGTACGTGGCTGCTGCGTTTCCACCAAGACTGCATGTAACAGATGTTCCTACGCTTCCCGTAGTAGAACCGCCTTGGGCAATAGACCCAGCAGTAGAAAACCCAGCAGTAAACCCAATAATTGAGTTGTTGTTTAACTTTAATATATTTTTTACAAAAACACGGTAACCGTTGGGCGCTATTCGCACGCTTGCGTTAATGGTTAAGTCATTGAAGTAAACATCTCGTGTTAGGGAGTAAACGCTTGATGAGGGAACAATAGTTGTGGAGTCACCCAATGTAAGAGTGGTGGTTCCGTCTAGTGTCCTATCACCGTCGTAACCGTTTCCATAAACAATGTCTGGGCTTTCGTTGTAGTAGGAAACCCAGTAGGAGCCATCCCACTGCCAACTTTTAGAGCCAACAGTGTAAACCTGATACTGGTAAGGAGAAGCAGGAAAAGTAATTGCTGGCATTACGCAATACCTATATCTTCAACAATTAAAACATTTGGGTAACCACTAGAGTCTGCATAACAATTACCAGTCCCTGAACCAACTAAACACGAAATAGAAATTGTTGTGGTACCACTAATTCCAGTTAAATATCCTGTCAGTGTTGGTGCGTAATATAGTTGTGTTGTTGTCGTAAGTGAGTAATCTCCTCCCGCAAATTTTGTAGCACCATTAAATAAAGATACATTGAAGTATGTGGAAGCAGTTGCAGATTGAAAATATACTTGTGCAGTTACTTTATATATTCTTCCCGATACGGCTGTAAAAGATGGGGCAGAAAGAACAGTTACTGGAGCGGTCGTAAGAGCGGTGGTTGTTGTTTTTTTAGCATACGCAACAGCACCTCGTGGGGCTTTAGTCAACGCAGAGTTGATTTCTACCCATGCAGACCCGTTGTACATAATAAGTAGTTGCGTGTCTGTTTCGTAAACAAGTTGACCAGTCCACGGCGCAGATGGACGAGTAGTAGATGTTGCTTGGTATGGCGACATTGTGCCACCACCTAGTTCAACCCATGCTGAGTTGTAGTAGATGTAAGTAGCACCGGTATTTGTATCAAACCACAAGTTTCCAGCAGATGGAGAAACTGGGGCAGTTGCAGAACTTGTTAGTGGAGCGCCTGCACCAGTTGCTCCTGTAACTCCTGTTGCACCTGTAACTCCAGTCGGACCCGTGGCACCTGTCGCTCCAGTAACTCCAGTAGGGCCAGTTGCACCCGTTACGCCAGTTGGCCCAGTGGCTCCTGTAATTCCTGTTGCACCAGCCGCACCCGTTACTCCAGTAGCACCTGTAAGTCCAGTTGGACCAGTCGGTCCTGTGTCTCCCGTAACTCCTGTAGCGCCCGCTACACCAGTTGGACCTGTCGCTCCAGTTGGGCCTGTTGCTCCACCTGCGGCAGAAGCGTTTACCCACGCCGTGCCGTTGTATTGCAATACCTGATTGGTGGCAACGCTGGTTATTGTTACGTCTGAAAGATCATCAATAGAGCCGACAGTAGATGCAGTGCCCGGAACAAACTTGGCTCCGTCAAATTTAAGTACTTGGTTGCTAGTAGCACCAGTTGTGTCTACTTCAATGCCATCAATAAAAAGGGCAGGGACTTTTAGGGTGTCGTCTGTTTTGAGTACGTTCGCTGCGTCACGGTAGAGGTTTACGTCACCAATAGCAGTTCCGTCACCCCATACAAGGCGACCTCCACCTTGAACTTGAAGTCTTGCATAGGCATCTTGGTCTACAAAAATAGTCAACCCGTCAGAGCCAGCAGTTGTTAACTGCTTGATTGTAATTGGGGTTATAAATTTCTGTGCCACGACCTCAATCGCTTCCTATGTTGTGACCCCTCAAGGTCTATTTAAGTATTAGCCTACTACAACGATTGTGTAATCGTTAGCGGAAATAGTACCGTAGAGAACAACGGAGAGAGCATCTGCGTTAGAACGGGTTACATCCCCAATAACGGTTGCACCGGTTGATACTTCGTAAATCTGTACGTTTACATCAGTAGTATTAAAGTTGTGAGTAACTACGGTAGTAGAAACACCTGTGCTAGAAGCAGCACATCCCTGTTTAGCAACACGGGCAAGAGCGGGCGTGCTAGTTGTACGACCTGTGGCTTCAGCGGCTGCCGATCCCAAGTTAGTACGAGCAGTTGCTGCCGTTGAAGCACCAGTACCACCGCTTGCAACAGCAATATTTGTTGCGCCAGAACCCCAAACACCAGTGGTAATTGTGCCAAGTGTTGTGATTGAGGACTGACCAACATAGTTGGCTGAAATATCAATAGCATCAGACGTAATTGCTGTTCTGTTAGCGGTTACGTTGACATTGACTTGTGTGCCGGTCTTTGAGAGTCCGTCACCAGCCTCAAACGAGCCAGCACCAGAGAACTGCGTCCAAGTAATTCCTGTTGAGCCAACAGTTATTGTTCCGTCTGTGGAAATAACAAAACCCGAATCAAAGTTAACGGTTCCTTCTTCAACAAAAGCAAAAGTTCCTGATTTGAGTTCACCGGTATCGGCTGTTCCGTTAGCGTCAGAAGAACGAGAAGCGGCACCAGAAGCGACAGCAACGTAGATACCGTTTTCTGATGTAGTAGTTTGGTTTTTGAGAAGTACACGGTCACCAGCGACAAGTGTTACCCCGTCAATTATGTCTCCGGCTTCAAGTCCAGTTGAAATGGCTACGTTTGCAGTTGATGCCACTCTTACTGATTGTTTTACATCAAGCCCTTGGCGGGCCGAGTCAACATAGCCCTTGGTGGCAATATGTGCGGAATCTGTTGGGGTAGCGACTTTGGCCCGACCGCTTGCGTCACGAATTACTAGTTTACTAGCAGTAGCATCAGCAGTCGCATCAGCAAGTTTTGTGAAATCGGCAGCGCTGAGGAGACCAGCGTTTGTTCCGTCGGCAAGATTTGGTGTGACGGTTATCTGACCATTATCTTCAGTGATTGTTAAAGCAACAGAATGTGTTCCACCAGAGATAACGCCTGCGGTTACACCATCGTAGCCAGCAACGATTTTTCGCCAACGAGATGCCGTGGAGTCGTAAACCTTGATAACGCCTTCTTCGCTATCAAAATACATCCGACCATCAAAAAGGTTCGTACTAGGGTTGGTTGCCAAAACCTCAAACTTAGCGTTAACCAGTTGGTTCTGGTTGAGGTCAATGTTAGTTAGAAATTTCTGAGCCATTAAGGTTCCTTACGTGAGATAGGCAAATCCGGAGAACGCTGATGTAAAGTTTACTACAACTTGTGTAGTACTTATGTAGTTAATTTCCCCAACAACCACTGTTTTAGCGCTATCTACAATGGTTACCGAAGGGTAGCCCCCTAAGGCGTGGTTAATCGTCCATGCCGTTGAAACAGTCCCTTGGGTATGGATATGGCGGGTAGAAGTAGGGTAAACAAGATTTAATACTTGGTTTGGAGCAACGCCAGTAATAGTGGCACTTGCGTCAGTTGCAGTTGTAACTGTTCCAATAGTAAGAACATTTGGAGGTCCGGCAACACCGGGATCGCTTACTTCCAACACCTGTTCCGCTGGTTCAATTACAGTGGATACGTTTTTTTGTTGAGTGACCGTTACATACCTGTTAGGGGTTCTTGTAACTTCTATAGTGCTCATGTGGGCGGTGCTGAAACCGCTGCCTCAACTACAAGGGTTCCTGATGATAGGCAGTCCCAGTCACCTGCTGAGTCTTGTACAAAGAGGTCAAAGGAGTAAGAACCTGCGGCTACGTTGTTTGTGTTAGAAACGTGCAATTCTAGGGTGGCACCAGTTGCCGGAGCCAAATAACCACGCTTGTTGGCGGGTGTTAGGGCAATTACAGTGGCTTCAGATGGCGTGGCGGAATACCATCGCAAGTCTAGAACGGTAGTACCCGTGGATGTCTTAGCCTGCATAAAGGCACTTTGGACAGAGATAACAACCCCATCTGCGTCTTTCCAAGTGAAGGTACGGCGGTAATCCGTGTATTGCTTGAATCGGATTTCCATAGCCTGTGCGTCCTCCAGTGGGGTGATGTTATCTAATGCAGTTACAGTAATTGTACCCTGAGTGATAGGGCGCTGAATCCCATTAACAGTAGCCAACACGTCGTACTGTAGGTCGCCCAAAGGCAAGTCTTGCGTTTCCTCAGCAGTCAACGACAAAAGAACACCGTTTTCAGTAGTAATGCTTGTAGTTATTTCAAATTTTGAGGTAGTTCCTGTTTTAATGTAAGAACGGGAATCTGTTGGCTTTAGCAATTTGTGGTTGTACTTATTTTTGATGATTACTAACCGACTCCACGGCAAGCCACGGGTAAGTGCGTAATTGATAGTACGAGTCATGTATCTATTCTACTTCAGAGTTAGCCGTCTTTTTTTACGAGCACTCCACCAATGTGGACAATAAGAGCAGAAACACTGATAGCGAGGGCATAAGACTGTACTTGACCAGATAAAGTGATTAAAACTAGACCTGTACCAGCCAAAGTCCACGCTAAAGAATGTAGTTCTTTAATTAGTTTTTTAAACATTAATTCCTCATACCAAAACGGCGTTTACGAGACTCGGATGAACCGCTGGTATCACTTCCTCCCCCACCGCCACTTCCACCAGACGGGCTAGGAGCCGGTGCTGGGGGACTGGAAGAAGGTAAGGAAACAGTTGGTGCTACAAATAATACACCCGTTGCGGCTATCAGCGTTTTACGGGTTCTTACGTTGACTTTAGAGTCAACAGGAACGTATGTACCAAACTTCTCACCAAATACGTTAATCTCTGATTCAAAGGCGTTACGGACCGATTCAGGGGCATCCTGTACCGCTGTGATGAGTTGGTCGGCTTGCGCTGTAGACAATTCACCCGTGTCAATGGCATCAAAGATTTCAGTTGCTTGACTCGTAGTTAGAACTGCAAGTACCTCGGAATTAGTAGCAAGAGCCACAGCCTCTTTATCATTCACTCCGCTAGAGATAATGTCCTCAACAGCAGATTGAATTTCATCTTGACTCTTGTCCATTAACGTAGTTATCAGGGCTGCTACGGCAGGATCTACTTGTTCAGGGGTTGGTGCAATTGTTGTAGTTGGAGTTGCTATAGTAGTGGGAGTTTCAACAACGCTGGAGGTAGTAGATGCGACACTTGTGGAAGGCTCTGGGAGCGTTGTTCTTGGTATTGTGCTGGTGGTTGTGGCGACAACAGTCGTTGTTGTGGCAACGGTTGTCAAAGGAACATAGGCTTGAGTAGTAGTTGTAGGGGGGACAGTTGACGACGTTGTTGTGGTCGTTGGTAATTCCGTTGTTGTTGTTTGCAACATGGTGGTTGGGACCACGAGAATAGTTGTTGTAGTTGGTTCCTGAGTTGTAGTCGTAGGTGGCACTGTTGTTGTAGTGGTCGTAGTTGTAGAAGTAGTTGTGGTTGTACTAGTTGTAGTTGTGGTCGTAACTTCTGGCTGAGTAGTGCTCGTAGTCGTCGTTGGCACGTTTGTTGGGGCAGAGTCGGATTCCACCATGTAGAACTGGTTGTACCACCTATTAGGGTCGCCACAGCAAACACTTGTGCGTAGACGATAAATACCTGATTCCTGAACATTATATGAAATGTACGAATCTAGACCAAACCAGTCGTCATTTACGGCTACAACGGTGTCGGCGCTGTTGTAAAGCCATAACTGACTGTCAATGCCATATTGCTGGGCGTAAGTCCTTAGGGTAAAGGTTGTGCCGGACTCTAACTCAAAGTAGTAGTCATTGGCACCTTCAGTACGAAATGACTCTGCTTTGGCTGGAGATACGGGGTAAATAGCAATAATGCTAAGTAATACGGGAAGTAATGATATGGGGCGACTAATTATCCTACGAAAATTAAATCGTAACAATCATTCTCCTCTAGAGTATTTAAGGTTATTTAATTCTACCACTAGACACGAAGAGGGACCGCTCGCAAGCAGCCCCCCTCGGTGGGTTAGACCTCACTAATAATTATACACGATTAGGTATAATTAGTACACGCCCTCACAGCAGGCATCTCTTTGCCCGCATTGGTTACAACGATAATGGGCATGTTCCTGCCTCATGTCCCCACCACACCATACACACTGCTCTGACGTGTCATCAGAGCAAACTACTTTGGGAATTTCCATTCAGGGTTAATAGATTGACGGATATTGCGCTGAATATCACCTTGAATGTTTTTAATGGCACGGGAGTCGCTGGGGGTCTTAGACAAATGCACTAAACCATCTCCAACTATTTTAAGTTTAATGTGTTCACTACCAGCAGACGCAACAAACTTAACGTCATTATCTACAAGTTTGCCAAGAGTTTCACGAACGCCTTTGTGTGACGTTAGGCTCTTAATATGAGCGTGATTCATGTGCTGGTCTGAGTTTAGAGCGTCAGAAGCAGACATTACTTACTCACGTCTAAGGTAATGAGCCATTCCGTTTCAGCAAGCCGTTGAACGCCCAAAGTAATAAAGTTTGTAAAGCCGTGCGACTTAGCCGTGTTTTTGGCAATGTCAATAGCAGAAGACTGGGAAACTACGTTAACTGGGTATTTAACAATCATAGATATCCTTACGGCATTCCCATGTTTTTAGAGAGTCACGAGTGTTTTCTTCTGATGTAGTGTCATCCAGCAAACAAGGGCTGTCAAACAAAAAGGATAAGTCATAGGAGTGTGGAGACTTCTCCATAGCATTCATTGTCTGGTTAGCAACTGCCGACAAAAGTAAGTTTAAAATAAACTTAGTTGCGTCTATTGCCTTGATTAAAGCAATAAAACGAATACGTTTTATCATTTTAAATAGTCTTTACATATCCCAAGGAAGAGGGTACTTTTCAAAGTCCATGTCACCTGCTGGGTGATGGTGCTCTAAAAGATCCTGAGGCTGGAAGAAGGATTCTCCTCCGGCTTTATCTTGAGCAAGCAACGCTTTCCATTCAGGATGTTTTGGGTCAGCAACTTTGTACTCACGCACCATTTGGCCTTTACGAGATTGTTTTCCATCTATCATAGGATATACACGGGTGTCTGTAGGAATACTAGGAATTGGTGGTTGGCCCGATGTCCAAGAAGAGCCTGTACCGGTTTGGTAACGAGTATCGGCACCCATTAGTTCCATACCTTTAGCACGGATGGCTTGGCAACGAGGGTGTTCACAACGACCAGCAGTACGTAACATAAATACACCAGTTTGGTATCCGGGGTTTTGTTTGTGAGTTTCGTAGTACCTAGATGGGGCACCACCAAATGCTCCTGCACCTGAACCAGCCATAGAAGGACGTAAAGACGCAGGGTCATCACCACTGGAGCCTTCGTCAAGTGACGGGTTCTTAACGTAGTCACCAGAACTTCCTGCTGCTTCTTCTGAAACTCTAGCGGCATCTATTTTATTAACAGAACCACCCAAGTTTACTGAGGTGCTCAGTCCAGCGCCACCACGTTGTGCAGAACGTGTACGTGCGTAAGCAGGATCAACCCGTTCATTCATCCTACGAAGACCTTCTACTTGGTCAGCGGTAAAAGAACCATATGATTCTGCTTCAGGAGCGCCGGACTCAATACCGGCAAGTTCTGCGTCAGAAGGTCCACTTAGACCAGAAAACTGTGATGAGGAAAGATCAGGCATGTATGTATTCTACCTTATATTTAGAAGTTAGGATTACCAAGATTGTCAAATAGTGTTGTAGGCATTTGGTCTTCTTTGCCGTGTGCTTCATGGAACTCTTGCGACCTATTGCCGTATTTGTTGGGTTCGGCACGCCCGTGCAGAATGTCCATTTTGCGTTGCAAAGAGTCTGCATCTTGTTGTTTTCTTTTAGCACGCCACTCAGCCATTCTACGGTTTTTGTTTGGCGTAAAATCCCCTGAATAGCGGTCATAATCTTCGCCGGACATCCCCATTAGTGGTCGTCCTCAGAGTAGTGGTACATCTGCTGGTATTCACGATCATTGTGATTAAACTTGCGAAGTCGCCCACGCTTGTCGTAATATAGGATGTTACCCTCGTCATCAGCATAGGAATCGTCGTCTGGTTGGCTCCAGTTTTGGGAGGAAGGCATATCTACAGTATAAACTAACTCTTAGGTATATTATTGAAGCGGTAGGCTAACTGCCAGTAGAACTTACCCACGACGGGCCAAGTAACATTCGTACTTCCTTCAAACCATGATGTACCACTTGCGTCATTGGGAATTACATCAAATACGTTGGTAACATCGTTAAAATTCAAGGAATTCAACAACTTCTCAACCCTTGTCTCGTGGCAGTTCCAGTGATGATGAGCGCCGTCCCACCATTCCAAGCCGGGAACGTGGGTATCAGGAACATCTAAATGCTCCATAACTGACTCTACTAACCACCAAGGCTGAGTGCCATCTTTCCATAATTTAATAGTTTTATGAACGTCTGGACCAACAACAAGCATCGGTGCATTGGGTTTAGCAATGCGTTGCATATCTTTAAGAAATGTGGATACTTCTAACCATGGAATGTGCTCCAATACGTGACCCATATACACGGCATCAAACGTATTGTCTTCAAAAGGGTATGGTTCACCGGGAGTTACTTTGACATCTGGTTTGGTGTCTTCTGTTTCCCACGTATCCGAATTTACCCAACCCTGTGCATAATGGGTTCCACAACCTACATTTAATAGTTTCATTTGAGGGAACTACTTTCATCATCTACTGGAAAACAATAACCGTCACCGTGTGTGTATGCTTCAGGCATATCTTGTCGGTGGTTAATACCCGAATAATGGGCAATTAAAGATTTACGTTCCATATCGGGAATGTTTGGTAAAGAACCACGGTGCAATAGTCGCCCATGCCATAAAAGCACATCTCCACGCTTTGGTAGGTGAGAAGTTATTTCTGCGTTTCTAGATTCAATCTCTTCAGTGAACAAAGGGGTAAGTAGGCGCTCTGAGTGTGTAGGCCACCTGTGGTCACGCTCTGAAGGGTCAAGAGCCTCAAGTATCTTTTCACGAGTAACTAAAGGCCACTTATGGGACCCTTTAACGTATTGAAAAGGTCCTGAATCAGGATGAATAGTGTCTAAGGCAATCCAAGCAGCAACATAATAGTCACCAACGTGTGGAGGGTTTAAATAGGAATCTTGGTGCCAATTACGGGTGGTTGACTTCCAACCCGTTAAGTTAAGGTGCACACCTGCCGGTTCCCCAATTAACTTCTGCATTTCCTCTTGTAATGGTCCATAACAAAGGATGTCACGTATTTCTTCATGCTGGCGATAAGGGGTGCAGTAATCCCATCCACCTAATCTTGGGTTTACACCCTCTGGTCCATTTTGACGCAACCAGCATTCTTCGTAGGCAACCATTAACTCTTCAGGAATAAAGTTCTCTAGAACTACTACTCCGTCTTCATTCCAGTCAATGGCACCATTTGGGCTGTACGGGATTGTTATATCGTCTAGTTTCACAATTTAAATCCTAGTCTATTTTTTGTCTACCTTGTTAAACACATCATTAACTTCGTCGGCATCAAGTTTGCCGTCGTCCATGAAGGCTCTTGCAAGACCTTCAACTACAAATGCTACACCACCAATACCCGCCATAAAACAGGCTTTAAGTGGGGAAACGCCTGCTAAGGCTCCGGCACCAATTACACCAAGGCCAGAAGCGGCAAATGCAGCCATAATTCTAAATAAAATGTTCTTCATTACATGCTTTCTCTATAAGGATATAAACATGTTATTCATCGTCTTTAGAAGTGGTTTCACGGATAAACGCCAAGGCTTGGCTAACTATTAAACATGAGACCACGAATATAGCAACAACTGTAAAACGCATTAACCTATTGTACTACCCGCCGTTGCGATAGAATCCCCTACCAACAAGATTTACTGTTGGAGCGCTAAATACACGTTTTAGTTGTTCAGCGCATTCTGGGCAAAGCATAAGGGGTTCATCGTCATGGATTCCCCGTTCCTGCTCCCACTGGTGTTCATTTGGGCACTTATATTGGTACGTTGGCATGGCAAAGAGTATAGGCTAAAAAGTCTCCATGCCGGGCAAGGGAGTGTTTTCCGCTGGTGCAGGTGTTGCTTTTTGACTTGTTTTTCCACGTAATTCTCTTAGATGCTTTTTTGCACGACGCATTGTGCCCGCTGGAATCTCATGCATTGTGGAATCTTGCCTAAAATCGTCAAGTTCACCAGCGTTCATAGTGTTTTCCATTAAACTCATGCTGTTATGGTTTGAAATTGGCTCAGTAGTCACAGGCAATCCTAGTTTTTTAGCGTGTTCTACCAGTTGACTACTGTATTTAGACAAATCGTTACTAGGAACAATTGGTGCATTGTACTTTTGATGTAAATTTGCAACCATTGTTGGGGCATGAATACGCAAACTAGGGTCAAATACCATGTAATTTACGTGAATCCCAGCCGGGTTATGACTAAAAAGGGTACGATTGCCATTATCGTCCGTACTATGGTAGTAACTGTAGTAATCTGGCCTGTATTCACCAGTGATGTTACCGTAAGGTCTTTCAAGGTTGCCAGAAAAGGCTTTTACAGATTGAGAACCAAGCACAAAATGGTCAAAACGCTTTGTGCCGTCACCCCTAGCGAATTCGCTTTCGTGGAAAGTACTCATAACTACTAGTATTCTTCTCTTTCGCCTACATGCTTAAGAAGTTGCTCTGTCTCTGGGTTATAAGTGTACCTTTGAAAACCATGCTCTTCGGTTGGGTGGCCCAAATTAGTGTAATGCTCAACATTAATAAGGTTAGAAAAAGGAGGTAATGGAGCAGTCAATATTTTCATGCTTTCACCAAGGTTTTTAAGTCTTCCCTCTGCATGCCAGTTACTGGTGTCAATTTTATTATGTGTTGCTAAATGTTCATGAATATCTTTAACTGTTTTATTAGTCATGTCGGGGTGTGGTGCCCATACACCGTTTGTATTAAAAGCGCCACCGCCGTTTTTATAGTTTATTTCAAAAAACCTGTCATGACCAGTGCCCTCTTCGTCATGTCTTTCATACCCAAGTTCTAGTGGAATCATTGCGTCAACCGCACGAGAGTGGTATCCAGTTTTAATATTACGACCAGTAGTAATACTGGAAACAAGTGGGCTTTCTGATTGCAATACGTTTGAGTCTAAATGTTCAGTACCCCAACCACCACCACCACCATGATAGTCTTTAAGGCTCAATGTATGTCCCAGCGCCATGCCATACTTTTTTCCATCAATGTGTGCTGTTTTAGGGTCTGTTAAAACATCATGACCCATATTGGAAGCATGGCGTAGTGCTTTTTGAACTCGGGTAATGTCAAGGTAATTGTCCATGTCTACTAGTTTACGTTAAACCCACGTTGAATGCCCTGAGACTTTTGAAACTTTCCTAGGGCAAGGGACTGGCGCATTTTCTGTGTAGCAGGTGGGCAACCATGGCGACCAGAGCAGGTGCTGGACGCAGTATAAGGATTCCCTCTATCGTCAAAGTGCAGGTGCCCCGGCTTTAACTCAGGAGTTCCGTCTTTACGAGTGTACTCTTGGTCTAACTCAGGCTGTAGAGATACTTCCCAAGCCCAGTCATGGTGCTCTTGTGGAATGAACTGTGGACCATCAGGTGCGGGCATATCTACTAGTTTACTTTACATTTACAATCTTGTAGTCGTAAGCGTTGTCGTCAGAGGTAAGCCACTTGCTACCGTCCTCAACACCCCATACCTTATCGCTTACTAGTCGCTCAATGAGCGTTTCACCCTTTTTGGTTGTATGAGAGGGGTCCCATAGTTTTATTCTATTGTTTGGCTGGATTGCAAAGTTGCCGTCTTCTCGCTCAATAACGTGCCCACACTTGTGGTTAGCGGAGTCTTCTGAGTAGTTTGTGTTCGGGATGTTGTTGTCGGGGTGGTGCCAGTCAAGAGTAAACAGGTAAGAGCCGTTTACGTCCTTCTTATGCCTGTCAATGTACGTGACAGACCTGCCACGCATGTGCTCAAATGTCGTTACTGCTATATAAGGGGAGAAGCAGTTCCACATGACTAAATCATGGATATCCACTTCAGGGCTGTCTTCTCGCATGCAGAACGCATTTATTGGTGCTCTCCACCAAACTCCCCCGTCTTCCATCAAGAAGTGGAACACAGGCGCTCTATCCGTTACTGAGGCGACTCCAAAGATAACAACTGGGAACTTTAAGTCATGACTGTCCTCTTGGTTCCGAAGGAAGTTGCCTCTAACAAAACAGTGAACTGGAGGAACATTGGCGTTAAGTTCAGGCATGCATGAAGTTTACTCTATATGCTTTAGCATGTACGGGTGAATGTCGTGCGTGAGCACATTACCATGAGATTCTGTCCATCCCCAAGGCGCAGAGTCAGGAAGTTCTACGGAGAACACTTCGTCGCCGTATTCTTTAGCGGTATTAAGGTCTTCAGTAAGGTACACGCCTGTAGGATGCCCCGAGTCTTCATACCCCTCTGGAAACTGGTCACTATCAGCAGCAGGGTTATTTGCTTTTAAGCCGTGCTCTTTAATTGACTCCACGTTATGCGCCCCTGTACCGTGGTAATAAGTACGAAACTGATGTGGATTAAGGGAAGCCATCTATTTAGTTTACTCTACTACCGAAGATTTTTTAGCCGTCTACTCAATCCCTGCCCCAAGGACCAGTTTCAACGTCCTTGTTCCTAAGCCCTAAGTAGTCCACTTGGTCGGGGTTAACCAGATGTTTAGGCAACATATAAGAAACAGAGCCTTTATCCTCAAACTGGTTAAGGTATGGCACTACTTTATTACCACGCCCCACATCTTCAACGGGCTTTACGGTTGTCTCCCACAAACTTCTTTGCTGTGGTCCATGTATGTTTTCGTTGTCTTGGGGATTAAAGGAATAGGCAGAATCTGAATCCATGTGTACTTCGTCAAGCATTGTTTTTGGAACCTTGTAGACATGGTGCCACGAACTTCTTCCAGCCCTAGTACGGGCTGCGCCCAGTGTGCCAAGGTGGATTACGTCGTTGGACTGGTTAGACGAGAAGGGACTAGAACCTAATTCTAGTAAATGCAAATCAGGATGGTCTTGAGTATGCGGGGGGACTGGGCTGCTACTTGCGTGGTACGCCAAGACATGTGTGCGTGGTCTTACCTGAACAGGTGTTTCTTGAGGTGTGGGGCGGGCAACGTTCCCAAATAAATCTAAATTGAGATGGTCTGCTGACATCTAACTAGTTTACTATGCCTAATCAAAGAGATTGAGTTGTTCTGGTTGTTTTTTAGCAGGAGCAGGCTCATTTTCCATATTTTCAAAATGGTGCCCCGTGGCTTTTTTAAAAGTATAATTGCGGGTTTGAACAAAAGTATCCCGTGCTTCAGGATCATTAAATAATTCTGGTTTATACCCATAACCGGGGCGAGTGCCTGCATCACTGCCTAAATTTCTTATAAGTCTTCCAAATTCCCCACCAGCAGCGTCTTGGTCACGCCTTTTCTGACCACGTGTAACACGGGCATGCGCCAAACGATAACCTTCTGCAACTCCTTCGGCACGTGGTAATACCAGTGAACCCATTGGATTAGTTGTAGTTGCGTTGTAGGTATGCCCTGCGGGGTCTTTTTGTGCTTTGATACGCTCACTATGGAATTTAAGTGGGTTTTGGTTAGCATCTAAAGCATGCCCAACTTCGTGCAATAAAGTAGTTTGGATGTTTGTAGACGTTGGACCCGTTTGAGACATGCCAATATGATAAGGCTCTTCGTCTGGAATAGTTAACTTAACTTCATGATTGATAGGAACATACGATGGATTGTCGTCACCTTTAGATACAGAAACTTGTAATTGACCTTCTGGGCGGTGTAATTTCTTTAAATCTGAAATTGGTGCCGTAGAACGTGCAAGACCTTCTGTGACAAGAGATTTTGCTATTTTGTCACTTGCTGGGATTATTTTATCATGCAGCAGCATGGAATTACGAATGCCAGACGCAGGGTTTGACATGTCACGCACATACTCTGGATGAAGGTTAGGAGAACCATTAACATCAAAATGCATGTTGTTAATGGCTTCAATACGCTTAGGATTGTAACCTTTAGGCCATACGTGCTCATGGAACAGTTTTAACTGCCCGCCCCTGCCTACAGGGTGTTGTTGACCCTCTTTAACCTCTGTGAACTTCTCTGCATGGGCAACTGGTACAGGGGGAGGTATTTTTCTAGAGGATGCCATACGTCTAGTTTACATGTATACAACAGGTATACAAGTTCAATACATGTTCCACGTGGAACAATTTAGTCTTCTTCATGAACCATAATTGGTATTTTTTCAATACCTAAATCACGAGCCACAATTGCTCTATGGTGACCATCTATTAATAGGTTTTTTTTAAGAGACACACTAAGTGGAACTTTAATACCTTCATTTTTAATGGAATCATGGAGTGAGTTATATCGTTCACTATCGTGTTGAAAGATATTTTCAACGTCTAATTCCCCAATTGTGTAATCTTTGCCAGAAGGGTCATCAATTTGCATATCCCTAGAAATGAGACCACGCAGTTGCTCTTGATTAATGTGTTCGTGTGCTGCCATATACCTAGTATAGGGCTATCTAGGCGTTGTTTTTTGGTTAGCGGATTTTTGGAATAGGGCTATTGGGCCACTGGGCTGCTAGAGGGGGGTGGGTCCTGCCGGGCCACCCAGTAGTAGCGGCGACTTAACCATGGGGGGTATCCACAGTATAGCACCGCTACCTTACTGGTCACGAATCCTAGGCGAGTAACAACTCCCTGTGCTTCCGAGCCACTTCCATGTCTAACAGGTTCACCAGTGCATGAGCCAGTACGTCGTACTCGGCTTCACGCCCTGCTAAGACTGCGCCAATATCATCCACCATTGTCTGCATCACATCTACCAATGCGACTGCTGTAACCATTTGCTTGCTGAGTTGTTTTGTTGTTGTCATACTGCCACCTTACCATGTCCCTGCTGGGAGTCACGATTCCTAGATTTCCTCTTCCCAGTCTGAGTTCAGGCGCTCCAATGCCCGCAGTTCCTCCGCCACATCAAATGCAGTAGCGCATGGTGTGCAGAAGTATAACTCAGTGAGCCACCTGTCCGAGTACATAGGCTCGTGCGTTGGGCTAGGTATTGGAGCGTTGCATTCAACGCAGGTGTTTTGTGTTGTCGTTGTCATGCTTCCAACCTATCACATGACCCTCTCAGGTCACGATTCCTACATAATGAGAATGATTCTCAACTAATGTTCCACGTGGAACATTCCTAGAGTTGGGGCTATATGTTCCACGTGGAACATTGGTGCGGAGCGTAGGCAGGTATCCACCTACCCACACCCACCCAGCCATTGCTGGCACTACTTGGGAGCACATGATGCCCAGTGCTCCAATGCCCACTCTGCCCATGCGTTATGATCCAATGCCCACATATCCAGCGTGACAGTCTCGTCACAATAAACGCAGTGAGCGTTCAAGTACTGTGGGCATTCCATGTCGTTGATGTTCTGTGTTGTTGTCATGTAACCAACCTATCATCTAGTGGCTCTGAGTCACGATTCCTAGTCCCTGTATTCTTGGGCGTTGTTGTAGTGATATAGAGCCATGGCGTACTGTTGCTTTTTCAGGTCTGCGTATTTGCAAACCTCTGCCCTGTCTGCGTATTTCTTGGACAATCCCATGTAGTAGTCGTATTGCTCTTTATTGGTAAATTGTTTTGTTGTTGTCATGTCTCCAACCTATCACGCCACCCACGTGAGTGACGAATCCTAGATAAATATATTCTGATACTCATTTTGCGCATAGTACTCAGTGCGTAACCTTTCAGCACTGTTCATGAACCTACCCTCAGCCCGTGTTAGACCATAGGTGTACTCATGTGCCTTTAATGCATTCATCAGGTCTTCCAAAGCCTGCATTATTTTGATCTCAGTATCTGATAGTTGCTGTTGCGTTGTTGTCATGCTTCCACCTTACCCTAGGGTCACCTTTGGTGACGATTCCTAGAACCTTGTATCTGTCACTGGGCGAACCTGCATATCCCTATGGCTGAGCCAATAGACGTTGCAGGCTTGGCGACTGCCGACCATGACTACACACTTACGTGAAGAGTCATAGACTTCATGTGCTTTAGTGCTGGGCTTTACCTTTTTCATTTGCGTTGTTGTCATATCCACACCTTATCAGGTCACCCTGCTGGGTCACGAATCCTACTTCAGCATTGCTTTCAGTTCAGCCTTCACCACACGTGCCGTGTCTCCACGCCATGCAGATGCATTGCTGAGGAAATAGGCGACGATATCCCTAGCGGAGTCGTACCCATATGAGCCACTGATAGAGTCCAGCGAACGCATAGCGTCTAGGTACGGCACAGCACCAAAGTATGGCTTTTTCCAGTCTGCACTAATGTCACGTGCAATGGTTGATATTGGGCGATGTTGTTGTTTTGTTGTTGTCATGTAATTACCTTATCAGTTAGTCGGGTTAGGTCACGAATCCTAGATGTTATGTCCATCTAGTTCAGTTATTTTGGCGATTGCCAAAGATAGTACAGGCTTCAGCCCTAAGAGGAACATCCACACGCCGATCATCTCAGTGCGTAGTTCATCATCCTTTAGGGCATCTTCCACGGCAGTGTTCCATTCACCGAGCCTGCCCAGTACTTCTAATGTTGATGGTAGTGGTTTGGTTGTTGTTGTCGTTGTCATGTTCACACCTTACCAGCCTGCTGGCTCTAGTGACGATTCCTGATGCTCTTCTACTAGGTTGTCGTAGCACCATGTGCATACGTCAGTTCCCCAGTCTTCAGGGTCAAATCCATTATGCCCATCCACGATAGGGATCAGCATAGAAGATGCTCCACACCGTTCGCAGGCTCCGATATAAATGTTGTTGTTGTTGTCGTTCATGTAATCACCTTACCACCTAGGAGCGTTAGGTCACGAATCCTAGATACCTTTCATATCGCAGATGTAATTGTGGCGAGCGTCAAAGTACCAGTCAGACTCTTGAAAGGCTTGCTCGTCGCTGGGCGTTCCATCCTGTGCATATGCCATGAACTCTGCCCAGTTATCTAGGTAGTCGTCAGAGCCAATGTAGGACTCTTCCCATTCTTCTATATCTTCAGGTGTTACGACTAATTTAGCCGATTCCATGTCTTCCACAGATGTGTATGTGAACACTATGTGCCTCCGTTGTTGTCGTTGTTGATAGTTCTAACTTAGCACGTCACCCTGCTGGGTCACGAATCCTGCCGTGTGTCCATGTTCCACAGAATGCACTTAGCATCTTTTAAGATGTTGTATAGATTCATCTCTTCCCATGTCATGCCATAGTACCCATCACGCTGGGTCAAATCAGCCATGAACATAGTAAGCGTTTCATACATTTCAGTGTTGGTTATTTTCTTTGCTGTTTTCATATCTTCACCTTACCATGTAGTCGGGTTGAGTCACGATTCCTAGTGGGTATATTTGGTTAGATTAGCCTCAATATACCAGTGAGGTGCTTTCCCCGCTAACCATGCGGGTTTTCGTTAATCCCAACTTACCATGATGGAGTGTTGGGTTACGATTCCTAATAAAGGATGGCATTCAATGCCTTAGGAGGTGTCATGAATGCCACCCTCTATTAGTTGTCGTCGTTAATCCCAACCTACCACGTGGGTAGGCTGGGTCACGATTCCTAGAGGCTGATATGCGCTCCTGAGAGCAAGTCTTCAACCTCATTGCGGATGGTGTCGCTGATGCTGTCACTGAAAGATGAGTTATCAGTGAAATCGTATTCATGGAGGATGTCGTTAATGCGATCCTCCAAAGCATCTACTACTTGGTTCATTACCTTGTCACTGATTGCATTGACAAGTTGATTAAGCAATTCTTCCATGGTCATGTTGTTAGTGCCTTTCGTTGTTGTTGATGAGTTCACTTTATCAGGTGGTTGTACTGAGTCACGATTCCTAGACTCCATGGCGATTTGCTCTTCATGATACTCACGTAATAACTCTACGGTATAGTTCATGTAGATACCCTTTGCCATGGCATCTTCTACTTCAGTCTTTGCCATTAGTAAATGGAACACTTTAAGTTGTTGTTGCGTTTCGTTGTTCATGTAAGCACCTTATCAGGTGACATTGTTAGGTCACGATTCCTAGCGAATCTCTACAACCCTGCCTAAGCAAGTGAGTAAGTTGCCTACGCTCGTAGTGGTTTCCCCTGCCGTGGTGGTGATAACTGCATCATCACCCACTACTTCTACAGAGATAACCCTTGTAATGATTGGGCGTGAGACAGGTGTCCATGATGGAATGACGATAAACTCGCCTTCTATAATTTGGTCAGCCCGTACTGTGAATGCTGGTTGTTGTTTCGTTGTCATGGTTTCACCTTATCATGTTGAGTTGGTAGGTCACGAATCCTAGTATGACCTGAACACGTAACCATCAAGTTCCCACACGTCACCACCTAGTTCTAGGTCACGTGCGAATGACTCATAGTCAAAGTATCCAGTTTTGACTGCTTCAGAAAAGATATCGTCTGCCAACTCTTCAGCGTACTCACGTACTGATGTGACTGCTACGTAGGCATCCTCAAATGCTGATACTTCGCTGTCGTAGTCTTTGGTTATGCCAAGGTTCCAGCAGTAGATGGCAAAGGCTTGCTCGTCTATGTTGTTGTCTTCTGCTACCTGTGCAATTTCTGCGTTGCTGTATTTATGTGTTGTTTCCATACCTGTACCTTACCCTCTAGTAGTTGTTAGTCACGAATCCTAGAACGATGTTCCTACCAGCGCATTATCAAATGTGCGATAGATTACAATGCTCCTAGTTTGGTCTATAGATTCCCACATGGATGCCAACCACGTTGGCAGGTGTGCATCATGCAGTGTGCGTATGTACGTTTGGGGGTCACCCTCTAGTTGATATTGTACTTCTACTTTTTTCGTTGTTGTCATGGTTTCACCTTAGCATTCTGAGTTAGTGGGTCACGAATCCTACAACTCAAAAGAATGCAGTATCTTAGACGTTTCGTCTTGTGAATGTTTATTGGATGTCCAAAAGTGAACCTCTGTACGTGTGTAGATACCACCATGGCACACCATGCCTAGGCGATTACGTGCTTCTTTTTCTGCACGTTCTTCATTGTCGTAGTCTGCACCACCTACGTAGTCTTCGTTGTTGTCCCAAAAGTGTACTGTGTACCCTGAAGCAATATCTTGATTCATGTTGTTGCCTTTCGTTGTTGTCATGTAATCAACTTACCACGTGGTGGTGTTAGGTCACGAATGCAGTTCCCGCATTTTGACCAACCCAACCTGATAATTGGCGGTATTGGTCAAGTTAAGCCACCAGCCAGTGACGAATCCATTTTCGTATTCGTCACAGATATGCTCGTTGTATTCGCCATGCTCGGTGAGAAGATCACCCAGTAGTTCGTTGATGGATTCCCCTGCCCATTCACCTGATAGTGGTGATGGTGGCATGAAATCGTCGGGGAGATCACACTCGTCATATAGGCGAAGGAACTCTACATATGTTTCCTGCGTAGTGTTACCGTCAAAGATCCATGATGATGCATTCTTGCCAGCAACTAATCCACGAATGTATGCATCATATGCATCAGTTGTTTTGGTTGTTGTGTCCATGTGAGTACCTTACCCTGCCTTGATGTCCAGTGACGAATCCTGCCATACTTCTTTGTCTTCTTTAAGTTTGTATGCCCATTTGTATGCTGTGTTCATTGCTGTCCACATTTGGCTGTATGGGGAATTGAATGAGTCTTCTTGATGAGCGTGTAAGTTGTAGCACACTGATTCCAGTGCATCTATCGCATTAAATAGTTCTTCAAGTGTCATGTCTTCGTTGATGTCGTGTTTCATGTTGTCACCTTATCATTTTGTTGTTGGTAGTCACGAATCCTATCCATACACCACCTCACCAAAGAGAATGAATTGCAGAATGGAGTCTGCTGTGAGAGCGTCGTACCAACCATCAAAGGCATCATCATCGTTGAAATAGATGGCACGTAAGCATTGCAACGCAGTCTTACCCAGTTGTCCATGGTCAGGTACGTTCTCCTGTGAGAACTCACCTGTGCCTACCTTGACGATAAAATCTATAACCATTTGCTCGTTGATAGGGTAAGCCTTGCCATAGGTGAACCATTCATCCCAGTCGTTTATTCCTTCTTGAAAACCATGTTCTTTGTTGGCATACAGTGGGTGGGTTTTGTCCACCTCTGTTACTTCTTCTTCTACGTAGATGGTTGCGCTACAGTACTGATCAGTGTTACCCAATTCGTACTCTCCGTTTGCACTTCCCCATTTGTAGTTCTTGCGAATCGCCCAGTACCCACATCCTAGTTCCAAAGCATCTGTAAGAATTGTGCAGGCTCCGTATGTCATTTGTTGTTTATTTGCTGTTGTCATGTCATCAACTTATCAGGTGAGTGTGCTGAGTCACGAATCCTACCAACTACTTTGATAGGAGAACTGGTACTCTTCGTCAAGAGACAGCGCATTTTTAATGATGGAAATTGAGTACTCTAGGCTCTCAAAGTACCACTCGTCGTACTCAATGTTGCCAAAGAAGAAACCACTAGCGGTGGGTAACAGGTCATCGGCAAGGCTATGGTCACCTAGAACCTGTTCGCAGACGTTCATTAACTCCGCAAGTTTCTCACGTGACACGTATGCATCTTGGCATTCATCTACGCCATCCTGTACGTTGTCCACGAACCACTGGTGGATGGCGTTGGCTTTACGCCAGTAGCCCACCATGCACCGTACTGTGATAGATGGATAGTCAGTGTCTAGTTCAATGTCTAATACTTTCCTGACTGCATGGTACGCTTCATTAACGTCGTCACCGTAGTGTGATGCTGGTGAGAGGTAGCGTTCTGCTTTGAGGTACTGATCTAATCCCATGTTGTTATCCTTTTGTTGTTGGTTGTTGTTACTGAAGTTACTTTATCATGTTGTTGTTATGAGTGGCGAATCCTGTGGAATACACCGATTTCTACGACTAGGGGAAACAACAACGAAACCCTAGGAGCAAACCGATGTACTCCACATGACTCACCACTCATGTTCTTGTATAGATAATATCAGCACTAATGCGTTAAACATCAACAATATGCTAAGAAAACCTAAGAGCAAATTACCTGTATTTTCCATACCACCCATGAACCCAATGCTCAGGATGATAAGAGGCAGAATACAGCGTTTCTTTGTACGTGTCCAGCGATACCAGTTGGTCACCCTGATCCTCATAACTCTTCCCCGTTTTCGTCAGTGAAGATCAGGTCAGAGATATCTGTCTGATGACCCCAGCCACATGAAAAATCATCAGTCTTGGCAAGATGTTCAATGTGCTGAACAACATCGTCTAACGTGATGTCCATGTCTTCATCTATGTCACTATTGAGAGTCCTGATGTCTTTGATTACGTCGTACACGTCATAAGTTATTACTTTTGTAACGTTGATGTACTTGGGTAGTTCTGTTGTTTCGTTCATATCCATACCTTATCTTGTTGTTAGTGTTAGTCACGAATCCTAGATATTGGCTTCCCAGTCAATATCAGAGTCATAAATGTCAATGCCAAAACGTGAGTCCCAACGCCATACTTCCTCAAAGGCAACGGTATCTGCACGAACCATTACCCTGCCACGAATGAAACCCTCTTCAGGATTAGTCTCGTCTGCGTTCCATTGTTTCACGTACTCACCTACACACTCGTACACGTAGCCCTGTAGGGCATCTACGTGCTGTGGGTTATCTAAACACCATGTGTTTTCTATCACGTCTACGAGCATCCCCATGACCATTAGTTTTGGGTTGCTTTCGCACATATTTATGATGCGATTGAGCATACGCTCTATTTCGCTTGCTGGTAATACACCATCCCAGTACGCCATGGTTTCTTGCTCGTAGTACAAGCCTTCACAGCCATCCATTATGCTTCCAAATCTTCTAGTGGGTACAACACCTTACGTGCGTACACTTCTTCAATAGCGTCAAGAAGAACCTCATGGTAGTTGCTCCATGCTTTTTCATTGGAAATAGCAAACGCTGAAATAATCTCTAGTGTTTCTTTATCAACATCAAAAGCCCATACAACAGAGTCTTTGATATCGGGATCGGGAGTACCCCAATGAACTTCTAATTCTTCACGAATAGAGGCAGGTGAGTAACAAACGCTGTTGCTGTAGTTCACGTCACCCCATCCTGTATGGTCACCCATAAACTTCAATGAGATGCCATGCTTACGTGCAATGTTAGATATTTCTTCGTCAGAAAATGCTTCTAAGGCTGACTCTTCTGATGTAAGGTCATCAGTATCAACGATATAGCAGTTGTCTGCATTAACAATAGTTCCTGATTGTGCGTCAATAAGTAATTTCATAGTTGTACCTTAGCCTTCAGAGGCTGTTACTCACGAATCCTAGTTTGTCAAGGATAGCGTCACGTACCCATTCAATATCAGGACAAATCTCACATACATCGTACTGATTGCATATTTCTGCCCATGCATCTTTGGTAAGTACTTCATAATCATCATCGTCATAAAGGCTTGATGCCCATTCGTATGAGTAGATGTCACAACAGATGTCGTCGTCATCTTTTAAGTTTGCGATAATCTCTTTTAAGGTTGATACCTTCATGTTGTTTCCTCTATTAGTTTTTCTAGTTTGTTAATGAGTTCTAGCATTTCATCTGTCAATGGACTGCACCACGTTGTCTTAACGTTACGTAGTTCTGTCAATAGCAGGTGTAAGCCAAAATCTAATTGCTGTGTCATTGTGTTACCTCTACATTCACTATATTATGAACAGAGCCTGAGTCACGAATCCTAGAGAACGTGCTACCTTTTGTCGGGTCTGTGCGGATGAAATAGAATGAGTCTGCCCACTGATGGATATCGTCGGCAATGTCTTCATTCATGGCGACTACCTGCCCATGCTCATGGTCAATATAGACTGCCAGTTCACCGTCTTCTGTTATATACAATCCGATATACCAATCGCCCATCATTATCTGTGCGGAGTTATCGGTTTGCTCAATGTAGTTGTTACTCATAAACAGAACCCATTACAACGTGGGAATCCGCAGGCTGGGCAGTAAGACTCTTCTTCTTCTTCTTCTTCGTCTTTTGTGATGCCAAAGATGGTATAACCAGCCTCAACCAAAAGGTCAGCAACTAGGTCTAATGACTCACCATCGGTGTACTCGTACTCTAGGTCTTTGGGATTAGAACCTTCAACACGCTTTTCTAAGATGTTGATGATTTCTTGAATGAGTTCGTCGTTTGCTGTTGTCATATCATCAACTTACCATACTGGTGGTGCTAGGTCAGGATTCCTGAGAGAAGAGGTATTTGGGATTACGTCACAGTTCATTAAATAAATGGCGTTGCTGAGTAGTGATGAAAGTTCATCTTCATTGTCAATGTACTCCCCGTCACCAAGATAAGCAACAGACCATTCATGTGTGTCGTTGTGCTGTACTGTGCCGTCAGAGAAATGCTCTTCCTCAGCGTTAGTATCCCATTCCCACTTGTTGGTGGATGAATCGTATGAGACTATGAAATAGTGTGTATGGTTTCCGTTCATTGTGTTACTTCCTCTATGTCTGTTGTGTTCCATGTTTCTTGCTCGTCTACACACCATGACTCGTTGCTGTCAAAGAGTTGTTTAGCCTGTTCAATGCTGTCGGCATCTACTTCGTGGCGGTAGTGAGTTACTTTTTCGTATGTGAGTGTGTACTTCATGCTGGTTCTTCCTCTTCTACATCTTCTACATCCCATGGAGTGTTCCACTCACGAAAGCCCCACATATCTTTTGACTCTAAATCGTCATCTGTGAACTTATCGTAAGCCTCTAGCGCACCCTCTTCTGAGTCTGCTTTAATTTCGTAGCAGTGGCTAATTACTTCATCTACACGTACTAAATAAGTTTTCATGTTGTTCCTTTCGTTGTCGTTATTTACAACTTACCATTAGAAGTGTGTTGGTCACGAATCCTACGTAGCGTCACTCATGACGAATGCCGATACACAAGCCTGCTCGTACTCTTCTGCATTGCGTACCCCATAGAAGAAATGGTCACCAGCACCTGTAGTAATCTCTGCCCACGTCATCAGTGAGTCTGTTGTGATGTCTCCATTGTCTAGGATCACTGTTCCCCACATAGCGTCGGCAACAGACATGACGTACTCTTTAATGTTTTCAGCCATATCAAAATGATCTACGTAGTCAATACGCCACCTGCCTTCACAGGGGAACCCACTCTCTAGGTCTACTGGCTCATTCTCATTGGCAGGTATAAACCCCACAAGTGTAATGTCATCTACATTCTCCACCAGCATTGCTAGGCGGTCATACTTTTGGTTAGAGTCCGATGGCACTACGCACCTCTTCTTCGCAGGCTTCACGTGCTTCAATGTATGCGTTGTCTACACGCTCCCACATGGTGTCCATGTCAGTATCCTCAAAACTACCCTCTACCGTGATGTTCTCTGTGAACGAAGAATGCCATTGACCGTCATGGTATGAACTAGCACCTGCAAAGCCCATGCCCTGCTCGTCATAAGACAAAACAAACTTAAAGTTTGGATACAACGTAGAGATATGCTCAAAAGCCTTTTCGGGTGGTGCCCATGCTGAGTTGAAGTAAAACGAACGGTAGCCGATGTCTTCGCCACCCATCTCAGTATCGTAATCACCCCACTTGGTTCCCCAGTTGTCACAACACCAGTCGTACCAATCCTTGTGACCGTACTTGGCGATGTTCGCCTCTTGTTGTATGCGATGCTCTTCTGCTTTATCTGCACCCATGAAGCCTGCCACTGTCTCGTATAGTTCTGTAGGGCAAGGGTAAAGAGAACGTATGATCTTTATACGCCCGTCTACTGTGATGTCTTCTACAAACTTCTGTAGTGCTAATTCGTTACCCCATACGTAGAGGTTATTACTGCAATCGTTAGGCATTTACTTTCCAATCTTCTATGATGCGGTTATTTTTCATGTCTTTTACAAGTAGGCGTACCCACTCAGACGTATTTGCAAATCCAACTTCTTCGCCGTCGTCGTACTCAACTGGGTACACGGTGACCATGATGTTTTCATCACCGAACTCATCGTTATAGTCCCATGCAAAAGTGTTGAAATCAAAAGCCAAATCCCCGATGATGATAGATTCCCATGCATCTTCGTCGCCAGTGAACTTACGGCGAGAACGGTGATTCTTCTTAAGTATCTTGTAAGCGTGTTTCATTAACGCTTTTTTATTTTGTTTAATGTCTTGAAGAGTTGATGTTTTCATATATGCACCTTATCATTGAGAGTGGTTGAGTCACGAATCCTATTGCTGTTCAATAAGAAAAGATGGGCGTTCAATAGTTGAGTGAGTACCCTCTACGACTGTGATGCCGTAGTGAACTTCACCCCAACCTAAAATGTCTGTAGGGTCATTGCCTAACAATGCTTCGTACACAAGGTCTTGTGCCTGCATTTCGTTCTTGGCTTTGACAAAGTATGTTCCTGTTGCTGTTACTGTGTAGTAGTTCATACCGCCACTTTAACTCACGTGATGGCTGAGTCACGAATCCTAGGAATCGTGACTGAAGCAGGTAGAGTGCTAAGTTGTGTTTATGGAAAGGGACAACACATGAATGGTCTTACACCACGACAACAACGTGAAATACGTGAAGAACTAGACAAACGTCTTACGCCATTAGAAATGGTGAACTGCGTTGATGACTGGATTACGTTGAACGAACTTGACAGGCTTACCTTTAGGGGAGCCTCTGAGTTACTTGACTATATCGCACGGTTGCCTGTAGAGAGGACTCCTGCGTTAGCGCACGTTCCATCTACCGCCACCAAGATCATCGTCAATAGCGCACGAGGGGTTTGTGCGTTATGTGACGAAATGGTAACGGCTGGGCAGGGGCATAAAGCCTTTGTCAATGGGGCATGGAGTGTTTATCATGCCGTAGACGTTTGCCCTGCCGTTACCGTGACTCCTGTCGTTACATATTCGTCGGGCTTGCGTAAGCAACTTGATGATTTTGTACAAACGTTAGACAAGACAGAGCCACCGATTCTCCCTGATGAATCATTATTTAATCTTTCTAATGCACACCAATTTGACATAGATTTTGATCTTGAATTACCGCTATTGGGGTACCAAAAGGCGGCGATTGAATATGCACGTCGTACTCACCGTACCCTTGTATGTCAAGACATGGGGTTGGGTAAAACGCCTATCGGCATTGCCCTGACTCATATTGCTCTTAATGAGGGTCACAAGGTGTTAGTGGTTGTACCGCCAAACCTTGTCTACCAATGGACATCGGAGTTCAAGAAGTTTGCTCCATGGATTAAGGTGGGCAGTGTACGTGGGCGTAAGGTCGGCAAGTTGCCCAAGACGGATGTACTCATTATCGGGGACTCCATCGTTGAGGCATGGCAGAATGTCCTTGCGGAAAAGTACACCAGCATCATTGTTGATGAGGCACACCGCTTTAAGACTGAATCCAGCGGGCGTTCTAAGGCTCTGACTCGTATTGCATCGTTTGTTCCCAAGGATGGATACTGCGTTCTGCTATCGGGAACCATCATTCCTAACCGCCCATCGGAGTTCATATCGCCACTGCGTATCATTGGCAGGCTTGAGCCTGTATTCGGTACTAAGAAGCAGTTTCAGATTAGGTACTGCGATTATCAGATGGTCAATGGGTTTCCTGTGACGGGTGGAGCCAGCAACGTGACAGAGTTAAATACTTTGTTGCGTAGCACGTGCTACACACGTACCAAGAAAGTAGATGTACTAGATGACCTGCCACCTAAGCGCAGGGCACAACTAGACGTAGAACTAACTGAGACATCCATGCGTAAGTACCGTAAGGCTGAGGAGGATTTCCTTGCCTTTGTGTACGAGAACTATGGGAACGATGCTTTTCTCGCTGCATCCAAAGCACCTGTGATTACACAGATAAATAAACTCAGGCAACTACTGGGTGAGGCAAAGATAGATTCTGCAAAGGAGCACATACAGTCCTTACTGGACTCAGGTGAGCAGGTCATTGCCTTTGCGTACCACACCAATGTCCTGAAGACTCTCAAAGAGCATTTTGAGGATCAGGGCGTAGTGATGGTTGCCGGTGGTATGACCGCTGAGGCTAAAGACAAGGCTGTGCAGAAGTTCACTAGCGGTGAGGCACGACTGTTCTTAGGTCAGTACGAAGCAGCCTCAGTAGGTCTTAACCTACAGGTCGCCAGTCACGTGGTCATGGTTGAGATGCCATGGTCACCTGCTACTGGTTCACAGGCAGAAGACAGGGCATGGCGTTACGGCAACAAGAATGCTGTAGTGGCATGGTGGCTCACTGCCATTGACCCCAATGCCCCCACCATTGACTCACGTATGTGGAGTCTCCTGAACGCAAAGGCAGAGACCATCTCAGCCTGTTTAGACGGGTGGGGAGAAGACATGAAGGCTGAAGCAGGTAGCATTACCGCCCTGCTACTTCAAGACATGATGAGTGCTTCGTAGGATTCGTGACTACGTACACCCCTGAGATAAAGTAACAATAAGAAAGAGGCAAAGCCTCTCAACCAAAGGAAACACATGAGCAAAGAAACGTTCAAGACATTAAACACAATGACGTTGATCGGCAACACCGACAAGCGCAACTCAAAGGCATGGCACTATCGTGCAGACCTACAAGGTGATGAGCCAAACCACTATGCAGGAGCAATCCCCGTAGAGGAAGTACGCCGTCGCTTGTTCAACTGGCAGGCTATTGAAGCACCAGTGTTCGTGGGCATCACAGATGGAGACAATAAAGTAGTGCGCTACGTACAACAAAATGATCGCAAGGCAATTATGCGTAACGACAACAACCATGTAATGGGTGTGTTCAAGGACTCATACGCCATCCACCAATACGACGAATGGCTCATTGAGAACGTCAGCACCATCATTGACGATCACCAACTGGTCATTGACTCAGCCGGTGCTTTACGTGAGGGTGCTATTGCATGGGTAACCATTTCTATGCCCGACAACGTAGAAACGTCTGCTGGGTTCCCTGTTCGCCCATATCTCCTTGCCACCACCTCACATAACGGCACTATTGCCACCACCTACAAGCAGGTGTACAACGCTCCAGTATGTGACAACACGCTGTTCGCAGGGTTGGCTGAAGACGGGGCACAGCACAAGACACGCCACAGTAAGCACAGCGTCAATCGCATCCAGTCAATCCGTGATGCTTTAGACATTGTGTTCACCATGACAGAAGACATCGTTGCTGAGATTGAGCGCCTGTCAAGTATTACGGTCAGTGACCGTGAGTGGGATGCCATTGTGAATCGCATTGTGCCAGTGGGTATCAGTGGTGAAGTAGCACAGTCTGCTATCTCTAAGATGGAGAATAAGCAAGAGGTAATTCGTAACATGTACCGCAACGACGCAATGGTGTCACCTTGGGCAGGCACTGCGCTGGGTGTGCTTCAGGCATTCAACACCTTCAACCACCACGTGTCGGGTAACGACAAGACACGCTCTGAGCGCAACGCACTGAACGCCATCAACGGCAAGATTCAGCAGTCAGACATCAAAGTAATCCAAGCCATCAACGAATTGGTGTTGGTGTGACAGGTGCTGTAAAGGATGGGGGGTTCAGTCCTATGATTGAACTCCCCAGCCTTAAGCACGTAATGGATTTGGACTGGCGTGAGCATTCTGCCTGTTCCACGGTATCTAAGAATGTGTTCTTTGACTACAACTCAGTGAGTCTCCTTAAGGTACAGAAGAAGGCATACGAGCGGGAGGCATTAGATACTTGTGCCAGTTGCCCTGTACACACCCAGTGTTACGAGTTCGCTGTTAAGAACAACGAGAAGTACGGAATATGGGCAGGCACATTCCCTGACCAACGCAAGGCACTGTACAAGATTTATAAAACTACAGGTGTTCTAGAAACTCTACAAGTTGTTTAGTACCAACCCCGATATCCCTTTGCCATACTGCTTCTCTTAATGCAGAACCTTCAGCAGAACGGGTGTCGGGGTTTTTTAATGCCTTTAAATGCTTAATCCACTGGGTAGGTTTCTTTGCAATACGCCCCATGCCCCAGTCACTAGCCAGTTTTGAGTACGCAGAGAGATTTGAAGCAATCCATGGGATGCCCGCTGCGGAGTATTCAAGTAATTTAATATCACTCTTGGCGTGGTTAAAAGGAGCATCACGTAAAGGTGCAATGCCCACATCCATTGTCAATAATGCTGGATACAACTCAGGGTCTGAAGCAGGAATACGTAATACAGCGTCTTCAGGTAACAGCCATGCATCAGATACCAATGCATTGCCGTCATGGTAACCGCTGTGTTGTAGGCGAATGTCCCCGTTGTCATACAACGGTTTTATAATACCCCTAAGTTGCTCTAGGTCATTAGAACGGTGACTGGTAGACCCAACCCAACCGACTATTGGAGTAGTGGTGTCTGAATGCTCTAACGGTGTGAACCTGCCAACGTCCACCGTGTTGGGGATGACCTCAATAGGGCAACGAACAAAGTTCTTGATGCGGTCTGCTAAATACTGTGTTGATACTGTGACTACATCACTAGCGTTTAATACCGACTTGTAGTGGTTGATATTTTCAGTCGGGTTGCTTTTAGGGTGTGACGACATGAAGGCGTGGTTGCTGGGGTCTAACCCCCAATACCAATCGTCTAGGTCATTGACAACAATTTGCCCTGTTGCACGTGCTTTGTAGATATGGTCGGCAAGACCTTGGTGCATAAGACGTTGAATATAAACAACATCTACGTCTACGTAGTACTGTTTATCATCCGTGATGTCAATAGAAAAATGATCCCTGTTCCACACCAGTGCGCCTGTGTAGGTCTCAAAGCCATGTTCAGACAGGCGATTTTGATATTGTCCTAGACGAACCCATCCTGCACCACCCCAATGGTTTTTACCATCGGTTGCTTTGCTAGGTGAGATCCTATCTCCGCTTGCTATCCCTACTATCACGTTTCTCCAGTTCGTAAACCTTGTTGAGTCTCTTCTTACATTCGTGTGTTGGTGGCTCAGGAATCGTAACACCGATACCTACAGATACCCCACATACTGAACATTCATATTGTGTTATCTGTGTCATTGTTTTATCCTACTAAAATCCCCAGTTACGCATAGGGTGAGAGTTACTGTCTATCATAAACTTACTAACCTTTAGGTTACAGTCTAGTGTCCGTAGTATGCCCGACTGTGGAGTTGCTCCACATAGTTCCTTTGTAACGCTGTACCAACTGCTATTGACCTGAAGTAACCCACTATCAAAGGTGTCCCACGCTTTGCAGGATACTAAGTACTTTTTAAACTCTTGTCGTTTGCAGTCCCATGCTGATTTACCATGCTTGTAGTTCCAGCCCACTGCTTTTACATCGCAACGGCTTTCACGCCAACTGACATATGACATGATGTCCACGGGTAATCCATACTTGCGGAAAGCGCTTTCATACTTAATGCACCTTTTGCTCTTGTCTAATGGCAGGCTAATCTTCTGTTTTTTATAGTGGACTGTGTACCACTTGTTGATGTATTTGGTGGGCACATCAGGCAATATGGCGGTGCTAAGGCTGTTGGCAATAAGGTAGGCACGATGTGCTGACCACGTGCTTGTCCCATAGATACCATCAGTGGTTGTCTTAATGACCTGCTGCAAACGTCGTACTGAAGACCCACGATCATCAAAGTCATAAGACCGTTGAGCAATTTCAGTGGGGGTTGGGATGGTCTGAGGAGCCACTACAACGAGTGGTGCTCTACTCACACTCCTTACGGGCTGGGGTTCCCTTGTAGGTGTTACTCCTAAGAATGTTGTAACTGTCAAAACTCCGGCTGTAAGAGTGCGTAATATCATCAGTCTCCAATGTCCGTACAATAAAAAAGCCTTCATAGGCTCATGGTGAGGTATGAAGGAGTTACCCTAGTGTACTAGTCTTTGCTTGACAAGAGACTGAAATGGATCATTTCCAAATCTTTAACTGGTTCTTCCCAAGATGGAATTGCATTCATGTTGATGTTTTCGTGTTGTTTCTCATGTGCCTCAAGGCACGAACGACATTGGCACCCTTGTCGGTACCTTATCCATGAACCATGTGGCTTATGGGCTGATGCCGATGGCTTAAGCGCACTAAACACGGTACGTTCAAGTGGCGTAAGACCACCCCACATACCCCAGCGTTCGTCAATACCCGCATCTAAACAGTCTTGCCACACAGGGCATCGGTGACAAAGTTCACGACCCACGGAATAGTATTGTTCGGGTACTTTTGCTTCTAGTGGGGGGTACCAAAAGATGTTGTTACGTTTCTTACATAGGGCATCAGACATCCATTCATGTAACTGCATTAGTTGTCTGCTTTTCCTTCTCTTGCTACACGTAAAACAGTTTCAATGCTGTCTTGTAGTGTGCTTAGCATGCGGTCATAACGTTCGTTTAAAGCATTTAATTCTTTTTTAAGTTGAAAGTTCTCTTCTGTAAGAACCTCAACAAGGTCTAGTGAGGTGGCGTTGATGTACGCCTTGCTCATCTCCTCAAAATCCATTAAAGATATGTACTCTCTATGCATTCCCAGCCACAACCTGCGTAACCAACAATGTCAAGCCAGTGGTCACGTTTAGCAGGAGTCCATGACAGACGTGAAATCTTAAGGAGCATCATCATTACCGCAACGTCATGTGGGTCAAGATAGATCTCTTCCAATGAACGTGCTTCCATTGCTCGTCGTAGGTACACCTGCCACAACTGAGCAGTCATAGCAAAGTCGTCTACTGGGTCACCGTAATCATTGTTACGGTCACCGTTGATTAGTCGGGCTGCCTCATGAAGAAGTTTGGTTCTTGGGGGTAATTCTGATTCCTGAATATCAGGTCTTTGTTCTTCTTCTTGTCGGGGTAAATCCACGGTGGTGTCTCCTGTTTTACGGGGGTTACTGCTGACGGCTTAATAACTACTGAAGAGTTATATCCTTTAATGAATCCAATAAACTCAGTAAGTGTATTTACCCTGTTGAGACTATCTTCCGTTTGGTTCCACGGGCGGTTTAAAAGACAAGGGATGATACTGGATGACTTGGCTTCTTTGTAGTATTGCACGTGGTCATCAATCATTACTGCTTTGCCCTTGGCAATGTTAAATAAGAATTTCTTAGAAGGGTGAAAGTGCAGGCTGTCAGCATACAATTTATGAGCGAATAACCATTCAGCGGTTTGTGCCCATGCCGACTGAGGGCGAGCGGTCATTACGTGGATACCTAAACCCATGTCCTTCATCTGTTGCCAAGCCTCTATTACCTCTTTGTCAGGGGCATAGGTAGAAAACACTTTGTGGGTAGTAGCAGCCTCGGAAATCCACTCTTGAAAGGTGTCGTGGTTAATGCCCCAGTCCTCATAGAAGTTCCACTTTGTGGCATCAGGAAGGTAACTGACGTTGAGGCGTTCTTTGCAATAGATTTTAAAGGCATCAATGAAGGGGTAAATAACACCATCTAGGTCAATACCTACGTCTGTAATTAAATCGTTCATTTAAGGAACCCTATCATGTTTCTTCTGAGAGGTCAATGATCTCCGCATACATAGCGTTGGTAGCATCAGGACCCATTCCACCGCCGGGAAGCATTCGTGCCTGTTCTCCTGCCTTGTTGCCAAAGAGTCGGGAGAGTACTCCCGAACTACCACGTGCCTCTACCTCAAAACGAACGGTGTCACGGGTATCGGAAATGTTCTTGAACTTGTCTACAAGGTTAAACAGTCTGTCCATCTCTTGTGACAGGGCGGGGTCAAGACCTTGCCCCTCTAGTTCTTCAGCGAACCTAGCGAACATCACACGACCTACTTGCATCTCCATAATGGCTCGCATCGCAGCCTGAAGTTGGTCTTTTGTGCGGATCTCAATGGGCAAAGAAAACGCACACTCAGAATGTTCCTTAAAACTGGGGCAACGTGAGGAGAGATAGCAACTATCACACTGCCTTAAAGGGTTCGCATTGTACTTAATTACAGGGGTAGATTCAGGGGCAATTTCAATAGATTCCCCTTCATTATCATAGGTTTGGCTACCTATAGACACCACGTTTTCAATGCCCATAACTGGTAGCAATAGACGTTCACTCTCGTGCCGCTTCTCAGGGGCATTGATAGCAATAGATGACCCCCTCTGTGCCACGTTTGGCAAAGTAGGGTTAGGGGGGGAGATAGCAACTATGTCCCCTGTTTTAGGGTCAATAAACTCATGCTCATCATCATCACTTACAGGGTCATAGCCCCCAAAAGTTCGGGTCTCCCACTGCTTCCAAGACTCAACTGCTAACGCACCAACTACGGCAACTTCATCCTCAATCACGGCATCGTAGTCAATACCCAAGCGCATGATGTCGGCACGGTGCTTACGACGAGCAGAGTCTTTTTGCTGTGCAGGATATCTTCTTAGTCCGTGCCCATCCCACACCTGTGTCTCGCCATAACGCAATACACTCGTCCACGAGACCACGACTACAGACTCCCAAGGGATGCCCTCAATGAGGTCAGGCTTGGATGTAATACCGATGAGTTTGGTTCCCCAACGCTCAGACAACTGGCGAATACGAGACTGGTTCTTGTTGTTAATTGCCTTGTCACTAATGGCTACTCTGCCATTCTTTTGGCACAGCCAAGCAAGGCGCTCTACGTCATTCTCATCATTCCAAATGGGTACATATTTCTCACCCAACCAAGCGCCGTCATAAGTGGGGTGCCCAATAATGATGTCTAACTGGTCGGCGTTGTCACGAATAAAACTATCGTAACGTGCCAAGTCCTCGTCACCCTCTGAGATGTATACAAGGATTTCCCCACCATTGAACATGGTTGGAAGGTCTAGTTCTTTCTTCTTTGGTATGGGCAAATGGGTGAGGTTCATAGCAAACCTCTTGACATCCAAGTCCTTTAGGATATTACGGTATGTCCCCTTTTCAGCCCCACCAAAGTAAACCTTCACTCCCAGCCACTCCTACGCCACGACGACGGGCTGTGGTTCTGTTCTACAAGCAGGCGTTCAAGGTCATCGGCGTACAGGCGCACCATGCTAAAGCAGGGCATCTCGCCGTTCTCTTCTGTCCACTCGTCTTCTTCTTCAGTGGTAGGAAATCCGTCATGCTCCACACATAGTGGTGGTCCACAGAACGACTTCTCCAAACCTAACTTGTACCATTCCACAAATGTCATTTCTTCAGACATCTCCCCAGTCCCTTTCGTTTCTTGCTAATTGCTGAGTTTCTATTTCTTCTACCAGCATGTCCCATGCCTTCATGGGTTTGCCTTCTACCCACTCGGGTCTTACTACGTGCGGCACCGTCGCCAACAACGTTGGGATGCCGTACCGTGCCACTCTAGCAATAGTCTCGGGGTCCGTGTCAATGAACCAGTGAGGGTTTCCATACACAGAACTAAGAGATATGACTCTATCCATCTTAACTTCTGCGCCCTTAGCCTCAACCATGTCTACTGAACTGGCTTTGAATCCTTCTTTCTTTAGCCATTCAAGAAGTATCTGTTGCCCCTGTAACCCTTCCTTTTTAATGCCGTCGGCAATAACAATAAACCTGCCGTGGTAAAAAGGAAACAGAGCGTTCCATAGTCGCCGTGTCTCAGGACGTGGTTGCCGTGCCCCTAAGTTCTCTGACGGCAGTGAAAGCGCATCATGGGTTATGAAGATCACTTGCCGTACATACCCATTTGTTTACGTTCAACGTGGGCTACGTGCGCTCCCACTGGGCAGTACATGCAAAGATACTGACGGTGCTCTGTTGGAACACCCGTCTTTCTACCAATAGTTTTACTTTCATCACACCAGTCGGGGCATCCATCGGATGGACGGTTGTGGCGGTTAAAGCAACGTAGAGCGTCTACCTTGAGGTCATCACGGAAGTCTTTGATGTACACGTCGTGGTCTGCCATCTTGTTCTTGAGGGCAGTCTCTACGTCAAGTTTTGAGGCAGTATCAGGATCGGTGCGAAAGATCATTGCCCGACAGTTGTCAGGGTCACCTATTTGGGCATTGTGGCGGTCACAGAGTTCACGTAACTCCATGTCGTACTCAGGTGGTCCATCGTATGGACGCATTTTCCACATGACGTTGTGGGTTTTACAGACAAGCAGGCGGTCATAACCTTCAGGCATATTGTGCTCCTATTAGTGGCTTAGGCGTACAGCCTAGCAAATAACTAAGAGGGTTGTCTAATCACGAATCAAGATGTTGGTAAAAACCATTGGGGCGACCAGATGTGTAGGGCCTATCAGGTGCATACGGTGATCCTGATTTTTCCATCTTAATTGCTTCACCAATGTATTTTGCTGTTTTTGCCACTGTGTCGGGTGTTGAACCATGATCACGGTTATAACGGTAGTTATCCAAACCGGCTTGAACCTCATCAACACTTGGTCCTTGTGTTGTTCTGTACAAGTGAGGGGCTGTATCCCACGTAGAAACTTGAGTGTCATAACCTAAACGCTTTGCTACAGCCTGTGCAACACGTGGAGTTGGACGGTGGTTGCTACCAACTGGGTTCATACGGTGGTCGTGAGCCATGATTATTCCTTACAGGTGTGATTCGGGCATTTCAGGCAACGGTGTTGTCTGAATGTTGTACTGGATATTAAGTTCGGACTGACGAATTGCAGCGGAAGTTGGGTCAACCACGCCACCACGGTCAGGGGTAAGAGACTTAAACTTGCCGTCTACTGCACCCTTGCGAAGGTCTGAATTCATTGAGCGGGAGTCATTAACTGCCATAATATAATCCTATCATTATTTCTTGAGTGGTACCCATTTGCCGTCTACTTCTCTATGGAGTTTTGCGTTGCCGTCGGCATCTTTCATCATCTTTACGTTTGGAATAACGGCATCAGATTGGGTCGGAGCAGGTGTTGAATTAGCCTGCCCCGTTACGCTTTTGGGTCTTTTTTAGGTGCAGCCTTTGCTTTAGGTGCAGCCGCTTTTTTAGCAGCAGGTTCTTTTTTAGCAGCAGGTTTACGATTTGAAGCCTCTTCAGCAAGGTCCCGATTAGTATTTTTAGATGTTTCTGACTCTTTAGAAGGGTCGGCACCGGCAGGTGTTGGGGCTGAAGCCTCAGTAGCAAGATCACGCTTGGTATTTTTAGCAGTGTCTGACTCTTGTGCTGGTGCGTCTTTCTTTTGAGCAGGTGTCCTAGGTGCAGCCGCTTTCTTCGTAGGTGCTGTTGCAGGTGCAGAGGCTGGAGTACTTGCAGCAGGTGCAGCGGCTGGTGCAGCCTTGCCACTAGAACGTTGCCCCGCTGCTTTCTTAGCAGGTGCAGCCGCTTTCTTAGCGGGCGCTTTAGTTGCAGGTGTGTTACCAGCAGGTGGTGGGGGTACTGCATTTGGAGCCGACCCCGGTGCTGGAGGTGCAAACTGTTGAGGAGCACTAGGGTTGTTTGTAGTGTTTGTAGTGTTGTTAGTGGTATTGGTATCACCGCTAGTGGTATTGGTGTTGCCACTAGAGGTAAGGGTATTGCCCTGACCCTTTTGAACGTTGTAGTTGTTACCTGAGTTTACGTTGGTGGCACCGGCACTAGGCGGAGTAGCCCTACCCTTGCCCGCAGGAGCACCTTGGCTAACGGCGGTTGTTCCTGAACCTGAAACCCTGACTTGTGATGAGTTTCCACCGGATACTGAACCGGTATTGCTCATGTTGCCAAAGGAGTCGTTACCAAAATCAATATTAACGGAACTCTGATTAACACCACTATCACTGCGCTTCATGTTACGTGAAGATGACGGAGCGGTAGCCGACTGACCTCCGCTGTTTCCTCGCATGGTACGCCATGCCTGAGAGAATGAACCGCCACCGTTTGCGGGCTGTTGCTGTTGAGCAGGCGCTTGGTAATGCGTCTGCTGTGGAATGCCATAGTTGCGTTTAGCACCCGACAATGGGGAGTTGGGCTGTTGCTGGCGTGGTGCCTGTGGAGGTGGGAATGCACCAGTAGGTGCTTGAGTACCTAGTCCTTGTTGGAACCCAAACTGACGCTGTTGCGCTTTTTTCTGCTGTGCACTGTTGTCATTGAACGATTGACGATAGTCATCTACTGCCATTATTGACCTAATCCTTGCATTGAGTAGCGGCTGGTTCCGGAGAAGTTGTCTGCCATAAATCCGTTACGGAACATGACAGGCGCTCCTGAAATCCATGAGCGACGGTTAACTGAAAAACGATCTGTGTTAAGAATATCCATAATACTTGGTTCTTGTTTAAGGAACCCCCGTGCCTCGGGCTGTAACTCCTGTGGGACTACAGGACGAATTTGCCTAATAGTCTCAGGGTCAGAGATAGCCGCCATTAACGCTTGGTCAACAAGTACCTCTTGACGAGACTGATTGGGCTTATAGGGAACTTGAGGCATTAATTACTTTACTTTTACTGTGGGTGGGTATTCGTAAGGAGAACTTTTGCCTGAACGAGCGTCTACGGCTTGTCTAATAGCCTGAGGAATATAATCAATACGGCTTCCAATATTATCGTCATCTGGATGACCGTGTACATTTGGGTCATAATTTGAACCTGCTACTGATGCTGCATGAGGGTAATCAAGGCCGTAATATGCGTCGTCTAAATAATCGTTCCCAGCACGGTGTTCATCAATAACATCATGTGCGGTGTCTGAATCAATTTTATAAAAACGTTGGAGTGCCTGTGCAATACGAGGTGTTGGGCGGTGGTTACTGCCAACTGGGTTCATACGGTGGTCGTGAGCCATGATTAATTTCCTCCAAACATATCGGTTACGGCATCAAGTTGTGCATCTCGCATCGCACGACTCTGAAGTTGTTCGTATTCAGTAGGTTCCCATTCAGGGGTACGGCTGAGTGTCATACTACGTGGACCTACAGCCTCATCGTATGGCTCGTCTTCGCCCGCACCATAAGTAACAGGATATTCCTGTTCATAGTTTGTTGGGTTAGTTAGTGCGTCCAACAAAGACGGGCGACGGTTAACGTGATGTTCACGGCGCTCTCCTCGTTGTGATGGGTTAACGTTGTATGCCATTATTTACCTCCAAGAAGGTTTCAGCGTTTGAAAATAAGAACGACGAGCAGGGTCTATTGATTTTGCCTGCCTGTCGTCAAGTGTGGGAAACCCACGTGGTCCAACTTTTCCATCATTTGTAAGACGTACAGGTTCAGCCCCCGGAGGAGCAAACTTCTTTCCTTGTGATTCTAAAACAAGTCCAGTCATGGGATTGAACTCATCAGGCCAAAGATAATCACTGGAGTTGATGCGCTCGCCCTTATGGACACCACGGCTATACTGCCGTGCATTCATTCTACTTAAAGATCCAAGTATTTTATCGTTACGTCGGTTAGCCGACATAGTGCCAAGGTATCCGTCTGGATACTGTGTATCAGGTTGTGAACGGGAGCCTGAAAGTAATTCATCTTTAGATGAACGCCATACAGGAGAAGGACCGTAGGGAAGTGACGTGCCAGCGCCGGGAGGCTCTGACGGGTTATTCCATGAGGTAAACGACTGCTGTGCCATTACCAAAGACCTACCGATGAGCCTTGACCCATGATGCCACCTTGACCGCCACCTACAGTCCCTATAGGACGAGGAGCGCCGTACCTAGTAGCACGTGAACGATACCTACTCGCCGTTGGACGGCGGGAAGGCTTACGATTCGGGGTCATTAAGTTCTTTTCCTTGGAACCTAGGGTGCTTAGTCATGTCATAAACATTGTCGTACTGAGACCCATCGCCTGTAGTGACCTTAGGGGTAGATGGAGGTTTGGCTCCAGCACCCCCTGTAGCCGTCTGAGGAGCACCCATAGTTGGATGCCATTGAGTAGGCACGTGCCCACCATGAGCAGTCTTAGGGTTCCCTACAGGGCGGTTACGGTGGTCAGTAGGTGACATTTAAATTAACGAGTGCCGGGATACTTTGCAGATTTGTAACTATCTGAAGCACGTACCTTTTCGGTAACGTCTGTGTAGTTATCAGTGTCAGCAGCAATCTGTGACCCACTTGGCCTGTCACCGTAAACGCCTGAAATATTACGGTCATTTTTGGTGTTGTTCATTTGACCAGTGGCAGTGGTGCCGTACTCATTAGTATGCTCTCCAGCGGTTTCAACAAAGTTACCGCTTCCCTTGTGCTGGTATACCTTTGACTTGGCAGTGCCGTGGGCGTAGTCAGTAAGAGCCTGACGTGCTCCAACGCCAGTTCCTTGTTTGTCGCTCTGACCATTATTTTGATCCATTTGCAGTGATGGGTTCATTTGCTGATTTTGGCTACCATCGGCTTGCCAGTTACCACCTTTTGCTTGACCTTTGCCACCCAAGGGCACTTGACCTTTTGGTTTCCCGCTCATCCCATCAGATGTTGAACCATAAATTTCACCTACACGAGGACCTTCAAAGTTATCTGCGTGGGCAAGAGAGTGTGTTTCCTGCTCTTTAGCAGTTGCCTGACGACCAGCGCCACGCTGTACGCCCGTGTGTGGGCTGTCACCCTCTGGGTAACCTTTGTGAAAAGATTTAATTGCCATAATTACCTCACTTAATGATGGGCTTGAATGACATAGCGGAAATGGTTTCCCCATTTTCACCGGCAACATCATCAAAGCCAATGATGAACGATAGATCAATGCCACGTGGGGCTACAAAGCCTCGTGAGATTGCACATGCTTTAGCGGCTTGGTTTACTGCTGAAGCGCCAATAGCACGCATTTTAGGCAACTGACCTGAGTTAATTGCACGAGCCATGATAGAACCAACAGATTGAGGGTTACTAGAACCTGAGACTTTTAGAACGTCGTCAATGGTAGTAGTTAATTCTTGAGACATAAGGTACTCCTGTTTATATTTTGTGTACCCTAGTATTTTAAGTGTAGTCAGCCTCTATAAGCAGGTCTGACAGGTCACGCAACCGCATCACGACATATGTATCATCCAATGCTTTTTCTCCCTTACCAGCCCGTTTGACAACCAACACAGGTAGCGCCCCATCAAGGCGTTCAGCCTGCTCCACGGTGTCATTCAACCACTGGCTTAATTGAAACTGCTTTTGGTTCTTGCACTGTACTGCTACCTTGCGAAGGGTAGAGCGACGAGCAATGCCGTTGACATCTCCCGTGTCCTTGCCACCTGACAAAGCAGGGCGATGAGCATGGATGAACCCTTTAGAGATTAAATAGTCTCTAATAAGTACTTCAAAAGACGTACCCTTTTGTTTAGCCTTACTCAACTGTTGCCTCTTCGTAAGCGTCTTCTATCTCAATCCATACCTTATGGTCGCTGTACTCCTGATCTATGCTGAACATCTCCTTGTAAGCACGAACGGCTAAGTTACGCCACATGTCACGGTCATCAGTCATTTCCTTTAGAGACATGGCACGGTTTGAGGCACGCCCCTTCCAGAAGTCAGCAAGTTCAAGTTCTTCCGACATTAGTAACCTCTGTACTTTCTAAGTTCTTCCTTGAGTTGCTCAATTTCGGTTTCTAGTTTACGGCAATGCTTGGTCCAGAGTGCCACTAGTTCCTTTTGTGCCTTGGGTATTTCTTTGAGGGCAGGTTCATCCATTAATCTTAGATGCCCTTTCCTTGTTACTGCCTTGGTATTTCTTTGCAACACTGTGCAGGTAATGGCTTCCCCAATTCGTAATGGCATAACCATCAGGGGTTTCAACAATAAACCCATGACCTTTTAAGGATATTACTATCCTGTTAATGACTTGAGCGTCACGAAAGACATGGCTATAAAACTTAGAGATGTCCTGTTTTTTAACAGGCTTACGCTTCATTTGTAGGTACAAGAGGGTCAGGTGAGAAGGTCCGTGGTATTTAAGCCTTACGTTCATGCGCTGTACCGTGCTGCACGGCGCTCATTTGGTGCCATAGATATGCGACGGCTAAGTTCACGGCTCAACACTTGGGCATTACGCTCACAGCGTTCAAATACGGACTCCACCAACTTACGGTATGCCCGTGCCTCTAGGTGAGTCTCTTGTTGACCTACCACCTCAGGATCAATGTCACGGCGAGCCTTAGCCAAGGTAACGGTGTCTCCTTTTACTGAGTCACCCCACTGGCTGATGAGAACCTTTGCCTCTGTTAGACGACACGTGTTAGCGGCACGCTCTTCAATAATCTCTGCCTGCACAAGTTCTGACTTGGCGTATGAACCCCATGACATGAACTGACCATACAACTCCATTAACTCAGGGTCGGGCAGTTCATCTAAGAACGATGGCAATTCAGGTAACTCATGACCCGGCTTTTCAGGCAACGAGAACTTACTAAGGAAGTCCCCCATTATCGGACCAGACGGAGCCAGCGGATGGCGTACTACTGTTTTCATCATCTACTTCTTTCCAACACACCTTTTGATATGCACATGCCTTGCATGTTTTGCTTGTAGGACTTTCTACCCACACGGGACGCATGGGAGGGATGCCTGAGTCTAAACCACGAACTACAGTTTGACAACCAGACAAAATGGATTCAATTTGCTCAGGTTGAAACTTAACAGAAAACTCTTTTACGTCTTGTGTTGCTTTCCATTCATACAAGAAAACACCTTCATGGATACCTGTGCAGTACATGTACAGCATGATTTGACGTAAGTGAGTTTGAAATGGCTGACGAATCTGTTTCCATACTTCGTCCATTGTTATTTCCTTGTGGCTATACCGAAGCCACAAATCGTAGTGTTCCATACGGACTGTGCCAATGCCAACACTTTTAATCTCTAAGATTGCTTTACCCTTAGCGTCGTTAATGATGCCGTCGGCGTGACCCATGAGGTGATGCTCTTCGTTAATGATGGGTACTTCAACTTGTTCAAGTACTCCTGCCTTAGTTAACCACGTCTGCCACTTGTCGTGAATAGCGTGACCTTCAGCAAAGATGTTAAGGGTCTGGAAACTTAAAGGCTTATCATCACGTTCGTAACCCTTGATGGTGTACCAAGAAGAACGGGGACACCAATCCTTCTTACAGATCTCTGAAGGATGCAGATGCTCTGTGTCACGTGTGCTCTCTAGTTGCTCACGCATAAGCATCTCTTCTGCAACAGGTATAAGCCTGCTGTGTGACAGCAAGGACTTCTTATAGTTCTTGAGGTGCCATGGGGTATCGTCAGTCATTAGTTGTTAACTCCAAAAAATCGTCTTCAGTAAGTATGACGTAGCGACGATTAGCGAGATCAAACTGCAAAATCGGTACACGGTCTTCAATAATTGCACGTTCTCTCAATTCTCTTAAATCTACATCTTTGATGGTAATGCTTTTTGTGGCTATCGTGAGTTTATTTTCAATAAGAAACTCTTTAGACCGGACATCATTTTTACGCATCCAGCCGCTACCAGAACCTGCGTTACGGCTACCACGATAAGTATCCGCTGAACGCTTCTCCTGCTTGCGAGACTTCTTGATAATGTCTTTGCGTTCTTCTCCACCGAATATCATACAACCGGAACATTGAAGTGCGTAAGTACTTCAGTACGTAGTTTCTCTTGCATGCCAATGTCCTCACGGAATCCGAGGATCATTGCATCTTTACCCTGCCAACGTTGCCCATCATATGAATAGTAGGCACCGGCACGTGTAATGATGTCACATGATGCTGCAATGTTTATCATGTCCTTGATGGTGTCAAATTGACCTAAATCAAACCCTTTAGTACCAGCAAAGTAAAAGTCAACAACGGCTACCTGCTGTGGGCGATAGGTCTTGTTCTTGATAGTGCGACCCTTAATAGATTGCCCGACGGTTTCGTCTTTGTCTTTAATCCATTCGTCACGTTTTACTTCTACACGACAGAAGTAATGGAAGTTCTTAGCCTTACCACCGGGAGTAGTGCGTGGGTCACCCCACATCACGCCAATCTTGTCACGCCACTGGTTGATAACAAGACCGGTGCACCCACGGTCTTCATGCACCAACGAGCGCTTTTGTGCCTTAGACGACTTACGGAAGAACTTACCCGTTAAGCGAGCACCAAGACCCATAGTGAACTCGTCCATGTTTTTCTCAAATTCATCTCCGGGAACCAGTGAAGGGAGTGAGTCAATGACAATAAGGTCTACGGCACGGTTATCTAGTGTGCGAATGATGAGGTCATAAACCTGCTCCATGATGTTGGATTCAACTACCCACAGACGATCAAGGTCTACGCCGATAGCCTTTGCGTATTCTGGTACATAGTCTTCAGCGGCAATCCATAGCGCACAGAAGTTTGGGTCAAGCGCTTGGTTAGCGGCAATAGTCTTGTAAGCCATAGCGGTCTTACCTGATGACTCTTCACCAATGATTTCACTCCATTGGTTCATAGGCCACCCACCCCCAAGCATGAGGTCAAAAGCAAGTACTCCCGTAGTAATACGGGGCATCTCTTCTTTTACGTCGCTACCCTTGACAATGATGTCGTCGCCATACTTCTTTTGAATAGAAGAAATAATGGACTGTAATGATTCTCTTGTATCTGCTGGCATCTTGTCTCCTTAGTTTGACCATGCTGATTGGCTGGCTTGGTCATACATACCATTCCAACCGCATTCGTAGCAGCGTGGTGCAGGTGCTGCACCATTTTGCATATTTCCTTTTGCCCTAGTAAACACGTAACCACTTCCACAATCAGGGCATGTCTGTTCTTGACGTGCTGCTTCTCCACCTTTGGTGTACCCCATACGTAGTGCTTCTGAAAATGATTCAGGCTTTACGTTTGGATCAGGCTGTTGAGAAGTTACACGGTTAGGTGGGTTCTGTGCCTGTGGAAACCTAACAGGTGATTCCACTGGAGGCAAGTTTGGGCGTGGTGCAGTAGGTTTTTCCCCTGCAAGTTTCTTTGACCACCAGTCAGTCATAGTATTCATCCTTTAATGCATCGTTTACAACTAAAATAACTAAACCACGTTCTACCATTTTATTTAACATGGAAACCGCAAAGACTGTCAAGGCACTTTGAAATTCATCAGCGGGGGATGATATCTTATCCAAAGAATGCAGGAAGTGGGCAAACCATTCAGCCGACTCAGTAATGTCTTCGTACACTCCAGACTTCGCAAACAAAACCCATCTAGACAATATGTCCATTATTTCAAGTTTTTGCACATCCTCAGACGGAATTTGAAACCCCATCTGATGAGCGTAGGCTTGCCCTTCTGTGGCAGACAGCATCAAGTAAAACATTCTTTCATCGGTAACAGACATTAACCCTTCGCTTCTGCCCAGTTGAGCGCATGGTGATAAGAGACTTTTAGGGGAACCCCGTTAATTACCTTATCATCTCCCATTGCGGTCAAAAATGGATGGATAATGTCATCTAGTACACCGTCAGGAACAGCAACCACAAGTTCGTCGTGTACCTGTACCAGCATCTTTGCGCCGGTTCCAATAAGAGTCTTGTGAATGTCAATCATGGCTTGCTTACAAAGGTCAGCAGCACTTCCTTGTACCACAGCGTTCACAGCCTGACGTTCGGCACGTGAGCGTGCTTCTTGGTAACCAGACCGTAGGTCGGGGAGGCGACGATACCTGCCCGCCAATGTAGACACGTAGCCATACTTCTTACCCTGAGCAACTACCTGTTGCTTCCACTCAGTCAGTCCTGAGAACTGACGATAATACTCTTGAATCATATGCTGAGCGTTATCAAAAGAGATACCAGTAGTACGTGCCAACTTGCCAGCACCACCACCGTAAGCGGTAAGGAAGTTAACGCCTTTACCTATTTGACGTTCTTCACTAGTAACATCCTCTATCTTCTTTTTAAATAGAAGAGCAGCAGCGCCGGTGTGAATGTCAATGTTGTTATTAAATACATTCATAAGTTCTTTGTCTTGAGAGAACATCGCCATAACACGTAGTTCAATTTGGTCATAGTCTGCTACAAGCAGGGTGTGCCCTTCGGGGGCAACAAACAAACTACGCACGTTAGAACCACGTGGGACGTTCTGAAGGTTGGGGTCACTAGAGGACAGGCGACCTGTTGCGGTGCGGTGCAAGTGAAATGATGGATGCAGCCTGCTCTGATATAACTTTGGAAGAAGACCATCAACATACGTTGACTTTAACTTCTGTGTTTCAGACCACTCCAGCATCAAAGTTAGTGCAGGGTGTTCTTTCTCTAAGAACCGTAAGGACTCTTCATCAACAGATGGTGCGCCACCCTTAGTCAACTTGTGAGGCTTAAGACCTAAACCACCTTCACGCTTTTTATTAAACAAAAACTCCTGTTTATTTTTAGTGGAGTCAGGATTAAAGCCAACGGGTGTGTGCTCAGATAGCGCAAGCAAAGTGTCACGCATCTTGTTGTCCAATTCTTTACCCAGCACCACCATGTTGCGGTGGTCTACTGGGATGCCCTCGTTCTCCATCTCCATAAGAATGCGAAGAACCTGAGAGTCTTGATAAAAACACTTGACTAGAGAGTCATTTATTTTAATCTTTCCCCACAGGCGCTGATACAGCATCCATGTCCAGCGAACGTCAAGGTGCACATAGTTAATAGCCTTGTCGTAAGGGACAATACTAATAATCTTTCCCAACTTGCCATCACGTGCGTAGGCTTCATGCTTGTCGTAATTATGGATGATGAGGTTCTCAAGAGAATATGACATCAAGTTCTCATTGACAATGTGCTGCATAACCATCGTGTCGGCGTATGGACCCGGTGGTAGTTCACCGTAGTACTTAGAAATACTGCGAGCGTCAAACTTGACGTTGTGACCTATCTTAACAATGTCACTAAAGAACAAGGGCTTTAGAACTTCTAAAACCTCAGACCTAGACAACTGTTGTGGAGGAGCACTGTATGTTGCAGGAATATGGTAACGGTCTTTAGCCGTAGACTCTTGACCATTCTTAAGAATCTTGCGGTAACCCTCAGGTGGAACGGTAGTCCCGTCACCTACTTCTTCGGGTGTCAGCATAAGACCAAGGGGATGCCCCATAGGTACAGCCCACGACTCACCTTGCGTTGCAAGACCAATCCAAAACACTTCATTGCGTAGAGGATCTAACGCCAGCATAGAACTATATTTATCTACATAGTTATCATGAGCACGGCGTTGTATTTCAGGACTTGGGTTTTTAAGCGTAGCAATGTGCTTTTTCCATGCAACTTCCATGGTCTGCACAAGGTCAGGGTGGCGTTCAAGAATGCCACGTGTTTCTACGTCAAATACAAAAGCCCCGACCTCTTTAATACGTTGAACTGCTTGTTCTAACTCTTGGATAGTTGTAACAACGTTGTAAGTCGTAGGGGCTGCACCCCTAGGCATTAATCTAAATCTTCGTTAGCGACTACTAACAAGTCTTTACGTGCTGGAATAGAAATGATGTCGGCAGTGTATGCACGTGCAATCAAATCGTTAAGCCCGTTGTCTGTAAGCGAAGCAATGCCCCACTCTTCAAGGTCACTTGCCTTAACCATTTGGTGGTTAGTTGCGGTAGTTGAACCCTTACCGGTTTTTGATACTGCCCAAAAATGCTTTGAGAGAGGTCCTGTACGTGGATCAGTGTGAAAGTTCTTCAACTGGTCAATAATACGAGGTCCAACTTCATAGGACTTGAGTACAGGCTCTTCGCCGGGAATAAGCAATGCTACGTTAAAAGCAATGCGGATTGATGGACGGCTACCCGCATCACAAAGTGGGCAACCCTTTTCGTCAAAGTCTCCAATGCATACAAAGGACTTCTGACCTTGGCGTTCAATCCAATGCTGCCTCCATGAGGCATAAGGTTCGTCGCTAAGGAACTTCACAATCTGTGGCTCCTCAACAACTTTGAGGCGTTGTGCAAATGGAGAGTCGGCATTCTTAACTGCCTCTACACCACCCCAGCCACCACGCACAAGTGTGCGAGCAGGTGCTGTTGCAACGCTACTTACTTCATCTGTCTTTACGTCGTTATCGTCGTCGTACTTTCCCATATATCTTCCTAACGTTTCCAATTGTCTTTGATGTATTTTCTGAAACCATCCCAGTCACCTGAGTAGTGTTCCGATATTCCGAATCTTTCCACACCGTCTAGCAGTGTGTCAAGTTGATCTTGGCTGTAGAGCCTACGACCTTTCGGTACCTTACCGGGAATTTGTTCAGATTGTGGAGTGGGAGTACGAAAACTGGGTTTTGGAATCCAGCCCTTACTTTCCCACATCCTGATTGTTACTGGGCTTTTACCCAGTGCTTTGCATACTTCACCAATGCTGTAAAACGTTTGCCTTACTCCATTGATGATGTAATCCTTACCCTTAGCGCCGTTGTAACGGTCATTAAGGATAGAAGACTGTAACTGTGCTTCAGGGCGATTCTTTGGTTGTTTCTTGCCGGGAAAATCCGGTAAGTCCCCAAACAAATCAAGGACATCTTTCATGCCTTAAAAGCCCATGACTCTTTCTCTACATAGAAAGATTGAATAACTTCTTCAGATTCTTTGTGGTTCCATGCGTACCCAAGAAGTTTGTCCTCACTAAGGGCTTCCACAACTTCTTTTACGTCATCCCATAAACCCTTCTCACGTGCCCATGCTTCTGCTGCACTTGTGTTTAGTGAACGAGATACACGGCGTTCGTACTTGAGGTCAGAACCAGCAATAGACCACCACAGGTGTCCTTTGTCATCAACAATGCCTTTTTCCTTTAGAGCCTCAACAAGTTCCTTTTTTAGAACATCTTGACGTTTAGTCAAAGAGTCTATGGCTTCTTTGCTTTTCTTAAAGTCTTCTATCAACTTTGCGTAATATGTGTCGTCTTGCATCTTATACCTCTGAGTGTGAAAGGAACTCGGAAAGAGTTCCTAGATTGAGTTCAAACTTACCTTGCGTATCATAACCTTTGTCAATAAACGCCTTATTAATTTCTCGTTTTTGTTGGAGCATCTCGTACTGACGTTCTTCAATGCTGCCTTTCATGACGAAGGCTGTAATTGTAACATGGGGATGTACGGATGACAAACGGATTATTCGGGCATCTCGTTGGTCCAACTTACCGGCAGACCATGGGAGGTCAAAAGAAATGAGATAGTTTGCGTTCGGCAAGTCAACTCCGTACCCTCCCGCATCTGAGGATAAAAAGATACGACAATTGGGGTCGGTTGCAAACTTGGTCTTGGCTCGGTCTCGTTCTTCTGCTCCCATTCCTCCCATGAAGAGGACACTATCCGTAATAGACGCAGTTGCTTCCTTGATAACCCGTAGGTTCTTTTTAAAAAACGAAAATAGAACCACCTTGTTATTTGGGTCCTCATTTAGTACATCCTCAATGTAGTTAACAACGGCATCTAGTTTGGGTGCCTTATAGACCGTGGGAACACGCCCTTGGGCAACCAGTTTGGATGCATAGGCGCTACCTTCATCGTGCTTATTAGGGTCATTAAACGCTGCCGCTGACTCCAACACCAACTTAGGGTTGTCGCACAGCATACGAAGAACAGTAAGCCTAGACATAATTTGACCCTGTGCTTCATTTCCACCACCTCCGTTGTAGTGAGACCACAGGTCAAAACTACGACCATGTTGAGATATTGCCTTCTGAATCTCATTCAATAAATCTTTAGCAATGCTTTCGTATAACGCTGCACCGGCTTTATCAAATTGAACTGGTATTACTTGATGTATAACTTCAGGTAACTGGTCTGCAATATCTTCACGTGTCTTGCGAACCATTACC
>Ga0102865_1000026_pt1 | contig 63560 bp, 49 predicted proteins | sample Colrivmet1449C02_FD_78440 | JGI IMG/M metagenome (GOLD analysis project Ga0102865, IMG submission 78440) | Estuarine microbial communities from the Columbia River estuary - metaG 1449C-02 | ecosystem: Environmental > Aquatic > Marine > Intertidal zone > Estuary | place: USA: Columbia River...
ACAAAAGAAGTAATTATCGATTCTCCAATCAAGCAAAGGATAAATTTCCCTAACGTAAAACTAACAGACGTAGAGTGGGAATCTATTTTAAATGGCACTTGGATTAACGGGACAATTCCAGAAGGTCATAGAAATAATTCTTTTTTATGTTGGAAAGATTCTTTGGGGATTGATATAATGAATGGATGAAGGTCTATCTTTGTGGAATTACACAAAATCAAAAGAAAAATATAGATGATTTAACTAGGGATTGTTATAAGGCTTTTGATGGTTTGATTTATATTGATGGCGGCTCCACAGATGGGACTAAAGAACTTCTAGAAGAAAGAAAAGGTTGCGGTCAAGTTATCTATCGTAAATGGACTAACGATCATGACTTTCAGATGAACGAATTCTTGCGCCAAGGACCACTTAAGATTGGCGACTGGTTCGTCCTCAGAGATTCTAGAGAAAGATTTAATCCTGAATGGGTCGCAGGGATCAAAGAGCTAATTCAAAAAGCTAGACAATCAAATGTCAAGTCTATTTATAATTATGGCAAAGGTTTCGCCTTTGAATACTATGATGACATGTTCTTTCATGGCTCTCCTCATTGGGGTTTAGTTGGAGCCAGACCACAAGCCGTAGACCTATCTCAATTCTTCGACGAGAATAAAAAAGAACATACTTGGAGACTAAGAGATGGAGAAGACGATCCCGAAAGAGACGAATCTTATTACATTGACCATTTCTTTAAATACTATTATGTATATGGCAGAAGCAACCACCTCCTCCTAGGTAGAGAGAACAATCAAGAGGGCTTCCAAAGAGCGGAGGAAAACAGAAAACAATTTAGAATGTACTGTTATTCTATAGGTTTAGAATTTAATACTGAATCTTTTATTAAATACGCAACTTCTGGAGGGAAATATGATTCTAGATTTATAGAGTTTATTAATTCAGAAGATATTCTTAAAGATTTTTATAGGAAGAAAATCTTAAACGAGCCAATTAAAAGCATTCAAAGCAATAGATATTTTAGAATTTAATGAAATTTTCTTCTTATACTTCTGCGTTTAATCTCATTAAGATGGGATTTGATTGGCAAAATTCTATCCTGAACTATTCACAGTTCATGGACGAAGTCGTCATTGCTATAAACACTTCAGAAGATAACACATTTGAAAGCGTTAGTAAATTTTTAGAAGAGAAAGGCATTTCTAATGTCATTCTCTGTCAATGTGCTTTCGACTACTCTGATCTGGCATTTGATGGTAAAATTAAAAACTTTGCGCTGCAACACACTTCTGGAGATATAAAGATTTCTTGTGATATAGATGAAAGATTTCCTTTGCATCAAAAAGAATTGTGGCGCAAGGCTGCAAACTACTTATTATCTCAGGATAAAGCTTCTGCATTTTTAATTCCAAGTATTAATCTATGTGGTGACATCTATCACTATAAAGACATTGGATACAAATGGTATATGCATAAAGATGGACTTTATCGTGGAATTGTTAATTTCGCTAAGAAACAAGATGGCAAAATAGATACCGATAAAAGCGATACTTGTGAGCTTATAGACGCTAATGGGAACCTTGTTCAGACTTTAAAATTTGATAATTCAATAGAACGCCTTAGAGAAGGACAAATTCCTTACGTCTTCCATTATTGGGCAGTAGACAAAGACCAAAGAATAAAACAAAATGAATTCTGGCAACCTGTTTGGTCTAATCGAGCAGGAAAAGAAATAAACACAGAAACAGAGTTTTCAAAAATACGAGTATTTAAACACGATTTATTAATTTAACATGAATTCACTAGAAGAATACAAAAAACAATTAACCCATTCTGGTCATTTTGAATTTTTTGGATTGAAGATGAGTCAGATTCCCGAAGCGTTAATCAAAATATCAACACTCCTTCAAATATCTCAACCTACAAAAATTATAGAATTCGGCACGGGATATGGTGGATTTTCTCATTTATTAAATATTTATTGTAATAAAAATAAAATTGATTTTATATCATACGATGCTCAAGATTTAATTCAAGATTTTAATCAAAATTTAAAATTAAATTTTAGGAATAAAAACCTTCTTGATTTAAAAGTTATTGAAGAAATTAAATTAGAAATACTTCAAAATACAACAGGAAGGACTATATTATTTTGCGATGCATTGAAGTCAGAAGAAGCTAAACTATATGCTCCTATTTTAAAAAATGGAGATATTCTATTAATTCATGACTATTCAAGAAATCAAAACGGAAATGAATTTAAAAAAACGTGTTTTAAATATCAATGGTCAGCGCCTCAAGAGCAGTGGCTAGAAAAATTTAATGAAGAATTAAAAATAAATTATATAGAACCTCTTTTTCATGAAGAACTTGAAGATGTTTTATGGTTTTGCGGAATAAAAAATAAAAATAAATGAAAATAGCATATTTTGATTTAGGTTTTTCAAACGAATCTTACGCTCTTAATGCTAAAAGATATGGCGGCGCAGCGGTTGTCGGGCGGCACATGAAACAAATAAAAGATATTGATTTCACAATAATTGCTCCTCAAGAGAGTTTTGATGAGTTTTCAGATGAAGATAGGAAAGAAAGATGTTTTGGTATAGATAGAAAAGCTCTTCAACAAATAGCCGAAGGATACCCCGTCGATAAAATCATCAATGGGCTTGATAAATATGATTTTATTATGCATATGCAGACCTGCTTGTCCATAAATAAAGGAAGTCTAAAACTGCCAGTAGTGCATTTAAGTGGATTTTCTGAAACAGCAGGACATCCTAATAATGATTATATTTTATTATATTTAAATTCTTTTAAACCAATTTTTGGAGAAAAAGCTAAGTATATAAAATTAGGCAAACAAGTGCCAAACGAATTTAAAGAAGCGCTAAAAGAAGACTATATTTATCAAGTCTCTAGACATGATGACCACATGAACAGCATTGAGGTCGCGAAGTTCTGTCTTGAAAACAAAACAAAAGGAGTTTTCGCTGGCCCAATACACGGAGATTACCAACTGTTAAAATATATTGATAATAAATATACTTTCTATGTAGGAACTATTTCTGAGAAAGAAAAAATGGAATTACATTCTAAAGCCCGTTTATTTTGTCTTCTCCATAAATGGGATGTTCCATTCAATCAATCAGTAATAGAGGCAAATGGAGTAGGGACTCCAATTTTGGTCAACGACCAAGGGCCATTTTTCAAACAATATGTTAAAGAAGGTAAGAACGGATTTCTCTATAATGGAACGAATTTGATGCAAGCTTATCAAAATTCTTTTAAGATAGATCAAAAAGAGTGCTGGTTATCTGCAAGAGAATACTCAATTGAAGAAATGATTAAAAGCATACTTCAAGCCCTTAAAGAAATCAAACAAGAATGGAATTATAAAAGAACATGAAAATCGCTATTTTGCTAACTGGGCATGTTAGAAATTTTTTATTAACACACGATTCATTTCTAAAGAATGTCCTATATTTAAAAGAAAATAATGATGTAGACATTATCATTGACACATGGGATGTGTCAGATTCTAAGTATACTGTAGCAAATAAATACTATCCCTCTGAAGAGACCAAGGTAGACGATATAAAAATAAACAAACTATATAATCCTATTCATTTTAATATAGAAAATTTTGACAGCGTAAAAGACAAATTTTCAGCAGAAAAATTCTTTCCTGAAAGTATTTTAAAAAATCTTTATACAGAAAACGAAAGAAGAGAGAAGGGATTAAGCGACGGAAGAATCCTTTTTAAAGAAAATTACTTTTTATTTGCCCCTCAGTTTTACAAATTTAAACAAGCAAACGAAACAAGAAAAGAAATAGAAAAGCAAAAAAATACAAAATATGACTTAGTAATAAGAACTAGGTTTGACGTAAGATTCATTCAAAAATTCATAATTCCAAACGATTTAAATACTTTATACTTCAGCTTAAAGTATAATGATTTTTTTGTATGTGGCAATAATGATAGGATGAATATTTATTGTGATATTTTTGATAATCTATATAAGATATCTTCAGTACATAATGCACATCCTTTTCCTTGGCATTCTGATTTTCATATGTACAGTGCAGAATATTTTGTAGAATGGAACCTTTTAGACAATGGTATTAGCTTAGATAAAAGGCAATATCCTGCAACTGGGCCTTGGTTATGCGAGATAGAAAGAAAATATAATTAATAATTAACGAAACTAAAATAAAATTCATTATGACTTCTATTAAAAAAGTAAACGTTTTAATACCTATGGCTGGAGACGGCAAAAGATTTGCCGAAGCTGGATATCAAAAACCAAAGCCATTCATTCAAGTAAAAAATCAAAAGATGATCCAAATGGTATTAAACAACATAGTGCCAAAGGATTTTAATAAAGTAATTTTAATTACTAGAACTCACCACAATTCCAAAGAAGAGTTAAAAGGCTCTGAGTATAATCTTGATATTATAGAATTAGACAAGCCAACTGAGGGTTCTTTGCAAACCATTCTTTGTGCCGAAAAGCTAATTGAAAATAATAGCTTGATGCTAGCAAATTGTGATCAAAAAATAATCTTTGATGTTAATGATTTTATATCAAAATGCGAAAATTTAGATGGAGGTTTAATTGTTTTTAAGTCTGCTAGTAAGAATCATTCTTATGTAAAAGTAGATGAAAACAATATCGTAACTGAGATTATTGAAAAAGAAGTAATTTCAGATATAGCTGTAAGCGGAGTTTATTTTATTAAAAATGCCTCTAAATTTATAGAAGCCAGCAAGTCTGTTATTAATAATAACATTAGACAAAAAGGAGAGTTTTACGTCTCTTCAGCTTTAAAGATAATGATAGAAAAAGGATTAAAGCTTGGAATTTATTATGCTGAATCTATTATGCTAGGCACCCCTGAAGAACTTCAAAAAAATATAGATCTAATATGAAAATAATTATTATTGGTGGAGGAGACATAGCTTCAAACGGAATAATTCCTACCGTAGGGGGCAAATGCATCCCTGCAAACGAATGCGACATAAGAAATTATGATCAAGTTCTTAATGTTATTTCAAAAGAAAAACCAGATGTAGTCATTTGTACAGCAGGAGTTTCTCATGTTTCGAATATATTGGAATCAGATATAAAACTTTGGGGACATGAAATAGATGTTAATCTACTAGGAAGTTATTATGTAGCGAAAGCTTCTGCAATTAATAATGTGAAAACAATGATCTTTATGGCTTCTGTCGCTGGTCTGTACGGCAAGCCAAATCATTCTGGATACAGCGTTTCAAAATCTGGAGTAATAACCTTAGTCCAATCCTTGTCTATGGAAAAATATAACGCTTACGCTATTTCCGCAGGAAGAGTAGACTCCAAGATGAGAGAAAAAGACTTCCCAAATGAAGATCGTAAAACAAGGCTGTCTTCAAAAGAAGTAGGAAGAGTCATTAAAGAAATACTAAACAACAAACATAAGTCTGGAGACAATATTATAATTAGAAAAAGAGGCTATAGAGTCTTAAGAAGAGTTGATAAAGGAGGGGGTTGGGCAGAATATTTAAAAGTTGGGCAACCTCCTGTTGTTTAATGAAGTTAATCGCTCACAGAGGCAATCTTAATGGCCCACAGCCAGATAAAGAAAACTCTCCTGATTATATAAATAAAGCTATTAAATCAGGTTATAATGTTGAAATAGATATTTGGTTTATTAATGATAAATGGTATTTAGGCCATGATAATCCTACACACGAAATAAAATATAATTTTTTATTTGATTCTCGATTTTGGCTACACGCTAAAAATGGCGAAGCATTTGATAAATTGCTTAATGATAAAAATTATAATTTTAATGTATTTTGGCATACAACTGAAGATTGGGTTTTGACTAGCAAAAAATATATTTGGACATATCCTAATAAAATTTTATACCTTAATTCTATTTGTGTTTTACCAGAGCTTGGATATAATGGAGACTTAAACAAGTGTGAGGGTATATGTACAGATTTTATTTATAAATACAATTAATTTTTAAAATGCAAAACAAATCTAAAAAGCAATGAATAATAAAGCAAAATCTTTAACAGCAATCATTGCGGCCATTAATTATGATGATTTTTTAGATATTACTCTTTTTGAAAATAGAGGAATATTTGATCGTAATATTGTAATTACTGATTCTAAAGACATTAAAACACAAGAACTTTGTAAAAAACATAAAGTCACTTGTCTTGTCACTGATGTATTTTATATTAATAATAATAAATTCAATAGAGGGATGGCTTATAATTTAGCATTTGAGCATTTAAAAGGAACGTTAGACTGGGTTCTATTAATGGATGCCGACATTATTGTTCCAAAAGATTTTAAACAAATATTTAATAATTTAAATCCAGACAAAGAATGTTTTTATGGGTGCCAAAGATACGATATACAAGCTCACGGAGAATGGCTTGCGGCAAAAGAAGACGAAAGCAAAATAAAAAAGCATCGACTTTATAGAGGAGTAGGATACGGATACTTTCAATTGTTTAATTTTAATAGCAGTACTATTCAAAATTTAATAACTAAAAACAATTTTCTAATATATCCACCATTTCCAACTGTTTCTGAAGGAGACTGGATGTTTAGAAATTATTGGAGCGATTGGATCTTTGATCCTAAACTAAACGACAATCCAAATCAACACGAAATAGAATATCATGACAGAGCAGAGAATCCAGAAAAACTAAAAAGACTCCCCTTTCACGTTATCCATTTAGGGCAGACTGGGAGAAACGAATCTTCAAGAGTTACGGCAAGATTTAATTAGCAATATAAAACAAAAAACTTAGAAGAGTTAAAAATTTTAATACTATTCAATATATGCAAGTCAACTATCCAGACCAAACTAAAAATTTGAGCCTCTACGCTACGAAAGAAAACGAGAAGTGTCTAATCTTCTCCGTTTATGGAGATGGCGGAAGATGTGAAGAAGAACTAACTCGGCATAAGAAGGTGATGGATAGTCAAGAAGAAGTCTTTAGCAAATTCAATATTCCTCTTAATAGATTTTATCATAATTTTAATTATTACGGAATGGGTCCAAAAATTACACAAATAGTAAACGCTTTTGTTGATAAAATTGATTATTTTATAATTCTAGATATAGATATTTGCCCCTTAAAGGCATCATTTATTGATGAAATCATCGATAAGATTAAAGACGGCAGAACAGTATTCGGGGGAGTGCAACAATCAAATCATGTGGTAGTAAATGGAAGCAAACATCATCTATACGCAAGCCTTTCATATTTTGGTATCTCTTCTAAAATTTACAATGCTTTAGGAAAGCCAAGTTTTGAAAGTAATCACCGTGGAGATGTAGCTGAAGAGATCGCTTGGCTAATCGAAGAAAAAGGATACAATATGTGCTTAACCTTCCCGTCTTCTTTTATGGAAACCACTGTTGAGGAGCAGAAGCAATATGGAGTACCAAGTCATTGGGATCTCGGCAATGGTCATAGGTTTGGCCTTGCGACTGTATATGGAGATGCTGTTTTTCACGCAACCATGCAAGCGCTACCAAGAAGTACAGATTTATTTGTTCAGAAATGCAACGAAATGATATTAAGTAAAAATTAAAATGAACATTGTTTTCGGAAAAAATGGATTTGTAGGGTCCAATCTCAATATTGACTGTCTTTCTCCCAGCAGACGAGAATGCGATCTATCATGCCTCCAATCGACTAAAAAATATTTATCTAATTTCGGCAATGCAGATGTTTGTATTATAAATCTTGCCGCAAAAGTTGCTGGAGTAATATATAATTATAATCACAATGTCGAAATGTTATATGAAAACACTTTATCTTCTCTGAACTTGATTAAAGCTATAAAAGAACTAAATTTAAGATGTTATTATTTAAGTGTCTCTAGTGTATGCGCCTACGATAGTTCTTTTGAAATTGAAGAAAACAATTTTTTTAATTCTCTCCCTCAAGAATCAAATTTTGGATATGGGATTTCTAAAAGGATATCTTATTTAGCTCCCAAGGCCTTGCAGTTAGACAATAAGGATTTTAAGTTTGGCTGTCTTATCCCTACAAATATGTATGGGGTAAATGATCAAATCGACTTAAAGTACTCTCATGTGATACCTTCTTTATTTATTAAGATGATGAACCATCAAGGAAAAGAAGTAGAAGTACATGGCAATTGTTTAAATGTAAGAAATTTTCTATACGTTAAAGATCTATGTAAGACGATAGAGTTCTTTGTTAAAAATAAAATAGAGGGATACTACAATATTTCTTCAAATGATGAAATTTCTATTTATAATCTTTCTGAAAAGATAAAGGACATAACAAAAACAGATAAAATTATAAAGTATAGCGAAGTTGGTAATATAGAAAAAAGATGCATAAAAAATGAAAAATTAAAAAATATATATCTAAAGTTTAACTCAACTTTTGAAACGACCAATTTAGATGACGGACTCTTGGAAACTTATGAATGGATAAAGTTAATACAAAAATAATAAAATATGGGTGCAATTAAAAACATAAAGCTTTCGGCGTTAAAGGAAAAACATAACGGCAGAATTTTTATAGAAACTGGTTCTGGATACGGGACTGGAATTTATGAAGCTTTGAGAAGTAATTTTGACTTAGTCCTTTCAGTTGAAATAGACAAAGAACAAACGGAATTGCTTCAGAAGGTTTTTAGATTTGATCAAAAGGTTCAAATTTTTAATGCTTTAAGCAGGGATTTTCTATCTCAAATTCTCCTACAAATAAATATCAATACGCCATGCGTGATATTCTTAGATGCTCATTTTCCCGGAGCAGATTTAAATAAAAAATCTTTTTCTGACGAGAAAGACGAATCAATAAGGATGCCATTATATGAAGAGCTTCAAATCGTAAAAAAACTAAGAGTCGATAAAGGAGCGAAGGATTTAATTATTATTGATGATATTATGCTTTATGACGATGACAACCAATATGAAGCATCTCATCAGAAACAGACGATGGATATTCTTCCTAAAGAGCATCGTAATTATTTAAGTAAATTTATTTCTTTATATGAGACCTCGCATACTCCAACAATTTTAAAATCAGAACAAGGATGGTTAATTCTAGAACCAAAATAAAAGTTATTGGAGGGCTACATGGTTTATTTGGAGATTTAGTGATGCAGACTTCTGCGTTAAAGTCTCTAAAGAAGTTGATTCCAAATAGCGAGTTCACTATGGCGGTTTCAAAGAACTACCAAAGCATCTTTCCTCTTTTTCAAAATAACTATTTAATAGATAAATTCCATGTCTGGGAGGGAGACGACTCTGGTTTAACTGAAAACGACAAAAAATTTCAGAATGCATACGATATAATACTACCATCTTTCCCAAGGCACTCTTTCCCTAACTGGTATAATAAATTTCATTATTTAGAAGAAACGTCTATCATGTTGGGACTAAGCCCTGACTACGCTGACCTTTCTTGTTATTTAAATCCATATTTTGGCAAAAATCAAAAGTATTCTAATTATGTTTGTATATCCGCTTTCCCAAGCAAGTCTACAAATTTAAATAAAACTTTATCTTTAGAAAAATGGGAAGATATTTGCCAATACTTTTTATCTAAGGGGATTGGGGTTGTCCAACTTGGAGGAAGATTTGATATACAAATTCCTTCAGCAGAGAAGCCCAATTTTTCTTTTATTGAAGCGGCTCAATGTCTTTATTCGTGCAAGTTACAAATTACAACAGATACCAGTTGGGCATGGATTGGTTCAGCATACAAGGTAAACTGCATTGGCTTATATGGAATTAATTATCCAGACATGGAACACCCATTCTCTCATCTTCCTATAAATAAGAATGCTAAATACATATGGAAGAAAAATATTAATGATATAGAAGTCCAAGAAATTATAATAAAATATGAAAAAAATGGGAATTAGAACTGGTGGGATAGAAGAAGCTTTTGAAGACACTATCAAAAATTATGCAAGAAATTCGAATTCAGATTTTAAATATTATGAAATAGGATGTGCTGGGTGCATAACCCTTAAAGCAGCAACCGATATTGTAAGTGAATGCATCTCTCACGATAACTGGTTAATTGAAGGGATCGACTTAATGTCAGAGTCGAGCGTTAATTGGCAAGAGATTAATTCTGTATTTAATAAGACTAATTTACAAATTTATTATGAAGGAGTTAGTAGTTTTAATTATCTAAAAGACCCTCATACTAGACTTCTTTTATGGGGCGATCCAAGGAAGTACAGCAAATCCATGCCAAACAATTCTTTGGATATAGTTTTAATTGATGGAAATCATAATTTTGAAAATGTCACAGCGGATTTCCTTTCGATAGAAGACAAAGTAAAACAAAATGGATTAGTATTTTTTCATGATATAGGAGTCGAAGAGACAGGAACAGACCCACAAGCCGGTGGCGGATTTATTGAAGTTAGACCGGCTGTAGAAAAACTTGGTTTATTTAACGGATCAAGAAAAGGATGGAGGTTTTTAAAAGAAGTTCCGGGCAGTAGAAAATGGGGTGGAGATGGAAATAGTTTAGGAATTTTTGTCAAGCAATGATAACAATAGGAAGTCGAGGAAATAGTTCATTAGGAGATTGTTTGTATCTTACTTCGGTATTTAGATACGAAACAGGGAAAGTAATCCTTCATAACGATGAACAAAGCAAGCAAGTGGGATTAGTTTTTGATAATATTTGCGATGTAGAATATAATGATTTTCCTCCAGAAAGACCAGATAATTTAATTAAAGACATTTCCCACAAGTTAGACTTAGAACACAGAACTAGGAAAATTCTTTTATCATTAGGAATAAATGAAAAAGTTTCATGCCCTTTTGTAAGAATTTCTAAAGAAGAAACAGACTGGGCTATAGAGTTTCTTAAAGATTATAAAAAACCAATAGTAATTATAAATGATAATTCTGGAAGCTGGGATAAAAATAATATAAGGGCGCACTATGTAAGACCGCCAACTGACATGATGCAATTAATATGCGATAAAATTATTGAAGGCGGCTTCTCTCCTTTACAGTTTGGAAGAAAAGAAAATGAAAGATTCACTCCTTTGATTGGAGCTAAATCAATAAGAGGTCTTTCGATAAGGCAATTAGCTGCCTGTTATTCTGTTATTAAAAAATATATAGGAGGAGATACTGGAGATTATCATTTAATGATTGCTACTGGTGGCAAAGCTAATGTTTTTATTCCTAAAGAAAGTTACAATCTTGGCTATATTTATAATGATTTATTATACAAAACAGAGAACTTTTTGAATCAAGACCCGTTAGTTAAATATATAAAATTCCATGAGTAATATATTAATTTGTAGCATAATTCGAAATCAAGAGCCTAATTTAAACTTGTGGTATTCTCAATTAATTAAATTGTCTAAATTAATACATGGGGACGTTTATCTAAGCGTCTTTGAAAACGACTCTTCAGATCAAACTAAAAGTATTCTTAATACCCTCTCTTATCCTTTCTCATCTATTGTCATCTGTAAAGACTTTAATAAAAGATTCTATGGTAGCGTTTGGAGTCTAGATAGATTAAAAAACCTAGCTTTTTATCGACAGTCGTGCATAGAACAGGCTTTCGAAAAATGGAATACAATAGTATTTGACAAAATTGTTTATATAGAACCAGATATTCAATATGATCCTAAATGGTGTTGCGAAATTGTGAATGCTAGACACCCATTATCTTTAAAGATAAATCCAGACATTTATTCTGGATGGAGCCTAAGAAGCAATAATCATCCTAAAGAATCATTTTATCTATATGATACTTGCGCATCCAGACAATACGAAAAAGATACATTCTGGAATTTTGAAAATGAAAGCAAATGGGACGGGCAAAGCCTTTTAAAAACAGATCTTGGAGGAGTTGACTCTAACTGTCTTCACTCTATTTATTCTACATTTAATTGTTTTTGCGCCTATAACGCAAAGCCATTTTATGAAGGAATAAAATGGGGATTTTCAAACAACAGAATTAACGCTAGCGACGTTCTTTTAGAAAATGGAGATTTTTTAGAAGCTGATACTGTAAATATTGTTGAGCAATTTAGGTCAAATAATTACAATAATATATATATAAATAAAAATTGTATTATTAGACATTTATGAGATACCCTCTACAAACTGATAACTTTACATTTTGGGACAGAATTAAAGCAGCATTATTCGTAGCTAATAAAAAAAACAAGCTAACCACCGGACCTAAAGTCATTGAATTAGAAAAAGAATGGGAAAAAATTTCTGGACCTGATGTTAAATGCGTTGCCGTTTCTTCAGGATCTACAGCTAATCATCTTTTAGTTGAGACTTTTATTCAAAGCCTTAATCTTGAACCCAAAGACATTATTGTTTTCGTTCCGTCCACGACTTGGGCATCATCAGTGAGCCCTTGGATAATGAGAGGATGTAAAATAGTTTTTGTTGATATTAACCTTGGAGATTTTAGCTTTAACTATGATGAACTGGAAAAGAAACTTGAGTCTTATAAAAATCCAAAAAAGATTAAAGTAATCTGGCCTACTGCATTAATCGGCTTCATTCCTAACGTAAATAAGTTAAAAGAACTAAAAGAAAAATATAACGCTTATTTATTTGCTGACCTTTGCGAAACTACAATGGGAGACTATTATGGCAAAAATATTCTTAGCTGTTTCGATATGGCGACCACTTCTTTCTTTTGGGCGCACCAAATCTGCGGAATTGAGATGGGAATGTTGTTTATGCAAGAGAGCTTTATTAAGAACTCTGAACTTTATATAAATGCCCAAATGATTCGCAGCCATGGATTAACTAGAGTTCTTCCGAAAGATAATGTGACCCGAAAGGCGATAGAAGATAGTACCCCAGAACTTGACCCTGAATTTCTATTTTATAAAATAGGCACTAATTATAGGACCACTGATTTAAACGCTTTTTTTGCCTTGATGGATACAGAAAGGTATTATAGATATATAAACCAAAGACGAGAAATCTGGGAATACTTTATAGCTAATCTTCCTCCAGAATATAGAAAACTTAATTTAAATATTGTTCCTTTTTGTCTTCCTTTAATAAGTGAGACTAAACCAATTAAGGAAATAAAGAAAAAATTAAATGAAAATGGATGGGAGACTCGCCCAATAATTTGTTTTCTTCCGATAACTCCTGCTTTTAAAAAATACGTTAAAGATGAGAAGTTCCCAAATAGTAAATTCTTAAATGATAATGGATTTTACGTTGGCCTAAATAAAGACATTACTTTAAAAGATATTGATAAGTTAATTTCTCTACTATGAAAATAGCCACATTTGGAGCCAGATTTTTCGGAGGCCAGATTTCTAGAATAGAAGAAGGGTTTTATAAGCTAGGGCATGAAATTAATTTTGAATGCCCTGACGTTATTTTTAGTAATGATCCGGGTTTTTATGAAGAAGCCTGCAAGCTAAAAGAAAAGAACCCAAAAGCAAAACTAATATTTAACGTATTAGACCTGCCTCCTCATTATATAGATGGATCTAAATACGACATCTCTAGGTATCCTTACATAAATAACCCAAATAGAGACTTCAATCCAGAAAAATTAATAATCTGGCTCCAAAAAGCGGATATCATTACTTGTATTTGCGAAGAAGTAAAATGGCAGATAAAAAATTGGTGCGGATTTGACAGTGTAGTTATTTTCAATCCAATCAAAGATGTTTCTTTTTTAAATCTTCCTCTACAGAATAAAGCGAAGAATCAAAGAGGCATTCCTTATAAATACCTATACGTTGGAAGAGCTTGCGACATGAACAAAAGGTTCAACCTTGTTTATCAAGCAATAGCTAAACTTGGAGACCCTGCTGATTCTTTAGCTATCATTGGCTCAGAAAATCCCGGTTGGGGAGACTATTATGGAGTATTCGAAGATGAGATTTTAAATTACTTTTACAACTCTGTAGAGTATTTAATGTTTCCTTCTGCTTTTAAATCTATTGGCTTGCCAGCTTTAGAAGCTGTAGTTTGTCAAACAATTCCAATTGTAACTAATGACGATCCAGTAACCAAAGAGTTTTGGGCCGAGATAGGAGTAGATGCCAATAAAATTGCAGAATCAATTTCAAACCCTGACTGGAATCAAAAAGCTAAAAAATTTGTAAAAGACAGCAGCGACCTATATAAACAAAAATTCGATAAAGTGACTATCGCTGCTAACATATTAAATCTACTATGAAAATTGGAATTTTAGGATGTGGTTATGATTGCGTAAACGATTTAGATAAGAGGCTGGCTCCTTGGTTTGAAGCAGCAAAAGAATCTAACATAATCTTTTCTTTCGTCTCTTGCATGTTTAAAGAGTACAAAGATATAAACATAAATACTGACAACTCTAAAACAATTCAGTATTTTCAAAAATTAAAAGACGATGGATTGATTCAATTTTTTAACACTAGCGAGACGGCTTTGATAGAGTCTGATGCCAGAAATCTAGCACTGTTTCCTTTGCTGCAAGAAAAAGTTGATTGCGTCTGGCTATTAGATTTGAGCGATGAATACTATTCTTTAAAAGAAATAAAAGCAATAATCTCTTATATATCTAACGACAAGTTTAACCAATGGTATGGGATCAACTTTAAGAATTACATATTAGATGGCAAACAATGGATTGACGACTTTTGTCCTCCAAGAATATTCTTTAACTCTAGAGGCTTAAATTTAGTGAAGTTCTATTGGGATAACGATATGGTTTATACTAATGGAAGAGATGAGCTTAACTATAAATATTTAGTAAATCAAAAGATCCCTAAATTTTACGCTCATGTTCGTCATATGACTTGGCTTCATTCCAACGGTAAAGCCAAAATAGAATATCAAAACAAACACTTTGGGCATTGTTCTTATAAATGGAATAACGAAACCAATAGATTAGAAATTGATAAAAGTTTTTTCATAAAAAATAATCTTCCTCAACCTATAATACATATAGACAATGATTAATATTTGCGTAGATGAAGGGTATGCTTTTGATTTTCTAAGCATACTTGAAATAAAAAAGAATCGCTCTGATCAAGCTATGCAAAGCTGGCACAATTGCTTTAATTATTTAAAAGCACAATTGCCAAGCGACCTATTTGTTTTAATCATTAACTCTCAGGAATACAGAGACATGGTTGCTATCAATCAAAAGACTTTTGATGCAGTTGAAAAAGCAAGATATGGAGAAATAACTGCCAAAGAAGTAGACAGCGTAAACATGGAAAGATATTACGCAAAAGTAGATTTACAAAACAAATTTTTTTTAAATAAAGTAACAGAACAAAAAACATGAAAAACGTAATAATTACAGGAATTTCCGGTCAAGATGGATCTTATATGGTCGATTACTTGTTAGAGAATACTGATTATAATATTTTTGGCGCAGTAAGGAGACTCTCAAAACCAAATTATTCTAATTTTTCTAATCATTTAGATAATAAAAGATTCAAAGTCGTCACTATCGACCTCTCTGATTCTCAGTCTATTGATAACGTAGTAAGAGAAGTTAATCCTGATTATTTTATTAATTTTGCAGCGCAATCTTTCGTAGGCTCAAGCTGGCAAATTCCTGAACAAACATTTGACGCTGGGGCTATGGGTGTGCTAAGATGTCTTGAATCCGTGCGTAAACTCTCTCCAAAATGCAGGTTTTATAACGCTGGAAGCTCCGAAGAGTTTGGAGACGTAAAATACTTTCCTCAAGACGAAAAACACTTATTATCTCCAAGGTCTCCATATGGAGCCGCAAAGTGCGCCGCAAGACACATAGTAAAAGTGTATCGTGAGTCTTATAATCTTTTTGCAATTCAAGGTTATCTTTTTAATCATGAATCTCCAAGAAGGGGAGAAGAATTTGTGACTCGAAAGATCACCAAAGGAGTAACCAGAATTTTTAAAGCTATTAAAAATGAAAAACCTTTTGAACCAATTAGCTTAGGGAATATCGACGCGAAGAGAGATTGGAGCCATGCTATTGACTTTGTAGACGGCGTGTGGAAAATGGTAAACCAAGAGAAGCCAAATGAGTATGTACTTTCTAGTAATGAAACTCACACCATTAGAGAATTCATTGAACTAGCATTTAAAGAAGTTGGGATAGAGGGATTTTGGCACGGCCAAGGGACCAACGAAGAATTTTCCATCTCGACTGAATACGCCATCAAGAACGAAGTCAACTCCTCTGTTCTGGTTAAAATTGATCCAAAATTCTTTCGCCCAGCAGAGGTAGAGCTTTTACTTGGAGACTCTTCCAAAGCTCGCCTAGAATTAGGATGGAGCCCAAAATGGTCTTTCCATCAATTAGTAAAAGACATGGTAATTTCTGATCTGAATCAAACTTAATGTCCATTCAACAAACAATTGTAGAAAAATTTGTCAGAAAAAACGAAGTAGACTGGGCTAGGGATATGAAGGCTGCTACGGCGCTTTTAAAAATTTTCCCTGAGCATGGGTTTTGGGAATGGCTTGAGCCGCACCCAACAGTTTCTAATCTTGGATTTTTTCGGTCTAAAAAGAACTTAACAATACTAAAAGACAGATATTCCCTTTTCCTTCAACGGAAAGACCTCAAGGAGTCGAAAGAAAAGCTGAAAGAAAGCTTTGACTCAAAGGTCGCGACCAGCTATAATCAAGAGGACAGCAAAGTGGGCGAAGACATTCCTATCGTCAAAAAGCCCAGAACTTTAAAAGAATTTCTTAATCATGGCAAAGCCCCCGAAACAACAGCAACCTGAAGAAAAAAACTCAAGCATTGGAGCTTCAAGCAGACTCCAATCTATTCTTAATCACAAAGATCACAAAGATGATCACTTTAATTTTGAAGAAGCAGTGACTTGGAAGATCTCTACTGGGAGCTTGCTTTTAGATGCTGCGGTAGGTGGAGGCATCACCCCTTCTCTTATCCGTCTTTGTGGACCAAATAATGAAGGCAAAACACCCCAAGCGATAGAAATTTGCAGAAATTTTCTTTTAGAAATCCCGAAAAGTAGAGTAGTCTGGGTCTTAGCAGAGGGTCGTCTCTCTAAGGAAAACAGAGAACGCTGCGGGATCAAGTTCGTCACCGATGCATCAGAATGGACTGACGGCTCAGTGTTTATCCTTGAATCTAATGTTTATGATTTAGTAATTGACGTTATTAAAGATCTTGTCCTTAATAATGAAGAAGATAATCGTTATTGTTTCGTTATTGATTCTATGGACGGTCTTATCTTAAAGAGAGATAAGGACACAAGCCCAGCAGACGCGAGCAAGGTCGCCGGAACTCAAGTCATCAGCAAGAAGCTTCTACAATCACTAAGTATTGGAATGTTTAAGCATGGTCATCTAATGATCGCGGTTAGCCAGATCACTTCTGAAATTAAGATCGATCCCTATGCTAAAAACGCTCCAAGAGGAGGAATGTTCAGCGGTGGAAATGCATTATTGCATTGGGCAGACTTCATTCTAGAGTATAGCACGACAGCAATGGGCGACTATATCCTTGACAACCCAGCAGGGAAGATGAATGATGGCAAGACCAAGTCGATTGGTAAGTATTCTAAAGTAATGATTCAAAAGTCTACCAGCGAAGCTACTCGCAAAAACATCGTTCAATATCCTATTAAATTTGGAAAAAAGCCTTCTGGCATCTGGGTTGAGTATGAGATTCTTGATTGTCTGCTGATGTGGGATCTTGTAGTTGCAAAGGGGGCTTGGATTACGGTAGATGATTCTTTAGTTGAAGAACTTAAGAACGTTGGAATTGAAATGCCCAAGCAGCACCAAGGGAGAGAAAACTTCAGAAAATGGCTTGAAGAAAACGAACAAGCTACCAAGTATCTCTTTGGTAAGCTAAAAGCCGTTCAATCAAAATGAAACTATATTCTGTAACCGGCAGAATAATTAACAAAAATGTTTCTCAATTTTTAATAGATTGGGACAAACAGTCTCGCTCTAAGATTCAGTTCCAAGTTAAACAGTTTCTTAAGCCATTTTGGAAAACTCATGTTTGTTATGAAGAGTTCCCGGTATTCGGAAGCAGAATGAAAGTAGACTTTATTAATATTTCCCGCAAAATAGCGATAGAAGTTAATGGAGATCAGCATTCTTCTTTTAATAAATTCTTCCATAACAATTCTAGATTGAATTATCTCAACTCTATAAAAAGAGACTATAAGAAATCTGTGTGGTTAGAGAAGAACGGTTTCCAACTATTAGAGTTAGAGACATCTGATTTAAATAAGTTAAGCTACGATTATATAAATCATACATTCAAGATATCACTGGTGTAATATAAACTGTGGCAAAAAATAAAGAATTCCAGTTCCCAGATAGTATTCTATCTCAAATAGATGAATGCTCTCAAGGAGGGTTTTTATTGTTCACCTTTGATAAAAAAGGAATGCCAGAAGTGAGATCTAAATTCGATAATGCACAGAACGCAATGGCTATGCATTATTATATTAATAATTGGCTTAGTGCTGTTGAACAAATCAATTTAGAAAACACGATTCATAACATTATCGCTGCCGATAAAGAAGACGATGATGATGATGAAGACGGCCCTGCTAGTAAGTAACTCTTTTTTTAGTTAAATGAAACTTTCCTCTATTAAGGTAGAGCAATCCTTGCTTGGTTCGCTCATTAAAAATTCAGAATCATTCTACGATATAGATCACTTTATATCAGAGATTGATTTTACAAACGATGTAAACGGAACAATATATTCGATAATTCGCCAGATATGCAACGCTAAAGAAAAAATAGATAAAGTCATTCTGGCTCAGAAAATTCAGAATCTTGGCATTTCTTTCCAAGAAGATCTTGATATATACGATTATATCGATTGCCTTTCTTTAGCGGTTTCAAATAAAGATTCTGCTATTAAATATGCTCAAGAGTTAAAGCAGTTTTCTATTCGTCGTGACATAAAAGGAATGGCTCAAAGGATAATAGAAACCGTTTCTACTAATCCTGAGAAAAATGCCAGTCAAATCATAGCTGAAGTAGACTCCATATATGGCGAAAAGATTAATTCTTTTGATGCTACTGAAGAGATTAGGAATATCTTTGATGACATAGAAGCGTTCATAGAAGAAAAAGGTAATAATCCTCAAGAAGAATCAGGCATAGATTTGCACTATCCAGAGTTCGCAAGGCTTTATGGAGGCTTGAGAAATGGGAATGTTTATGCAATCGTCAGTCGCCCCGGTCAAGGCAAAAGCTCGTTCTTAGTTGAGATGTCTCTTGGAGCTTATTTAAAGAATAAGAAGGTTAGCGTCCTTTACCTTGATACAGAAATGTTTTCACAAGATGTGAAACTCCGTATTGCAGCAGCGAAAACTGGAGTGCCTTTCTGGCATATTGACACGGGAAACTGGCGTAAAGATCCTGAAATGGTTTTCAAAATCAGGGCTTTCTTAAAAGAGTTTAGCAAATATAACTATACTCATCATTGTGTTGGCAATAAAGGAATTGATGAGATCATTTCTTTTATCCGTAGATGGTATTACAGTAAAGTTGGAAGAGGAAATCCTGCTCTTATTTGCTATGACTACGTTAAACTTACCGGAGAAAAGGTCGGCCAAAACTGGGCAGAACATCAAGCAATTGGCGAAAAGATAGATAAACTTAAAAAGATTTCAGAAGAAATTAATGCCCCTCTATTCACTGCAATGCAAATGAATAGATCTGGCGAAAATTTTAATAGAAATGCTGGAGATGTAACCGATGATAGCTCCGCAATCGCCCTGTCTGATCGGCTTCAATGGTTCGCCAGCTATGTTGGAATTTTCCGAAGAAAAACTCTTGACGAAATAGAGCGCGATACGCCAGACTTCGGCACACATAAATTGATAACTTTAAAGAGCCGCTTCCAAGGCAAAGATGCTGCTGGACATCAGGATCTTATGAGAAGGAGAAATGATCATGGCGATGAAAAATATGTTCAAAACTTTATCAACTTTCAGATTAGTAATTTCAGTGTAGAAGAGAGGGGTTCCTTGGCTAATATTATTGAGAGAGAGCGTCAGACATTTTCATTGAATGATGTCAATCCCAATGATGGTTCTTTGTTATGAGCGATATAAAAGAAATACTTAACAACATCGGTTATCAAAACCTTAAAGATTTTGGCAGTTGGTATAGAACTCGTCCAATTTATAGAAGCTCTGATAACGATACCGTCTTAGCTATAAATAAAAATACTGGTTACTGGTATGACTACAAATTATGCAAAGGGGGTAGGTTAAGTGAATTAGTTCAAATCACGCTTAATCTAAACGATCTATCTCATGCAGATAAGATGCTTGCTGAGAAGTTTAATTTCACAGGAATTGTATCTAATCCAGACAAAACAATTATCAGTCAAGTAAAGATTTATAATGAGTCAATGCTCGATGGTCTTGTAAAAGATCACTCGTATTGGTTCAAAAGAGGAATCAAAGAAGAAACCGTAGCTGAGTTCAAAGGAGGGACAGCTAAGAAAGGGAACATGATTAATCGTTATGTCTTTCCTATCTACAATCCTTCTGGCAAAATTGTAGGATTTAGCGGCAGATCGCTTATTGATTCAAATAGATCTGATTTCATAAAATGGAAACATCTTGGAGCAAAAAAAGAGTGGGTTTACCCAGCGCTCTTTGGGAAGGATTCTATCTCTGAAAGCAAGACGATATTCCTAATTGAAAGCATTGGAGACATGCTGGCTTTATGGCAAGCTGGTTACAAGAATGTCATTGTTACTTTTGGATTGGCAATCTCTCCCAAAATAATAAAATTTCTTTTAGAAAACTCTGTCCAACGAGTGGTTGTCGCATTTAATAATGATTCTTTTAATAATTCTGCTGGCAACGAAGCTGCCAAAAAAGCTCGTTCTAAGCTATTAATGTTCTTTGACGAAAACCAAGTGAAGATAAAGCTCCCTACTAAAAAAGACTTTGGATTAATGGGCAAAAATGAGATAGACTTATATATGAAGGAATTCAATGGATAAGAAAGAAGTCTACCTGTCTGCGTCCAGAATCAAGACTCTCGAAACTTGTTCATGGTCTTATTATTGCAAATATCATTTAAACATTCCCGAGAAATCTAATTCAGGAGCAAAGCGCGGCACAATTTGTCACTTAGTATTTGAGTTACTTCTTAACCCTCGCCACAAAGAGCTTTATGAGGAAATCATTGCCTCTGGCGATCCTCTCTCTTGCGCTCCAGTAGGCAGGTTAGTAATAAAACACGCTACGAGAGAAGGGATCAACAATCTTGAAGACATAGAATTAATCAATAAAATGATTCTTGTCGGTCTTAAGAGCGACTTCTTTCCAAAGGGCGGCGACATTCAAAACCCAGAGTTCGAATTCAAAATCGAAAGAGACGGCTATAAGGCCAGAGGATTCATTGACCTCCCAATTCTTTATAAGGAAGAAAAGAAGAGTAAGATTAGAGATTACAAGTCTAGCAAAGCAAAATTCAAGGGAGAAGAGTTGACAGCCAATATACAGGCGATGCTATACTCTATCGCTTCTAAAATTTATTGGCCTGAGTACGAGCCAGAAGTAGAATTTATATTTCTCAGATTTCCTAAAGCACCAGTGCAGCCGGTAAAATTTACAGATGATGAATTGTCAGGATTTGAGGTTTACCTTAAGCATGTTTACGGTAAAGTCAGCAACTTCTCTGAACAAGATGCAAAACAAAACTTTGCCGCAGATGACGTAAAGAGCAGATGGCTATGTCAGGCAGGAGCTACTTGGGTTTGTCCCTTTAAGAATGAGATGTGGTTTTATTCTATTTACGACAAGAACGACAAATTTGTAAAAAGCTTTTTCACAGCAGAAGAAGCAAAAGCAGCAAAGAAAGACGATTCTCAAGTTATCAAAAAATTTAAGTATGAAGGTTGCCCCAGATGGAAATAACTCTTATTTATGAAAATATTACCTCTTTTTAAAAGCCATTATAGCATCGGCAAATCAATATTAACCCTAGATAAGGCCGGATCTTCTTCTAAAGAAGGCTCCTCTTCTATCGTAGACATCGTTAAAGAAAACAAACTGGACCAAGTTTTCCTTGTAGAAGAGAATATGAGTTCTTTTCTTGACGCTTTTAAAAACTTTAACTCTATTAAGGTTCCATTCTATTACGGACTTAGATTAGAGCTATGCCCTGATATCAATGAAAAGACTGACGAGTCTTTGAAAAAGTCCAGTAAAATTATCATCTTCGCTAAAAATGGTAATGGATACAAGAAACTCATTAAGATATTCAGTGTCGCCGCGACAGATGGTTTTTATTATACACCAAGAATAGACGAAAAGACCTTGACACAAGAGTGGGATGAAGCTAGCCTAAAATTATGCGTCCCATTCTATGACTCTTTTTTATTCAAAAATACAATGTCTTACTCTTTGTGCTGCCCAGAGTTGAAGTTCACAAAACCTACTTTTTTTACTGAAGATAATGACCTGCCATTTGATCAGATAGTAAGGCAAAAAGTAATCAAATTCTGTGCTGATCAATATGAGACGGTCGCCAGCAAGAGTATTTATTACGAGACAAGAGAAGACTTTAAAGCCTACATGACTTTTAGATGCATTAATAACAGGACTACCCTTAACAAGCCGAATTTAGAACACATATGCAGCGCTGAATTTAGTTTCGAAAGCTGGAAGGAGGCTGATTCTATATGATGGAAAATCTTCTTCGTTATGATAAAGATAAAGTCCATACTTTTATAGACTTAGAGACTGAGAATTTATGCCTTAGCTTTATAAACAATCGCCCTTGGCAATGTGGCATGATTAAAGTCAAAGGGAATGAGGTCTTAGAAACTTCTGATATTTATATTAAATGGGATAAACCTATTAATGTTAGCAAAGAAGCTGCCCAAATTACTCGCTTCGATCAGTACAAATATAATAAAATTGCTATCCATTCTAGCGAAGCTATTAAAACTATATCGCAGTGGTTGGAAAATTGTGATTATATAATCGGGCACAATATCTTAAACTTTGATATGTATCTCATTAAAGATTATTACGAAATGTATGGGAAAGAATGGAAGCACTTAGTGAGTAAAGTTATAGATACTAATTGTTTAGCGAAGGGAGTTAAATATGAAATCCCTTACTCTCAAGAAATGAGCTTAATTGAGTACCAGTATAGAGTACTGAATGAAAGAAGAAAAGGAGTGAAAACTAACCTTACAAGCCTTGGAAAAGAATATAGCATAGAACACGATTACGAGACTCTTCACGACGCACTTAACGATTTACATTTAAACATTAAAGTATGGAACAGACTGAAATTCCAAATCGCAGTATGAATTTTTCAAAAGACTTTCAAAAATACGAACTTGGCCTTCACGGACTTAGAATGCCTGTCTTTGAAATTGACCAAAGACACAAGACTAGACTTAAATTAGTTGCTCAGACTTCTAATTACGACTTTTTAAGAAGCCTAGCTAGAGAGGGGTTTCATAAACTTGACCTCGAAAAAGGAAGCGCTCTTTACAAGAGGTATATTGATCGCGTTAATTACGAATTACAAATTCTTCAAGAGTTAGAATTTATTGATTACATTATTCTCATTTGGGATGTGATTAATTATTGCAGAGAGACGAGTATTCCAACTGGGCCGGGAAGAGGATCTTGCGCTGGCTCTCTACTATTATTCCTCATTGATGTAACCAAAATTGACCCCATTAAATATGAACTATTTTTTGAGCGTTTTATCTCTAAAGCCAGAGCAAAGAAAACTATTGTTGATGGAGTGACTTATTTTGACGGCTCGTTATTTCCTGATGTTGATCTTGATATTTGTTATTATAATCGGCATAGAGTAATAGCTTATCTTGAAGAGAAGTTTAAGGGCAAGACATCTAAGATCCTTACTCTAAACACTTTAAGTTCTAAACTCTGCATCAAAGAGTCAGGTAAAGTAGTTGCAGAGAAACAAGAGAGTGAAATGAATGATGTCTCTTCTTATATTCCTAAACTTTTCGGTCAAGTCAAGAGCTTGGAAGAAGCAGTCACTGAAAGCGAAAAATTTGCAGAATGGGTCGGCACAAACCAAGAAGTCTATAAGATCGCTTTAAAGCTTCAGAATCTTAATAAAAATAAAGGCGTACACCCGTCTGGGCTTTTATTGGCGCACTCACTCCTTGAAGAATCCTGTCCAGTAGAATTGTCATCAGACAAGCAGGTCGTTTCAAGCTACGACATGAATAATGTTACAGCTTACAATATTAAACTTGATTTGCTTGGTTTGCGAGGAGTATCAGTTGTAGACGATGTTTGCAAATCTCTTGGAATCAGATATGAGGATATTGATGTAAATGATGTTTTCATATATCAGCAATTACAAGACTTTAAGTTGCCTCATGGATTATTCCAAATTGAAGCAGAAACTAACTTTAAAGTATGCCAGAAGGTAAAGCCTAAAAATCTTGAACAGTTAAGTGGCGTATTAGCTCTTGCTCGTCCCGGTGCATTGCAGTTTATTGATAAGTATGCTAACTATACAAACAATAATCATTACGAAAGTATCCATCCTTTCTTCGATGATATCTTAGGAGTAACTGGAGGAGTTTGTTTGTATCAAGAACAGTTGATGAAGATGGTGAGCAAGGTTGGATTCTCACTTGACGAAGCAGAAATTGTTCGACGCTGCGTGGGCAAAAAGAAGGTCGAAGAGATGAAAGAGTGGGAGCAGAAGATTAAAGACAAAATCTCCCAGCAAAAACTTGACCCTAAGATTGGCGAAGTCCTATGGAGGATTGCAAACGATTCAGCCAATTATCAATTTAATAAATCGCATTCAGTCTCATACGCTGCTCTCGCCGCAATATCTATCTATCTTAAATTTAAATATCCGCAACAGTTCTTCTTGTCCCTATTGAAAATGAGTAAGCATGAGCCCGATTCTATTGGAGAGATATCTAAAACAGAAAAAGAACTAACTTATTTTAATATTAAACTCTTGCCTCCTCATTTATTAAAGTCAAAAGAAGAGTTTTGTATTGAAGGCGATAATATCCGTTTTGGACTTCTTTCTGTTAAAGGCATCAGCGAGAAGACTATTAAAGCCGTAAATGAATTCAGAGGAGAGTTTAAGAACAAATTCGACATCTTTGAAACAGCCTCTCAAGCCAATCTAAACATTGGAGTCCTTTGCGCCCTTATCCAAGCAGGAGCCTTAGACGGAGACTTCAAGCAATCAAGAAGCAAAATAGTATACGAGGCTCAACTTTGGAACATCTTAACTAATAAAGAAAAAATAAACGCCAAACTGTTTGGCGAGACCTTTGAGTATGATTTGGTTAAAATTCTCATGCACATGAAAGACAACAAAGATGTGCAGGGCAAACCTTACATAAAAGAATCAAGACTCCAAACGCTGCGAACCAAAGCAGATGCCTATAAAAAGATATATGAGATCAATAGCAAATCAGAGAGTTTTGCTAATTGGTATTATGAGAATTCTATTATTGGTTATAGCGTAAGAAGCAAACTGAGAGAAGTATTTATTGCAAAGAAAGATGATCTAGTTTATATAAAAGACATTGCTAATTTCGGTGAGAAAGATGAAGTTTGTTTTATTGGCGTAATTAAAGAATGTATGTCAGGAGTTTCAAGAGAGAAGAAGACTAGGTATTTTAAAATGCAAATTTCTGACGAAACTTCCGCCATCAACACGATGATCTTCTCCGATAAAATAGATGAGATGCAAAATCTTAATAATAGAATGCCAAAGGAAGAAGATATAGTAATTATTACCGGACAAAAGTTTGGAGACTCTGTTTTCGCCAGAATGGTCGCTATCCAAACCCATACAGTTTACACGAAACTTTCTCAATTAAAAGCCGAAAAAAATAATTGATAAATCGGCTTTTTTCAGGCAAAATAATGTCTGAATGAACCTACAATTTTATAAGGGAAATGCAAAAGTAACTGGAACCGCTTGCTCTTTTCAGACAAAGGGAACCTCTTTGTTTGTCAACTTCATCAAGCAGCACTCTTGGAATGAAGCGAAGAAGCTTGGGTCTTTTCGTGAGAACGCTAAGAACCCAGAGAAGACTACTGTCTTAAAGTTCAATGCGGTAGAAGCCGCAGGTATGGTAGACGCAATTGATAGAAACGCAGAATACAAGTTCTATCACACTGCTCCTAATTCAAACGCGATGGGCAAGTTTTGTCCTTATCTAAGGGACAACGCTCAGATTGGGTTTTCTTTTAATGCCACCAAGGAGCAAAAGGGAGATACTGTTAACAAGGTAAGTTTCTTGATTGGATTTACTTTTGCAGAATCTGTACTGGTAAAGACTTTCCTTTTGGAGTTCATTAGGAATTCTTTCTATCCTCAAGATGATGTCGCTGCACCTGCTCCAAAAGAAGCTCAACAGGAGGAGTATCCGGCAAGGGCAGCTTATAGTAAAATCCAACTAAATCAACCTGCTGTCCAACCTGCTGCTCAGACTGAAGCAGAAGCTCAAGCAGAAGAACTCGTATTCTAATGCGAAAGAAAAAGATAGTAATTCAAACGGATTGGTGCCTCGCTAAAACTGGATTCGGTAGGGCGGCGAAGGAACTAGTCTCTTACCTATACAACACGGGTAAGTATGATATTATCCATTATTGCGGGGGAACCCAAGTGGGTTCTCCCGTTTTATCCAAGACTCCTTGGAAGAGTCTTGGGAGTATCCCTACCGATCAAAACGAGGTCAATAGAATTAATGCCGATCAAACTCTTGCAAGAGATGTTTCTTATGGGTCTTATTATATTGATCAAGTAATCAAAGAAGAGAAGCCTGATGTTTGGATTGGCGCACAAGACCCTTGGGCGTTCACTCAATACTATAACAAACATTGGTATAAGAACATCACTTCTCTGCTTTGGGTGACTCTTGATTCTTTGCCCATTTATGAAGAGGCGATTAATCAAGCTAAAAAGTCTTCTCAGTATTGGATTTGGAGTGAATTTGCTACAAATGAAATGCACAAAATCGGTATCAATAATGCCAAAACTGTACATGGCCCAGTAAATCATTCTAAATTTAATCATCTAGGAGTAGAGAAGAAGAAGCAGTTAAAGGCTAATTTTGGGCTTTCTGATTCTTTTATTGTTGGTTTCGTATTTAGAAATCAACTTCGTAAGTCTGTACCAAATCTATTAGAAGGATTTAGAGACTTTGTTAAAAATAATTCCGATGTTAAAAATGCAAAGTTGCTATTGCATACTCATTGGGGAGAAGGCTGGGACATCCATAAGCTTGCTGACGAATACAAGATAGACAGAAAAGATATCCAGACGACTTACGTTTGCAATAAATGTAAAAATTACTTTATTTCGCATTTTCAAGGGCAAGAATTGGGCTGTCCAGTATGCAAGTCTGAGAAGAGTTGCTCAACTACCAACACTGGATTCGGTGTATCCGAAGAGCAGCTATGTGAGATTTATAATTTGATGGATGTGTATTGTCATCCATTTACTAGCGGGGGTCAAGAAATTCCAATTCAAGAAGCTAAGTATTGCGAATTACTAACTCTCGTCACTAATTATAGCTGCGGCGAAGACATGTGCCATCCTGATGCTGCATCTATTCCTTTGGAATGGTCAGAGTATAGAGAGCATGGAACGCAATTCAGAAAGGCTTCGACATACCCTTCTTCTATTGCCAAGCAGTTATATCGCGCCTACAAGATGTCTGACCTAGAGAGGAGACAGTTTGGGCAAAAGGCGAGGAAATGGGCTATAGAGAATTATTCTGTTCCTGTTATTGGAAAGATGTTTGAGCAATATATTGACTCTATTCCATTTACCACTTACGATTTCTCTTTAAAGGAAGAAGAAAAAGATCCCAATGCAGCTATTCCAAATATAACCGACAATGGAGAATGGTTGATCTTCATGTATCACAACATTCTGAAGATGAAACAGGTGGATCAGAATGAAGATGGATACAAGCATTGGATGGAAAAGCTTTCTAAAGGAGAAACTCGACAGAATGTTGAAAATTATTTCCGTCAAGTAGCGACACAAGAAAATCAAAAAAATCGAAAAGTAGATTTTGAAGATATTCTAGATCCCGCTGACAAAGGAAAGCGCATCTTGTTTGTAATGCCTGAAAGTATTGGAGATATTTATCTTTGCACCTCTCTTCTTGAATCAATTAAAGAGACTTATCCTGACCATAATTTATATTTTGCTACTAAGAAAGAACACTTCTGTATCCTTGAAGGTAATCCACACATACATAGGATGCTAGAATATATCCCTCAAATGGATAATTTGCTATGGCTTGAAGGGTACGGTAATCATCAAGGCTATTTTGAGATAGCGTTTTTACCCCACATAGGGACGCAAAAGATGCTCAATTATCTTCACAACGGCAAAGATAAGATCGCATTCGATATTAAATAATATGCACCTTTTAGAACAATATTCTCTAGCTTCTGGAGTTAAGATTAAGAAGCCATATATTTACGAAAAGTTTTTCCCAGTAACTGCCGAAAAGTATATCACTTTCCATCCAAGCTCAAAGCCTTCGAAGACTTACGATTACTGGCAAGAAGTAATAAATATCATTTCTCCCATCTTGAATAGTAAAGGTATTAAAATTATTCAACTTGGGCAGGAAAAAGAAAAGGTCTATACCGGCGTTGTAAGCTTAGTAGGATTCACTAACATAAACCAAACTGCTTTTATTTTAAAAGACTGTTTGCTGCACTTTGGTGCAGATAGTTTTCCTACTCATATCGCTTCAGGATACAATAAAAAAATTGTAGCTTTATATTCTAATAATTACGTTAACTGCGTAAAGCCTTTCTTTGGAAACCCCAAGGATCACATTCTGCTTGAGCCTAAAAGAAATAGTAAACCAACTTTTTCTTTTGAAGAAAACCCCAAGACGATTAACTCTATTAAACCAGAAACAATCGCAGGGAACATATTAAATCTTTTAGAGATCCCCCATTCGAATTCAATTCAAACTCTTTATTTCGGCACTGAATATAATAACATGAGATTAGAGATGGTGCCTAATCAAATAGTAAATCCAACCCAATTTAATTCTAACAATATCGTAGTTAGAATGGATTTGCAACATGATGAAAAATTCTTAAACGAGCAATTACAAGTCTGTCAATGTTTCATTATGACAGATAAGCCAATTGATGCTAATCTAATTTTAAACAATCAAAAGAATATCGGACGAATCTTTTATGAAATTAAAGAAAATAGCAGTCTAGAGTTCGTTAATTTTCTTGCTCATAAAAATATTTCTTATCAACTATTTACTTATTTACAAGGAGAGAAGCTTGAACAAGCGAAGCTTAAGTATCTTGATCAAGAAATAATTGTAGAAATGCCAACTAATTTAAAACAAAAGACTGGAATTGAGTACACTTTAAATGCCTTCTACAAGTCGAACAAGAGAATAATTAGTAATGGCAAAATTTATTTAAGCGAATCTTCTCTCAAGAATGGCATGGAAGCGAAGCAGGTTGCCGAACCAGTCATTGACTGCCCAGAGTTTTGGAAAGAAGCAGAGAGTTTTTGGATTTTTAGAGTTGACAAGTCGCCGGTTGCCGCATAGTATACCTATGTGAATACCGTAAAGAAACTTGTTCGTTCCTCTGATGGTCTCATTGAAGGTGTGGAATACCACTTTAATGATGACGGCTCTATTAACTGGCGCAAAATGATCAAGCCAGAGTTCCTTGTCCCAAATAGGGATAAGACCAATGAAACTGATGTCACCAAACTAGAAGATAAAGATCTACTTATCCTTCTCGCTGGAATTAAATATGTAGCTCAACTTAGAGGATTCTTCTATGTTGATTACACCGTAACCTCTCCAAGTTCAGACTATGTAGTGGCGGTTTGTAAAATAGAGTGGATTGCAAACTATGAAACACAAGGGAATTCGATAGCCTTCTCTTCTATTGGCGATGCTTCTCCCGGTAATACGAAAGACTTTGCTCGTCACTTCTTGGGTCCGATTGCTGAAAATAGAGCATTTATCCGCTGCGTTCGAAACTTCTTAAAGATCAATATTGTCGGTCAAGACGAAATCGGGAAGTCGAAGAATAATGTCGTTGATGACTCCGCTGAGTCTTCGGCTGTATTTGAACCTCATGCCATTCTTGAAAAAGTAATGAAAGACAAAAGCGTTACTTTCGCAAAATTAAAAGAACGCCTTATTAAAGAAGGTTACGTTAACGCAGACTCGTTTATGTCAATAGCAGACATCCCAAAGATTAAAATCTTTGAAATGATTGAGAGAATTCAAAAAGCTAAGTGATTAAGAAACCCCAATTCCGGGGGAGCTAGACCCTGCGCCAACAGACCCAGCAAACACCTTATTCGCTGAACCAACGCTTCCCAATCCTTTAAACAAGGAAGCTTCTGAATTTATACTTTCAATTCTTAATTTTAGATATTTAGAATCAACTGGGTCTATTGGGTTTACATAATCTCCTGTGGGAGGAACTTTTGTAGAGAAATCGACTCTTAAGTTCCTTCCATTCTTGGAAGGCTTTACTGTAGTAATCAAGAACCTCTTTCCATTATATCCAGTAGGGTAAAGGACAGAAGTCTTAAATTGTAAATCTATATCAGCAAAATCGGCATCATCCGTTGAATATATTTCATCGTATCTGACGGTGAAACTGCTTTCACCAACGTAAGCATTTCCAGTTAAAATGATGTCTGCTATTCTGGCGAAGTTATTTGGATTTTGTATATTTAAGAAGGGCTGATCAGTCGTCTCATAAATTGCACCATAGTTGGCTAATCTCAAGTCTAATTTTTCACCAACTACAAAACCATTATCCAACGGGAAAGTCGTTGAAACAGTATAATAGCCATAATATTTAGAACCATCTCCACTCTGAGTTGCGAAGTTGTTTCCAGAGAAAATAAGAAACTGCGAAGGATTTCTTAATATAAATCCAGAAGATGGATTTTGAACGATAGCATTATTTCCTTGCCAGAAATCTTGGGAATTACCAATTGGATTAACAAGTATATTTACTCCTGTAACTTGCCCTACATAAGGAGGCATAAACGAAACAATTGCATTTATAGTAGGAACTCCTGCTCCACCATCATTTAAACCAATGCTAACAGGAGAGAATGTATAACCAGCGCCTCCACTTACGATATTATAACCAGTAATGATGCCTCCGGGCTGATTGTAGAAATTTATTTTTGCTTGTTTTTTATTGAATTGAAATGTGGTTGCGAAGTCTTCTATTATTTGTCCATTAACTTTAGTAAAGAAGTTGACTCCTGTTAGATATCTTACTCCTTCTCCATTAAAAGATATAACAGACCCATCCCAACCACTTACTTGAGTGCTTCCATCTAATCTATAAGTTAAATTATTATTTAAATAAGCATCATTAACAGATATAAAAGGAATATAATTAAAGTTTCCAGTTACAGGATACTCTTCTCCCAAGTAAGTTTGTAGATAGAACATTCCAGAAATTGGCCTTATGTCTTCAACGTCTTTACCGTGCATACCCTTTCCTGCCATTGATGGAGGATAGAATTTTAATTCACCATAGTCTTTATATATCACGCTACTGCTCAACTCCCTAGCGTCAGTCACTACTGAGATCCCAGATTTAAAATTTGCAGCTAAATAAGGAAAGTTTGGAGTTATCGTCCCAGAAGCGCCTCTTGCAAGAGTTGTTACGCCTTCAAATTTAATTCCTGTCACATAATTAAGATTAGCTCCAGTTAATGTAATAAGAGACCTATATGTTCCAGTTGTAATGTTTAAAGTAGATGTCGAAATAGAGGGAGCTTTAATTGTTATTGTTTTATAGAGATTATCAGCATCAAAGCTGTTTCTTTGGAAGAAAATTTGTCCACTTCCAATATAGCCGTCTAATAATATAGAATTGAATACGCTTGCAGTAGTATTACCTATTCCAATAGCATCAGAACCGCTAAGAAGAAGTTCTAAATCAGGAATTTGCACAGAAGGGAAAGATGTAATATTTAAATTCCCAGATAACACGGTATAACCAGTGTAAGGCTGAGACATTCCAGACAGTGTTGAAATATCGATAGCTTGCATTCCTTGCGAAATTAAATACTGACCTGTTTTGTCTGTTAAGTTATTGAACCCGCTAATGTAAAGATCTCTTGTTTGAAAGAGGTGAGCATTTATTCCTGTAATAATTATTCCATCTTGCGTCCTATAGGTATTAGCGTCTGAACCAGAGATAGTTGTACTTGGATAAAATAGAGGAGAAAAACCTTTTATTTCAGCAGAAGTGCCAGAATTAAAAAATCTAAAACTTCCTTGTTTTACGTCTCTTGGAACTGAAAGCAAAGCTCCTGTTGCAACGGGGGGCACAACGTGTGGATATTTTATTATTTCATTATTGAATCCAACTCCATAGAAATCAAGACCACTCAAATTAGTACCTGATAAACTTATAAAATCTCCAAAATAAGCAGAAGCAGGAATAATTCTTGAAATTTTAGGATTAATAAAAGTAAAAGAATCTACTGTAGTTACTCTACTGCTTCCATTTAAAACAATAGGGCCATCTGTAATATCGTAAACTTGAGGAATATAAAAACTTAAACCACTAATGTCTTTTCTTCTGAAAGCGACAATCTCTTTAAACCCACCTCCTTGGCTACCTAATTCTACAGAGGTAACTGTATTTAAAAATTTACCAGAAAAAGTAATTAGAGTATTCACTGCTCCGGTAGTTGGAGAAAAACCATCAACGATAAGAGTGCCTGTTTTTATAGAAAGCCCACTTGGGTATGTATAACTGTAGTAATCTGAATTAATAATTAAACTTTCTCCGCTCTGGGCTAAATCAGGAACTGTAAATGTAAACGCTTGATCAAATTCAGACCCACTTTTAAATATATTATAATTATTAACTCCATAACCGCCTATGCTTATAGAATTTACATAATAAAGATCACTTCCATATCCAGTAGCTGGCTGACCTTGCTCTAATAAAGATGGATATATTCCCGTAATGACAGGCGTCTTTAAAAATGTAAAGATCTTATCAAAACCCCCAGTAGTCGTTGAATTTAAGTTGTTTAATACAGGGTTGCTTTTCCTAATTAAAGACAAATTTGGAGTGGTTACGCTTAAATATCCAAAACTCCTAACATTGTCATCAAATAAACCTGCATTAGCATGTACTAAAATTTCAGTATTAATATTATTTTTTGCTCTTCTTATTGGAGCGAAATTTGAATACTGATAAGGGTCTTCTCTAACAACTCTAATTTCATCTATATACCCACTCCAATATTTGGCAGAAGTATTTGCAAAATCTCTCCCGATATAAATATCGAATACTGAATTACTTATTGAGGGACTCGTCGAGCCTATGCCAACATTTAAGTTAAAATCTAAATTAGAAGTTGCAAAATTTAAAGAAGATTCGCTTCCACTTAAATTTATAGGCGCACCATTTAATAATATTTTCCCATTAATTGCATTCTGATTTAGATAATTTTTTGAAATAGACAAGTGATTCCAATCCAACGTATTTATTTGACCAGAAAAAACTGGCTTATACCCATTCCAATCTATTCCTGAAATAACTATTTGATCAGAAGTGACAAACACATTTAGCCCATTTTCACTCCCTATTAAATATTTTTTATCAGAAGCAGAGAAATTTACTAGTGGTTTAAAATCTAATTCAACTGCAAAACTATTTTTATAACCTAAAGGAAAATTTGAAGATTGGCCGGTTATTGAAAATTTGACATAAGGGCCGGGACTACCAGAGAATAAAAAGCTTCTGTCGTCAAATTTAGAAGTATCATTTTTTATCAGTACAGAATTAGAAACTTCTAATGATTTTTGATTTCTGAATGTCGATTGATAAGAATAACTATTTGCATTTTCATTTGCATCGACTACCGAATTAACGTCCCCAGTATCTTGAAATAAAAATTGAGAATCTGGATAAATATTATGCCCAAGGACTTCAATATTTCCACCAACATAATGCTCAAAAGTTGATAGATTTTTAATTACAGGTGAGCCTTTTATAATTTCAAAATTTTTGAATATAAAATTTCGATTGCCTGTATTCTGGAGAGTGATATCGTAACATCCAGCGTCTGCGTTTGTGCCAGTAAAAGTTAAACTAGTGTTACTATTATTTTTTACAAAAGCAGAAATAGGAAAACTCTTGTTATGAATTCCATAATTGTAGTCTTCTACATAACCAGAAATGTCTTGTATCTTTGATAATTTATTTCTGTCTCCTCTGTAATCGTAATCAGAATAATTTCCTTGAAGCAGCAAAACAGTATTTGGAATATCGAACATCCCAGAACCAGTGGATACTTGATTAATGCTGTTATATAATCCTACGCCTTTAACAATTCTAAAATCTTCTATATATCCAGAAAATGGATTAACCCCATAAGTAGCATAAGAACCTACATTATGAGTTCCAATGAATAATCCGCTACCTGCTGTGATAGTATAAGGAGTTGCCGCTGATACTGTTGCGAAACTCTGTCTATTGTTACCACTGATGGCATAGAAAGTATCGCCATTAGCAGATGTTCTAGAAATTAATACTTTAGTCCATTGATTAGCTGGAATTAAAGAAGTAGCTATATTAAATTTTGCAGTATTGCTTGCAAAAAAAGTCCAATTAGTGCTTCCAGCATCTTTATAAAAATAAAAACCATTTCCGTCCCACCCTTGGTCTTGGAACATATCAATTCTTGGGGTTGAAGTGTACGGCAATGGATTGACTAAAAATTCAATAGTAAACGGACCTGTTCCAAAATTAAAATCTCCTCCAGAAGGAGAAGGTATCTGCAAGTAAGAACTTCCGCTGAATAATAAAGACCTTCCAAATATACCAGCTTGAGAACTCCTAACTCCGCTATTTAAAATCGTCTTAGGTTCTCTGTAGTTTAATCCACTTAAAATAATGCCTGTGACATTGCCGAAATTTTTTCCTATAGCTATATTAGACTCACCAGAATTTAAATAATAATTTAAAGCATTAAATACCACAGGAGCTTTAAGGACCGTAATTTGATTTTTAGAAGTAAAAGAGGTGTTGTCTTTAGAATTTATCGTTACGAATCCTGCATTAGCGTTTGGAGGGACTATTCCAGAAATCACATCTCCTGCCCCTGTAAAACGAGCGGTTACAAAACCAGTGATATTATTATCTACAGAAGTAGTGAAATTTACAGGAAAATAAGATTGGTCAACATAGGAGGTATTAAAATTTTTACCAGAAATCTTTAATAAATCTCCCTCATAAGGAAGATTATCACTAAAACCACTAATAAAAATACTACCAAAAAAATTAAATGAACTAGAAACACGCACTATTCCAGTATTATTATATCCACTTATTATAATTGGGCCTGTCGTGTATCCGCTTGGAATCTTAACTAATAAAACGCCACTATCTGGTTGATAAGATATATCAGTTCCAGTAAGATTATTAAAAGATACATACTGAACTCCACTTAAAGACTTTCCGCTAATAGCTACAAATTCTCCAACTTCTTGGGTTGAAGGGATAACCGCATCTAATCTTGGAATTGGAAAAAAATCAACTCCACTAACATACATTGGAGCAGACAGCGTAGCTCCAGTAATAAAATAAAGGTTTACTTTTCCCAATAAAATATCTTCTGGGACATTAAATTCTATATACTCAGGAGTTGAATCATAATAGGAAAAATCAATGAAACCAGCGCCGGGAACCTGTAATCCGCTTATTGCGTAAAGCCCTGCGCCAGTCACGCGCATCCTCTGATTGATTAAACCTGTATTGTAAGTTGGCATGTTATAATCCTTGGAACTCTAAAGATAATCTTATATCGCTAACGAGTACACTTGTTTTAAAGTTAAAGATAGAAGAAGAACTCGTCTCTTCTGTATCTATCAGAATAGCAGCAGCGCCTTTTAAACTAATAGGAGCCACAGCAGTAATTAAAGAAGTAGAAACTGGGTTAAAAGAAGTAGCCTCAGTATTACCAAAAAATATTTTTTTAACATTAATAAAATTACTGCCATTGATAGTAACTGTCGCTCCGGGCAAAATGACTCTTGGAGTAAAATCGGTTATTACTGGTTTAAAATGGGAGAAATCTTGTCTTAAAGAAAACTCAGATCTGATGTATCCTTGAGCTTCAACTGAAGATCTTTTTGAAGATACTATCCCTGCAAAAGATAACGTGTCTAATGGTTGAGACCCAGTTTGCAAAGATACATAAAAAGAGCAAGGAACGCCTGAATAAGGCAAAGAATAATTAAAATTATCTATTTCAAAACTAAGGCTCTGAGATCTTTTTCCTAAATAAGCTCTTCCACTTTCATCAAAAGCCGAAGATCCTTCTTTGTTGTATTTTTGAACCTCTCTCTGGTATTGATAATTAAAATTAGTAAAATTATAACCATTTGAATCAAAAGGCGTTCCATCTAAGTCGCCTGATAAATAAAAACTTGAGAAATTTAATGGAGTGAATTCTGGTCTGTTAATTGGAGCAGTTGCAGAGAAGGCTCCTTTTAGAGGCTCGAAAACTTTAACTTCTACATCAACTTTAGCCAAAGAATCAGGAGATCCTTTTATAGAATAGTTTGTAATGTATCCATTTTGAAAATACAAACCGCAAAAATTTCCAGAAATTCCTTGTTCTGAATTAACCCCTAATAGGTATTCTTTTACAAAGTCTTTACCTGTTAAATAATAAGAAATTGAAAAATTAGTATCTACTGTATCTTCGGCTACATAAGAATAAGAATTCTTTTTAAATTCTTCATTGTAGACAGGAGTATTAGAGGTATCAAGAGACATGTTTACATTAGAGGCGAGGATATCAATGCCACTAAAGCTAAACGTACAATTTTTATAATTAAAAAACATTTAGAAACTCCTTTTTAATGATATTTTATTTTTAGCAAAATCGTCAATATTAATCGACAGATTAGAAGAATCGATCTTACTTCCTGAAGTGTTAATAATCATTATTGATTGATCGCCGAAAGTAGTTATGTTTATCTTGGCGTTCTCTGCTGTTGATAAGTCTGTATTAGAGAAATTTGAATTAAAATTCTCTATGGTGAAATCAAACGTTTCTTCTCCAGCGGATAGGTCAACTTGTCTTGGTCTTTGTTGGCCCACTGAGTAGATTGGATTCCAATTGATAGAGATTCCATAAGCAAAGTCTAAAACGTTATAGAGAGCGGCTGTTCCTGAGACTTTAGCGTTCCACGAATGAGCTATCCCTGATCCGCTAGCTAGGTTATTAATTGTAGGCTTATCATTAAGACTTCCAGAAATATTAGAAAAGCTAGACAAAGAAACAGAAGCTTGTACTTTTGAGTTAGGGTTTACTGTTAATGAATATCTAGAAGGATAAAAAGAACCGCTTACTCCTGCTAAAGTGACTTGAACAGGAATGTCTATTTCAGGAAAACTATTGGTAAAAATACCTGTTTTTAGATAATCAAAACACTTGTAAATAGGATCAGAAATATTTGGGAAATAAGTAAACTCGATATTAGTCTCATCTGCTTTAGTCTTAAACATCTGAGATGAGTTTTGTCTTCCGATTGCGTAAGTAGAATTTATGCTCCTATTTACTGCAATAGAAGCGTTCTGAGCCAGAACTAAGCCTGACCCAAAACGCGAATTAAATACTACGTCACACTCATTAAAATATTTCATCCTTTTTCCTTATTTCAGATAGCCCTTGTACCTTACCGTTATTCCTACAGGAGAATTTACACTAGCGGAGAAGTCTTCGGAAACGTCAATAAAATAACATAACGAACTTCCAAAATCAAAATTTACTGAATTTCCATTAAAGTCTTTAGTTTTAATGTAAAAATTACTAATGTTCTTTATGTTGTATGATAAATCTGAAAGTTTTTGCAGAGCGTAATTATCTTGAGCTATATTAAATTCACAACTTACCTCAAGAGGATAGATTGTCCTTACAGAAAATGGAGTTGAAGAACCTAAATAATATGCAGCGTTTCTATTAGCATTTATATTAAGGTTAAAAGAATTAACTCTATTTGTAATAAAGTCATTAACTCCTATGTCTATCGAATTTGAATTTACCAAAGATGTGGCGTTTGATTGATTAAAATTGCCTTGAGAAGCTATAGATCCAGCATCATTATATATTTCAAAATTCGCCCTAACGGTTGGTACTTCTCCAATTTGGGCACCACAAGTATAAGAAGTCAAATAGCCGCTTTGAAATCCAAATAAGACATTAGAGCTTGGATTGCTTTTCTTAGTAATAAATCCGTAGTTACCAGCTTCACCCGTACAAGCTAGAAAATCATTGGAAGTAGTCAATAGACTAGTTACAGACAAAGTAGCGCCCTTCGCTCCTTCTGGAGTGTAAAAGCTGCTATTCATACCAAGATACTTGGTATGTTGAACTGGCATTTGATAGGAAGCCTGAATATCCTGAACGCCATGAACTTGGCTTTGATTCAAGTAAAAATCCAAGTTCTGTTTGTTTAGTCGAGATAATGCCATCTTATTTTATTATTTACACAAAAAAGTGTAATAATAAGTTGGTAAAAGGTAAAAGGTATGTCTAGTTCAATTTTTAATATTAGTCCATGGAATAATTCCACCGTATATAATAAGCACGATATTATCATATACACAGATAATCGGTATTATTACGCTAAAGCCGCTGTGCCCGCGAATAATCCACCAGTTTACTCTAGCGTTATTTCTAATTCAGATGCTTATTGGGGAGGATTCTTCCAACACCCTGTTGTCAAAAAAGACTACCCATTGTTTATTTGGAAGCCTTCTTATCAAACTCAAGCCAATTTTGAGCCCAAAGTAGATGTAATAAAATACGGAGATGGCTACGAAAAGAGAGTAAGCGACCAAATTAACTTTAATCTGCTTAATTTTGAATTAAATTTTGATGGGTTAACGTTAGATGAATGCACTGCTATCCTTCATTTCTTTAGTGCGAGGTCAGCGAAGACAGCTTTTATTTATTATCCATCTGCGCCGTATACAGTTGCATCTACAGATGCCAAACTATTTGTATGTAGAAGATGGGGATCATCTAATCCATTCTTCAATAATTTCTCTGTAAAAGCTACCTTCGAAGAAGTACCAGCATAATATTATGGCTACTCAACAAGAAAAAAATGCATCTTTAAAAATAAATACAGAGTTTTTCTCTCTTGAGCCTTCTTCAATAATCTCTTTATTTGAAATAGATCTAAGTGAAATTGGTTTTACGACTACGGCGAGTTCTCAATTTATTGTTAATCTCAAAAACTTTCAAATAATTTTACCCGGAGGAGATACTACTCATACTTTTGATTATAGAGTTATTCGATTACATAATAATTTAAAACTTGGAAGGAATATTATTTATTGGAAGAATAAAGCTTATTTACCCGCTCCATTAGGGACAGAGGGATTTGAAACAGCTTCAAGAGGAGTGTTTCCTAAACCGAAAGTTCAAATAAGCTTTTCTGATGAGATGCTTGACGTTTTTAGTCTTTTTAAAGGGGTTGTTAATTTTGGAGATTTAATTGGAGTAAAGTTCACTAGAATCAGAACCTTCGCTAAATTCCTTGACAGAAATAATTTTTACCAATCTGATGGAGTAAGTACCCTATCTCCTGACAAATTAATCATACCAGATGGATTTGATCCTGATCCAAATTGCGAATTTCCTAGAGATGTTTATTACTTTGATAGGAAGTCTTCAGAAAATAAAAATAGCATTCAGTTTGAGCTTTCAAGCGCAATAGACCTAGACAGAGTGAAGTTGCCTAAGAGAAGAGTCTTAAGTTATATTTGTCCTTGGCAATATAGAGGAGAAGGCTGTCTTTATGAGTACAGCGAAAATTTAAAAGAAGAAATTCATGGGACTACAACTCCAATACCAAACAAAAGTAATTCGTCAGGAGAAAATGCGCCGATCTGCGCCACTGAAGACGATCAAATAATTTCTGAAATGGCGATTTTTGGACAGACTACTATCGCAAACAATCCAAGCGCTTGGCAATTGTCAAAAAGTTATAAAAAAGGAGAAATAGTTTTTATTACGAAAAACAAAATTAATTTTTATTTTATAGCAAAAACTAATACACCTATGGATGTGCCTCCTCCAAACGGAGAATACTGGATAGCTGATCAATGCTCCAAGAGTATAAAAGGATGTAAAATTAGATTTGGAGAAAATCCTTTACCTTTTGGAGGATTTTATGGAGTATCTAATTACAATAGAGGAGTAGGATAATGATTTGCGACGAAATAAAAGCAAAAATAAAAGCTCATTCATTAAAGGAAAACCCAGATGAATGTTGCGGTCTTCTGCTTCTAAATAAAAAGAATATACTAGAATCTTTTCCTTGTAAGAATATAGCTCAGGATAAGGAAAATGAATTTGTTGTATGTCACCTAGATTACTTAAAGGCGGCAATGAATGGCAAAATTGTTGGGATTTATCATTCTCACTGCATACAAGACAACTCTTTCTCAGAGCTAGATAAGCAGATAAGCCACAAGCTTAACCTAAAAAACATAGTTTATATACTAAAAAGTGATTCTTTTGAAGAGTATTCTCCAGAAAATTACTATAATAAATACGTTGATAAAGATTTTGTAATTGGGGTATCTGACTGCTTATCAATAGTAGAAAACTATTACAATGAAGAATTCGGTATTAAGATTTTCCATTATGAAAGAACAGCAGATTGGGATAAGGATTATCCAGAGTTTGTAAAAAATAAATTAGCAGAGTTTTGCGACTCGCAAAATTTTGATAAATTCTTTGAAAAAGAAAATTTCGTTAAGATCGAAGGAATAGAAAATGCCAGAAAACATGATATCATTGTATTCAAATACCTAGAAAATTACCCTTCACACTTTGGCATTTATCTTGGGCAAAACCACATTTTACACCAACCAAGAAATAAAAAATCAATCATTGAAAAGCTCACAGACGCAGAGAAAAGAAGAATCTATTGCTTCATAAGGAGTAATCAAATATGCTAACGGAAGAGATTAAAAGCAAAATTATTGAACACGCTAATACTTCTAATAATGAAGTATGTGGGCTTCTCGTACATTCAGAGTCTGGATTAGACATAGAAAAGACAGAAAATCTGATTAATTCAGCTACTGAATTTATGATGAATTTTGACGGTCAGTCTAATGTCGCTGCCTATTATCATTCTCATATTAATTTTGACGCTATTTCAGAAGTAGATATAATTGTATCTGAAAGATTGGGATTACCATGCATTGTCTACAATAAGCAAAGCGGATCTTTCTACACCTATAATCCAAATAGTTATAAAATTCAATACACAGGAAGACCTTTTCTTTTAGGCTTTGCAGATTGTTTGTGGTTGGTTAGAGACTATTACGCGCACGATTTGAATCTCCATCTTTGTCCAGAGTTAGAAATTCTTAAAAATAATGTTTCTGAAGAAGAGTACAATAAAACAGCAAGCAAAAGACTTCTAGACGAAGAAGCCGCTTTAAAAGATAAAGACGACTATTTAAAGAGGTACTTTGAATACAATGGATTCAGGCAAGTTTCTAATTTTAGAAAGAACGATGTTTTAATAATGAGAACAAAAAGGTTCGATTTCCCAATTCATTGCGCCGTTTATCTTGGAGAAGACATGATTTTGCATCATCCCGGAAATAAACCTTCTCTTACCGAAAAGCTTTCTAACCAACACAAAAAATGGGTAATTTATATAATGAGGCATAATCTTTATGACTAACGTTACTTTACACGGAGAAATAGCAGAATATGTAGGAAGGGAAAATTGGAGTTTAAAAGTAAATTCTATAAAGGAAGCATTGCGAGCTATCCAAGTTTTGTCCAAGGGTAAGCTACTGGAATATCTAATTGGAGCAGCAGAAAAAAGCGTAGAGTATAAGGTGATTGTTAATAAAAGAGAGATAATGAATCCAGAAAATATTTCTCTAGAAAAACCAGAGTCTATTCTTAACTCTGAATTAGTAATGATAAATGAGAAATTAGAGACTTTAGATATTGTGCCTATTATTAAAGGCGCTGGTGGAGGCGGCAACAGTAGCACCAAAGGAATACTAGCCTTAGTGTTGGGCGTTATACTAATCGCAACAGGTATTGGAGCAGCAGGGGGAGTTACATTTCTTGGCATGGCAGGAGCCGCAGGAGGAACAGGTGCAACTGTTTTGTCTGGCGCACTAATCGGCGCAGGTATTGGATTAGCCGTGACAGGCGTTGCTTTATTAATGATGTCTCCTCCAAAATTTGAAGACTTTAGAAAAATTCAACAAGACGGCAGCAAGCCAAGTTACTTATTTGATGGACCTTCTAATGTTATTGGAGAAGGCGGACCTGTTCCAATTGGATACGGTAGAATGAAAATTGGATCTCAAACAGTTGAAGTATCCGTTAACAATGTTGAAATGGACACTAAATCAACAGCAGCAGATGTAAAAGACTCAATTAACTACATATAAAAAATGAATAACTTTGAAGATTTTAAATACATAAAAGGCTTTGGCGGTGGAGGCGGTGGTTCGCAATCGCCACAACCAACTGCCGCTTATGAAGACGTTGAAGGATTTGTATATAACGGACAGCCTTATGGAGTGTACCAATTTGCAAAAGTAAAAGATCTTTTATCAGAAGGGCCAATCGGCGGACTTCTTGAAGGGCAGTATTTATATTCTGGTCAAGTTGGCGATTTAGGATTTAAAAAAGTTATTTATAATGAATACTCTTCTGTAGTAGGAGAGAACAGTGAATCTAAATATTTAAGATCTATCCAGTGGAACCAAACTCCTCTTTTAGACAGTCAAGAAAAATACAATTTTCAACAAATAAATGTTCAAGTAACTAATGGAACTCCAGAAGGCACTTCATTAGATCAAGGTTTCGATAGCGTATCTTATATTCGCTCCATAGGAGAAAGATTAAGAGGCCCAAATCAACTAGCTAGGACAACAGATGAAGTCCTTGATTACCAAAGGACTTACCGCATATTAAATAAAGAATGTAAAAAAATAAGTTTAAATTTTAGAATATCTTCTCTTTATGTGACTTTGAAATACCAAGATTTAACGGAAGTAAGGGATGGGAAAATAAAGATAGAAGGAGTTGAATCAGCAACGACAACTGATTTTAAATTAACCCGTACAGGAAGACAAACCGAAGATGGAAATCTCGACGCTATAGTCGCTGGTGCTGGGTCTGTTATACGAAATAAATTCAAAATAAGAATTAAAATCTCTCCAATTTACAATGAAGGATACAACGCTAATCTTCCAACACTTGATTTAACTTCGAATACTGCTACAATAATTAAAGACAATCAAAATTTAGTAATTAACGTAGATAATGTCCCTAAATTATTCGAAATAGAATCCGATGGAAAAGTAACTCAAGGCTATTCTAAGCAAATCATTTTAAACACATCTAATGTTTTTTCTGGATTAAATGAAGACCAAAATTGGGCAGGTTGGGATATTACAGTATTAAAAATCACTCCAGAAGACACTTTTTCAGCAAGAGCATCTTTTATAAGTTTAGAAAGCATTACTGAAACATACTCTTCTTCGTTTAGATATACTAATTCTGCAATTGTTACTTCTAAATTTAACGCTGGATATTTTTCTAAAATACCAGAAAGATCATATGATGTTAACTTATTAAAAGTCAAAGTTCCTTTTAATTATAATCCAATAACAAAAACTTATGGCATAACTACTCCGCTTGCGCCGACCATTACAACAACAATTTCAAAAACAGACGGAGAAACAACAGAAGATTTCTTTTTAGGAGAAAATGGTAATTATGCAAATGCCGACAATGTCAATCCGCCAATTAAAAATGGGTTAGCTGCTCAATTTGATGCGAGCAATCCTTCCTTAACTACCTCGCTAGGAGAGGTAACTAGTTGGCCCAATACCGTAGCTGGATCAACTATAAAATGTGTATTAGGGGATGGAACTTACACAAACCCTGCTGGAACTGCCGCTAGACCAAAATATGGATCAAGCCACTCAGAGCAAAGCCCCAATGGAAATTATGGAGTGACATTTGAGACTACTCAAAAAGTGAAATTCATTGGTAACGCAGATAGTACTGCGGCTATTAGTAAGGATGATTTTACTGTTTTCATTGTATGTAAATGGCATTCTAGCGCTCTAGATACTGAAAGAAATTCTATTTTAGCTTCTTTTCCCGGTCAAAACTATATTTTCGGGCAAACACAGAAAATTAATCGCTATTTCGCAGCGAATAATACAAATCTTGACATGCCGGGAGTAGCGTCTAACGTACCTAAATTTTCTAGTCGCTCTAATTATTGGGGCACCACAAATGATCCAACTACTTATATTATAGGGTTCTCTCAAGATAAAAATGCTGTTTATTCAGTATTTTGGCAGAATACTATTAACATACATCTCAAGAGTAGATTTGTTTCAGTTCTAGCATTATTTGGCCTAGCAATAAATCATCATGCCTCGCTTAATAGCAAATGCACAGTTTTTGAAGTTCTAGTTTATAATCGAAAATTGGCTACATCAGAAAGTATTTCTGTTAGAAATTGGTTGAATAAAAAATGGAATGTTTTGGTTCAGGGTATAACTTCTGTTTCAAGCTCGGCTATCCCTCAAGCATTTAATCCTAATGTTTTTGATATACCTTTAAGTAGTTCCATATCAATACCATTAAAAACTCTTTGCGCTAATGGACAGGCAACAAAAGCTTTCGAATATGAAGGCGGAAATCAAGATATAACCGCCAATAATGATATTCCATATTACGAAATTGATTTAATGCCTACTAGGGACACACATATTACTAATGGAAAAGGTTATTTAAAAGATCAAGGGTTTTCTGGGTGTTATTGTGACTTTTTTATTAAATTAAAAAATATTTCTTATGCTGGAACTTATTCTTTAATTAATAGAGAGAAGCAATTTAATCTTTCTATGACCATAGCTGAACAAAATGTGAGTTTAATACTCACAATTATTTCTCCAAATGATGGCAAAACATATACCATAACAAAACAACTAAACAAAAACAAATACTCGACAGATGAATTAAAAAAGACTTTTACAAGAATTACTTTATTCATCTTACCAAAGGTAGTAAACCCGAAAGTGACATTTAATGAAGTCGCGAGGGTCGTAGCAAATATAAATCTTAATGATAGTACTTGGAATAAAACTCCCCTTGTTGATACACAAAAACCACAAGCAAGGGATCAAGCTGGTAAAGTAGAAGCATCAGTGAAGGGGCTTCCCTCTCTTTTAATACAAGGAGTATCATTCAAGGAAGACTCCCTTTATAATAGTCAAATAGACAATCTTGCCACTACTTGTTATAAATACTTTTATGGCGACACGAAAACTTTCAATGATAAGGGTAGTTTGTCCATCGGAAAATCTTTAAGTAAAGAATTTTTCCCCAATATACTAAACGCCGAAATAGATGTTTTGTTAAATTCAGAGAAGCAAATTCAATGTAATATAAATATTGACGATTACAATGCTTACCAAACGCTTTGTATTGGAAATGCAATAAGGCCTTTGGATTTCAACAAGAGAACTGAAAATTTATTAGAGAGAGCAGCTTTACTGCAACTAAAAGGAGACACTCAAAATCAATTACAAGCATATAACAGATTAAGAATAGATCAAACTTTTTTATCAAATTCTGTTACCCTTGAACAAAACCAAACAGTCGTTTTACTTCCCTTAAGCGCTGCTCAAATATACGACGCAGCAAACGATAAAACTGGGCCATTTATTCCTTCTTATTTCATAACTAACAACAAAAAGATAGAAATTTTTAAAGATACTTTTGTAGGATACGCAGACAGCATTAAAGTAAATCAAATTTCTTTTGACAGAATTTCTTTATCAAAAGCTTCTTCAGGAGGCATAATTTCAGAAGCATATTCTAAAAAAATTAGCGTTTATGACACAGCAGGAGTTTTACCTTATTCTTCGTCAAACGATTATTGGGACGGGACTTTTAAAGAAGATAAAGAATGGACAGACAATCCTGCTTGGTGTTTTTATGATCTATTAACTAATAAAAGATACGGGGCAGGGAACTATGTTTCTGAAGCTGATGTAGATAAATGGTCACTTTATCAAATAGCCAAATATTGCGATGAACTCGTTGCAGATGGTTTTGGAGGAGTCGAACCCAGATTCTCTTGCAATGTTTATCTTCAAAGTCAAGAAGACGCTCTTAAAGTATTAGCTGACATGGCTTCTGTCTTTAGAGGCATGTTCTATTATTCAAATGGATTTATTTATACAATAAATGACATGCCAGAAAACACTCCTGTTTATTCTTTTACTAATTCGAACGTAACGGATGGTAATTTTAATTATGAATCTACTTCACTAAAAGACAGAAACTCTGCTGTTTATATTAGATATATTGATAAAAATAATTTTTATAAACCAGCAGTAGAATATGTGGAAAATATTGAAGCATTTAGAAAATTCGGATTTAAAGAAACTGAATTAACAGCATTTGGATGCACTAGTAGAGGACAAGCCCAACGATTAGGAAGATGGTTATTAGCTTCTGAATATAACGAAACGGAAACCGTATCTTTTGAAGCAGGTCCAGAATCTGTTTATTTAAAACCCGGAGATGTGATAAAAGTTCATGATTATTACAAGAAGCATAAAACAGTAGGGGGGCGTTTAAGTAATATAAACATTTCTGGAGATATAAATGTCACTACTGGGACGCTAACATTAGACAGAAAACTTGATTTCAATTTTTCTGGTGATCAGAACTATAAATTTACTATTGTTTCTCCTAAGTACAACTTAGACCCTAGTTTTAAAGACACAGCGGGGAACAGTATTGTCACTAGCAATCTTGATTATAATGATTATAGGAAACCTCTTACTAATTCATTTATAGTAGGAAGCGGCAACTTAATTACTGGTCAATATTATGATTCTATAAGAATCACAGGTTTAGCTCCAGTAATGGCTTCTGGACTTAATGTAACTGGTTTAGCGTATTTTACAGGCGCTTCGGGAATGTCTCCCAAATCAATAACTTGGGCGTTGGAAAATTCAGGAAATCTAAACGGAACTACAGATAGTGATTATGATTTTTATAGAATTTTCAGAATTCAAGAATCTACTGAAGGGACGAACTACACAGTTATAGCGTCTCAAATGTATCACTTAAAATATACCCAGATAGAATCTGGATTAAATATTACCCCCGCAAAAGCACCAGCACCAGAAGCCTCTGCTCCATTAAGAGCCTTATTCACTTCGCAGGAGACTAACGTAGTGCTTGACATTTTTTATGATTCTTCAATTAAAAATAGCACTATAGGATTTAAAGTTTTTGCAAAAAATTTCTATCAATCAGATTTTGATCCGAATAAAGACACAAATTTTAAATTTGTTTCAATAGATATTTATGAATCTTTTACTAAAACTACATTAACTAAAAGTCAAGCAAGAGGCTTTATAAGAGTTTATGGAGTAAATATTAATAATTCTTCTCCTCTTTCTTATGTTGAAGCTGTAGACTCCACAGACGCTTTAAAAACAACTGCTTTTCCTGTCCTAGAAATCAGCTATACAAACGTGATTAAAGCGCAAACTATTGTCAATAATGTGACATACGAATTTGACAATCCTATTGCTTTAAACAGAAATCAATATTTTGCTGTAATTGGAAGTTCTCTTAATTTTAATATACCTTTAAATTTTATAGATAAAGTTGTTTTTAACAATATTGATTATCCTTATAGAGTAGTAATTATCCCTGAATTAGTAAATAGTAAAGGTGCATTTGGGACTGCTTTCGGAAAATATTCCGCTCTTGATCCTGTAACACAAACAGAATATTTAACATTTGATAGTGACAATGCCTCTGATAACGGTTATCTTTATAACTCTTTGAGTACTTTTGGTAGGTATAGAAGTTTTTCTTTAGCTATTGATAAAGGAGGACTAACAGACGAAGGATTCAAAACTACATCTAATTCTTTTAAACAAGAAGCAGGATTTCTATTAGTAACCTATGACAATAAAGATGCAGACATAATAGAGTATTTAAAGGCAATCTTGAACGGGGGTACATATGCAATATATCCAATTAATGGGACCACTTCGCGTCGATTAGTTTTTAACATTCCAATACGCTCAGATAATTTCGTTAATTTCTTTTATTTATTACTAACCCCTATAAATACAGCTTTTTCTTTTACTAAATATTCCATAATTCACGACGATGACGGAGAGCCAAAATCAATAAAACAAGGAAACGATGAAATAATTGATTCTCATTTTATAAAAATATCAAAAGATCAATCAATCTTTTATTTTGACAAAGTTCAAGATGATAGTGGAAAATCTTTTAATTTAGACTCTTATGAAGTCGTTTTAATAGCCGTAGATTCTTTTATGATCGCTTGGCAATATTCTTCTGACGAAACATCAAGAAAAATTTTAGATTATTATTCTAAATCAATTGACGCGGCAAGTCAAATTAATACTACTTATCCGCTGATTAGTGCGATTAAAACAATAGAAAAAGCCGCTGGCGCAGTACCGTTATCTTATTCACTAGAAAATGTTTTAAAAACTAATAATGGTAATTACGTTCATTTCTCAATTAATAAAACCGTTTTAACTCAAAATCAAGTATCCATTGTATCCGCAAATAACAATGGCAGAAATTATCAGTCATTTTATAGACTATCAAGACAAAGCGTAATTTATAAACCTACTTTGGTTACTAATTTAACAGCTAATAATGTTGACAATAAAGTAATAGGATCAGAACCAGCCGCTACTAACTCTTTTTGTGCGCTTTCTTTACAAAATAGAGATTTGACAGGGGGCAGTTTCCCTTTAAATGTCAAAATTGAACCTAGCAAAAGGGCTTATATTTTAAATGGGAATAAAATTTTTACAAGAGCTTTAGAATTAGACACGACAGAAAAAGATCTAAGAATTATTTCATTAAAATCAATCAATGCAGAAGTAGGCAATAATAAATATAAAGTAAAATCTGGAGCTACAACAAGCGACTTCGGTTTAGACAGACAAGAGTTTTTCGATATTTCTATCACAAGAATTATACAAAATACTAATTTTCTTGGAGCGAATAAAGAAGCATTTATTGATTTCAGTAAAGAATTTTATTTTCTGTCTTCCAGTTCTTCTTCTTCTGGAAGCGTTCTAACAGATGAAGTTAGTAAAGGATTATTTAACGGCGCTTTTAATTGCGTAAATGTTACTCCTCCAAATAATTTCTCTCAGTTTTTGACTCCTTCTCAAATTCAAATTTCTATAAATCCAGAGCCGACTGTAATTGACATTCCTTTTATAGCAGCGGCAGAGTTTTCTACTTTTACTGGAGTGGGTAATCTGGGCCATAATTACTATTATGGAGTTCCAGTATTAAAAAATGAAAATCTAAAAATTGTATTAATAATTCCCGATGTCCAAAAGAAAAATAATATAAAAATATTTTGTTTTCTTGGAGACAATTTCGTTAATAGTGAAGTCGATAGAACCGAACTTACAGTTGGAACCAACAACATAACAGTAACTTTAAAAGACCTGCCTTATGCAAATTATTTCACCTATCGGCAGACTTATGCAAATAATGATTCAATAAACAATGCAACTTTTTGGAAATTTCGAAGTATAAAAAATTTATCTTTTGCTCATTATGCTGTTAGAAAGGCCCCTTTTAGTAATAACCTTTATTCTGACGCTTCTTTTTATTTTTACATTCAAACATTAGAGCTATCAATAGTTATGACTTATGCATAATAACAGCTAATTAAAATGAAACATTATATTATATATTTTATTAACGGTAGTTATAAAATTATTCAGTCTTCAATTAATTTAGTAGAAGACACAGATCATCTCTATTTTTTAGGAATAGATTATCACTTGGTTGATTATATCGTTCAATTAAATAAAAATATTACCGACAACGATTTAAAACATAGGAAAATCCTTCCAGACGGCAATTCAATTTGGAACAAGCATGATTTGATTAATGAAAAAATTCAAAGAATGACAGAAGAGAGAAGTTCTTTATTGCAAAAACTTGATGTAGAATTTATGATTTCTCTTGAAATTGCTAACAATAAACAGACAGAGATTATTAAAAGAAATAAAAATTTCTTAAGGCAACTCTCTTGCAGAACAGAAATGCATCATATTCATGACTGCGAGAAAATTAATAAGTTTAATGCTTTCCATAATATAGTAGACATAGAAATCATTGACCCCGGTTACGGATGCTCAGAGTCTGTCCCTCATGTCACCATCTCTCGTCCTGAAGAGACTGACTATAACTATGGATTAGCAGCGGCTGCTAACGCTATTAGAGGATCAAAAGGAGAGCTACTTTCTTTATCTATGGCAAAATTAGGATGCGGCTACATATCTGAGCCTACAATTGAAATCAGCGGATATGAAGGAGAAAACGCAAAACATCCTGTGTTAAAAGCTGTTATTTGTAATATAATATAAATATGACAGACGTATTGTTTTCTTCCGGCGACGAATTTGCGTACTCTAATAATTTAGCAAATTGGTCTTCAATTAATTCAGGCCAAGAGATCGAAATAATTGGAAGCCCAGAGAAGTTCTCTACTGTTCGTGTTGATTTTATTAGCTACAATAAAGTATTTTCTGTTGTTTCTGAATCAAGAATTAAATTTGACTCCAATGCAAAAGATTTAATACTAGACGGAGATACAATTGATTGTTTTTTTAAGACTTATTATGTCGCTGTCATTAATGATGTTATTGAAAAAGGCAATGGATATCAAGTCAACGAAGTAGTTAGTGTATCTAAGGACTGTTATTTTGATAATTTTTTAGACAAGAAAGAAAAAGCATTATTTAAAATTACTTCTGTAAATGCTGAAGGCGGCATTTTAGAACTAGATCTAATTAGTAAAGGCAAATTTTGCCAAAACTTTAGCGAAGCGGAGATAGAAAGCAGTTCTGGGAAAGGAGCTAAGATCTCTTTTATCTTGGGTGAAAATAAAGACAAAGAGCTTAAATTCTTTTCTGTATTAGATGTTAAACACCAAGATTCATATATTACCGCAGATCTAAATGAAAAGATTAAAAATCCTTTTCTCTGCGGCGAAATGCATATAAAAAGATATCGTATTACTTTAAATAAATCGCTAGGTAAAGAATATCTTTCTCACCCTTTTATTTTAAAAGTACAAAACACTCCTTTTTTAAACTTGCCACTAGCCAAAGATAACAATATAGAACAAATCTATAATCAGGCTATACTGACTATAGACTCTAAGATCAAAGAATTATCTACTGGAGTAAAGTAATCCTCCGGGTCTCTTTTGTTCGACCAATACTTCAACAACTTTGCTTCTAAGTAACTCAGCAAGTTTGCCATTGTTTTGCATGCTGTTCTGATCGTTTTTGGAATTGGATGAGCCTTTTTGAGTGGAGGAGTTAGCTTCAGAGGTAACTTCGCCGCCTTGAGACATGTTGATTGAAATATTATTTACTACAGACATGCCAGACTCTTGAGTAGCTCCAGCAAGAGAAGACCTTCCTGATTCTGATTGAGTTATTCCCGAATCCTTAGATAAGTTATCATTTAAAGTATTCAACGCAGTTACTAATTCATCCATGCTAGAAGACTGGTCTGTATTGCTTTGACCACTATAACTTGTGCCAACCATCCCGCCGCTAGCATATTTAGGAAGAGAACCAGAATTCAATTGACCCATGAAATCTTTGCCGTACATATCGACGGCTTTTTTATTCATGACGTATTCGCCGCCCATTAACAAAGCGGGAATATTGTCTTGGCCTGTAGAACCGCCACCAGCAAATTTAGCAATGAAACCTCCAAAAGCGCCTCTTCTTGGCATGGTTGCTCTGCCATTTGATGCAGTCATCATTTCTGGACTAGTCCCTACGCCTGATTCTAAACGACCAGCAGTTGTTCCAGCATAACCTTGTGTTCTTAATTTCTCTGCTCCCATTGTAAGTCCAGCAGCGCCTATTTGGACAGCAGCAGCAGTTAATCCTGAATAGAAAGTGCTATTTACTTGATTTTTATAGTTTTTAAGGCTCTGTTTCTTGTCTCTCTCATATTGCGCTCGGTCTTGTAAGTACTGATCAAGTTTTTCATAACGATCTTGTCTTAATTTATTTTGAGGGTTATTGTCGTCAGTTAGAGCCATTGCTGACAATCTAGAATCAACAGCAAACTCTCCAGAAGTTGGGCGATCAGGATTATCGTACAAGAATTCATTTTGCAATGGGCCAACAGAGAATCCTCCAGTCGCGTATCTTGGAATAATTCCACCATTTAGATTTCTTAAATAATCAGATCCATATTTATCAACAGAAGATTTCTTAATGACATACTCCCCGCCGCTCATCATCGCGGGTACATCGTCTTTCATCCCAGAGCCGCCAGTAACCATACCTCCAGAATTATATTTTTTTATTTCGCCACCATTTTTAAGTCCAGCAGCAGCTTTACCAAAAGCAAACAAAGCATCAACGCCCATCTCTAAAGACTTATCAAGCATTCTATTTAAGATGCCTTGGAACATGTCTCTAAATGCATCCTTAAGGGTTTTAGTACCTTTGATAGCTTCGCCAAATGCGCTGCCAATACCAGATTTGAAATCAGTTTGAAATGTATCAATTAGTTGACCAGTGTCTCTGGCAAAATCTGCTTTGTTATAAGTAGTATTTTTTTCAGTGATAGCTCCTATATCTACATTCCCTTGGCGAGCATTGTTTTCAATTTTAGAATTGGCAAAAGCTGCCCTTTCGTCTTTGAAGAAAGTCTCTCCATATGAACTTTCATAATATAATTTATATAGTTCTTCAGCAGCTTTGCCTTCTTGTTCTAAAGATTTTTTTCTTAATTTAACTTGAAGATTTATAAGCTGTTGTCTTTTTTCTGTAGAGACAACGTCTTCTTTTAAGAGGGCATTTACTTTTTCATTTAAATCAAGCAGTTCTTTGCTATCATCTAGTCTAGCGAGAAGAGCTTTATTTAGATTATCTACATTCGCTCTTGCTTGAGCTAATTGAGGTGATACTCCTCGTTTAGTAACTTCTTCATTCGTTTTTTTATTGTTTTCTCCTACTGCGTATCCTGACATCCTTGAATCATAAGCTTGATAAGCTCCCCCCTGCGGAGAGGGAGGCGCAGGAGGGAGAGTCATTAAAGGAGGTTGTTTATCTAAATTTCTTTCTTCTGCTATCTTCTGCAATAAAGATTTAAGCTGCTCAGAAGTGAAGGCAGTTTTAAACTGAGTGGCTATTGCTTTAGATTCTTCCTCGTAAGTTTTATACTTTGGCTCAACTGGTTTTGTCCCAGTAGTAGTAATAATAGATTTAGCTCTTTCTTCTGTTAGAGTTTGCTTTCCATCTTTAAAAAACCCTACTTGCGTCTTAATAGCATCTTGTACATCTTTTTCAGTGACTTCTGAAGTAAATTCTTCTCGGAACTTGGGTCCGGGACTAAGAAAACCTCGTTGTACATCGCCATTGTAATTTATAGCAAAAGCTTCTTTGGTTAATGCAGTTACTAATTCAAAAGATTTAATATACTTCTCTAACTCAGGCACCGTTAAACCTGTATCATTTTCAATCGGTCCCCTCACACTTTCAGGAGAAGCTGGAGGAGTTTGGACATCTATAAAGTCTCCTGAGTTATAACCTTCTAGTTTTTTAAGCAGCCTTGCTCTTTCCTCGGGTTTTATAGTGTTAGGAAGTAAATTGCTTATGTCAGTTTGGAGAGAGCCTCTTTGCGTGGAAACGCTGAGTTTATTAATAACTCCTGTTAGAGACTTAGTCAACTCATCTAATTTATAACCTACTTGATCTTTTATAACTTTATCAAAGTTTTCATTTATGCTATTTGGCAATTTATTTGCTAAAAGATCGTTTTGTTCTTCGGTTAAAGCGTTTAAAACTCTTGCCTCTTGCTGTAATACGTCAAGATAATTGCCCATGTTTTCTAACTTAAATTGAGAAGCTATTTGATCTAAAGCAGTTTTCACTGCGCCTTCTTTAGCCATATCAAAAGCTTTACCCAAAGCAGTACCTTCTGTTGATTTTCCTGTTTGAATTTCAGTAACATTTTTAGCTAAATCTAAGCTCTCTCTTATTTGCTGAACTCTTCCTGCAATTGCTGTAGCTGCTAATGGATTCAAGTCAGAAGAAACTTGTTTATTGAAACTTTGAGCATCTGTAAATCCACTAGGAGCTTCAGTTGCTCTATTTAACTGTAATTGATTAGTTAAGATATCTAAAAACTTAAAAGAAGTAGATCCCTTTTGAGCAGCGCTTCCAATGGCATTAGTCTGTCTAAATTCTGAAACTAATTCAGAAAGGCTATCAAAAAGATCAGAAACTCCAGTCTTGCCAGTCGAACTCAAAGCTTGAGCCCCACCAGCAAAAGAGAGTCTTTGATTTATAGCTAATGATTGTTTTTGATATTCTCTTTGAGCTTGCTGAATGCCTATATCAATATCTCCTTGAGCTTTAATTTCTGCAAGTTTATTTTCAAACTCACCAAAAGAAGTTTGAAGAGATTGTATTAAAAGATCAGCGGCTTCAGTTGTGAATGCTTTTCCCGTTCCTGTATTATTTATTATTGCTGCCCTTAATGACTCTCTTGTACTAGAGACATTTTCTCCTCCATTTATATCCTTCAATCCTTGGGTGACAACAGGAGTCAACAAGTCTATTTGTCTTTGGAAAACCGCTCTTTGCTTTTGTATATTATCTGTACCTGTAGCTCCTTCTATAGCTGGGACTATTTTTCCTCTAGCTTCTTCGACTTTTTTAGTTATAGAATCCGAAAGAGAATCAAGAAGTCTACTTGTGGCGTCTCTTATTTGAGAATTTTGTCTTACATTTATTTCGTTGACATCTAATTGATTTTGGATATTATTTTTTGTTCCTTCACCGACAAAAGGAGTAAAAGCGTCTAAAGCGCCTTTAACTCTGGCTCTTTGAGTAGAAACCGCGCCTTCTGCTTGAATTTTATTAATTTCCCTAATCGTTTTACCACGGTTTTTTTCTATATCTATTTGATTAGATATTTGTAAGTTGATGTCATTAAATTGATCATTTAAAGCTTTAAGAGCTTCAGTATTAGCAATAATTCTTTTTGTGTTAACTTGTGAAATTTCAAAAAGGATTTGTGATGCTTTCGCGCCATCAACAGAAGCTAATGCCGCTTTCCTAACCTTCTCTATAATAGAGTCGAAGGCAGAGAGATTTACTTCTTTAATCGCTTTCTCAAGCTCGCCCGCAATTTCCTCAGTGAGAATGCCTTTATCTTCTAATTGACTTTTTACGTTTGCCGATGCTCCTTGACTAAAAAAAGATCTCGGCTCTGAGTAACCCCCATAATCGTCTGATGACCTATAAATCTCTTCGGTAGATACGGCCTTTTTCTTTAATTGATCAAAAAAATTATTTATATCTGCTGCCGCATTATCGCCTTTAAAATTTTTGTTAACAGACTCTGGATTTACAGAAGCAGCGAATAGAGCGTCTAATATCTTTTGATTTTTGGGTGAGACCGATCCAGCCCCAAAAGTACCAGATGAGCTTTTAATAATTTCAGCAATAGCCAATTGTCTTTCTAAATTCTTTTGAGTATTCCCTAATTCTTTATTGACTTCAGCAATAGCTTCAGCAATTTTAGTCATATCTGTCCCTGCTAGCAAAACCTTATTCCTAAATTCATCAGGAATTGAGCTAAGGGCTGTTGTTAAATTCTTTTGGAATTTTAGTAAAGTTTCTGGTTTAGTTTTAGGGTCATTTAAAGCATTTTGCAACCCCTCGAAAGAAGCAGTATAATTTTCAGCAGCGCCAGAAAAATCGGAAGCTCTTTGTTTGGTTATTTCTAGTTTGTCATTTATTTTATCAATAGCTTTCTCCGCTTCAGCTTCTTTAATTTTATTTAAAGCCTGATAAACACCATAAACAGCCCCTACAGCAAGTCCTGCTGGACCAAATGCAGCCCCTGCCCCTGCTGACGAAAGCACATCTCCAAATCCAGAAACAACAGCTTTTGTTGTTTTGTTCTCTTTTGGAATAAATTCTGAAATTACATTTGCCAAACCAGCCCCTAGGATACCTATGCTTGGACCCATTGTTTTTGATAAAGTAGAGAATTTAGATCCTTCTTGAAACATTCCTTTCCCAAAGATAGGATCTTGAGTTCTTTTGAAATTATCTCTCGCTTCTTTGTTCGCAGCTACAGCAGCATTTGTTCTTTCCTTTGCTATTTTCTTTTCTTCAGAAAGCTGTTTCCTTAATTCTTCTAACCTTGCTTCCTGTTCTGCAGAGGCGGCTTTAGGAACGCTACTATATATCCCTAAAGGACCTTGAGTGCGGGGACCCATAACTAAAGGACCAGTTGAAGTACCTGTTAACTTTAATTGCTCATCTACATTTGTAAAAGTTTTTGCTATTTCGTCTTGGATAGCCGTTTGTTTTTTTGCAAAATCTTTGGGTATTTGCCCTATTTCTTGAGCGTAAGAACTAGCAGCGCTAATTTGTTCTTTTTGTACTGCTTTTACTGAATCTTTATAGTTTTTAAGTTCTCCAGTTATGTCTTTAAGAGAGGAATAAAATAGGAACAAAGAACCAGCACTTATAAGAAGATCTGCCCCACCAGTTTCAGCAAAATTAGGAATATGTCCCCTTGCAGACATACCTTTTGTTTTGGGGTTTATGCCAGCTTTTTCTGCTAATCCAATTCCACCATTAAGAGAACCTTCTGTGGAGTTATAAACTCCTAATCCCATTGGATTGAAATTTGTCTTTAGCTTGCTGCTTTGGCCTACTTTAACTTGAGAAGAGGAGTATCCAGCGGCCATCTCTCTTCCTATTGCTTCTTGGACTGCATTAAAATTAGGTATATGACCTTTAGAAAAAGTATCAACTAAAGCCTCTATTGCGAGATCTCCGTCAATAACGGCATCAATGAAAGACTGTTTATCATTTTTATAAAGATCTTTAATTTTGCCTTGAACCAAAGATAAAATATTTTTACCAAAAATCTCCTCTTCTTCCATGCGCCCAACATAGTTACGATTTGAAAATTTTAAATTTGTGCTTTTAGACAACCCTTTTTGTCTATAAGACAATTGAGGATAAGCTATTTTAACTATATCTTCTATTGAAGTTTCTTCTAAAACATAATGCTTTTCTTTATCTTTGTCTCTTAAAAGAGCATATTGTTTTTGAGGAATGACTCTCTTTAATTTGTCGCCTTGAGGTACAATAACAGAAGAGTAAGAATTGACTCCTAGTCGTTTGGCGGTTTTTGAATATCGATCAAACATCTCTTGACCTTGACCCTTTTGATTAGATTCAATGTAGCTGATTTTTAAACCCTTTTCGTAACTACCTGTATTTGGATTGACAAAATTTCCGGGAAAGTAATCCAAATGGCTTCCTGTTTCAGGATCAGTTAATGTTCTAAAATTATTCTTTTTATCATTTTCATATTGCTTTGTTTTCTTTAATTTATAAGCAAAATTAGGAACATGACCTTTAGAAAAAGTATCATATAACTCACTTATATAAATCTTACGCGCTTCGACATCTTTTACGAATTCTGGTACATCAGATCCGTATATGCCAGTTAATTTATCTAAGACTGAAGAAAATATTTTTTTTCCAGTAAGAGTTTCCTTTTCAAATGGACTTTTTTCAGTAGATGTTTTCATGAAGCTCAGACTTGACTCTTTACTCGTCCCTCTTTCTCTATACATTAACTGAGGATAAGATATTTTTAGAGCATCTCTAAGAGAGAGACCTTCAAGAATATGACGATTTTTCTTTTGGTATTCATTTAAAAGATCATATTTTTCTTTGGGAACAATTTTATTTGTTTGTGGGAGAATTATACTGGAATAAGACCTACGTCCCGAACGCCTAGCTATTTTTCCATATCGATCAAACATTTCATGACCTTGCCCTTTCTCATAAGAGTTAATAAAACCAAATTTTAAAACTTTTTCTGAGTCAACTACTCCGGGGGTATACTCTAAATAACTTCCTGTCTTTTTATCATGAATCTGTCTCTTCGAAGCGGATCTATTGAATCCCGGTTTAGATACCGCATAAGAAAAATTAGGGACATATCCTTTAGAGAAAGTATCTTGTAAATCGTTTATACCTATATTTTTATGTAAAATCTCTTGGATTAAAGTATCTTTATTATTCCCGTAAACATCTTTTAATTTATTTTGTACTTGAGAGAGGATATCTTTACCAGAAAGGTCCTCGTATTTTAAAAATCCAGCATAATCGCGATAGTTTAGTGATAGTTTTGTGTTTTTAGACAAACCTCTTTGTCTGTAAGCCAACTGAGGATATGCCATTTTAACAATATCTTCAAACGAAGTGTCTTCAAGTATAGAATAATTTTTTATCTCGTCTGCGCTTAGTTTTTCCTTTAAATAACCATATTTTTCTTTAGGAATTATTTTCCCTACTCTATCACCTTGTTCTACGAGGAGATCAGAAAAACCTTTAAGTTTTTGTCTCCTAGCCATTTTTGAAAACCTATCAAACATCTCTTGGCCTTGACCTGTCTGCTTGGATCTAATATAGCTAACATTTAAAGATCTTTCTTGAGATTTTGTTTCTTTATTATAAAAATCTCCGGGATAATATCTTAAATAACTTCCTGTTTCAGGATCTGTTAATTCTCTAGTAGATGTTTTACTATATACTGGTTTGTTTATTCTATAAGCGAAATTAGGAATGAAACCAGAAGCTAAATTTGGCAAAGATCCGGGAACAAAATCTGGCAATCTTGCCCTTAAAGCATTCAAGAAAGCTCCTGCTCTTGCTCCTCTATTTTGTCTAGAAACAAAACCTTGTTGACCTCTAACAGGAATACCAGCTACAGCATTTGGATTCTCAAGACTAGAAAAGAATGCCCCAGAATCACGATTCAAAGAAGCTAGTCTTTCCAAAGTTCCTGTGCTTGCCATTTCGGGGTCGAAGTATTTGTCAGCGAGCCAATCTCTTAACTTGGGAGAAATTTGGGCTGTTTTTTCTCCTAGGTTTGAAAATCTAAAATTAAAAGGCTTTGGAGCGAAATTAGGAATAAAACCTTGCGAAAATCCAGTAGTAAGTTGACCTACCTTTTTTTCTTGCTCTTTAAAGTGCTTTCCTATCTCTTCACCATATTGCTTCGTGACTTTGTCAATAAATGATTGTATAGCTTCATCATTATTTTTTAATTTATAATCTCCATATGGGTCTGCAAATCCGGGGAAAAGCTCTCTTACATTTGCAATACTTCCGCCTCTTACGTCAAAATCTCCTCCAGTATTATTTTTATCTCTTGTATAATTAGCAGCTAAATTTGTAGAAGCTTCAAATATTGTGCCAGCTAATACATTGTAATTTTTACCTGCTGCGTCAAAAAACTTATCGACAGAACTGTCTGAATATTCTCCGGGTCGAATATAATTAGCAAGATCTTTAGTCATTTGACGAGAAAAACCTTGTGTTTTTTGAATTAGCCCAGTCCTTTCTTCGTTTAGGGCTGAAGCGTTTAGAGCATAAGATTTAATTTTAAAAATTCTTCCAGAAGTTTTTCTTTTAGTAGACATCTCTCCTGTTTTTCCCAAATCATCTTCATTGACATCCCTCTCTGAACTCTTTTGCATTGCGTCAAAGACAAGCATTGAAGCGGGGGGAATATAAGGATCATAAACTTGTCTTATTCCTTCTGCGATATTTTTTTCGCCTTCTATTTTTCTTCCGGGAGCAAAGTCGCGTCTAATAATATTTAATTGTTCTTCTGTTAAAGCTCCTTTTTTGTATCTTGGATCACTTCTTAACATGCTCTCTGGTATGTTGTCTCTTATTTCGCCATAAGATACGCCTGCTTTTATAAAATACTTTAAATCATTTCCATTAAATAAAGTTGGTTGACCTTCTTTGTCTTGTGTTGTATGAAACTTTTTTTCTCGACTCCATCTGCCTCTGCTTTCAGTTGGCATTGGAACTTGGTCTAAAGGAAGTGCCTTTGTTCTTTTAGATCCAAGCCAGAAGTCCTTATCTCCATAAGAAGGATTAGAAAGGATATTTCCAGAAAAATTAGGCACGAATCCTCTAGCCATATAAGGATTAATTCCATTCTTTGCCATTGACTTTGAAGCTAAAGATTGTGCTGCGCGAGAACCTTCAGGAGGCAATATATAAGGTTGAGCAAAGCCGGGAATATATTTAACTTTTTCGGCAGTGTTCATCACGCCGCCAATTGATTTGGGGGCAGCAACTACTTTACCGGGAGTATAACCCCCTTGCATTGCTCCAACTTTTTCTGCGGCTTGTTGCTGGGCAGGAATAAATCCACCCGCAGAAACTCTTCCTTTGCTTTTGAATTGACCTTCTTGATCTATCACTGTTCCAGAGGCGATCATCCTGCGAGACATATCCTTGGGAGCCTCTATAAGAAGTTTAGAGAGAGCCGCTTGTTCATACATCGTTTGTTTTATTTCTTTTTCTATTTGCAAACGAGTTTTGGTGCCAGAGATTATCTGTTGGATTAGTTGTGGATTAGAAGAGAGGATCTGGCTAATCTCTCCTTGAAGAACCGCTTGTTGCCTACCAACGGTATTTAACCCCAAAATATTTTTAGCAGCATCTCCAGCAAATTTACTAAAATTACTTAGCAATTTCCCAACAGCAAGCCCACCAAGCACTAAACCGGGGCCAGTAATGAAATCAGTAAGGCCTGTCAATAAACCAGTAGCTATCTTTTCTCCAATACCATTTGAATCTTTTTCATTATAAGCAGATAAGCCGTCATTAACAGCCTTTAAAACTTTTCTTATTCCGGGAGCAACACTAGCATTTCCAATAGCTGAAGCAAATTGAGTAAAATTGACTGATGTTTCATTAATTAAAGCAGAAAGACTTTTATTTAAAGCGTCATTTTTTAAGATAGCTTCGTCTGCTGCTTGAGAAGAGGCTCTTGTAGCTTCTGCGAAAGCGGAATTTTGTTTAGAAACGTCTGCCAAAGCAGCTTTTAAAATGTTGATCTGATAAACACCACCAACAAGTTCAGCAACCTGAGATTTGACAACTGGATTTAAACTTTGGAAAGACTGAGCTAAGTTTTCAATTACCTGAATTGTTGGCAAAACATTTCCAGAAATATCAGTAACAGTAATACCAAAATCTTTCAAATCATTAATGACTTGAGGTCTTTCTATTCTTGTGAAAATTGTTTTTAAGGCGTTACCAATTACAGCACCACCACGGGCAGTAGTTTGCTGTACAGAAGTAACAATACCTAGCAATTCATCAAAACTAACTCCAGCTTCGCTGGCAGAAGATCCTACACGCTGGAGAGCTTCAGAAAGGTCTCTGGAGCTAACAGCGAATTTAGCATCAACAGCAGCAAGCTTATTAACAACATCAGTTGTAGTAAGAGCTTCTCTTGTAAATGAATTTACAGCAGCAGTAAGAGCCTCAGTACTTGAAACTACATCAAGACCAGAAAGGCGAGTTAATATTAGAGCGTCTCTTGTTCTCCTTAAAGTCTCTTCTAATCCTAAACCTTGTCTTGAAAACTCTGTTGCGGCAGCAGCTACATCTTTAAAGGAAGAACCTGTACTTCTTGCTACTTCGAACAACTGATCTCCAAATTGCTTTATACCTTTAGCAGAAGTGCTTAATACAATATTGATATCAATAAGAGACTTTTCTACTTCAATAGTGCTACTTACAAGAGCAGAAAAAGACTTCTGAACTGCAAAAATAACACCAGCAGAAGCACCGAATGCGACTACACGGGCATTTGAAGCTTCTAAAGATTTGTTAAATTCATTAGCAAGGCCAGTAATTTGACCCAGTGGCTGAGTAAATTTCCTCGTATTTAAGGTAAGTGAGCTTTTACTTTGGATACGAGTTAACGCTGATAACACATCTTTTTCAAGCTGTGCTGCATTAAATGTTGCCGTAATTGGAATTGATCCTGCTGATGTAGCCATATATCCTTAAACCTAAGAATAATTACACTTAAACACCGTGCAACTTCATTAAATCTTCAAAGCTTAATGAGCCACCTTTTTTCTTCGCCGCATCTTCCAAAGAAACGCTTCCAGTGTTGTCTTGCTTTAACTTCTTTAAGTCTTCTTTTGTGGCTCCCATGACAGAAACGGCTTGGACAGCAGTCTCTTTACCGTTAGTCATGTTCTTGTCTTCGTGTAATTTTTCAAGATTGCTACTAGACTCATACCAATCTATAATCTTGTCTACATTATCATTATACTCATCAGGGTGCTTAACTGTAGACTTGCCCATTAAATCTTTAAAGTACCTTGCATAACCAAATAGCTCGACTTGATAAAATGTTAAATTGCAAATAGGTTTGCCATAGAAGAAATAAGCATTGTCATCACATAAATAAAAATAATTAAGGAAAAATCCGCTAACCCCAATTCTTTTTACGTTATGATTATTAAATTTATGAGCAGACTTAGAATAAGAACCAACTAATCTAAATAACTCATTTTGATCTAGTTCTTCAAATTCTTCTAATGTAAAAGCGTGATTTTGGCAATTTTCGTCAGAGTAAACCGAATAATAAATGTAAAACTCATTCATCCGTTTACCAGTGTATGTTTCGCAAGTGTTTTCTAACAAATCATTTTTCTTAGTCTCTAGCAGACTTGTTTCTTCATTAATTTCTTTTATTTGTTTGTCAATGTTATCAAGGTCTCTAGTTAAATAGAGCTTGCGTCTAGTCTTATTTAAATTAGCAAGGGTTAATCTATTGTTTATTATTTTCTGATCGTCTTTTTCGTCATAGATTTTTTCTTTAATAAGTTCTTTTATCTTTTCTTCATTTGTGGGTATGCCTTGTGATCTAGCTTTTTCGTAATAGTGATTTTCGCGCACTTCGATCTCTCCTGCATCTTTCGGAGACATGTGCTTTATGTAATACTGATTATTGTTGCAAATAAAAGAAGATGAGCCCTTTACTATTTCCCAATAAAGAGATTTTAAATTTTTATTAAAAGCTTCTAGATCCATATGCTAAAAAGCCCCCGCTCGCGCAGGGGCTAGGATTAATTTACGCCAAGGGATCAAAAAATCTTTTGTTCTATTTTTAACAAATCGAAATCTTCCTTTGATGTTGCTCTTCCGATGTACCAGAAGCTAATAAAATAAATAAAAGCATTAGCTACTTTAATCATATGAGGGTCTTCTGATTCAAAAATTTCGTCATACTTATTCATTCGGGCTTCGTAATTTCCTTCACCAAAAAATGGTTGTTTTTCCCCGTTTTTCTCATAGTATGACAAAAATAATATCCACCAAGTTATTACTTTATTACGAGCCCTTGTCTCTGCGGTATTATCAAACAGAGACTCTTTTTGGACTTCTAGATCAGTCAAAGAGCTTTTAATAATAGTAATTTTTTCTTCTAATTCTTTCTTCTTGGTTTCAAAATACTCTGG